>Ga0082207_1000183_pt1 | contig 36077 bp, 30 predicted proteins | sample LakMenEpi10Aug09_FD_71540 | JGI IMG/M metagenome (GOLD analysis project Ga0082207, IMG submission 71540)
GCTCATCGACACGCCGCTGGACACCCGAGAACTGATGCAACAGTCGCGCGATCAGCCCCGCCGCGCCTGGATCTTCACCTCGGCCACCCTGGGCGACGAACCCACCCTCGGTTGGTTCTGCGCGCAGGCCGGCCTGCAGGATGCGCGCGTGCTGTCCGTGGGCAGTCCTTATGACTACCCCGCGCATGCGCGGCTGTGGGTACCGAGCCAGGTTCCGGCGCCCGGTGAAGCGGGCCACAACGAGGCGGTGGCTCAGGTGGGCGCGCGCTGTGCAGCCCGCTTGGGCGGGCGTACCTTCGTGTTGGCCACCACTTTGCGGGCCTTGCCGATCATTGGTGAGCACATCCGCCGCCTGTTCGACTCGCGAGGGCTGGGCATTCAGGTGCTGGTGCAGGGCAGCGAGCCCAAGCGCACGCTGCTGGAGCGCTTTCTTCAAGCCGCCGAGGGGCCCGGGGCCGTGTTGGTGGGCGCAGCCAGCTTTTGGGAGGGTATCGACGTACCCGGCCGAGCGCTGCAGTGCGTGGTGATCGACAAATTGCCTTTTCCGCCGCCGGATGACCCCTTGCTGGAGGCGCGTACGCGGGCGCTCAAGGCGCAGGGCCGAGATCCCTTTGCCGAGCTATTTCTGGCGGAGACCGCGATATCGCTCAAGCAAGGCGTCGGGCGGTTGATCCGCAGCGAAACGGACCGCGGCCTGCTGGTGATCTGCGACAAACGGCTGCTCACCAAGTCCTACGGACAGCGCCTGCTCAATGCGCTGCCACCCATGACCCGTGCAGTGGATGGTGCCGCCGTGGTGGAGTGGCTGGACACCTTGAAGGCCCAGGCCTGAAAAATCATGCGCCGCGCTGCGCCGCATGGCTGGGGGGCGAGGTCCGAGGGCCGAGGTGCGAGGTGCGCTGGACCCGCCCTACCAGAGCTTCCACCAGGGCTTGGCGGCCGTGGCCGGTGCCGTGCCGGCAGCAGTCTTGGCGAAGTTCAGGTCGAGCACCCGCTTGGCGTCGTCGCGCAGGTCCTTCAGCCCCAGTTGCTCGTAGCTGAGCACCATGATGCGCAGGGCATCGGCAGCCGCCGGTGCGCGTTCGAATTCGCGAACAGCCTGCTGGGCACGGTTGGCCGCTGCGAGGTAGGCGCCTCGCTCGAAGTAGTAGCGTGCCACCCGCAGTTCATATTCAGCCAAGGCGTTGGCGATGTAGTCCATGCGCAGGCGGGCATCGGGGGCGTAGCGGGAGTTGGGGAACTGGTCGACCAGGATCCTGAAGGACTGGTAGGCGTCACGCGAGGCTTGTTGGTCCCGCTCCACGACATCCTGCCTGAGCACTTTGTAGATCCAGCCCAGGCTGTCGTTGAAGTTCACCAAGCCTTTGAGGTAATACGCGTAGTCAAGCGCCGGGCTCGAGGGGTTGAGCCGAATGAAGCGGTCCAAGGCCGCGACAGCCTCGGGGCGTTCCCCGGACTTGTAACGTGAATAGGCCAGGTCGAGCGAGGCCTGCTGCGCCAGCAGCGTGCCGGCCGCGCGTCCTTCCAACCGCTCGAGCGCGCGAATGGCACGGTCCCAACCGCCGGAGGCCATGTCGGCCTTGGCCTCTGCATACAATTTCTCCACCGCCATGGTCGAGAACTCGTCTTTCTCGGACGTGGCACAACCGGCCATCAGGACGGCGGCCAGGCCCAGTCCCCCAACGGCGGCGCGCCACACGCGGTGGGCCGCGAGATCAGCAAAGGCAAGCGATGGCAAGTGGTGCATGGCGCAAGGGTCTGCGACGTGAAGTCAAGCGACGATTATAGGGACGCCCCCCTGGAGGAGACCGACGACCGGCGTGAGTGGGTCGTCGATGCGCTCGACCACGCCTTGCGCTTGGACAAGTCGCTCGTGCGGCACGCGCCGGAGTTCTCCCGCAGCCATCTGCAGTCGCTGATCGAACGCGGCGGGGTTCGAGTTGACGGCCGCGAGGTCACCACCCCGTCCTCCAAGCTTCGACTGGGACAGACCGTGGCTGTCCACCTGCAGCCCACAGAACAGGCACAGGCTTTCCGCGCCGAGCCCATGCGGTTGGACATCCGCCATGAAGACGAGCATCTGCTCGTACTGAACAAGCCTGCGGGCTTGGTGGTGCACCCGGCGCCAGGCCATTGGAGCGGCACCCTGCTCAATGGCCTGTTGGCCCATCACCCGGCCGCGAGCTTGCTGCCTCGCGCGGGCATCGTGCACCGGCTGGACCGCGACACCTCGGGGGTCATGGTGGTGGCCAAGTCCCTGAGCACCATGCAGGCCCTCGTGCGCGCCATCGCCGCACGCGAAGTCCAGCGCACCTACCGCGCGATCGCCTGGGGAGCGGTGAAAGCCGATGAGCAGGACATCGACGCGCCGATTGGGCGTGACCCACGATCTCGCATCCGCATGGCGGTGCTTGCCTCCGGCAAGCCGTCGCGCACCACGGTGCAGGTGCTGCAACGATCGGCACAGGGCCATTCGGCCTTGGAGTGTCGACTGCACACCGGCCGCACGCACCAGATCCGCGTGCATTTGGCGCACGTTGGGCATCCCCTGGTGGCCGATGCCCTGTACGGTGGAGCTGCGGCCCTTGGACTGTGTCGGCAGGCGCTGCATGCCTGGCGCCTGACCTTCGCGCATCCCGTCTCAGGTGCACCCATTGAGGTGGAGGAGCCCTTGCCCGAGGACCTCAGGGCGGCCTGGGAGCTCGTGGCGCCGCTGGGCTAGAATACGGCGACCGGCCAAAGCTCGCCCATCGTGGAGCCCGCCGGGGTGGTGGGTTGATGCGCTGAGATGGCGCGCAGCCCTCCGATGGGATCGGAAGGCCGCAGGGGCATTGAGGACACATGCCACTGCCGGTTTGGCGCACCACGGGTCGCCGCCGATGACCGCACGCCGGCGCAACAGCGATCCGGCCACCCCCTGATCAACCGCCCGCCCTTGCGCGGGCACCCCGATATGGACACCACCGAAGCCAAACGGGTACTCGAGACGGCGCTGTTGTGCGCCCAGCAGCCGATGTCGCCTCGCGACATGAAGGCACTTTTCGAGGACCAACTCGAGGCCCCACAGATCCGTGACCTGCTTGAGGGCCTGCAGCAGGACTGGGCCGGTCGCGGCGTGGAACTGGTCGAGCTCGCCTCTGGCTGGCGCTTCCAGAGCCGGGGCGACATGCGGCACTTCCTTGACCGCCTGCACCCGGAAAAGCCTCCGCGCTACTCGCGTGCGGTCATGGAGACCCTGGCCATCATCGCCTACCGGCAGCCCGTCACACGCGGCGACATCGAAGACATCCGGGGCGTCACGGTGGCCACCCCTATCGTCAAGCAACTCGAGGACCGCGGATGGATCGAGGTGATCGGCCATCGTGAAGCGCCGGGCCGTCCGGCGCTGTATGCCACCACCCGACAGTTCCTTGACGACCTCGGCCTGTCGGGTCTGCAAGAACTGCCGATGCTCGATGGCGGTGGGTTGGCGCCCCAGGCGCTGCCACCGCCGGCCGATGACCTGCTCAGCGGATCCGAGCAGGCCCTGCTGCCCTTGGACGCTGCCGTGCCGACCGAGCCTGCCACTTCTACCCCGCCACCGGACACCCCAAACCCATGAACGAATTACCTGACGATCCCAGCGCCGAATCCGGTGGTGACTCCGCGCCCCCGTCACAGGACGCTGGGGGCGGCGACGGCGGCCCTCGCACGGACGGTGGCGGCAAGAACCGTCGCCGTCGGCGCAGCCGACACAAGCGTTCGGGCGAGTCCGGTCCGTCGGTGTCAGGTGAATCGTCGGACGCCGACCCGGCCGGTGGAGAGTCCGGTGGCCAGGCCAGCACGCCGCGGCGTGGGCGCGGTCACAGTACCCTGGACCCCCAGGTGCGTGAGGGCGTGACCGCGCTGTTTGATGAAGTCGTGTCGGGGGCTTACGACGCGGTACCGGCGTCCGAGGAACAGGACACTGAGTTGACCGAAGCGCCCCCGGACGGTGTGGATGAATCACTTGCCCAAGCGGATGGACAGGTGGGAGACGCGCAGCATGAAGGGCGGGATGACGGCGCCGATGTGCCCCATCGGCGCGTCCTCGCACCGGACCCTGAGGCCCCCAAGCTGCACAAGGTGCTGGCCCAATCGGGGCTCGGCTCGCGGCGCGACCTGGAGGCCATGATCGAGTCGGGACGGGTCACCGTCAACGGAGAGGTGGCCCATACCGGGCAGCGCATCAGCCACGGTGACCGCGTTCAGATCGATGGCAAGCCCGCGCGCATTCGCCTGCGTCAGGGGCGGCCCCGTGTGCTGGCCTATCACAAGCCTGTGGGCGAGGTCGTGACCCATGACGACCCGCAACAGCGGCCCACCGTGTTCCGACGGTTGCCGCGCCTGCAGCAGGGCAAGTGGCAGTCGGTGGGTCGCCTGGACCTCAACACCGAAGGCCTCTTGCTGTTCACCAGTTCCGGCGAACTGGCCAATCAATTGATGCACCCCCGCTTCGGGGTGGAGCGTGAATATGCGGTGCGCGTGCTCGGCCGCCTGGACGACGAGGCACGCCAGCGTCTGCTGCAGGGCGTGGACGTCGAGGGGCAGATGGCTGCCTTCCTGAGCATTGAAGATGGCGGCGGCGAAGGCGTGAACCATTGGTACCGCGTGGTGCTCAATGAGGGCAGAAACCGCGAGGTCCGGCGTCTGTTCGATGCCGTGGGGCTGACGGTGAGCCGCCTGATTCGGATCCGCTATGGGTGTGTGGTGCTCCCGCGCGGACTCAAGCGCGGTGCCTGGGTGGACCTCGACGAGCGCGATGTGCGGCAACTGCAGGATCTCACCGGTACGCGAGGCCGCCAGCAGGATGCCGGGCAAGGCGAGGGCCGTCGGCGTAAGGGTCGTGAGGGCCGTGAGGGCCGGGAAGGTCCGGGTGATGGCCGGGAAGGCCAAGGCGCCGCCGGCCCCAACGATCGACGACAGGACCGCACGGCGCGCAGGGAGCGGGGTGAGCGTGGTGAGGACGGTCCGATTCCCAACCCCCTGCAGCAGACCTTTGACAAGCGGGCATTCAAGGAGCAGCAGCGTCGACCCAAGCGCGAGTATGGCGACGACGGCCCGATTCCCAACCCTTTGCAACAGACCTTCGATCAGCGCGCGCTCAAGGAGGCGCAGCGCAAGCCGCGCCGGGAGTTCGGTGAAGATGGTCCGATTCCCAACCCCTTGCAGCAGACCTACGACAAGCGCGCGCTTCAGGAGTCACGGCGCATGCCGTCCGATGCGGACTTCGCCGACGACCCGTCCGAGGACTTCCGTGACGACGACGGCCCGATTCCCAACCCGCTGCAGCAGACCTTCGACAAGCGCTTTGCCGGCAAAGGCGGCGGGGGCGGCGGGGGCGGCGGAGGCGGTCGAAGTGGCCGCGGGCGCGCCGCTGGTTCATCCCGTGGTCAGGCGGCTGGGGGCGATGGTCCGGGCATGCCCAAGCCCGGTGGCCGCGGCAAGGGCAGGGCCGGCGGGGGCGCCGCTTCCGGTCGTGCAGCCGGCCCAGGTGGCAAGGGCGGTGGCAAGGGAAGCGGAAAAGGAGGGGGCAAGGGCGGCGGCAAGGCGCCGGCCCAACCCGATCCGATGCGCACCGCCGTGGGCTACATCGGCGCCGATGCCGCGCTGGGCCGAGGCAAGCCCGGCCGGGGGCGGCGCGGGCGCTGATGGCTTAAACTTTAGAACTTTGCTCAATTCCTACCCGGAGAATAAAAATGGCGATCGAACGCACCCTGTCCATCATCAAGCCCGATGCCGTGGCCAAGAACGTGATCGGACAGATCTACGCCCGTTTTGAGGGCGCTGGCCTGAAGGTGGTCGCTGCCAAGATGGCCCACCTGTCCCGTGGGGAGGCCGAGCAGTTCTACGCCGTGCACAAGGCGCGTCCCTTCTTCAAGGACCTGGTGGACTTCATGGTGTCTGGCCCCGTGATGATTCAGGTGCTCGAAGGTGAAAGCGCCATCGCCAAGAACCGCGAGCTGATGGGTGCCACCGACCCCAAGAAGGCCGACAAGGGCACCATCCGCGCCGACTTTGCCGACAGCATCGATGCCAATGCGGTGCACGGCTCCGATGCACCCGAGACGGCCGCCGTCGAGGTGTCCTTCTTCTTCCCCGGCATGAACGTCTACAGCCGCTGAGGCACCAGGCCGGCCAGGCGGCGGCCACATCGTCCGTGCGGCCGTCCGATGGCCGCCTCGATGGGGTGCCCCCGGCAGGCCCGCGCGCACCATGATCAACCTGCTCGATTTCGACCGTGATGGGCTGACCCGCTGGTGCGTCGAGCAGGGTGAGAAACCCTTCCGCGCCACCCAGCTCTTCCGCTGGGTTCACCAGCGGGGCGTGGCAGACGTTTCCCAGATGTCCGATCTGGCCAAGTCGCTGCGCCAAAAAATCGAGGGGCAGGCGGCGGTCACCGCGCTGTCGGTGATCAGCGAACAGGTTTCGCGCGACGGCACCGTCAAGTGGCTGTTCGACGTCGGTGCGGGCAATGCGGTGGAAACCGTCTTCATTCCCGAGGACGACCGGGGCACGTTGTGCGTGTCCTCTCAGGCCGGATGCGCCGTGGCCTGTCGCTTCTGCTCCACCGGCCACCAGGGGTTCAGCCGCAATCTCTCCACGGGCGAAATCGTGGCGCAGCTCTGGTACGCCGAGCACCAGCTGCGCCGACGGCTTGGTCTGCCCGAGGGCGAGCGCGCCGTCACCAACGTGGTGATGATGGGCATGGGCGAGCCGCTGCAGAACTACAGCGCCCTGGTGCCGGCGCTCAGGACCATGCTCGATGACCACGGCTATGGCCTCTCGCGCCGCCGTGTGACCGTCAGTACCTCGGGTGTGGTGCCAATGATTGAGCGTCTCATGGTCGATTGCCCGGTGGCCCTGGCGGTGAGCCTGCATGCGCCGGACGACGCGCTGCGCGACCACCTGGTGCCGATCAACCGCAAGTACCCGATGGGGGAGTTGCTGGAGGCCTGCAAGGCCTACCTGTCGGCCGCCCCCCGCGACTTCATCACCTTTGAGTACTGCATGCTCGACGGCGTGAACGACAGCCCCGAGCAAGCTCAGGCTCTGCTGGACCTGGTGCGTGGCCGCGTGCCCTGCAAGTTCAACCTGATTCCCTTTAATCCCTTCCCCGCTTCGGGGCTGAAGCGATCCCCACGAGAGCGGGTGGTGGCTTTTGCCAACGTGCTTCAGAATGGCGGGATCGTGACCACCATACGCAAGACCCGCGGGGATGACATCGACGCCGCCTGTGGCCAACTCGCCGGCGAGGTACAGGACCGTACCCGCGTGGAGGAGCGCCTGGCGGGCCGCCGTGTGGTTCCCCTGCAGGTTCAAGCCTAGACGCCATGGCACCTTTGCGTGGCGACGGCCGCTGGTTCAGGGCATCAGGCACCGCGCTGATCTTGGGGGCCTGTGTGGTCTTGGTCGCCTGCGGGCACACGGGGCGGCAGGTCGCCGCCAGCGCGGACACGCCGACCGTCTCGGCGCATGGCCAGCAGGACGTACGGGCTAGGCTGCGCTTGGCGCTGGCCTCCACCCACTTCGCGCAGGCGAGGCTGGAGGCGGCCCTTGTGGAAGTCGAGCACGCACTTGCCCTCGATCCCCATCTGGCTGAGGCCCTGGGCCTGCGCGGCCTGGTCTACGCCGGCTTGCAGCACCACGCGCTGGCCGAAGACAGCTTCAACCGCGCCTTGGCCCTGGCGCCCGACAACGCCAACATCCTGCACAACCAGGGTTGGTATCTATGCCAACGTGGACAGCATGCCGCTGCCCAGGTGGCTTTCGACAAGGCCTTGACCCAGCCCCTGTACCGCGACGCCCCCAAGACACGCTTGGCCAAGGCCATGTGTCAGCCCGATGCCGCGGCGGAACTGATCGGCCCATCGCGCCGATCGTTCCCACACGCGCCAGAATCGCGCCTGCGCCCAAGCGGAGCCCTCGATGAGTGAAGTACCCAGCACCGATGCCTCGGCCCAGGGGGCAGCGCCAGCGTCCACGGCCAGCCACCCTGGCGCCACGATCCGCGCGGCGCGCGAGGCGCGTGGGCAGTCGCTTCTTCACCTGTCCATCCTGCTGAAGATCTCCGAGCGCAGGCTGCAGGCCTTTGAAGAGGGCCGCTGGGCCGATGTGGGCGACCGCACCTTCGTGCGGGCTTTGGCGCAAAGTCTGTGCAAGCACCTGGGCCTTGACGCCCAACCGGTTCTACAGGCACTTCCCACCGTTGGGGCCGATGTTCGTCCCCTCGCCGATCGAGGCCGTTTGGCCCAGGCCAGTGCGGCCTCGATGCCCCGCCCCGTGGCCATGCCGCGCGATGCCCGACTGCCCCGCCCGTTCACGCCGGTGCGCATGGCGGTCGGTGTGATCCTGGCGGGTGCCCTGGCCCTGGCGATGGCGCCGGCGGACTGGTGGTCAACCCCCGCCAAGTCCGTGGTGGTCGTGTCGGATCCGCCGGTGGCGCCACCGGTGGCACCGCCGGTGGCCGCAGAGCCGGCCCCTGTCCCATCCGATGCGCCGTCTGCCCCGCCGGGTGCACCTGCAAGCGAACCGTCAGCTCCAGCTCTCGCGGCGGCGGCCTCGCCGGCCCCGCCTGCGGTGGTGGCCGACACCACCTCGTTGCCGCTGCAACTCAAGGCGACGCAAGACACCTGGGTGCAGGTCACGGACGCCAAGGGCGGCGCATTGTTGTCTCGCTTGTTGCGCGCGGGCGAGACCGTCGGACTCGAAGGGGCCCGCCCGCTGCGCCTGCGGGTGGGCAATGCGGCCGGCACCGAGGCCACTTGGCAGGGCCGACGCATCGCGCTCGATGAAATCCAAAGAAACAATGTGGCCGATGTTGAACTGCCCTAGTCGCCTGGCAGTCACTGCGCCCATCTTGTGGGAGACCCAGACATGACCACCCGTTCTCAGGAGCCGACCGCTGGTCGGCCAGCCATGGCCCCGGACGAATCGATTCCGATGGCCGGCTCACACCGTCGAATCCGGCGTCAGGCCCAAGTGCGCACCGGTGATCAGGTTCTGACCATCGGCGCAGACGCACCGGTGCGCGTGCAGTCCATGACCAACACGGACACGGTGGACGTCATCGAAACCGCGATCCAGGTCAAGGAGTTGGCGCAGGCCGGGTCTGAGCTCGTGCGCATCACGGTGAATACGCCAGAGGCCGCCGCCGCCGTTCCGGCCATTCGGGAACAACTCGACAAGATGGGCATCATGGTCCCGCTGGTGGGTGACTTTCACTACAACGGCCACCGCCTGCTCACCGACTTTCCCGAGTGCGCCCAGGCCCTGAGCAAGTACCGCATCAACCCGGGCAATGTCGGCAAGGGCGACAAGAAGGACAAGCAGTTCGCGATGATGGTCGAAGCCGCCATCCGCCACGGGCACAAGCCGATTCGCATCGGGGTGAACTGGGGCAGCCTGGACCAGGAACTGCTTGCGGAATTGATGGACGACAACGGGCGCCGCGCGCAACCCTGGGATGCGCGACAAGTGATGTACGACGCCCTGGTGCGGTCGGCCTTGCAGTCGGCGCAACTGGCCAAGGACATCGGCCTGGACCCCAATCAGATCATCATCAGCTGCAAGGTCAGCGGCGTGCAGGACCTCATCAGCGTCTACCGCGCCCTGGCCGACCGCTGTGACTACGCGCTGCACCTGGGCCTGACCGAGGCCGGCATGGGCACGCGCGGTACGGTCGCCTCGGCCGCCGCCTTGAGCGTGCTGCTGCAGGAGGGCATCGGCGACACCATCCGCGTGAGTCTCACGCCGCAGCCGGGTGAGTCCCGCACCCAGGAAGTGGTGGTGGCCTTGGAGATCCTGCAGGCCCTGGGCCTGCGCCAATTCAACCCCAGCGTCACCGCCTGCCCCGGTTGCGGCCGCACCACCAGCACCACGTTCCAGGAATTGGCCAAGCAGATCGACGACTACCTGCGTGCGCAGATGCCGGTGTGGCGCGAGCGCTTCCCCGGCGTCGAGGGCATGAAGGTGGCGGTGATGGGCTGCATCGTCAACGGCCCGGGCGAGAGCAAGCACGCTGACATCGGCATCAGCTTGCCTGGCACCGGCGAGGCACCGGCCGCGCCGGTCTTCATCGACGGCCAAAAGGCCATGACCTTGCGCGGCGAGGGCATCGTGCAGGAGTTCCAGAATATCGTCGAGAGTTACATCGAGCGCCGATATGGTTGACCGAATTGCCGGCGTCAAGGGGATGAACGATCTCCTGCCGCCCGACAGTGCCAAGTGGGAATGGTTGGACGAGCGGGTTCGCTCGGTGATGCAGCGCTGGGGCTACCAAGGCGTGCGCACGCCCATCGTCGAGCCCACGGCCCTGTTCGTGCGTGGCCTGGGCGAGGTAACCGACATCGTCGAGAAGGAGATGTACTCCTTTGCCGATCGACTCAATGGCGACCAGCTGACGCTGCGACCCGAGGGCACCGCCGGCGTGGTGCGCGCCACCATCGAGCACAACCTCCTCTACGAAGGCGGCAAGCGCCTGTACTACGTGGGCCCGATGTTCCGCCACGAGCGGCCGCAGAAAGGCCGCTACCGGCAGTTCCACCAGGTGGGCGTGGAGGTGCTGGGGTGGCCCGGGCCTGATGTGGATGCCGAGGTCATCCTGCTGGTGCGCGCCCTTTGGCGCGAGCTGGGCTTGGTGGAAGGGCAGGATGTGCACCTTGAGATCAACAGTCTCGGGCAGAGTGCCGAGCGGGCGGCACATCGCCAGGCGCTGATCGCCCACTTCGAGGCGCACGCCTCTGTGCTTGACGAGGAAGCCCTCAAGCGCTTGCACACCAACCCCCTGCGGGTGTTGGACAGCAAACATCCGGCGGTGCAGTCCGTGGCCGAAACTGCGCCGCGCCTACTCGACTTTCTCGGTGCCGACTCGCGGGCGCACTTTGATGGGGTGCGGGCGGTGCTGGAAGCCTGTGGGGTGCCCTACCGAATCAATCCGCGCCTGGTACGCGGCATGGATTACTACAACCTCACCGTCTTCGAATGGGTGACCGACAAGCTCGGGGCCCAGGGAACGGTCTGCGGCGGTGGGCGATACGACGGCCTGATCGAGCAACTCGGCGGCAAACCCGCGCCGGCCGTGGGCTGGGGCCTGGGCATCGAGCGCCTGTTGCTTCTGTTGGAAGCGCTAGGGCGCATCCCGGCGGCCTCGGTGCCCGACGCCTATGCGATCGTGCCCGATGCGGCGGCGGTGGCGCCGGCCATGGTGGCCTTGGAGGCGCTGCGCCAAGCCGGGGTGCGCGCCATCATGCATGCCGCCACCGACCAAGGACCCGGCAGTATGAAGTCGCAGTTCCGCAAGGCAGATGCCAGTGGGGCACGCTACGCGCTCATCTTCGGCGCCGAAGAACTCGCCGCCGGTGAGGTGACGGTGAAGTCCCTGCGTTCGCCGTCAGCACCTCAGGAACGCCGTGCTTTGGCCCAGGTGGCCCTGTGGGCGGGCACCTTGCTGGCCGGCAGCGATAATCAAGGGTTGGCTTGATCCGGAGCCCGGCCATCGCCGGGAAGTGAGTCAGGCCCATTCGATCCACCACAAAGCACCCATGGCCTCATCTCTCGACCTGCAAGAGCAGGAGCAACTGGACCAACTCAAGGCGTTCTGGAACCGTTGGGGCAACCTGCTCACCTGGGGCCTGACCTTGGTTTTGCTGGCCTTCGCCGCCTACAACGGCTGGAACTGGTGGCAGCGCGACCAGGGCCAAAAGGCCAGCGCCTTGCACGCCGAGCTCGAGCGGGCTGCGCAAGCCGGTGAGACCGACCGTGTCAAGGCTGCCTGGGGCGACCTGAAGGCCCGTTACGCGGGGACCGCCTACGCCGCCCAGGGCGCACTGATGGCCGCCAAGGCCTTCGTGGACAAGGGGGCTGCCGCCGATGCGGTCGAGCCGCTGCAGTGGGTGGCCGAATCGGCATCCGACGACAGCCTCAAGGCGCTGGCCCGCCTGCGTTGGGGCGGCGTGCTGCTGGACCTGGGTAAGGCGCAAGAGGCCTTGGCCGTACTCGACAAGGCCCGCGGCGCCGGTTTCGATGGCCTGGTCGAAGACCGCCGGGCCGATGCGCTCCTGGCGCTGAACAGGCAAGACGAGGCGCGTGACGCCCTGAAGGCAGCCTACAAGGCCTTGCCCCTGGAACTCGATTACCGACGACTGGTGGAGGCCAAGCTGATGGCCCTGGGCGTCGACCCGGCCAGCGTGGTGCCGCCGCCCGCATCGGGCAAGGAACCTGGCAAGACCGCCGGTGACAAGGCCGCTGCGGCCTGGATTCTGAACCGGGAGTTCGCATGACCCAGACGCCCCAACGCCCGCGGACCACTGGCCAAGTTCTGCTCGGTGACTCCCTGGTGGCCAGGCCTCGTCCCTTGGGCGCACGCGCTTGGTTGGCCACGTCGGCGCTGGTGTGCCTGGCTGCGATTTCCGGCTGCTCGCTGTGGTCCGACAAGCCCAAGCCGACCGCCCTTGAAGCCTTCACGCCCTCGGCCTCGGCATCGGTGCTGTGGTCGGCCTCCGATGGTCGAGTCGACTTTCCGATGCAGCCCGGGCTGGCGGCCGGCCGGGTGGCCACGGCCGCCTCGGATGGAACTGTGACGGTGCGCGCTTTGGAGCGCGCCGCGCCGCTGTGGACCGCCAAGGCCGGAACGAAGCTGGGTGCCGGTGTGGGCTTCGACGGTGAACGCGCCGCGGTGGTCACGGCCGACAACGAACTCGTGGTCATGGCCAGGGGTCAGGTGGCGTGGCGCAAGCGGCTGGCCTCGCGCGTGAGCACCGCGCCGCTGGTGGCCGGCGAGCGGGTCTTCGTGCTGGGCCTGGACCGTGCCGTCGAGGCCTATGACGCGTTGGATGGCCGCTATCTGTGGCGCCTGCAGCGCAGCAGTGATCCGCTGTCCGTCAACCTGCACGGCGTGCTGATGCCCATGGGTGACTCCTTGGTCGTGGGTCAGGGGGCGCGGCTCGTAGGCGTTGACCCCACCCGCGGCTCGGTGCGTTGGGACCTGCCCCTGGCCACCCCGCGTGGCTCGAACGAAGTGGAGCGTCTGGCGGACCTGGTGGGACCAGCCTTGCGTCTGGGCGACACGGTCTGCGCGCGCGCCTTCCAATCGGCCGTGGCTTGCATCGACGTCACTCGAGGCGCCTTGCGCTGGACCCGCAACGCCGGCGGCACACACGCCGTGGGCGGCACGTCGCTTGCCATCGTGGGGGCTGACGGCAGCGACCGCATGAGCGGCTGGCGCACCGAATCCGGTGAATTGCTGTGGAGCCACGAGCGCTTCCTCAATCGTGGATTGGGCGGGGTGGCAACCTGGGGCAACTGGGTGGCTGTGGGTGATGCGCAGGGTCAACTGCATGTGCTGGAGCCCGCCACCGGCAAGACCGTGATGAGATTGGCCACGGACGGCAGCGCCATTTCCGCGGCACCGCGCACGGCTGGCAAGGTGATCGTGGCGGTCACGCGCAAGGGCGGTGTTTACGCTTGGCAGGCTCCGTGAAACCGGTCATCGCGCTGGTGGGGCGCCCGAATGTGGGCAAGTCCACGCTGTTCAATCGCATCACCAAGAGCCGTGATGCGATCGTGGCCGACTACGCCGGCCTGACCCGTGACCGCCACTACGGTGATGCCCGGCACGGCGGACAAGAGTTCATCGTCATCGACACCGGCGGCTTCGAGCCGCAGAAGCCCACGGGCGTGGTGGCCGAAATGGCCAAGCAGACCAAGCAGGCGGTGGCCGAGGCTGATGCGGTGGTGTTCGTGGTGGACGTGCGTTCGGGGCTGTCCGCCCAGGATGCGGACATTGCACGTTACCTGCGCTCGGTCAACAAGCGCACGCACCTGGCGGTCAACAAGGCCGAAGGCATGAGCGAGTCTCCGTTGTTGGCCGAGTTCCACGAACTGGGCATGGGGGAGCCACATCCCGTGTCCGCCGCGCACGGCCAGGGCATCCGCAGCCTGCTGGACGCGGTGCTGGAGCCTTTCGTACCCGAAGGCGATGCTCAAGAAGCGGGTGAGGAGGGCGTTGAGGCCGAAGACGACGGCGTGCTGCGCCTGGCGGTGGCCGGCCGGCCTAATGTGGGCAAGTCCACGCTGATCAACACTTGGCTGGGCGAGGAGCGCCTGGTGGCCTTCGACATGCCGGGCACCACGCGCGACGCCATCAAGGTTCCGCTGGAGCGCGCAGGCCGCCGCTACGAAATCATCGACACGGCCGGTTTGCGTCGCAAGGGTCGGGTGTTCGAGGCCATCGAGAAGTTCTCGGTGGTCAAGACGCTGCAGGCCATCGCCGACGCGAACGTGGCCGTGTTGCTCTTGGATGCCACCCAAGGTGTGGGGGACCAGGACGCGCACATCGCCGGCTACATCCTGGAGTCGGGCCGGGCGGTGGTGATTGCGGTCAACAAGTGGGACGCGATCGACAGCTACCAGCGGCAGATGCTGGAGCGTTCGATTGAGCAACGGTTGGCCTTCCTGAAGTTTGCGCCCATCGTGCGCATCTCGGCCCTCAAGCGCCAGGGCCTAGGCCCTCTTTGGAAGGCCATCGACGAGGTGCACGCCAGCGCCACTGCCAAGCTGTCGACCCCAGTGTTGACCCGACTGCTGCAGGACGCGGTGGACCACCAACAGCCCAAGCGCGCCGGCGCCTTCCGTCCCAAGCTGCGCTATGCCCACCAGGGCGGACGCAACCCGCCGGTGGTGGTGATCCATGGCACCAACCTCGAGCACATCACCGATTCCTACAGGCGCTACCTCGAAGGCCGCTTCAGGGAACATTTCAAGCTGGTCGGGACTCCAATGCGCATCGAATTCAAGAGCGGACGCAATCCCTTCACCGACACACAGCCCTGATATTGGGCTTGTGTTAATGTGCCGAAACAGAACACTTCAACACGGAAGATATCGTGAGCAATAAAGGCCAGCTTCTCCAGGATCCGTTCCTCAATCTTTTGCGCAAGGAACATGTGCCGGTGTCGATCTACCTCGTCAACGGCATCAAGCTACAGGGGCACATCGAATCCTTCGACCAGTACGTGGTGCTGCTGCGCAACACCGTCACGCAGATGGTCTACAAGCACGCCATCTCCACCGTGGTACCCGGCCGCGCCGTGAATTTCCACGCACAGGAGTCCCAGGACACCCAGGACGGCCAGTAAGGCCATGGGAGGTCACCGCGTCGACCATACGGCCGAACCTGCCAACCGCGTGGTGTTGGTGGGGGTTGACCTCGGCCCGGACTCGCCCTTCGAGGCGAGCCTGGACGAATTGGCCCAATTGGCGGAATCCGCCGGCGACCGCCCGGTGGCGCGCCTGACGGCGCGGCGCCGATCGCCCGACCCCGCGCTGTTCGTGGGCAGCGGCAAGGCCGAGGAGATCAAGGGCATGGTCACCGAGCAGGGAGCCCACGGGGTGCTGTTTGACCAGGCCCTGTCTCCTGCCCAGCAGCGCAACCTGGAACGATTCCTGGGTGTGCCGGTGGCCGACCGCACCGCACTGATTCTCGAAATCTTCGCGCAGCGCGCGCAAAGCCACGAGGGCAAGCTTCAGGTCGAACTGGCGCGTTTGCAGTACGTGTCGACCCGCCTGGTTCGCCGCTGGAGCCACTTGGAACGCCAACAGGGCGGTATCGGCACGCGCGGTGGCCCGGGTGAGACCCAGATCGAGCTGGACCGCCGCATGATCGGCGAGCGCATCAAGACCGTGACCGCGCGCCTGGAGAAGGTCAAGCGGCAGCGGGGCACGCAGCGCCGCTCGCGCGAGCGTTCCGGTGCCTTTCGCGTGTCTCTGGTTGGTTACACCAACGCGGGTAAGAGCACGCTGTTCAATGCACTGGTGAAGGCCCGTACCTATGCGGCCGATCAGCTGTTCGCGACCTTGGACACCACCACCCGCTCCCTTTGGCTGGAAAGGGCGGGCCGATCGGTGTCGCTGTCCGACACCGTGGGGTTCATCCGCGACCTGCCCCACAAGCTGGTGGAAGCCTTCGAGGCGACGCTGCTCGAAGCGGCCGATGCCGACCTGCTGCTGCATGTGGTGGACGCGGCCAACCCGCAGGCCACCGAGCAGATTCACGAGGTGCAGCGCGTGCTGCAGGAGATTGGCGCCGAACAGGTGCCGCAACTCCTCGTCTTCAACAAGATTGACGCCCTGGAGCCTTCGCGACAGCCTCGACTGATGGTCGACGAGGTGGAGCGCGACGGCGGACTTCGGTGCCCTCGCGTGTTCCTGAGCGCGGTGTCAGGTCAGGGGCTTGAGGCCCTTCGCGACCTGATCGCTGACGCCGCGGCTGCCGGTGCCCGTGTGGCGCCTGCTGGTCAGCCTGACCCAAGATTCGAACCTGCACGATCGGCCGATTGGTCGACTTTCCCATGATGAACCTCTTAGCTCGATTGCGAGACCGGCTGCGCCGCAGCCAGCTCATCTTCAACGAGGGGGGGCGCCCGCAGGGGCCGCCCGACCTGGATGAGCTTTGGCGCGATTTCAATCGCAAGCTCTCCGGCCTGCTGTCGGGCAAAGGCGGTCGCGGTGGCGGCAGTAACGACGGCCCCGGCAGCTCGGGCGGGGGCACACCGCCGGAATTCAAGGGGGCGGGTCTGGGGGCCGGCCTCATTGCGGCCGTGGCCGGCCTGATCTGGTTGGGCAGCGGCTTCTTCATCGTGCAGGAAGGCCAGCAGGCGGTGGTGACCTCCTTCGGCAAGTACAGCCACACCGCAGACGCCGGTTTCCAGTGGCGCTTCCCCTATCCATTCCAGGCGCACGAGACCGTACCGGTGACGCAATTGCGTTCGCTTGAAGTGGGCCGCAGCGGCGTGGTTCAGGCCACCGGGCTGCGTGACTCGTCCATGCTCACACAGGATGAAAACATCGTGGACATCCGCTTCACGGTGCAGTACCGACTGAAGGACGCGCGCGCCTACCTTTTTGAGAACCGTGGCCCTGACGAGGCCGTGATCCAGGCCTCGGAGTCCGCCGTGCGGGAGATCGTGGGTCGAAGCAAGGTGGACCAGGTGCTCTATGAGCAGCGCGATGCGATTGCGGCCGACCTGGTGAAGTCTGTGCAGGCGCAGTTGGACCGTCTGAGTTCGGGCATCGTGGTGGCCAATATCAATGTGCAGAACGTCCAGGTGCCCGAGCAGGTACAGGCAGCGTTCAATGACGCGGTGAAGGCTGGTGCCGACCGCGACCGCCTGAAGAACGAAGGCCAGGCCTATGCCAGCGATGTGATCCCCAAGGCGCGCGGAACGGCCGCTCGTCTACTCGAAGAAGCCGAGGGATACCGGTCACGCGTGGTCGCTCAGGCTGAAGGTGATTCGCAGCGCTTCAAGTCGGTGCTTACCGAATACAAGAAGGCGCCGGCCGTGACGCGCGACCGTCTGTACATCGAAACCATGCAGCAGATCTATCAGAACGTCAGCAAGGTGATGATCGACAGCCGGGCCAATTCGAGCCTGCTGTACCTGCCGCTGGACCGCATCCTGCAACAGACGGTGCAGGGCAATCCCGGATCCATCGTGCCGAACGTGAACCCCAATTCCGGTGCGCCCGAGGTGGGCAGCAGCACCGCCCCCGCGCCGGCGGATACGCGCTCGCGTGACGGTCAGCGCAGCCGCGACCGCGATTCGCGCTGAAGCCCTGAGGAATCAAGCAATGAACCGAATCGGATTGTGGTTGGCCTCCGCGCTGGCCGTGCTCATGCTGGCGTCCTCGATGCTGTTCGTGGTGGACCAGCGGCAGGTCGGCGTGGTGTATGCGCTGGGTGAGATCAAGGAAGTGATCACCGAGCCTGGCCTGAAGTGGAAGATGCCGCCCCCTCTGCAGAACGTGGTGTTTCTGGACAAGCGCATCCAAACGCTGGACAGCCCAGAGACCCGGCCCATCTTCACCGCCGAGAAGAAGAGCCTGATCATCGACTGGCTCGTCAAGTGGCGTATCGCCGAACCGCGGCAGTTCATCCGCAACAACGGGGTGGACATGCGCAACCTGGAAAATCGGCTCTCACCGGTGGTCCAGGCGGCCTTCAACGAAGAGATCACCAAGCGCACGGTCAGTGGTGTGCTGGCCGCCGACCGCGACAAGGTGATGAACGGGGTGCGCGAACGGTTGGCCGATGAGGCCAAGTCCTTCGGTATCGAGATCATCGACGTGCGCATCAAGCGTGTGGACTTTGTGGCCGACATCACCGATGCCGTGTACCGGCGGATGGAATCCGAGCGTAAGCAGGTGGCCAACGAACTGCGCTCGCAGGGCTCGGCCGAGGGCGAAAAGATCCGCGCCGACGCCGATCGCCAACGCGAGGTGATCATCGCCGAGGCCTACCGCGACGCCCAGAAGATCAAGGGCGAGGGAGATGCCAAGGCATCGGCGCTGTATGCCGACTCCTTCGGCCGTGACCCGCAGTTCGCGCAGTTCTATCGCAGTCTGGAGGCCTATCGCGCCACGTTCCGCAGCCGCAGCGATGTGATGGTGATGGACCCCTCCAGCGACTTCTTCAAGGCCATGCGCAGCAGCGGCGCCGGGACCGCGCCGGCCCCATCCAAGTAAGACGGGCGGCCCACGTGGGTGATCATGGTTGAGGCCCTGCTGGCCGCTTTGGGCCTGGTCTTGGTCATCGAGGGCCTGCTGCCCACCCTCAATCCCTCGCTATGGCGGCGCCTGTTTGAACAGGCGCTGCAACTCTCCGATGGGCAGATCCGGTTCATGGGGATCGCCAGCGTCCTTCTGGGACTGGCGGTGTGGCACCTGATGAACTAGCGGCAGGCGCTCGTCAGGCCGGCGTGATGGTCGGGCCGGTACAATCGGCTCTTTAAGCGCTTGTCCGATCCCCATGTCTTCCGCCTGGCTCCTGCCTGAGCACCTTGCAGATGTCCTGCCCTCGGAGGCCAAGCGCATCGAGGGTCTGCGCCGCGCGCTGACCGATGAGGCTCAGGCCTATGGCTATGAGTTGGTGATGCCGCCCTTGGTGGAGCACCTCGATTCCCTGTTGTCGGGCACTGGCCGCACCTTGGGCCTGCAAACCTTCAAACTGGTCGATCAACTGTCTGGCCGCACCTTGGGTTTGCGTGCGGACACCACGCCGCAGGTGGCCCGAATCGACGCGCATCTGCTGAACCGTCAGGGCGTGACGCGGCTTTGCTATTGCGGTCCGGTGGTGCATACGCGCCCCAGCGGACCCTGGGCCTCGCGCGAGCCACTTCAGTTTGGCGCCGAACTTTACGGACATGCCGGACTGGAAGCCGATCTCGAGGTACTCGAACTGGCCTTGGATGGTCTACGACAGGCGGGTGTCCGTGATGCGGTGATCGACCTGGGCGACGCCCGTATCGCCAATGCCCTCCTGCAGGACCTGGGCGCTGATGCGACGCAGCGAGCGGAGATCCAAGCGGCCCTGGCGTCCAAGGATGCCACCGCGCTCGAGGAGGTGCTTCGGCCCTGGGCGTCATCCCCTGCGGCGGCCCAGGCGGTTCAGGGGCTGCGGCGATTACCTGGTCTGTACGGGAGCGCCTCTGTGTTGGACAAGGCGGCGTCAGAATTGCCCACCCATGCGACGACGGCTCAAGCCTTGAGCGACCTGGCTTGGATCGTCCGCCATGTGCAGGCGACCCACCCCGACGTTCGCATCGGACTGGACCTGGCCGACCTCGGGGGGCAGGACTACTACAGCGGCATTCGCTTCAGCGTGATGGGGGCGGCAGCCTCTCAGGTGCTGGCCAGCGGTGGCCGCTATGACCATGTGGGTCGTGTCTTCGGGCGCGAACGTCCGGCCGTCGGTTTCAGCCTCGACCTCAAGGCCCTGTCGCAGGCATTGCAGTCATCAGGCCCGGCGCCCGTACCGCGGCCGGCCATTCGTGCGCCGTGGTCGGAAGACGCCGGATTGCGCGCGGCGGTGCGCGAACTGCGCTCTTGTGGTGAGACCGTGGTGTGCATCCTGCCCGGCCATGAGCACGAGGCCCAAGAGTTTGCCTGCGACCGCGAGTTGGCCCTGGTGGCCGGCCGGTGGGTGCTGCAGGCCTTGAACTGATCCCCTTACGCCGACGGCCCATCCCTTCCAACGGCATTGCCCCTTCCATCCGATCGTCAAGACATGAACCCATCCAACTCATCGGGCGCGGCCCGCCGTTCTGAAGGCCCTGCCGGTGGCCACAACGTCGTCGTCGTGGGTACCCAGTGGGGCGATGAAGGCAAGGGTAAGGTGGTGGACTGGCTGACCGATCATGCCCAGGGCGTGGTGCGGTTTCAAGGCGGCCACAACGCGGGCCACACGCTGGTGATCAAGGGTGTGAAGACTGCGCTGCAGCTCATTCCCAGCGGCATCATGCGTGATGGCGTGAAGTGCTACATCGGCAACGGCGTGGTGGTGGACCCTTCGCACCTGCTGTCGGAGATCGAGCGTCTGGAGAAGATCGGACTGGACGTTCGCTCGCGGCTTTTCGTCAGCGAGTCCTGCCCGCTCATCCTGCCCTTCCACGTGGAAGTGGACAAGGCGCGTGAGGCCTTGCGCGAGACCAGTGGCGCCGGCAAGATCGGCACCACGGGCAAAGGAATCGGCCCTGCCTACGAAGACAAGGTAGCGCGCCGTGCCCTGCGTGTGCAGGACCTCAAGCACCCCGAGCGTTTCGCCGCCAAGCTGCGGGACCTGTTGGCCCTGCACAACGCGGCGCTGGAAGGCATATTGGGCGGCAAGGCCCTGGCCTTCGAGCCCATCTTCGAGCAGGCCATGGCGATGGGCCAGCAGCTGCATCCGATGATGGCCGATGTGGGCTACCTGGTCCATCAGGCCGGGCTGCGCGGCGAGAACATCCTGTTCGAGGGCGCTCAGGGCACGCTGCTGGACATCGATCACGGCACCTACCCCTATGTGACCTCGAGCAACTGCGTGGCCGGCAATGCGGCCGCCGGCTCGGGCGTGGGTCCTGACCGCCTGCACTACATCCTGGGCATCACCAAGGCCTACGCGACACGGGTAGGCTCCGGGCCCTTCCCCACGGAACTCGATATCGAGAATCCGGCCTCGGTGGGCCACCACCTGAGCACCGTGGGCCAGGAACGCGGCACGGTCACTGGGCGTGCACGGCGTTGCGGCTGGTTGGATGCGGCGGCGCTCAAGCGATCCATCATCATCAACGGCGTGTCCGGTCTGTGCATCACCAAGCTCGACGTGCTTGATGGCCTGTCGGAGATCAAGGTGTGCACCGGCTACACGCTGGGCGGGCGCCACCTGGACATCCTGCCCCTGGATGCCGATGAGATTGCGGCTTGCCAGCCCGTGTACGAGACCCTGCCGGGTTGGAAGGGGTCCACCGCCGGTCTCACCCAGTGGAGCGCACTGCCTGCCGAGGCCCGCGCCTACCTGGAGCGGGTGCAGCAGGTGATCGGCGCGCCGATCGACATGGTGTCCACCGGGCCCGATCGCGACCACACTATCCTGCTTCGCCACCCTTTTCAGCGCTGATTTCGCCAGCTTGAGCCCAAAGGTGGTGCCGCGCATGCGTACACTCTGACCCTCTCCGGCACCACACGCCAATCCCTCCTGAACCGCAGCAAGGAAACCGCGCGATGCTCACCGACGACGGCAAGCACCTCTATGTGTCCTGGGACACCTATCACCGCCTGATCGAGAAGTTGGCGATCCAGGTGTGGGAGTCGGGCTGGGCCTTCGACCAGATCCTCTGTCTGGCGCGTGGCGGCATGCGTCCAGGCGATGTGCTCTCGCGGGTGTTCGATAAGCCCTTGGCCATCATGTCCACCAGCTCCTACCGCGCCGAAGCCGGCACCATCCAGGGCCGGCTGGACCTTGCCCGCTACATCACCATGCCCCAGGGCGAACTGGCCGGGCGTGTGCTCTTGGTGGACGACCTTGCCGATTCCGGCATCACGCTGAAGGCGGTCGTGGAGCGCTTGCGCGCCATGCCGGCGATTTCGGAGCTGCGCTCGGCCGTGATCTGGACCAAGGCGGTTTCTGGCTACCAACCCGACTACACCGTGGAACACCTGCCCACGAGCCCCTGGATCCACCAGCCCTTCGAAGAGTACGACGGGCTGCGTCCGGATGTGCTGCAGCAGCGAATGGGTTGAACGTCGGCTGAGCGCCTGTCGCGCCGGTAGCGCCTAGGGTCGCACTGCGGCCGGGCGAAGCGTCAGCACCTGCAACTGCCCTTGGTCTTGCGGCCGAGGCCACACCGGCACCCCCTTGCCCTGCGCCCAGTCTTCCAACCATGATCGGTAGCCCGCCTGCCAGGGCAGGCCGCTTTGGCCCGAGCTGTGGATGAAGCGCGATTGGCTGCGGTCGCCCAAGTCGTACACCGCCTTCAGACTGGGGCCGTGCGTGGCCCGGTAGCGCTGCGCCGCAGGGCCGCCCAGGCCCACTCGCAGGGCGTGAACCGTGTAGGTATCGCCGCCGATGGGCAGGCTCAGCGTGAACCAGGCATCCAGTGGCTTGACCCGTGAAAAGGGTCGGTGCTCGGCCACCATGCGGTGCACGGTATCCCAGCGCCATAGGCCGATCTCGGGGCCCAGTCGCTCGCTGAGCTCCTGCAGGGCGGCGTCCAGTGCGCGGCCGTTCTGCTGCGCGCAGGTCTCGGTGTCGGGGGTGCTGGGGTCGTCGCACCACCAACTGTCCTGTTGTTCGAGGATGCCCAGCACGGTGTCATGGAAGCTGCGCTGTGCGAACGACCGCTCGAATCGCTCGGCCCCGATGCGTGGGGCCAGCAGCTGCTTGGCCAGTGCGCGCTGCCACGCCCACAGAATCAGCGGCGCGGCGTCTGCGCCGCGCATATGGCCATCGAAGGTGGCCAGTCGTTGCTGTGCGCTTGCGCTCAGCGCATGCGAGCCACGCGCTTGACGCAGCCAGGGCAGCATCGCCCGTGCAGCCAGCGACAACTCGTCCTGCTGAAGCGCGCTAAGGTCCTGCGCGCTGTGCTGGGGCCGCGAGTCCAACACCTGTTCGATGCGAAGTTGCCGGTAGGGCAGGGCCCAGTCGCTGCCCAGGTAATGCGGATAGTCGTCGTCGTGAAGTCGGTGGTTGGCCGTGGCGATCCAGCCTTGCTCGGGATCGATCACGCGGGGGGTCTGATGAGCCGGCACCCAGCCCACCCAGTCGTAGCGGGATTCCCATCCGGGCGCAGGGGCCAAGCCCATCAGGTCGTTGTCGGCGCGACGCACCGGTACACGCCCGGCGGCCACCATGCCGATGCGGCCTTGTGTATCGGCCACCACCATGCTTTGCATCGGGGCCGTCCAACGCTGCGAGCCCTGGATGAACTCGGCCACGTTGCGCGCCTTCATCAGGGCCAGTCCGGCGGCCATGAGGTCCACGTCCTCGTCCAGTGCGGTCCAGCGCAGGGCCAGTGCATAGGGCCCCAGATTCAGGCCCTTGAGCGTGCCCGCGTCCGAGATGACCGGTCCGTGCCGCGTGCGCCGCGCGGTGAAGCGTTGATCGGCTGCGCCCTTGACGCGGATGATTTCCTCGCTGGTCTCGAAGGCGGCCGTACCGCTGGGGGTACGGTAGCGCTGGGGGTCCTGGGGGTCGATGGCCTCGATGTAGAGGTCCTGCACGTCCGGGCCGGTGTTGGTGAAGCCCCAGGCCACCGCATCGGTCTGGCCCAGAACCACCAGCGGAAGCCCCGGCATCGTGGCCCCCGATACCTCCAGTCCAGGTGTCTTGAGTCGTGCAAAGTACCAAAGGGCCGGTGCACTCAGGCCCAGGTGTGGATCATTGGCCAAGAGCGGCGCGCCGGTGGTGGTGCGTGAGCCGGCCAACACCCAGTTGTTCGAGCCGCTGCCTTCGATGCCCGAGGGCGGGGCGGCGTCAATGAGCGCTTGCCAGGCGGAATCCAATGGGGTCGGCATCGCCGAGGCGGTGCGAGCGGCATCCGCCGGTGCCAGACCGAGTTCGCGGTAAAGCGCGGCATAGTCGCGCGTGGGCGGATGCTCATCGCCAGGGTAGGCCGGCAGAACCTGATCGATGCGCGAGACCTCCAACGCCGCACTCAGCCGCAGGCGCAGCATCTCGGTGGTCCAGTTGCCCCCAAGATCCCAGGCCATCATCAGGCTCCAGGAAAGGCTGTCCACCGGGGTCCAGGGTTCGGGCCTAGCGCCCAGCAACAAGAACTCGGGCGGCCACACGCGGGTGCGCGCGATGGCCTCGTTCACACCGGCGGCGTAGGCCTGCAGCAGCTCGCGACTGGCTGGCGCCAGCCTTTCCCATTGGACCTGCGCGGCCCGCCGGATGCCCACCGCGCGCAGGAAGCGGTCGTTGTCCAGCGCGGCCTCACCGAACACCTCGGCCAGCCGACCGGCACCGATGCGCCGGTGGGTTTCCATCTGCCACAGCCGATCCTGCGCATGCACGAAGCCCAGAGCAAAGGTGGCGTCGTTCAAGCTGTCGGCGATGATGGTCGGGATGCCGTGCGGGTCGCGTTCAATCCGCACAGGTGCTTGCAGGTGGCCAGGGCCCGAAGATGCACCGGCCTGCAGGACCAGGTCTCCCGTGAGCTGGGGTTCTGCCCCCTTGATCAAGGCAAAGGTTGCCAAGGCCGCGGCAACCAGGATCAGCACGGGCGTGAGCAGCACGATCTTCAGCCAGCGACGCCGGCGTGCGGGTGCGGGTGTCTTCGGTGGACTCGCTTCCATAGGGCTGCATTGTGCGCCGTGATCGGCCGTGCGCGGGTCTGCCACACCGCAGCGCTAAGCACAGATGGTGCACGACAGATGGGGCAGAATGAGCCTATGCGGTTCAGTCAACAAAAAAGCCTTCGATGCGTGGCATTCGAAGGCTTGTTGCTTGAACCGGGTGAGGGCTGGCGTGCAGCTTCAGCCTCCCGTTCATTCTTCGCCGCTGCGTCACCGATGGTGCCCAGGAGAGGACTCGAACCTCCACGGAGTTACCCGCTAGTACCTGAAACTAGTGCGTCTACCAATTCCGCCACCTGGGCCCAATTCAGCTGACGCGTTCAGCGAAAACCGAGAGTCTATCATCAAAAAATCCAAGACTTCAAGTTCGACCACCACCCTGTTGCAGGAGCTGGAGGGCACCGTCCAGGGCCACCGAGACGGCCATGGGTTCTTCATTCCCGATGAAGGCGGGTCCGACATTTTCTTGGCGCCGCAGGAAATGCGCGCGGTCCTCCACGGCGACCGCCTGCGCGTGCGCGTGGTGGGCACCGACCGGCGTGGAAGGCCCGAGGGGCGCATCGTGGACATCCTGGAGCGCCCGCGTCGGCCCATCATCGGACGCCTGCTGCAGGAAAGCGGTGTATGGGTCGTGGCGCCGGAAGACCGGCGCTACGGACAGGACATCCTGATTCCCAAGAATGGCGTGGCCAATGCGCAGGCGGGCCAGGTGGTTTGCGTGGAGTTGACCGAGGCGCCTTCGATGTACACGCAGCCCAGTGGCCGTGTCACCGAGGTATTGGGCGAGATCGACGACCCGGGCATGGAGATCGAGATCGCGGTGCGCAAGTACGAGGTGCCCCATCGCTTCACGCCGGAGACCCTGGCGCAGGCCGCAGCCCTTCCGGAAAAGCTCCGCCCCATCGACCGGCGTGCCCGCGTGGACCTCACCGATGTGCCGCTGGTGACGATCGATGGCGAGGACGCGCGTGACTTCGACGATGCGGTGTATTGCGAGCCCATCACGTTCGGCAAGGGCAAGAATGCCTTCAAAGGTTGGCGCCTGGTGGTGGCCATCGCCGACGTGAGCCACTATGTGAAGCCGGGAGAGGCCCTGGACGCCGACGCCTACGAGCGTGCGACCTCGGTGTATTTCCCACGCCGCGTCATTCCCATGCTGCCGGAGAAGATCTCCAACGGGCTGTGTTCGCTCAACCCGCTGGAAGACCGGCTGTCGATGGCGTGCGACATGCTGGTCAGCGAAGAAGGCGAGGTCACCGGTTACCAGTTCTTCCCGGCCGTGATCTGTTCGCACGCGCGCCTGACCTACACCGAAGTGGGGGCCGCACTCACCAATACGCGTGGGCCGGAAGCGGCACGACTGGCTCCGGTACTGCCGCACCTGCTGCACCTGCACGAGGTGTACCGCGCGCTGCTGCGTCAGCGTACGCGCCGAGGCGCGATCGATTTCGAGTCGACCGAGACCCAGATCGTCTGTGACGAAAACGGTCGCATCGAGAAGATCGTTCCGCGCACCCGCAACGAGGCCCACCGACTGATCGAAGAGGCGATGCTGGCGGCCAATGTGTGTGCGGCCGACTTCATCGAGTCGCACAGTCACCCGGCCCTGTTCCGCGTGCATGAGGGGCCGACCCCGGAAAAGCGCGTCACCCTGCAGAACTACCTGCGTGCCTTGGGCCTGGGCCTGGCGGTCAGCGATGAACCCAAACCGGCCGAGTTCCAGGCCATCTCGCAGGCGGTGCGCGAACGGCCCGACGCTCAGCAAATCCAGACCATGCTGCTGCGCTCGATGCAGCAGGCGATCTACACCGCGGTCAACAGCGGCCACTTCGGGCTGGCCTACGAGGCCTATGCCCACTTCACCAGCCCGATCCGGCGCTACCCGGACTTGCTGGTGCACCGGGTGATCAAGGCCATCCTGTTGGGTAAGCGCTACCACCTGGGTCCGCTGCCGGCCGTGTCGTCGGCGGCCACCTCGGGGCAACACCGTCGACCGATGCGACAGGCGCCTGTGGACGGCAAAGGGCAGGCTGCGGCCCGTACGACGGGGCCTGTGCGCACGGCCTTGCCCACCAAGTCGGGCAAGGCAGCGGCCGAAATCGCGCTGTGGCAGACCGCTGGGGAGCACTGTTCGGCCAATGAGCGGCGCGCCGATGAGGCCTCGCGCGATGTCGAAGCCTGGCTCAAGTGCCGATACATGCGCGACCGCTTGGGCGAAGAGTTCGCCGGTACCGTGAGTGCGGTGACCTCGTTCGGGCTTTTCGTGCAGCTCGATGAGCTGTATGTGGAAGGTCTCATCCACATCACGGAGCTCGGTGGCGAGTACTACCGGTTCGATGAAGTGCGACAGGAGCTGCGCGGAGAGCGCACCGGTGTGCGCTACGCCGTCGGTTCAAGGGTACGTGTACAGGTCTCCCGTGTCGACCTGGATGGCCGAAGGATCGATTTCCGTTTGGTCCGTGAAGGCCAGGCGGATACGCCTCGCGCAGGATCTGCCCACCGCGCCAAGGCGGACAAGGGCAAAGCTGGCAGGGGGCCTGGCGTGGCGCGGGGTGAGGCGACCGAGCAAGGCGGAATCGCCGGCGATGACCTGTCGCCGACCGCACCGTCGGCCGTGGACGAGTGGTCAGGGCTTGAGCGCGCCGATCGCGAGTTGAGGCAGGCGGCTCGAAAGGCGAAAGCGGCGAAAGTGGCGAAAGTGGCCAGAGAGGTCGCCACCGGCCGAGCCGCCGCGGCTGGCCGCAAGGCGGGCAAGTCCGGCAGTCGGGACAAGACCAGCAAGGCCCCGCGAGCTGCGGTTGGCGCCAAGGCCTCGGCCAAGGTGGGCCGCAAGAGCACCAAGCGGCGCGGCTGACACAGCTGTCTCAGGCGTAGTCGCTCACGGGCGGACAACTGCAGCTGAGGTTTCGGTCACCCCAGACGTTGTCCACCCGTCCCACGGGGCTCCAGTACTTGTTGCGGCGCAGACTGTTCAGCGGGTAGGCGGCCGCTTCACGGCTGTAGCCATGCGCCCACTCGGTGGCACACACCGCCTGGGCCGTGTGCGGGGCATGCTTCAGCGGGTTGTCGTCTTGCGACCACTCGCCCTTTTCGATGCGCGCGATTTCCTGGCGTATTGCAACCATCGCGTCGCAGAACCGATCCAGTTCCTCGAGCGATTCGCTCTCGGTGGGCTCCACCATCAGGGTGCCGGCCACGGGAAAGCTCAGCGTGGGGGCGTGGAAGCCGTAGTCGATCAGGCGCTTGGCCACGTCCTCGGCGGTGACGCCGCTGCTGTCCTTCAGGGGTCTCAGGTCGAGGATGCATTCGTGGGCCACGCCGCCACCCTTGAGCGTGGACAGTCCACTGCTGAAGTGGATGGCGTAGTGATCGGCCAGGCGCGCAGCCACGTAGTTGGCGCTGAGGATGGCCACCTCGGTAGCGGCCTGCAGGCCCTCGGCACCCATCATGCGGACGTACATCCAACTGATGGGCAGCACGGCCGCATTGCCCAGCGGCGCGGCGGAAACAGCGCCCACCGGTGTTTGCACACCGGTGGCCGTGTGGTGACCGGGCAGGAAGGGCTTGAGGTCTTCCACCACGCACACCGGGCCGACGCCCGGGCCGCCACCCCCGTGCGGGATGCAGAAGGTCTTGTGCAGGTTCAGGTGGCTCACATCACCACCGAACTCGCCTGGGGCGGCCACGCCCACCAAAGCGTTCATGTTGGCGCCGTCGACATACACGCGGCCGCCATGTTGGTGCACGAGTGCACACAACTCCTTCACCCGCACATCGAAGACGCCGTAGGTGCTGGGGTAGGTGATCATGATGGCGGCCAGGTTCTCGCTGTGCTGTTCGCACTTGGCGCGCAGGTCCTCGAGGTCCACATTGCCCATGGCGTCGCACTTGACCACCACCACGCTCATGCCCACCATCTGGGCACTGGCCGGGTTGGTGCCGTGTGCGGACTCGGGTATCAGGCACACATGGCGATGGCCCTGGCCCCGTGCGCGCTGCCAGCCGCGGATGGCCAGCAGCCCGGCATATTCACCCTGCGAGCCGGCGTTGGGCTGCAGGCTGATGCCTGCATAGCCGGTGGCCTGGCTCAGCCACTTCTGAAGGTCTGCATCCATCTGCTCGTAGCCGGCCAACTGCTCGGCCGGCGCGAAGGGGTGCAGGCGAGCGAACTCGGGCCAGGTGATGGGGATCATCTCGCTGGTGGCATTGAGCTTCATCGTGCAGGAGCCCAGCGGGATCATCGTGCGGTCCAGGGCCAGGTCTTTGTCAGACAGGAGCCGGATGTAGCGCAGCATCTCGGTTTCCGAGTGGTAGCGGTTGAAGACCGGATGCGTGAGGTAGGTGCTGGTGCGGCGCAGGCTTTCGGGGATGAGGCTGTCGATGCCTTTTTCGAAGGCGTCGAAGGACGGAAGGGGCTGGCCCTGCGTGGCGAACCAGGACCAAAGGTTCATCACGTCCTGGCGCGTGGTGGTCTCGTCCAGGCTCACGCCCAGGGCGGTGGCGGAGAGTTTGCGCAGATTGGCGCCGCCGTGCAGCGCGCGCTGCAAGATCGCGTCGGTATGGGGCCCTGTGTCGATGGCCAGGGTGTCGAAGGCGTGCGGCGTGATCTTCGAGAAGCCCAGGTGGCTCAAGCCCTGGCGCAGGATGGCGGTGTAGCTGGCCACGCGCTGTGCGATCCGCTTCAAGCCCTGCGGGCCGTGATACACCGCATACATGCTGGCGATCACGGCCAGCAGAACCTGCGCGGTACAGATGTTGGAGGTGGCTTTCTCGCGGCGGATGTGCTGCTCGCGTGTCTGCAGGGCCAGGCGGTAGGCCGGTGCGCCGTGCGCATCCACGCTCACGCCCACCAGTCGGCCGGGCATGGAGCGCTTGAACTCGTCACGGCAGGCCAAGAAGGCTGCGTGCGGGCCACCGGCACCCATGGGCACGCCAAAGCGCTGTGAATTGCCGACCACGATGTCGGCGCCCAGTTCGCCCGGGGGCACCAGGAGCGTGAGGGCCAACAGGTCGGTGGCCACGATGAAGGCCGCTTGCTGTGCGTGCGCCTGTGCGATCACGTCGCGCAGGTCGTGGATGAGACCCGAGGTGGAAGGGTATTGCGCCACCACCGCGAAGTAGTCGCCTTCCTGCATGAGGCCAGGCGCGAAGCCCACCTTGACCGAAAGGCCCAGGGGCTCGCAGCGGGTGCGGATGACCTCGATGGTCTGGGGATGGCAGTCACCCGCGACGATCAGGTTGTTGCTCTTGCTCTTGACGCTTCGCTTGGCCAGCGTGACGGCCTCGGCCGCGGCGGTGGCTTCATCGAGCATCGAGGCATTGGCAATGGCCATACCGGTAAGGTCGCACACCATGGTCTGGAAATTCACCAGGGCTTCCATGCGGCCCTGAGAGATTTCCGCCTGGTAGGGGGTGTAGGCGGTGTACCAGGCCGGGTTCTCCAGGATGTTGCGCAGAATGACGCCCGGGGTGTGGGTGTCGTGGTAACCCTGGCCGATGAAGCTGCGCAGCACCTGGTTCTTCGAGGCCACGGCGCGCAGCTCGGCCAGCGCCTGGGCTTCGGTGACCGGGGCCGGCAGGTCCATCACCTGTCCACGCGCGATGCTGCGCGGCACCACCGCCTCGATCAGCGCGCGGCGCGAAGCCGCGCCAATCACCGACAGCATCTTGGCCTCGTCCTGGGCATCGGGTCCGAGGTGACGGGCGCGGAACTCGATGGCGTTCTCGAGGTCGCTCAAGGGGGTCAGGGCAGACATCAGCATGGTGGGCTCTTGGCGTCGGTGGTCGTCAGCGGGCGTTGGGTGCGAGGCTTTAGGCGTCAGGCGCTTACAGCGTCTTGAGCAGGTCGTCGTAGGCGGTGCCGTCCATCAGCCCATCGAGTTCCGACGGGTTGGACAGCTTGACCTTGAAGAACCAGCCGGCATCCAGCGGGGCAGAGTTGGCCAGCGACGGGTCGTCGCGAAGGGCCTCATTGACCTCCACCACTTCGCCGCTGACCGGCATGTACACATCGGCGGCGGCCTTCACGCTTTCGACCACGCCAGCGACTTCGCCTTGCGCGTAGGTCTTGCCCACTTCAGGCAGGTCAACGAAGACGACATCACCCAGCGCGTCCTGGGCATGCACGGTGATGCCGACCACGGCAGCGGCGGCATCGGCGGCGTTGACCCATTCATGGTCGGTGGTGAACTTGGTGCTCATGGTGCTCTTTCGTGTGGCGGTTGAAGGGTAGGGGGTGTTGACGGTTGGACGGATGGGCGTGCGCTTGTGGGGATGCCTCAACGCACGTAACGGTGCGGCGCAAAGGGCATGGCCGTCACCGTCATGGGCAGTCGCTTGCCGCGGACGTCTGCGTGCACCACGGCACCGGCGGTGGCATGCGCAGCATCCAGCCAGGCCATGGCCACGGGTTGGTTGACGGTGGGGCCCAGCGTGCCGCTGGTGACGCAGCCCACGGTGGCGCCTGTGGCGTCGTGCAGCGTGGCGCCCTCACGCACGGGAGCGCGCTCCTGGCCCACCAGGCCCACGCGCTTGCGTTTGACGCCCTCGCTGAGTTCGCGGCCTATGCGCTCGGCCCCGGGGTAGCCGCCCGCGCGCTCACCACCGGGGCGGCGCACCTTTTGAATGGCCCACTGAAGACCCGCTTCGATGGGGCTGGTGCCGGCATCGATGTCATGACCGTAGAGGCACAGACCGGCTTCCAGGCGCAGCGTATCGCGGGCACCCAGCCCGACGGGTTTGACGCGTGGGTCGGCCAACAGGGTGCGGGCCAGGTGTTCGGCCTGCCCCTCGGGTACGGAGATCTCGTAGCCATCTTCACCGGTGTAGCCGCTGCGGGTGGCGAAACAGGCGGCACCGGCCAGGGACATCGCACTGCCCTGCATGAAGCGCAGTTCGGCGGCGGCCGGATTCAGGGCCGCCAGCAGGTCTACCGCCAAAGGGCCTTGCAGGGCGAGCAGGGCGCGTTCAGGCAAGGGGGTGATGGTGCAGCGCGTGCCGATGTGGCGCCGCAGATGGGCGAGGTCGGCGTCCTTGCACGCGGCGTTGACCACCAGCAGGAGGTCGCCGAAGCCGTCCTCGGGCGCCGGCCGCACGATCATCAGGTCGTCCAGGATGCCGCCGGTTTCGTTGGTGAAGAAGGCGTAGCGCTGCTGTCCGGGTTTCAGGCCGATGACGTCCACCGGCACGAGCGTTTCCAGGGCAGCGGCGGCATCTGGACCATCCAGGCGGATCTGGCCCATGTGAGATACGTCGAACAGGCCCGCGGCGCTGCGGGTGTGCTTGTGCTCGGCCATGACGCCTGCCGGGTACTGCACCGGCATGTCGTAGCCGGCGAAGGGCACCATCCGGGCGCCGATTTCGCGGTGCAGCGCGTGCAACGGTGTGGTCAACAGTGGGTGGCCGACACACTCGGCGGCAGAATCGGAGGACATGGCGACCTTCACTGGGCCGCAGCGCACCGACGATGGCGCGCCTGCGGGGGCTCGTTCAATCGCACGGCCGCAGCCAATTGGCTGCCGGCCATGCACCGGGCCCCCACTGTCCGCTTTACCTGAGAGATTCGGGGGACCCCGGCCTCCGCCCGGGGACCCTTGCCCCTTCCGGGGGCCCGCCCCCGGGGGCGGGGCCCACCGGCCGGGAGCCGCGCCCGCGAGGATCATGATCGCCGGCCGCACGAAGAGCTCGAAGCACACGAGGCTGCTCGCCGGATTGCCCGGCAGGCCGAAGACCAGCGTCGCCGGCGCGCCGTCCGGACGCGCGAGCACGCCGAACCAGACCGGCTTGCCCGGCTTGAGCCGCACCTTGTGAAAGACCTGCTCGACCCCGCAGCGGGCGAAGATCGCAGGTACGAGGTCGAGGTCGCCGGCCGACACGCCGCCCGAGAGCACGAGCACATCGGCGGCGAGGCCCTGCGCGACCAGCGCCCGGATCGCCTCCGGCTTGTCGGCCGCCAGCCCGAGCGGGATCGGCTCGGCGCCCAAGAGCGACACGGCGGCGGCGAGCATCGGGCCGTTGGAGTTTCGCGTCTGGCCGTAGGCGGGCACGGTGTCGCAGGCCACCAGTTCGCTGCCCGTCGAGAGGATTGCCACCCGGACCCGCGGTGCGGCGACCACGTGCGTGGCCCCGGCCTCCGCGGCCAGGCCGACCTCGGCGGCGCCGAGCACCGCGCCGGCGGCGAGCACCTCGCGGCCGCGGGCGAAGGCCGCCGCCTGCCGCGCCACGTGCTGCCCCGGGCGAAACTTCGGCTCCGCGAGCCGCACGCGGCCGCCGGCATGGACGCCGGCCGTGCCGTCCACGGCCCGCTCCACCGGCACGACGGCGTCGGCCCCGGCGGGGATCGGGGCGCCGGTCATGATCCGGGCGCAGGTTCCCGGCCGGATTTCGAGGGCCGTGACGTCGCCGGCGGCCAGGTCGACGGCCACGTCGAGCTCCACGATCTCACCCGGACGGCCGAAGTCGCTCGATCGCACCGCGAAGCCGTCCATCATGGCCCGATCCCACGGCGGCGAATCGCAGTCGGCGACGACGCCGGCGGCCAGGCGGCGGCCGACGGCTTCCAGCAGCCGCTGGCGGCGCGGTTGCAACGGCCGTGCCGAACGTTCCACGAGCGCGACCGCAGCGTCGAGGTCGATCATGCGGCGACGGGGGCGACGGCGAGGAACGCCCGCAGCAGGTCGTAGCCCGCGGGCGTGAGAAAACTCTCGGGATGGAACTGCACGCCATAGACGGGCAGCGTCTTGTGACGGATGGCCATGATCTCGCGGGAGCCGTCGGGAGCGGTGGACCAGGCGTCGACCTCGAAGTCCCGCGGCAGCGTCGGTGGATCGATCACGAGGCTGTGGTAGCGGGTCGCCTCGATGGGGCTCTCCAGGCCGGCGAACAGCCCCTTCCCAGCGTGCTCGATGCGGTCCACCTTCCCGTGCATGAGTTGCTTCGCCCGCACGATCGTGCCGCCGAAGACCTGGCCGATCGACTGGTGCCCGAGGCAGACGCCGAGGATCGGCATCCGCCCGGCGAAGCGGCGGACCACGTCGCAGGAGATGCCCGCCTCGTCGGGCGTGCAGGGCCCGGGCGAGATCACGAGGTGGCTCGGGGCCTTGGCGGCGATCTCGTCGCCGGTGATCTGGTCGTTGCGGTGCACCTCGACGGCCACGTCGGCCGCGATCTCGCCGAACCGCTGCACGAGGTTCCAGGTGAAGGAATCGTAGTTGTCGATGAGGAGGAGCATGCGACCGTCGCTACTCCAAAAGCGTGCCCGGGTGCCCCTCGCGGTCCACCAGCGGCATGACGTGGGGCTTGTAGATCGTGTTGTAGGCCGCGGCGAGCCGGTGGGCATCGAGGGCCGCCTCGTCGGCCCAGTGCTCGATGAGCGTGAACCGGCGCGGCTCGGCCGTGGAGTGGTAGACGTCGAACCGCAGGCAGCCGGGCTCCGTGCGGCTCGAACGCATGGCGGCGGCGAGATGTTCGCGGATCCGCGGCACGTCGGCCGCGTCCTTGGCGGTGAGGAGGATCGTGAGACAGATCATGGCGGGGCTCCGGAAATTGGGAAATTGGGGACGGGAGCGATTTTTCGCGGCGCGAACGTTTCCATTATGGCGGCGTAGGGAGAAAAATCGCTCCCGTCCCCAATTTTGCCGCCCGACGGGCGAGAACCCGCAGGTAGGGCGGCAGGAACGCGGCCCGGTGGGCGAACGACCCCGGCACCGCCCCCGGCTCGCGGTGGTCGGGCTCGCAGACGTCCTCGATCGTGAAGCCGGCCGCGCACATGCCGCCGAGCAGGGCGGAGAGCGAATGGACGAACTCCTGGCTGCCCGCCTCCCGGAGCCGCGAGGGGGGCTCCGGGGGCAGCGGCGCGGTGCGGCCGAATGGATGGACGAGCTCGTAGCGGCCGGATGCGGCCGGCGCCAGCGTCGCCTGCAGGCTGACCGGCGACTTGTGCTGGCTGACGTACAGCCCGCCCGGCTTCACGACGCGGGCGACCGCGCGAAACACCGCCGCGACGTCGGGCAGGTAGCAGGTGCTCACCGGATGGATCACCAGATCGAACCGCCCGGGGGCGAACATCGACAGATCGTCCATCGAGCCCTGCACGATCTCCAGGTCGATCTTCCGCTCGCGGGCGACCTGCCGGTCGAGTTCGAGCATCGCCGGCGAGATGTCGAGCACGGTCACCTTCGCGCCGGCGGCCGCATAGAGCGGCCCATGCTTGCCGCCGCCCGCCGCCAGGCAGAGCACCTCGAGACCGTCCAGCCGCGCCGGCAGCCACGACCGCCCCGCGCCACCGAGCCAGCCGCGGGGATCGGCGAACGCCGCATCGACCGCGGGCCGCGTCAGGGCGGAGCCGGCGGCGGCGAGACGGTCCCAGGCGCGAGCGTTGTGCTCGACCGCGCCGGCCCGCAGAGCCGCGGGCGCGCCGTCAGCCGACACGGCTCACCCTCCGGGCCCGCGTCGAGCGCCGCGCCGCGAGCAGTGCCGTCGCCGCGCCGCCGATGAGCAGGGCCCAGGTGGCCGGCTCCGGCACGGCCGTCACGGTGAGGTCGTCCATCGCGAAGTAGGCGGGAGTGTTCAAGCCAAACGTGCCCTTGTCGGAGCCGTCGAACGTGAACTCGATCGTGTCCACGGTGCCGAGCGTGGTGAGATCGAACCACGCCCAGGAGGCGAGGATGCCCGGGGGTGAAGCGCCCCGCAGATCGGCGAGATAGAACGTCGCCGTGCCGGTCGTGGCGCCGGCGAGCTTGCCGGTGGCCGTCGCCGCGAACCAGCCGCCTGCCGGGAGCGGATTGGTGAAGCCGTACTGGTCACCGTCGCGCATCGTGAGCGCGGCGTAAGTGGTATTGGCGATTCGCATGCCCGCCACCGTCGTGGCCACGGGCAGCGCGATCGTGGCGCCGTCGTCGTAGGCGACGGCATACGTGCTGGACTGGTACCCGCCACCGGGATAGGACGCGTATTGGTTCCCGAAGGCCGGGTCGGTCGTATTCACGACGTTCGAGTAGGCAAACCCATACCAGTACTCGTAATTGAAGCCGCCGTACGAATCGATCCCGAACGTGTTCCCGAACGACACACCGGCCGACGCCCAGGGCGTGCTCAGCGACTGCCCGGGCGACAGGTTTCCAGGGTTGCCGTTGAAATGGCCCGAGGCGGGAACCGTCAGGTCGTCGAAATCGACGACCACTTCCGCCCGAGCACGCAGGCCCCCGATGCAGGATGCAAGAACCAAGAGGCAAAAGACAAAACGCATGAACGACTCTCCAGTAAGCGGCAGGAAGTGCGACTACCCACGTCCGACGATCAGCCGGACGCGACAAAGTGACCGAAGGCGCGGCACCACCGCGCCGACGAATGGATCAGTTGCGGGGAGCGGCACCTCCGGGCCCACGGAGCGTCGATGCTGTCATGGCAGGTCCCCCTCGCCGCCTGCCCCCCCGCCGGAGCGGGCGCGGTCG
>Ga0082207_1000184_pt1 | contig 35989 bp, 38 predicted proteins | sample LakMenEpi10Aug09_FD_71540 | JGI IMG/M metagenome (GOLD analysis project Ga0082207, IMG submission 71540)
ACACCTTCTGACCGTTGATTACCCACTCGTCACCGTCGAGCACTGCGGTGGTTTTGAGGCTGGCCAAGTCGCTTCCGCTATTTGGCTCGCTGAATCCCTGACACCAGCGCATCTTGCCGCTGAGAATTTGTGGAAGAAACTCTTTCTTTTGCTCTTCAGTTCCCCACTGCAACAACGTTGGGCCGACAAGTGTGTCGCCGAAGAAGTCGGCGCGCATCGGTGCCTTTGCGTTTGCAAACTCTTCTGCCAATACAACACCCTGCAATGTGTCGAGGCCTTTGCCGCCGTATTCCTTTGGCCACGTTGCGCAGATCCAGCCGCCTTCAAACAATTTGCTTGGCCACTCTGCGTTGAACTTTTTGCGCTCATCTCCGGAGAGTTCAAAACCTTTGTCGAACCAGCCCTTAGGCAAATTGGCGACAAGCCACGATTTCACTTCTTTACGGAAGGCTTCGGCCTCGGGTGTGTATGTCAACATCCTTCTATTCTGCCCCGTGGCGCTCGCTTCAGTCCATACGAAGGTCACACAGGCGAAACAAAGCCGTGACATTCAGGCTCTAGGGTTGCCGCGTGCTTAATGTCATATTCGGAAGTGCGGGCGGCACCGTAGACATGGGCCGAGTTTTGCTCGATATTGCCATCATCTTGGTCGTTGCCAAATTGGCTTCTGAATTGTCCGATCGCATCGGGATACCCGCCGTAATCGGCGAAATCGCTGCCGGAATTCTCATTGGCCCTTCCGTGCTGTCGCTGGTTGGCGTCAGCGACACGCTGCATGTGCTCGCGGAGTTGGGCGTGATCTTTTTGCTGATCCAAGTTGGCCTCGAAACCGACATTGGCGAACTTAAAAGTGTTGGCCGTGTGTCCATGTTCGTGGCCGTGCTGGGGGTTGCCGCACCAATGGCACTCGGCTTTGGCACGGGCGTGCTGTTCGACAGCAGCACCAACACGTCGCTCTTCTTAGGCGCCGCACTGACTGCAACGTCGATAGGAATTACGGCGCGAGTGTTTGGCGACTTGCGCGCGCTGGCAACTGTTGAAGCACGCATTGTGCTTGGCGCGGCAGTTGCCGATGACGTGCTGGGGCTTGTCATTCTCACCGTGGTTACACGAATTGTCGAACAAGGAAGCGTCGGTGTCGGCACTATTGCAACAACGATTGCCCTCGCAGTGGTCTTCCTCGTTGTCTCCAGCACCGTTGGCTTGGCAATTTTCCCTGCAGTCTTCAACCGCATTACGGCACTGAGTAAATCTTCGGCAACCGTTTCGGTACTTGCCATCGGTACCGCTCTTGCGTTCAGCGTGTTTGCCGACATGTCAAACCTCGCGCCAATCATCGGCGCTTTCGTTGCTGGTTTCTCGCTGCGACGAATTGGCGCCCACGAGCGCGTCGAACGCGATGTTGCATCAATCAGCCAGGTGTTCATTCCAATATTCTTTTTGAACATCGGCATTAATACCGATTTGGCAAGTATGGCAAGCCCCAAAGTTTTGGGCATCGCAGCAGTGCTTAGCGTTGCCGCAATTGTCGGCAAGATGGTTTCCGCCGCAGGAGCACTGGGCACGAGCACCGACAAACTGGTGATTGGGTTTGGCATGTTGCCACGTGGCGAAGTGGGCTTGATCTTTGCATCAATTGGATTAGCTACTGGCGCACTAGATAAGGAACTCTACGGAGCGTTGTTGTTTGTGGTGCTTGCAACCACATTGCTGGCGCCTCCGCTACTTCGTTGGCGCCTTGGCCAACAGGCACAAATGGTTGAAGATGACAGCGCGGTGACCGAAGAGCCACTGGGTGGGTGGCTGCAGGTAGAAAACGAGATCATCCACTTGCACGGCACGCCACCCGTGCGATCAACCGTCGCGATTGGTTTGGAAGTGGCACTGCTTTCGATCGATGCTCGACCAGGCAACCAACTGCTCGACTGGTTTGCACTACATCGCAATGCAACGTTGAGCTGGCGACAGGACGACACCTTTGCACTCATTCGGATTTTGCAGTTTGGCAACGCTCGCTCATGGCGATTCCTCGACACGGTTGGCATCATCTCACGCGTGTTGCCAGAGGTTGCAGCCACCATGGCCGCCCGATCGGCGGACTCGACCGAACTGGAACCTACACATGCGCTTCGGTTCCCCACCGTCGAAGAAATCTGCAAGGTTGCAACTCAAACAAGCCTTACAAATGAAGAACTCATATTGGCCGCTTTTGCTAAAGACATCATCGATGCGGGAGCAAACGGTATTGCTGCCATTCGTGGCCTCGATTTAGAGATGGAAACAGTTGCTGCAATTGAACGACTTATTGAGGGCAGCGCAATGTTGCGCTCGCTTGTACATAGCGACCCATTCATATTGTCGCCTCGGCTCACTGCACAAGTTGCCAACTATTTAGGAAACCCCGTTGTTGCCGAGAAGTGCCGCCAGTTGGTGCATGCACGCAATGCACTCACCGACGCTCAACATGCTGCCCTCGTTCAGCTAATTGGCAGCGTGCAGGAAGTGCTTGCCCACCCCGATCTCATCGACTCGACGTCAAACAGCCCGTACGAAAACAAGATCTCTTCTGCTCTTGCTCTTACCACTGATGCAGCGGTTCGATCGAGGCTGGAGCATGCACCCGCAAGCTACGTTCTTGCACACTCACCACAGCAACTTCTTGAACATGCCCGGCTTGTAGAGCCGTCGCCACGAACCGGCCAATGGCGTGTCGCTATTCAGCCGGGTTTAAAAGCAGACGAATGGCAAATCAACATTGCAAGCCGCGACCGAAGCGGTCTACTCGCCCGACTATCCGGCGCACTCTCTTCGCTGGAATTGAACGTCATCAATGCCGACATTGCTACGTGGCCAGATGGAGCAGTGCTCGACATTTTCACCGTCCGCTCTTCGCACCAACCGAACACAAAGCAAGTGACCGATGCCGTTCATGAAGCAATGAAACGCCGCAAGTTGGCGGTGGGTTCTGCCCCATTCGGGCTTGTGGCCACCGCAGACAACAGCGCCCACCCATGGCATTCGATCATTCGAGTTGAAGGCCCCGACCGTAAGGGATTACTGCGCGACATCACAGGTGTCCTTGCAAAAAGTGGCGTAGCCATTCATCACGCAAAAATCGTGACCGAAAATGACTTGGCTCGCAACGAGTTTGAGGTCTCCGATCGCCATGGTCGAAAGTTGGCCGCGGCAGCACTCGAGCGCATTCAGCACCAGCTTCGCTAGCCCCTGGTAGCCACCATCGCATAGAGTCGGGTCGTGACAATTACCGAAACCGCACCGGCAGCAACCGAACGTTGGACCCACCAGTGGAAAGAACTGTACGAAGAAGTCATTAACACTGGGCTGTGCACAGGTTGTGCTGGCTGCGTAATCGCATGCCCCCACGAAGTAATCGGCTACAAGCACGAAGAGGGCAACTACAAGCCTTTTCACCTAGAAGAAGATCTTGGTCTCGACAATTGTGGTCACGGCGAAAAAGGCTGCACCAGTTGCACCCGTGCCTGCCCACGCTTTCGCACATGGGAGCCAGATGCAGACATGCACCTGTTTGGCAAGACTCGTGAAGATTCGGAAATGTATGGCCAGTACAAGCAACTGTTACTTGTTCGCGCAGCCGACGACAAGGTGCACGAGCTTGGCCAAGACGGCGGTTTCGTGAGCGCCATGCTCATTTGGTTGATGAAGCACGACTACATCGATGCCGCTCTCACCAGCTTCCTCGAAGGCGACGGCACATCGTGGAAGGCGCTGCCCGGCATTGCCCGCACACCCGAAGATGTGCTGCGTGCAGCTGGCAGCCGTTACACCTACTCGGCAAACACGTTGGCCATGAAACAAGCGCAAGAAGAAGGCCTCAGCCGGCTTGCACTTGTTGGCATGAGCTGTCAATCATCGGTACTCCCAATTATGTGGAAGCGCAAAGTTGGAAAAATTGGTAAGCCATTTTTGTTCAACATCGGTTTGTTGTGTTCAAAGACATTTGATGACGCGATTTTTGAAGAACTCTTCTTGGCTAAGTACGGCCTGAAAAAAGAAGAGATGGTCAAAATGAACATCAAGGGCGCGTTCCAAATCTGGATGAAGGACGGCTCGTTCCACGAAATTGATTTGAAAGAATGCCATCAATGGACTCGCGAGGGTTGCAAGACTTGCCCCGACTTTGCAGCAGAACACGCAGACATTTCAACGGGCGGCATCGGCGAAGACAACGCATGGACATTGTGCGTTGTGCGCACCGACCTTGGAGTTGAAGTGATGAATCGCATGATCGCTGACGGCAGCGTGATTGCTCGCCCTGCAGAAACCGATGCCACGGCAATGAAGTTGCTCAAACTACTGAGCACTGTGAGCAGGCGTCGTTGGCCGGCAACTGCCAACCCGGCTCCACTCGTTGGTGTACCACCACCGAAGAAAAAAGCCGACGGCACCACACCCGCGCCGCACTAGTTATTTTGCGAGCCGAACGGCCTCTGCAAAAACATCATCAAGCATCGTTTCTGTCAATTTCCCTGTGAAGGTATTTTGCTGGCTTGGGTGATAGCTGCATACCAACGTGTACTTACCTGCGTCGATAACTGCTCCGTGACCAAATTTTGGTCTTGGCTTTACACCCAACTCGTCGCATGCGGCCTGCAATGCAATTGCACCAAGACAGACAATCACTTTCGCTCGTGTTAGCGCCTCAAGTTCACGCTTCAGAAATGGTGAACATTTCAGACGCTCGGCGGGGGTTGGCTTGTTTTCTGGCGGCGCGCACTTCACAGCCACAGTGACCCACGCATTGCGCAACGTCAGCCCATCTTTTCGATTGTCGGAAGTTGCTTGGTTTGCAAGCCCTGCGCGATGCATTGCACGAAACAACCACTCGCCGCTGCGATCTCCGGTGAATACCCGCCCAGTTCGATTCGCGCCGTGCGCACCCGGCGCCAAACCCAGCACAACAATGCGTGCGCGTTCGTCGCCGAAACCTGAAATTGGTTTGCCCCAATATTCGTCGTTTCGGTATGCGGCACGCTTCTCAACCGCAACTGCGCGACACCACTTGACTAACCGTGGGCACTGCTGGCACTGGGTTACCTCGGCAGTTATTTGCTGTAATTCGGTGTCGGATAGGCGTGCCACTGCCCCGCACGATAGTTTGAGTTACCCGTTATGGCACGCGCACAGAGCAACAAATCGACATTGGTGATCATGGTGCGCCATGGCCGCACGCCCACAACGGGCAAGGTTCTGCCGGGCAGGGCGCCAGGGCTGCATCTGGCCGACAGCGGCCGCATCGAGGCCGAAACGGTTGCCAAACGTCTGAGCGAGATCAAGGGCATCTCTGCTGTCTACGCGTCGCCCCTCGAGCGGGCGCGCGAAACGGCCGCACCAATCGGCAAGATCCTCGGCAAGAAGGTGCAGATTCACAAAGGTTTGCTGGAGTGTGATTTTGGTAAATGGACAGGCGCCCAACTTTCGGCACTGATGAAAAAACCCGAATGGACAACGGTGCAAAAAGCGCCGAGCACATTTCGTTTTCCAGACGGCGAAAGCTTCATCGAGATGCAGACGCGAATGGTGAGTGCACTAGATGACATCCGCTCGCAACATCCAGGCGGCATCGTCGTCTGTGTAAGCCACGCCGATCCAATCAAGGCGGCTGTCGCGCATGCAATGGGTACACACATCGACTTGTTTCAACGCATTGTCATCAGCACCTGCTCTGTGAGCGCAGTTTCATACTCTTCATTCGGCCCAGTGGTGCTCACCGTTAACTCCACCGGCGGATCACTAGGCGAACTTCGGCCATCATGAGCAGTTTTTACGAGTTTGACGCAGCTGACACCTTCACCTCGGGCGCGCTTGGGCAGCCAGGTCAACGTACTTTTGTTTTACAGGTGCGAGCCGACGGAGTAAGCGTCACCATGAAATGCGAAAAGCAGCAAGTGGCAGCGCTCTCTCAATACATCCGTCAATTACTCGCCGACGCACCAGACGTAAAAGATCGGCCAATCGAAGATGCAATGCAACTGGCGCCTTCACCAGAAATCGAATTTGTTGTTGGAACAGTGGGCATTGCATACGACTCGCGCAACGACCGCATGGTTGTCCAGATCGAAGAATTCATTCCCACAGATGAGAATGAAGAGCCGATCGAACCATTTACTTCAGAAACCGATGCGGCGCGGCTCCGCGTGCAAATAACTCGAGGACAAGCAGCCGCTTTTTGTGAGCACTCCGACGACGTGGTTGCCGCAGGCAGACCAGCCTGCTTGTTCTGTGGCCTTCCGGTCAATATCGATGGTCATGCATGCCCTCGAATGAACTAAACCCCGAATCCAACATCGTTCATACCCTTGAACATGGCGAGATCACCATTATTGGGCGCATGCCCCACAGCAGTAACGCAACCTTTTTGGTTTCAGTGCAGTGTGGTGAAACCTCGATGCAGGCAATTTATAAGCCTCTTCGCGGCGAGCGCCCGCTATGGGACTTTGAACCAGGCCTTCATCGCCGCGAAATAGCCGCATACCTGCTCTCACAAGCAATGGGAATCAACATGGTTCCACCTACGGTGCTGCGTGAAGGCCCATTAGGCGAAGGATCGCTGCAGTACTTCATCGACGCCGACGTCGAGCAGCACTACTTCACCATTTTCGAACAGCGCGAAGATTTGCACGATCAACTTCGCGCTATGTGCGTTTTCGACATCGTTGCCAACAACACCGACCGCAAAGCCGGCCACTGCCTACTTGGTTTGGACGACAAGATTTGGGGCATCGATCACGGTGTTTGTTTCTCGGCCGACTTCAAGCTGCGAACTGTGATTTGGGAGTTTGGTGGAGAAGCACTACCCGATCATTTGCGCGCAGCAATCGAACCATTGATCGAAACTGTTCCCCTCGCAATTGCAACGCTTCTCAGTAGCGACGAGGTGTCGGCACTGCAAGAGCGCGCCCAATGGATATGCGAAGGCGGTGCTTTCCCCATCGACCGCACCGGGTCGCGTTACCCGTGGCCACTGGTATGAGCGCGGTCTACGAACCACTCATCGATCACGGCGACATTGATGGACTAGTTCGCCTCGTAGATGACTACTGCTCATCACGCAACTGGGCCCAACTGCTTGCCTTGCGCAACGCCTGCAAGGCCGCAACACAAACAGGCCGACAACTGTGGCCTGTATCCACCCTTGCCGAATACCGGTTGGCGTTGTTGGCACCAGCCGAAACCGCCGCACAGGTGCTTGGTGAAGATGCCGGACGTTTCACCATCGGGCCACTTACCGAAGTAGTTGCTCAACATCATCAGTTCGTTGATATCGAACCGTATCTACCCCACGACCCTCGCACTTCGTTTGTTGCCTACGAGTGTGCAATTCGAGGTCAGTACATCGATAACGAAGAATCCCTCTTTGAGGCTCTCGAAATTCCATTCACTATTGGTGAGTGGGAACCGCAGTATGAGCTTGCTGACTACCGAGATAACGGCGCACAATTTCCATCGCCCGAATTGCCACCAACCTCAAGCATGTTCGCGGCCACTCCGCAAGGCAACCTTGTCGACGACGACGAAAGTGAAACTGCCTTCCGCCAACTTGTCGAACCATGGACTTCGTCTTCCAATGGCAGCGTCACCATGTTCTGCGGCAATGGCAACGAACATGGCGCGCTTGTCGGGCAAGACGCACAGCTGCGCGAACTCTCCCCGTCTGAAGGTTTCTCCTGGCTCGCATGGGCTGGCGCCAGTGGCGGTGCACACGGCCGCAGACGAGGCAACGCCCTTGGCCGCTACAACGCCTGGTGGTTGGTTGCAACGCTGACCAAACAGATTGATCACTGGCCACCCGCACATGACCACATGAGCCAACTTGTCTCGCGCCTGCGCTGGTGGTGGTTTGATGCCGGCCAAAGCCCAACGGGCTGGCAGCTGCAACTGCTGATTGCCGACGAGCAGCAGGGCCTTTCATGGGCCATCAATGCTCGCGACGACGTTGCTTGACAGCCAAAGCACGACCTATGTAATACTCCCGAATGAGCGGAGGAACTCATGGCTGAGCTTTTTGCAGAGGATCTAGATCGCAATGCAACCGGCAATGATCTGCGCAAATTGTCCATCAACATAGATTTACGATTTACTACAGTGGATCGACGATTCGACGAAGTAGACCGCCGATTTAATGAACTCCGCCATGACATGAACGAGGGTTTCAATCGCATCGAAAGCCGACTCACTCGCGGTCTCATCAACAACATCGGCTGGATCATTGCCACCAACATTGCCGTGTTCGGCACAGTCATTGCCTCGCTTGCGTTCCTTGCCAACTACCTGAAGTAGGACGATCTCCTACAGAACGGTGACGAGTCCAATAATCAGCAAAACGATTCCAAGCAATTTGCTTGCAATCGTCGATGACCAAGGCTTGCTGGAGCGACCAAACCAACCCAAAACCCCGAGCAACAATCCTGGGATACCAAGCAGGACGAAACCGTACTGCACCATTTCATCGGCGTTTGGTACGTTCTCCGCGACAAGAGATCCCCACCATTTTGCAACAAACAGCATCACCACTGTTTTAAAAATCCCACGTGGGAGAAAGCGATGAAGGGGCTTGAAGTCTGGAAATCTTTCTTCTTTTAGTCCAACAAGTTTCGGCACTAAATACATTGCACCACCCAGCCACAGAGCCCAATTGTTACCAATAAAGACCCAGGCGACAAAGATGAACACTGCTGTGCGCACAATTGCCGACAATGTTTTCTGCACATCTGAAACATCAGGAAGGTTCTGATTTTCAATTGATGTCAACCGAGTTGGGACAACCACTCGAGCAATGTTTTCAATTCCATATCTCACCGCTAGCGCAACAAGTGCAATCAACCGAATCGCATCGATGCGATCGGCATCAATTGTTTTAAACCCGGTTAGCGCTGGCAACGCGGAGAACATTGCACCAGCGGCCCATGCACCAAATAGCGCAACAAGAACAAAGTCGGTGGCGCGTTGCCACGTACCGAACATCCCTGATGCCAGACGCCTAAACGGCCGAACTGCAGCGCCGGCAAGCGGCACTGCAAATGCCAATACCCACAGCCCCAATATGCCTCGTACCGAGTCGGTAGAGGAAAACCCGCCATTCAAAAGTGCCAGTAGTGCGAAAGTCGTCATGGCCGCAAAACCCGAGAATGCGTCGGCAATACCAATGACCATGATGATTGCCATGAGGATGAAGGACGGCATGATCACCGAGTAGCTAGTTTCTTGCGCCGCCATGGCACCAACGAGCACACCAGCTAACGGCAAGAGCAACCAGATAGCCCCAAACAGCCCGCGCAAATATGAACCATCGGCAAATATTCGTGCGACCATCGGAGATTTACGAACAACTCCTGTTGGCAAACTGAAAGACAATTGATCAAGCACTCCCATGACGGGTGGTCGAATCATGTCGGTTCGTTCAACGGTGTTTGATCCACGAAAGCTCACCGATACTTCGGCAACATCTGCAGATTCACGTTCTTCTTTGCGCGCTGCAATTGCACCAAGCGCAGCCAACAGCACCATTGCCTCCACCGTTAGATCAATCACCTTGCGTGGTTCGCTCTTTGGGTCGTACGGCCCAGCCACGGCAGGGCGAGCGATTACTTCTACACCCACCTCAACCGACCGCAACGTTCCGTCTGGTGCAATGCCGTTGATTTGAGCCGTGTGGTCACCCACCTCAACTTCAGGACCAATTTGGTAACGCTGAGTGAACTCACCATTGGAGTCAACTTTGAGTTGACCCAACTCTTTCGGTGTCGAAAATAGCCATGTGGAAGCATCGCTATTGGGCTGCAATCCGCCGCCAGCAACGGTGATGAAGTCGTCATGCTCCACAATCACCATTCCCCTGCTGTTCAGTCGAACCTTTTTGTTTTCATTGGTAAGTGCAGCAATTTCAATGCGCAAACCTTCGCTGGTGGAAAGAACAACCGAACTTTCCCCAATCGGCTCTACTTTCACCCAACCATCCGGCGCCATACCCGCAACCGCGCCCACACCTTCTACGATTTTTGCAACCTCAGTATCTACTACTGCAACACGTGGATTGGGTTCGGTGAACTGAATCGGCAACGGAGCTGTGTCTGTTGACGTTCCCGCGCCTGCAACTGCCGCAGATGTCGTTGGCGCCAATGTTTGCAGAGGGGCCAACGGCGTGAAAGCTGTTGTGGTTGTAGTTGTACTGGTCGTTGTGGCCCGATTCCGTCGAATCGTTGTAGTCGTGGTATTCGAAGCAGGCACCGTAGTGGTCGTTGTGCTCGTAGTAGAGGTGGTCGTCGTCGAAGTTGTAGTAGTGGTTTCAGGCGAACCGCCACCACCCTGGTTTGTTGAAGCAGCAGGAACTGTTGCGTTTGTTGTAAATGAAGCTGCGTCATTTCCGGCAGTGTCTTGAATCGCCGAGTTGGACGTTGCCGAACTTGATGCAGGAGCCGTATAAACAACGGAGATGACATCTCCCGTGGCAGCGGAAGTTCCAAGAGTCAGAATCACCGTTGAACCACTGACCGAAACAGAGCTCACCGTTATCGAGGTGCTACCAATCGACACAGCGAAGTCGCTGGCTACAGCCGTAGTTGCATTAATCGATTCATTAAACGTAAGCGTTACCTGCGTGCCAGCCGTATTTGCCGTTGCGGAACTCAACGTAGGCGGAGTTGTATCGATCACGATTGCTTGAGCGCCAGCAATGTTGCTAGCCCCAGTGGGTAAAGCAGTTGACGTCATTACATTGCCGGCCGTATCCGTTGGTGCCGACGTGAGCGTGTAGGACGACACTGTCAAATCTGCACTGTTATCCCCCGTTTCTACGGTGTAGGTGCCAGTCAGTGTCGTTGATGCCGTTGCCGTCGTTAACACCACCGTGTCGCCCGTATCTAGCGTGACGGTTATTGACGCCAAAGCGGCGACCGTTTCGCTCAATGTTGCTGTGATGTTGATGGTGGTTCCGGCAACATACGTGCCATTTGATTTCGTTGAAGAAAATGAAGTCACAGTTGGGCTAGTTGTATCAACGGTGACCATTTCTGCCGTGGTTGATGCCGAGTCAATCCCTGAAGCAGTTTGTTTTGCAGTAACAGACCAAACACCGTCAGCAAGTGTTCCTAGAGCACAACTCGACTGCGCAGTTGCCGTAAACGTACACGTCACAGAAGTTGAGCCAGCCTTTGTGGCTGTCACCGTCACCGTATTGAGATTTGTTGCACTACCAACAGAAATCGTCGGTGTGTTGTCTGACGTAATGTTGTCGGATGTCGAACCAGAATTCGAATCAGAATGCAAAACTGGCGTGGCTGGCGCACTTGGTGGCGCTACGTATGTAAACCCTCCCGCCAAGGTGGCATTGGGGCTAACACCTGTCGCAACAACAACATCTTTTCCACCTGCAGTTCCGGACGGGGTTGTGCAGGTGATTGAAGATGAAGAAACTACAACTACCGACGTACATGAGCTTCCGCCGATGGTGACCGTAGCCCCCGTAATGAAATTGGTACCGGTAATAGTGACCGAAGTGCCGCCCGCGGTCGAACCTGAAGTTGGCGAAATACTGGTGACTGTTGGCGGCCCAGAAACGGGAACAACGTTTACACCCGACGATGCAACAGAATCACCCACAGAGTTGACTGCTTTGAGGTAGATCGTGTACGAAACCCCTGGTGTCAGGCTAGGAATCGTCACCGGTGAAGTTGTATCTACAGGGCTGAGCTCCGTATATGTCGTTCCATCTAACGAGTATTTATAGTTTGTAATTCCCTCGGCGGTACCTGTATCACCTTGAGTAAAGGCGATTGACGCAGATCCACTCCCCGCTGTTGCAACTAAAGACCTTGGTGCCGCTGGCACGGTGTCCGCGATGCTTGGACCCATCCAAGAGCAACCAACATTGTTGGTTCGAGTGTTTCCACCATTCACAACCTGATACCAACTCAAACTTTTTGTATTGTCGCTGAATACTGCCCGCAAGTAGTAGTAATACACGTTGGGATGCGTTGCGGCTGTCAATCCAAGCGTGCTGCGACTGATGATGACGGGGCTTGTTGAGTCGGCAGGACTGAGCGTCTTCCATCCGGCATCAGTTGCTGAGGGCTCTGCGCTAAGCGCACCAAGCGAGACAAAGTATTCGTAATTGGTGACTGTGGGCGATGTCTGCGTTGGTGCAGTAAAACTTAAGGTGATTCCTCGATCGCTGCAATTCAAACCTGGAGATGTCGGTTGATTCGCATCCGACGCAAGCGCAACATTTAATTCACTGCGTAAATTTGGAACTGCAACAAACAGACCGATAAGGAGAGCAACCGCTACAACGGGGCGCATGCCGCCACCGCGCACCCACCTGCCGACGGCACTCCATAGCCTCAGATATTTGGATGATGAGGGCGATTTCATACGTCTATAACAAATATAGATAGCAGCTATTCATTGCTACAAGTAAAAAATGTTTACTATTAAGAATCTTCGTTATACGATGTTGTTCGTGCCCGAGATAAATGACACCCGCGAGCGGCTATTGAAAGCAACAGCGGCCGTCATTGATAAGGGCGGCGAGTCTGCCGTACGGATCCGTGACATCACAAAGAAGTGCGCGATTACAGCGCCGTCGATTTACCACTTCTTTGGAAGCCGCGAGGGGTTGGTCGACGCCGCGCAGGCATACCGCTTTTCGCGCGGACAAAACGATATGGGTGAGGCCTTTGCCTCGTCGCTCTACAAATGTAAAAACAAGAGCGAGTTTGCTGCACTTGCCCATAGATTCCTGGATTTAATGTTCGCGCCAGATCGAAGGCCTATTCGTAATTCGCGTCTCAATGTTTTGGGCAATGCCGTTTATCGTCCAGATCTTTCGAAGAAACTAGCCATTGCACAGGATGTAACCAATCGAATTGTTGGCGAACCACTCCGTTATGCCCAAGCAAAAGGCTGGGTTTCCGACGATTTCAATACGGATATGTTCGCCGCATGGCTGAATGGATTGGTTAATTCGCGTCGACTGATTGAAATGAATGGCAATCATCCACACGGCGATGAGTGGGACGTGATAGCCAAGCGCTCTATCTGTTTGGTACTCGGTATTCCCGAGCCGGCACCGAAAAAATCGAAGCCGACCAAAAAACGTAAGTAATTAGCCACTACACACATCGCATACGAATGTGGCATCCGAGACCATCACGCCAAGCGCAATCACTTGTGGGCAATTAGTCTGAATGATTAGAAATGACACAACGCTCACGAAAAGCCAAAATTTTCCGATTCATCGGAAACCTGTGTATCGGTGGTGCAGTTTTTTTCGCTGGACTAATTGTTTATCGCCTGTGGATCAGTAACTACTTTTCCGAGCGCGCTGCGGAGTCTGCTCGCACCGAGTTACTCGCGTCTTGGGGCACATCAAGTCAGACAAATACTCCGTGGCTTTCCAGCCCGTCCACCATTGCCCCAACCGAAGTTAAGGCGATTAGCGCACCAACCGACCAAGAGGCATTTGCGTTGCTCTACATTCCACGAATTGGCAATGATGTCTGGGCAACACCAATCTTCGAAGGCGTAAAGAGAAAACAACTCAACTCAGGGATTGGCCACTACCCCGATTCAGGCCTTCCCGGACAAGACGGCAACTTTTCGTTGTTTGGTCATCGCAGTTCGTATGGTCAACCCTTTTCGAACATTGATCGACTACGAGTGGGCGATGAAGTAGTCGTGGAAACAAAAGACTTCTTTTTTGTCTACACACTGAAGTTTGACAAGATCGTTCAACCCAGCGCTATTTGGGTTACCGAACCGACCCAAATGGACACGTTAGAGATCGCAGCCGATGATCCCTACAGGGTGATCACGCTGATCACGTGTGAGCCTCGCTGGTCTACTGCAAAGCGCTGGGTGTGGTGGGGTGTGCTTTCAGCGGTATACCCGCATGATATGCCACCTGCTGCGCTTGCTTAGCCAAATAGATAAGCAACCCCATCCAGGTTTTAAATTAGCCGCGTGACTTGAGCAGCTCGATGAGCTGTGGCAACACTTTGTGCACGTCACCAACAATGCCGAGGTCGGCAACACCGAAGATTGGTGCTTCCTTGTCCTTATTGATGGCGATGATGGTCTTGGAGCCCTTCATGCCCACCATGTGCTGCGTGGCGCCAGAGATGCCTGCTGCGATGTAGACAGCTGGCTTCACAACTTTGCCAGTCTGGCCAACTTGGTAGCTGTAAGGAACCCAGCCGGCATCAACGATTGCGCGTGATGCGCCAGGAGCACCCTTCAAGAGTTTTGCCAAGTCTTCAACGAGCGAGTAGCTGCTGGCTTCGCCAAGGCCGCGGCCGCCCGAAACAACAACTGCTGCTTCATCCAACTTTGGACCAGAGCTTTCCTCGAGATGCACTGCAAGAACTTTTGCTGTTCCTGTTGAGCCAAGCTCTGGAACTGGTGCCGCAACAACTGCAGCTGCAGCGCCGCTAGCCGATTCGGCAGCGAAACTCTTCGGACGGAACGAGACCAGGTGTGGGCCTTCGCCTGTGAAGGCTGCGGTGACGAGTGAGTTGCCACCGAAAATTGGTGTGGTTGCAACTACGCCGTCTGCGCTGTCGGCAATGTCGATGTTGTTGGTGAGAACTGTGCGGTTGAGTTTGACCGACAGGCGCGACATGGTGTCACGGCCTTCGTAGTTCTGTGGGAACAAAATGACGCTTGGCGAATCGCCGCCGTCGATGATGGCTTTCATTGCAGCAGAAACTGCTGGGCCAGGAAGCTTGCCGGCCAAATCGCCAGTTGCGTAGACCTTGGTTGCGCCGTACTCGCCGAGCACGCCAGCAATTGCTGATGCGTCTCCGCCAACGAATGCAACGACGTTGGACGTGAGCGACCGTGCCTTGGTCAGCAGTTCTAGTGTGCCGGTGGTTGGTGCTCCACCTGCTGCTTGTGAGAAAACCCAAACGCTATTGATTGCCATGATGTTGACCTCAGATCACTTTCAGGTTTTCGAGGAATGAAACGATTTTGTTGAATGCTGTGCCGTCGTCTTCGATGACTTCGCCGGCTTGACGAGCTTCTGCTTGAACGACGCTGACAATTTTCTGACCTGCGCCGGCCCAACCTGCTGGCGAAACGCCGAGGTCACTTGCGGTGAATGTCTCGATTGGTTTTGCCTTCGCAGCCATGATGCCCTTGAAGCTTGGGTAGCGCGGCTCGACAACACCGGCAGTAACGCTGATGAGTGCAGGAAGCGGGCACTCGACTTCGTCGTAACCGGCTTCGCTCTGGCGATCGGCCTTCAAGACGCCGTTAGAAATTTCTACCTTCTTCGCAAACGTTACGGATGGCAAGCCGAGCACTTCAGCAATTTGCTCCGGCACGGTGCCGGTGTAACCGTCGGAAGATTCGGTTGCGGCGATGATCAAATCGGCAGCGCCCATTTTTTGAATTGCTGCAGCAAGAACTTTTGCCGTTGTCAGTGCGTCCGAACCTGCGAGTGCTGGATCGGAAACAAGAACACCTTTGGCAGCGCCCATTGCAAGTGCAGTTCGCATGCCCGACATTTCGCCGTTCGGCGCCATCGACACGATGCTCACTTCGCCACTGCCTGCGGTGGTGACGAGTTGCAACGCCATCTCGACGCCGTAACCATCGGACTCATCCAAGATGAGTTTTCCGTCGCGCTTCAACGCGTGGGTGGAGCCGTCGAGGGCGCCTGGGGTTGCTGGATCGGGAATCTGTTTGACGCACACGACAATATTCATGCCTCCATTGTTACCGATGCGTAGGGCTTTGCCCCAACCCAAATCCCCTGTTTATTCGCCTGTGACACGGGTAACCATCGGCACTGGTAAAATTTCCCTCTTGCGAATATTGCTGATTGTCAACTCGTTCGCCTCGTCGGTAACTCCCCGAAACACGGTGCTGGTCCATCAGCACCTTGCCCGTCACCACGACGTGCAGGTGGTGGAGACCAACGAGCGCGGCCATGCAACCCGTTTTGCCCAAGATGCGGCATCTCGGGGGCTCGACGCCGTTGTGGCTTTCGGTGGCGACGGAACCCTGAATGAAGTGGCCACGGGTTTGGCCGGCAGCGACACCGCGCTCGCAATGTTGCCTGGTGGTTCGACAAACGTCTTCGTGCGCACACTTGGTCTTGCCAACGACCCGATGGTTGCTCTCACACAACTTGTTTCCGGGTTGGAACACGGCGAAGTAGAGCGCGTCAGTTTGGGTCAGGCCAATGGACGTTATTTCTGTTTCCACGCGGGCATCGGTTACGACGCGGCAGTTGTTGAATTGGTGGAGCGGCGCTCTTCGTTGAAGCGGCTTGTTGGTCAACCACTGTTTGCTTACTCTGCGCTGCATTCATGGTTCCGCAGTTACGACCGCAAGTACCCGCATTTCACACTTGATATTGATGGCCGCCACATCCCCAATGGCTATTTCACAGTGGTACTCAACACCAACCCCTACACCTTCGTTGGCAAGCACCCGATCAACTTGTCGAAGGCTGCATCGCTGGAGAAGAAGTTGGTGGTGGTCACGTTTAAGAAAATGACAACCCCTGTGATGTTGCGGACGCTGTACTCGGCGTTGCGACGCGGCGGCCTAGAGAAATCCTCATCTATTGATATCGCTATTGATGTCGAGAACGTCTCGATCAACTTCCCAGCGCCGTTCCCCTACCAGTTGGACGGCGACTACTTGGGCGACACCACTTCGCTCGAGATAAAGCATTGCCCCGAGGCACTGCGCCTCGTGCGGCCAAGCATCACGTTCTAGCGCGCGCGCTGCGCGATGAGTGCAAGAGCCACGTCTGGCGTATTGGTGCACAGCCCGTCGACACCCCAGTCGAGCAACTGAGACATTCGTTTCGGATCGTCAACTGTCCAGGTGTTGACGCTCAACCCACGGCCGTGCATGACATCGACGACGTGTCGAGTTAACACGTGCACATTCGGGTGAATCGCCTGATGGCCAGAAGCCACGAGGCTCTGGGCGACAGTGTCGGCATCTTCGTCGGCAACCCCCACCGTTAGCCACGCGGTTGGCAATTGCGGCCACAGCGATTGCACGGTGTCTACCGATTCGCGACGGAATGACGAAATAAGCCACTGCTCTGGTGGCCCCATTGTTTTCAACAATTGCACCATGTTGTTTGCCAACATTTCGGAAGTGTCGAAATCGGGCTCTGTCGGATCATTCTTGATTTCAATGTTTACCCACATGTTTTCACAGGCTTCGAGTGCTTGTTGCAACGTGGGGATATGACTAGGTAATTGGTCGAAGTCGAGTTTGTTTATTGCACGGCCATCATCGAGCACGGCATTGTGATGCACCACAATTTCGCCGCTTGCGCAAAGGCGAATGTCAAGCTCGGCTGCATGACTTCCCATCTGTGCTGCACGATGAAATGCCATGGTTGTATTTTCTTTTTCAACGGCCGACGCACCACGATGCGCAATCACTTGGGGGCCATTAGCCACCCCTACCTTGCCCCAATGTGCACGAGTCACGGGCGTAGGGTATCGCCAAATTCGTCACAATAAAAAAATAAAAAAACTTTGTCTCACCTCTTGTAAGTGACCAACTTCGTGTCTATCGTGACACCGTCTTACTCGATTAAACCGAACGCCAAAGGTGGTCACCTTGTCTATCCTCGCAACAAGCCTTGCCCTTGGATCCGCCGACTACACCTGGCGCAAAAATGCGCTCTGTCGCGATACTGATCCAGAGTTGTTCTTTCCAGTTGGCAGCACCGGCCAAGCGCTTCAGCAAATCAGCGCGGCAAAAGAAGTGTGCTGTGAGTGCACCGTAAAGACCGAGTGCCTAGAGTTTGCAATCGAGACCAACCAAGACTGCGGTATTTGGGGTGGCACCTCTGAAGATGAGCGACGCAATATCCGTCGCCAAATGGCAGCAGAACGACGCGCTGCCCGCGTTACCGCTTAGTACTGCAGCGGCACGCGCAGTTCTACAACAGTTCCCTCGCCGCTTCCCGGCGTTTTCATTGAGAGCTGGGCAAGGTCTTCGGCTTCCGCAACACGCATCTCGATTGTTCCGGCCAACTCTGTGGTTACCAGGGTGCGCACAATAGAAAGCCCAAGACCTGTCGCTTTTGAAAAATCGAAATCAGTGCTGAGTTCAACACCGTTGTTGACCACCCGAATCGTCAGAGCATCGTCATCATGGCTCAGTGAGACCACAACCGCTCCGCCCGCGCTTCCTTCAGGGAAACCATGGTCTACAGCGTTCTGCAGTAACTCGAGAATGACGACCGACAATGGCGTTGCCACTGTTGCCGGCAAACGACCGCCATCACCCTTCACTTCAAACGTCACCGGACGATCTGCCGACTGCAGGCCCTCTTCCACCAGACGCATGAGTGGGCGAACAATTTCGATGAAGGCAATGTCTTCGCCGGGTTCGCGCGAAAGCGTTTCGTGCACAAGCGCAATGGTTCTGATGCGGCGAACCGACTCGGCAATTGCCTCTTTGGCTTCGGGTGACTCCAACCTACGGGCCTGCAACCTCAGCAGCGACGAGATGGTCTGCAGATTGTTTTTCACACGGTGGTGAATTTCGCGAATGGTGGCGTCTTTTGTGAGGAGCAGGCGGTCGCGACGACGCAACTCCGAGACGTCGCGCAGCAGTAACACTCCCCCCGTCACTTCCGTTCCAGTGAGCGTTCGGCGAAGCATCGGAATGCTGCGCGTAAGCAGCGTCACTTCAGAAGTCTGTTCAATTTCTTCGATAACTGGCTCTTTGCGTTCGAACGCGTTGCGGGCAGCACTTTCTGCAACACCAAGTTCGGCCAATGTTTGACCAATGGCGTTAGTGCTTACACCAGCGCGATGCAATGCGGAAACTGCGTTGGGCGAGGCGTAGCGAACACGAGTTGTTGCGTCGAGCACAATTGCACCGTCACCCACACGTGGCGCAACGCTGGCGTCGGCTATGCGACCATCAAACGGAAACAATCCTTCCGCCACCATCTCGACAAATTTCGCAAAAATCTCGGCGTAGGTAGATTCGAGTTGACCTGATTTTCGGGCATTGTCGGTAACCCACTCGCGCGATAGCACCGCAATAGTGGAACCTTCGAACGACACTGGCACCACCAACATGTTTGCCGGCCCACCAATTGCTTGAACGAAGATTTCCCCTTGAGCGATATGTCCTGATGAAAGGCATTGGTCGAGCAAAATCTTTTCCGATTCACTCGCCCACGTATCGACGTAATCTGATTGATAGAGCGTTTGTCCGGTTGCTGCGCGCACCTGCGCGGTGATCAACCACTCCCCATCGGAAACGGGCACGTACAACAACATGTCGGCGAAGCAAAAGTCGGCCAACATGCCCCATTCCGAGACAAGTGCGGTGAGATGCTCGATGGCATCCGAGTTCAGTTCGGTGTGATCGTGGGCAAGTTCGGCAAGCGTTGGCATACGGCGCTCTTATTCTGCCCTATCTGCCACTCAGGCTTTCGCCCAGCGCCACGATGCCCTTCATATCGGTGATTTCCCCACTTACGTATTGCGCGGTAAGTACATTTGCCCCACTCTTCGAGCAGGAATGAGAGAGTTTGTCGAGTCGAGACTGTTCGACGACAGACGCGGCCACAACGTCCTGGGCGGCCCTCCACAGCGTGTCCAACACTCGCTTGCACTGTTCGGCGCTAGGCGCAGGAAGCCCTGCAGAGGCAGCCGCCGCCTGCAGCGTCTCGGGCCCAACAAGGCTGCGGTCGTTGGCTAATGCTGCGCTTGTTTGCTGAGCAATGTCGAAAGGCAGCACTCTGTTCGCAATAAGCGCGGCCAACGAAAAAGAGCGCGATTGCAGTTCTGCAAGCAAATACTCGGCCTCAAATGCGGGTGCAACTTCAAGAGTGGTGACAACTGCAAACTTGGTATCGGTATTTCGAAGCACGCTTTCCACTTTGTTGGCGCGCTCGACGAACCCTTTTTCCATAGTGCGAAACAACGTGAAGAATTCGGTTATTGACGACAAGAACCGAGCGCCAAGAATTCGGTCGGCAACCTGAAAAAATGGTTTCGACATCAGTGAAACAACCCGTGATTGCGCAGGAGTTGTGAGTAACTGCAGCAAACGCGAATCGAAGAAGTCGCGCATTCTCTTTGGGGCGTCCAAAACGTCAAGTGCGTTTCGCGACGGAGGGGTATCCACAACAACCAAGTCGTATGCGCCCGACTGATACACGTCGTACAGCCGCTCCATCGCTATGTAGTCGTGGCTGTGTACAAAACGTTCTGTGAGGTTGGTGTACAACGCATTCGCAAGAACACGCTGCGCAATTGCCGGAGTGGGTGCATGTCGGTGAATGAGGTCGTCCCAACTGGCCTTTGTATCGATCATCGCGGCGAACAACTGCCCCTGTGGCACTACGCCCGCTTCGTTAAACGCCTTCGCGTCGACCTGCACAACAGCATTTCCAATTGCCTGCAGACCAAGCGCGTCGGCCAGGCGGCGCGCCGGGTCTACCGTGAGCACCAATACCTTTTTGTGCAGATGCGTTGCCGCGAGTGCGCCAAGCGCAGCCGACATGGTTGTTTTGCCAACCCCGCCGCTGCCACACACCACCAACAACTTCGACGAATCGAGCAATGACAACAGCTGCGAAGAATCCAACTGTTGTGTCACGACAGCTCCTCGGAAAGCGCTGCCGCAAGTTGTTCATTCAGTTTGCGAGGGTCGTGTTGATTTACGGCAACATCAGGCAACACCACCAACGGAATAGATGGTGAACGTAGGCGCTGAGCAAGAAGCGCCAGGTGTGCAACTGCATGAGTCCTGCGATCCACAGCAATCTCTACGGCACGAAGTGGTGCCGTTAACAGCGCTTGCTGTTGTGCCGTGCATTGCTGCGAGCTAGCAAACGTTTGCAATGCTGCGAAAAGTGGCATGTCGCGGTCGGCGAAGATGTCGCCAGAGACACGATTGGCAACAACAGCAGCCACCGACACGCTTGACTTGGCGCTCAATGTGTCGAGCAGTTCGATGGTTTCAACCACGGGCATCTCTTCTGGCGTGGTCACAACGACGACACCCGTACGCGAAGAGTCGTGCAGAATTTCCTGCATCCATTTCGTTTGATCGCGGATAAGACCTACTTGCACAATGTTGGTGAGCGTTCGAGGCGCCTCGATTTGCGCGACGATGTGCCCCGACGCTTCGGCATCCACGATGACGATGTCGTAGTTTTTTTCGCGCACTTCCCAACACAACTTGCCCACGGCCAAAATTTCTTTAACTCCGGGTGCGGCGCTGGCTACAAAATCGAACATCTTTGCCAATGGGCCGATACTGGTGATCAGCGGGATGCGAACGAACAGACGAATGTATTCGCGCAATGAATCTTGGGTATTCATTGCCATTGCGAACAAGCGTGGTGAAACCTCTGTCGGCTCGAAACCCAATTGGCTTACGCCAAGCGCATTGGCAATTGCTCCCTTTGAGTCCATCTCACAGAGCAGTGTGCGTTTGCCGCTTGCGGCGGCAGAAGTCGCCAAAGCGACAGCAATACTTGTTTTACCAACGCCACCTTTGCCAGTGACAAAGAGCAGTTGACGCGAGAGCAATTGGGTCGGCTTTAGCTACCGAAACCGAGTTTGCGCGAGCCATCGGCTGCGCCAAATTCGACGTAGGCAATTTTCGCGGAAGGAATGACAATTTCGCGGCCCTTGTTGTCGATTACGGAAAGCGTTTCTGTTTTGCCAGCGAGTGCTGCCTCAACAGCGGACTTCAGTTTTGCCTGCGCCTTTTCGTCGTCAATTTCAACCATTAATTCGCGCATTGCCTGGGTTACACCGATTCGAATTTCCATTGGTTGTCCTATTCGTTTAAAGAAGCCTGCTGGTAAAGACTAATTGACTTTCAGTGCAGCACTGAAAATTTTCTTTGGCTTCATTTCTTCAGCAATCTTTTTGGCGAGTGAATGAAAGATCTTGCCAATCTCGCTGTCGGGTGCCACTGCCGCAATTGGTCGGCCATCGTCGCCACCTTCACGCAAAGCACTCATGAGCGGAATCTGGGCAAGGAGTGGAAGGTTCAACTCGTCTGCCAAGTTTTGGCCGCCGCCGCTGCCAAACAACTCGTAGCGAACACCGTCGTCGCCCGTGAACCACGACATGTTTTCGATAATGCCGCGAACAGGAAGGTTGACTTTGGTTGCCATTGCTGCCGAAAGTTGTGCAACTTTTTGTGCTGCCAGCTGAGGTGTGGTTACCACAAGCACTTCTGCCCTCGGTAGGTATTGGCTGAGGCTTAATGCAATGTCGCCAGTTCCCGGCGGCATATCAATGAGGAGGAAATCTGGTTCGTCCCAATACACGTCGGTAAGAAATTGCTCGAGCGCCTTGTGCAACATTGGCCCACGCCACACCACTGCTTGGCCTTCTGGAACGAAGTAGCCAATGCTGATGCAACGCACGCCCCATGCCTCGGGCGGCAACAACATGTTGTCGATAACAACGGGGTCGCGGTCGGTTCCCAACATGCGCGGGATGGAATATCCGTAGATGTCGGCATCGACGATGCCCACCTTGTGGCCCTGCGCGGCAAGTGCCACTGCAAGGTTTGTTGTAACACTGCTCTTACCAACGCCGCCCTTGCCAGATGCAATCAAAATGGGGCGAGTTTTTGAACCAGGTTGGGCAAACGAAATGGTGCGGCCGCTTGCGTGGCCTTGCGCAGGTTGCGAACCGGCAGTAGACGCTGGGTCTCCATTGAGCATCTGACGAACTGCGGCGCGTTCGTCATCGTTCATCACACCGAAATTGAGGGCAACATCAGTAACACCATCAAGAGCGCGCAAAGCGCTGTTTACGCGATTCTGGATTTCGGCGCGCAACGGACAACCGGCAATGGTGAGCACGACAGTGAGCCCAACAACGCCCTTCTTGTCGATGACGACATCGCGAACCATGCCCAAGTCCACGATGGAACGGTGCAGCTCTGGGTCTTGTACGGGACGGAGTGCGTCGATGAGTTGATCTGTTGATGGGCTTGACATGGGGGCTCCAATAATTTCCACTATGGCCATAGGTACAATACCTGTATGCCGGGTAAATCTGCCAACCTCACCTCCGGTTCATTCACTGCCACCGTGTCCGCCATCACATCGGCATTCGGCGATCCAACTCGTCGTGCCATGTATTTGTTTGCGCGTGAATCCGAGCAAGGTGTCACCACCGCTCAAGTCGCAGAAAAGTTTGAAGTGCACCCCAACGTTGCGCGTCATCACCTCGACAAATTGGCTGCAGGCGGCTATCTCGAAGTTGCAGTAGAGCGCCACGAAGGTGGCGGCGCAGGAAGGCCCTCGAAGCATTACAGGGCTGTTGGCGATGCAAGCCTGCAGTTTCCAGTACGCAGCGACGACTTGGTGCTTTCACTTCTTGGAAAAACACTTGCACTGTTGCCCGCAGAGCAAGCACAGCAGATGGCCGAAGAAGTTGGCCAACAATACGGTCGCGCTATGGCAGTTGGCCTGCAGGGTGAAGACGTAACTGCTGGCCACAAGTCGTTGCGCTCTGCGCTACAAACCGTTGCCGATGCACTCACTGCACATGGTTTTGCAGCACACACCGATCAGCGAAATAACCAACTTCGCATCGTCAACAATCACTGCCCTTTCGGCGACATCGCTATTGAGCACCCAGTGATTTGCGCGGTCGATCGCGGAATGGTCAAAGGCATGCTCACCGCAATTTATGGCGAGACAAGCCCAGAGACTTCTGCCTCGTTGCCGCAAGGCGACACCTTCTGCGCAACAACTGTGTAGCGCAAGTTTTCTTTAGTCGCCCCAGAACCGCTGTTCTAAAAACGGATCACCGTACATGTGATAACCGTTTTGTTCCCAGAAACCGGGAGCATCGGTCGCGCGCAGCTCTAGCCCACGAAGCCACTTTGGTGATTTCCAAAAGTACAAGTGCGGAACGAGTAAACGCACTGGCCCACCATGAATGGGTTCAATATCAAGTCCGTCATATTGATAAACCACAAGCGACTCGTCACGAAGAATGTCGACAAGAGGAAGGTTTGCCGTGTATCCATACTCGGCATGCCCCATGACGTAACCAGCGTCGGGTTGAACACCAGCGCGCTCGAAAAGGTCGCGCACTTTGACGCCTTTCCAAACTGTGTCAAATTTGGACCACTTGGTGACGCAGTGAATATCGGTTGTCAATGTCACGGATGGCATTGCGCACAATTCCTCAAAGTTGATGGTGAACGGTTGGTGAACGAGTCCGGAAATTGTTAGGTCCCACTCACCTGGTTTGTACGTTGGTACATCGCCTACATGCAAGACAGGGAAACGTTCGGTGAGATATTGACCTGAGGGAAGACGATTGCTGTCAATTCCCTTGTTCACCAGTTGTTCACGATTGCGATCGAAGAATCCCATGTCACGCTCCTTTGCTCTCATTGTGCCTCATTTATTCATTACATTGAATACTCGTGCCGCTCTTTCTTGTCCGACATGCCAAAGCAGGCAAACGCAGCGAGTGGAAAGACGACGATTCCATTCGCCCACTCGATGAAAAAGGGTGGGCGCAGGCCAACGCCATCGGTGTCCGCATCGCCGCGTTATCTCCTACTTCTTTAGTTTCCAGCCCATTTCTGCGATGCAGTCAGACACTCGAGCCACTCGCCACTCTCACTGGCCTTTCCGTTCGTACCGATGAACGACTCGCCGAAGGCATCGACTTTTTGCATTGCGTCGAGTGGCTTTCAACATTGTCCGAAGGAACTGTTGCTTGCAGCCATGGAGATGTCATACCTCCGGTAATCGAAGCACTCGAACGCCGAGGCATGCAGGTTGAAGGCATGCGCGATTCGCGCAAGGCTTCAGTGTGGGTACTCGAGCGTGAGGGTGATGTATTTGTTCGCGGCACCGTTTGGGCTCCGCCAAAAATTGACTGAATTATTCGCCGAGCGCGGCAGCAACTTCAGTTCGAATTGAGTCGACGAAACCCTGCACTTCGGCCGGCGGGTTCATCGAAGCACAAATATCAAGTTCCTCTTTCGCGCCAAGTGCGTCACCTGCAAGGCGGAACCGAACGATTCCAAGAAAGCAGTGAGCATCCGGATAATCCGGCTCTACTTCAATTGCCTGACCGAGGCCCTGTGTTGCTGCGGCAAATGCCATTAATTTCACTTCTTCATTTGCCTCGCGTGCAACAAGCGCAATTAGCCACGATCGATAGGTAAGCGCTTCAACATGGTCTGGATTGAGCTTGAGGATTTCGGAATACGTTTCGATAGCCGTAGCAGGGTCACTGAAATTGATGGCACGGGCTTGCGCAAGCAGTGTTGCAGTGCTGTTCTCGATGCCGCCGCTACTGCTCTGCCCCGGCAAGCGCTGCCCCGACTGCGCAGCCACCAACCAACCGGCACCAACGGCGAAAGCAAGCACGCCAACAACCACTGCAATTCGTTGAGTGAGTGACCGAGACTGGCGACGCGGAAGCATTGCCTCGCCTCGCGAAATGAGTTTGATTACTTCAGCCGCGCGTTGCGTGTAGCCGTTGTGAAGTGCTGCGTAGTCGAGTTCGTCGATGTCGCCAGCCTCACGCTCGCGCTCCAGATCGCGCAGCGAACTCAACAAAAATAAACGCTCTTCTTCCAGCCTCGCCAATTCGTCTGGGTTCATGATCGATCGTCTTGACCGCTCAAAGCATCGGCAACTAGCCGTGCATCTTCCTGCGAAATCTCGTCACCAGAAACTGTGCGCCAACGGCGGAAGGAGAATGCCAGTGCGGCAACGGCGCAAACCAACGCCACAACGGGCAGCGCCCACACCATTGCCTCAAGGCCAGTAGAACGCGGCACTAACAACACTTGACCACCGAACCGTTGCTCGATGTAACCAATGATTTCATCGTTAGTACGAACGGACGCCGCTACCTGACGCGCAACTTCCGATCGAATCGCCTCTGCGGACGGCGCACGAGAGACGTAAACGCTCTCGCCTTGGCAGGTTGGGCACGCTAAATGCTTGGTGATGAGATCGATGCGATCTTGTTGGGTTAACGGGCCGGTTTCGCGCAGGCCTCCGACAAGCAACAACCCACTCGCGATGAGCAGCATGACAATCCACGACCAGCGACTTTTTACATTAAACACGGTGGTCATGAACCGAACTGCTCTTTCAGTAAGTTCAATTGCTCGGCAAGCAACGTTTCGGTAAGTTGCCCGGCAATTCGCAATCGAACATAACCATTCGGGTCGATCACCCATGTTTCAGGAACTTTTGCTACGCCAAACGCAACGGAAATTGCAGCGTCGCTGTCACGAACCTTTGTCCAGTCGCCGCCATTTGCGTCAAAAAAGTTTTGCACCGCGCCGTCGCTGTCATCATTAATGATGGTGTACAGCTCGGCGGGGTTTGCCGACTTCGCCTCCGCTTCCGCAAATGCGACTAAGTCGGGATGCTCGTTGACGCACGGGACACACGTGGAGTTGAAAAAATTGAAGATGACCCACGAACCTTTGCGGCGCGCAAGCTCGAACGTCTCGTCTTCTAGCGTTGTACTCACAACTGCGGGCGCAGGATTGCCCAACAACGGAGATTCCGCGTTGTCACTCGGGTTCGGGTCGGCCGTTACCAAGACAATGAGCAGCGCGCCAAGCACAACACCAACGATGGTCGCGACAAACGGCGCAACGCGACGCTGCCGCGTTTGAGCAACGGTCATCTTGAGACCTCATGCGAATCGATGAGTGCCGACGTCGGGTCGGTTGGCTTTCGTCGCTTGCCTGGAAATGCCGCAAGCACCGTGCCAACGGCCATCAAGCCCGATCCAATCCATAGCCACAAGATGAGCGGCTTGATAAATACCTTGATGCGTGCCTCGTTGGAATCTTGACGAACCGGTGGTTCCAAAGTCAAGTAAATGTCAGAACCGAAACCAGTCCGAACGGATGGCGTTCCAACGTTCATTCCAATTTTTGTGAACTTCGTAATTGCTGGCGCATACGGTTTTCCGCCATCGACACTGACAAGGGCTTTCACGCTGATGTCGCGATCGGTAGTGATCTGAACAACATCAATTAACTCGAATGTGTGGCCGCTAAACGTTGCGGGCTTGCCAACCACCAGCGACAACTCTTGGCTGTGCGTGAAACTATTGGACGCCGCGAGCGCGACTGAGATCATGATGACGCCGACATGCACGATCATTCCGCCATTGGCACGGCCAACGAGGCCGCGCCAGCCTTGGCGCCGCGTGGCTAGCACCACCTGGCGAAGTGCCGAACCTGTTGCGAAACCGCCAAGGCCAAAAGCAAGCAACGGTGCAAAGCCAGTAGCGCCTACAAACACGCTGAATGCGAGTGCGCCAATGCCACACCATGCTGGCCAGAACAAACGTTGCGACAACAACTCGCCCGATGCTTTGCGCCATGGCAGCACGGGAGCAATTGCCATCAGTGTGAGCATTGCGATTCCGATGGGAATCACTAATTGATCAAAGAATGGCTCGCCAACAACGATCGTTCGAGACTGCAGCGCCTCGACAACAAGTGGAAAGACTGTGCCTAATAAAACTACAAAGGCAAAAACCGCGAAGAGCACGTTGTTGGCAAGGAATGCACCTTCGCGCGAAAGCGCCGAGTCGATACTGCCTGGCGAATGCAATCGATCGCCGCGCCAACCAATAAGGCCGACCGAAACAACAACGATGATCGCAAAAAATGAAAGCAGCCACGGTCCAATTGCACTCTCGCTAAACGCATGAACGCTGTTGAGTACGCCCGACCGAGTGAGAAACGTGCCGAGGATGGTGAGACTAAATGTGGATACCAACAACGACAGGTTCCACACTCGAAGCATTCCTCGGCGTTCTTGCACGAGCACCGAATGGATGTACGCCGTTGCAGTAAGCCACGGCAGGAGCGACGCGTTCTCAACTGGGTCCCACGCCCACACCCCACTCCAGCCCAACACCTCGTAACTCCACCAGCCACCAAGGATGATTCCGATGGTAAGAAACCCCCAGGCGAACAGTGTCCAACGGCGTGTTGCAAGCAACCAACCTTCGCCGACCCTGCCTGTAATCAGCGCAGCAATTGCGAATGCGAATGGAACCGTCATTCCCACATATCCCAAATACAACAACGGCGGATGGAACATAACGAGCAAGTGATTTTGCAGGAGAGGGTTTGGGCCTGGCCCATCGACGACGCCCGCAGCACCTGCGACGAATGGGTTTGCTGGGCCGAAGGAAAGCAAAAAGAAAAATAGAGAAACAATGAACATCACGCCCATTGCCCAATTGGTCAGCACGTCGTCCATTTTCTTTCGCAGCCAGAAACTGACCGCAACGGTGTAGCCGGCGAGGATGAGCACCCACATCAAGAGCGAACCCTCGAGCGCGCTCCATACTGCAGCGAAGTTGTACAACGCAGGAGTTGCAGTGCTGCCCACTTTTTGCACATAAGCAAGCGAAAAGTCGCGGGTGATCATTGCGTATTCCATTGCCGCAAATGCGCCGACAGCAGCCACTGCATTGAGCACCGCAAAGCGCGAAATCAGCTTGGTAACAGAAGCCTCGCGCGTGCGTGCACTTGAGATGGCTGCAATGGCGCCAAATAGTGAACCTACGATGCCAACGAGCAGCAGCGCCCGACCAACAGTTCCAGCTACCCCGCTATCGGCGAACACGCTTGGCTTTCGGCATCATCAATACGTTGCGCGTTATCGGCAACGTACTCATTGGAGTGCTTGACTTCGATGCGATTGGCTTCAAAAACATCGCCAGCAAGTCGACCATGCACAACAACCGGAATGCATTCTTGAAAAATGCCGCCAGGATCGCCCGCATAAGTTACGGCCAATTCCTCGTTGTTGTAAATCATGACGAAGTTGGTAGTTCCGCTATTTGCGGCAAGCGAACCCTCTTCAACCGTGCCCTGCACCCTGATGCGGCGGTCCGCTTCACAACCTTCTCGAACCCCAATTTCATCGACGTTGCAGTAGTAGTCGATAGCGGATGTGAGGAACCGACTGACAATCACACCGCCGCCAATCACGATAAGCACCAAGACGGCAACATAACCCCACTTGGTATTTCGCTTGCGCGGCGCGAGCGGTGCGTTGTCGGCAGAAGTTCGCGGAGTTAAGTCCAAGGCTTGTCCTTGTCGGGTACCTGACGCGACAATCTTCGTCCTTGTTTCAGCGTAAAAGCGACGAAGCCGATGATTGAACCAAACGTAATGATGTACACAAGCGAGATAAAGCCAATGTCTTTCATGATCGACTGCCTTCAGCAATGCGTTCATTCAGTGCCGAGTCCAGTTGTGTTGCAAGCAAGATATCTCGCATTGCCATCACACGTTGACGGTGAGAAACGAGCCAAGCAAAGGTGCACGTGAAACCAATGACACCAATGAACAACGTTGTCAGCATCAAGCCATCCATCTTGATATCGCCATCGGTGCTCAACACGCTGGCTCGTTGATGCAACGACCGCCACATCACCACGCTGAAATGGACCAGTGGTATTTCAAGAACGGCGAGCATTGCAACAACAGCAGACCTGCGCGCGCGTTGCTGTGGCGAACCGCCCAGGCCACGTACCGCCATGTAACCGAGATAGGTAACAAAGAGAAATGCAGTTGTTGTCAGGCGCGGGTCCCACTCCCAAAAAGTGCCCCAAGTAAGCCGGCCCCAGAGGCTTCCGCTGATCAGCGTGATTGCCATAAACATGAGACCCACCTCGGCTGATGCACCAGCAACGCGGTCGAAGCCGAGCGAGTGCTTCTTGCCAAACATGAACATTGCCGACGCAACTCCCGTGACGATGAAAGCCAAGTACGCCACCCATGCAGTGGGCACATGCACATACATAATTCGCACGCTCTCACCCTGATTGAGATCGGCAGGAGTAAAGAGCAAGCCACCCACGACCACCCATGTCATGCATGCAATTGCAAGTAGACCAAAAAGACGTGTGCTTGGCGTGCCGACGCTTCGTACTGCAGTGCTGTTCATGACTGTTTAATCATTCCTCAATGAGAGCGCCAAAGGAAAGCAGGCCGCCAATGCCGAATAGCGCGGCGAAAACTGCCAGTACTCCGACCCATGGCCAACCATCCGCAAGCACTGCTCCTCCACTTAAGAAAGCCGATTCCGTTGCGCGGGTTGCGCTCAGGACTACTGGCGCGACAACCGGCAACAAAAGCAGTGGAAGCAATGTTTCCCTGCCTCGAGCACCAGCGGTCAAGCCTCCATAAAGAGTACCCACGAAGGCTAAACCAGCCGTTGCGCAAAGCACGCAAGTGACCAACAGCACTAGGCCCGCAAGTGAAAGTTGCACTTGATACAGCACAACGGCAAGGACAAACAGCAATATCTCGAGTGTGATCAACTGCACAAACAATGCGGCCGACTTACCGAGAAAAATACCTTGCGAGTCGACACCTGCGACACGAAGCGCGTCGAGGGCGCCGTCGCTCGTTTCAATTGCATACGAGCGCTGCACAACAATGAACAGGCTGAACAACGTGGCCAACCACACCAACCCGCCCGCCACGCGTTGCAGCACATCGTCGTTGTCTAAAGCAAACGCAAACATCACCATCACGAGCCCCGAAAATGGGAGCACCTGTTGCACAACGATGTGACTGCGCATTTCGATGCGCAGATCTTTCGCCGCTACTACTCGCGCAACGCGGGCGATGTTGGGTGAAGTACTCATGAACGTTCCTGCACTCGGCCGGCAACCACTGCAACGTTTCGCGTTGCTAAATGTTGTGCGCGCTCAATCTCGTGTGATGCAACAACAATTGTTGCTCCCAACTGTGAAGCCTCTCGCAAGATTGCATCAATTTCGTCTCGGCCCTTCGCATCGAGCCCTGCATGTGGTTCATCCAGCAACCACAGTTCCGCCCTGCGCACAATAAGGCAGGCCAATGCGCAACGACGTTTCTGGCCTGCCGATAAATTGCCAACCACGCGACTCGCAAGCGAACCGTCAATACCCATTCGAGACATCGCAGCATCAATCTCACTTCGCGACGCACCGACCATGCTTGCCCAGAACGAAATGTTGTCCGCAATGCTGAGATCGGCATACAAGCCATTGTTATGACCAAGCAAGCCAACACGCGAACGAACACGTTCGCGCTCATCTTGCACATTGCATCCCAAAACAAAAGCAGTTCCGCGTTCCACCGGTAGCAGTCCAGCGCACAGCCGCAGAAGTGTGGATTTTCCCGCACCGTTTGGCCCTTGCAACAACACAATCTCGCCCTTCTTCACTTGCAAGTTGGCGCCGGCAAGTGCGGGGTAACCGTTGTAGACGGCCACAACATCGCGAAAGTCGATGATCGAAGTACTGAGCGCATCCATACTGTTGTCAGTTTCCAGTAAAGCGAGGTGGTCGCTTTTGTAAAAACGCTTCTCGACCTTCACGCGCGTCGTCGCTTGCTACTGCGCGTTCGCGCGCCTGAGTAACGAGCGCGTCAAGTTCGGGCTCCCCTGCAGAAGACTCGAGTGCAATCTTGTGTCCCGCAATGGTGAGTGGTGCAAGTTGCGAAATTTCATTGGCCCATTCGATGGCATCACCAAGCTGCCCTATGCGATGGACCGCACCAATAGCAAATAGTTCCGTCGCTGTATATGTCTTGGCCGCAAGCAACATTGCTCGCGCAACGGGCCAAGACATCTCTCGAGTGAAACGTTCGATCGTCCAGTGATTCACCACAAGTCCAAGTTTTGCTGCGGGGACACCAAAGATGCTGTCGGGTGTGGCAATCCGCAAATCGCATACTGCTGCAAGTTGTGCACCAGCTCCGAGGGCAGGGCCATCAATAGATGCGAGCGTGACACACGACAACTTTGTGAAGCCGCGCAACACCTCGTTTAACTGGGAATGAAAATCTTCCTCGCGAACACCTGCAAGATCGGCGCCAGCACAGAATGCAGGCGGCGCGCCCGTCAACACCAATGCGCGAATGCGGCGTCGCTCGGCGTCTTTTTGAATCTGGCGAAGTTCGATCAGCGTTTGCAGGTCAACGGCGTTGCGCTTTGCGGGGCGGTCGAGCGTAACGATGGCGGTCAAGTCCGACCACTCAACCTTGACTGCGTCTACCATGGGTTTGAGGTTATGACTTCTTCGCCCCAACCAATTGATCCGACCTCGCTCGACCCCGTGCGCCAGCGCCGAAAGCGCATTGCACTGTGGACTTCTGTGGCCAGCAGATTGGGCTATTCGTGTTTTGGGGCGTCCATCGTTGCGGTAGCTGTTGGGCTGTTGGGCTCGTTCACTCCGCTTGTCGGACGCATCGCAACTGGTGGGCTGATTGTCGGGTCCATCCTGCTCGCGCCGGCAATTGTGCTCGGTTACGCAATCAAAGCCGCAGAAAAAGAAGACAGGCTGAACGGCGTTTGATTTTTGTGGCAGACAGGTACGGTATTTGCTGATGTCTACTCGGTTGCCAGCCATAGAGCGAAAAGAACAACTGCTTGATCTGGCATTGCAAGTGTTTGCAACCAAGGGCTACCACGAAACATCGATGACCGACATTGCCGAATTGGCAGGCGTCACCAAGCCCGTGGTCTATCAGCACTTCGAATCGAAGCGAGCGTTGTTTCTGGCAATCATCGACAACGTAGGAAAAAAGATGATCAGCGAGATCACGCAAGCAACGAGCCAAGCACCTGATGGCAAGTCGAAGGCCGAACAAGGAACTATTGCCTTCTTCCGGTGGGTTGCAAACGACTCCAACTCATTTAAGTTTTTGTACGACAGCGGAACAAGAAACGACCCAGAGTTTGCGGAAGCAGTGAAGCAAGTGACGAAAAGTAGTGCCGATGCAATTGCTCCACTTATCGCGATCGAACTCGACGCCACCCACCTGCGCACGCTTGCACACGGAGTCGTTGGAGCATCAGAGGGTGTCGCACGACACTTGCTTGCCACCAATCCCTCGTTTAACCCTGAAGTAGTAGGCAAACAGGTTGCCGATTTGTTGTGGGCTGGTCTGCGCGGAGTTGGTACCGATTAAGCCCTTGGCATAAGAGGAGTAGCCTGACTTGTATGGCAAACCCCGGCGAACACCACCCAGCGTTCGAGGAATATTGCGAATGCATTTTCGAGTTGCACGAAGACAATCTTGACGTCATTCAGGCGCGCGTTGCCGATCGGCTAAGCGTCTCTCGCCCTTCTGTATCGGAAATGATCAAGCGAATGGAAGCCGAAGGCTTAATCCGTCTGCGTGGCACCAAGATCGTGCTTACTGATGAGGGCAACGTACTCGCAACAAAAGTTGTGAGGCGTCACCGCATAGCCGAACGTTTCCTTACCGACATTCTTGGGCTTTCGTGGGCCACCGCCCACCATGAGGCTGGCAAGTGGGAACACGTGCTCAGCGCAGAAGTTGAAGAAGCAATGAACCGTGTACTGAACAACCCAACAACCTGTCCGCACGGCAACTCCATTCCTGGTTCGGCCCACCGAGACGTGCACATGACGTCGCTCGCCGATATCCAAATCGGTCTCCCCTACATCGTTGGTCGCATTACAGAAGAACTTGAACACACCAGCGGAGTGCTCGAGTTTTTGGAAAGCGTCAACCTTGTTGTTGGCACAACTGCAACGGTCACTGCGCGTGGCGAAGACGGAAAAATCACATTGCGCATAAACGACGACGAAGTCACGATCGATTCGTTCATCGGCAATCGCGTTCTCGTCAACGCCTAATCACGCCATGAAAAAGCCTTTGGTTCTCTCAGTATTGGCAACGACCATATTGCTGACTGGGTGTGCAACCACCATTATCGACACCGCGCCAACAACTACGGCAGTTGCGCCGACCACAACAGTTCCCTCAGGCACCAACGAACAATTGTTGGAACAATTGCGTCTGACGATCGGCGATATTTCGACTGCCATGAGCGCGAGTGACAAGACCAAAGCAAAATCACGATTGGCTGACTTGCAGCTGGCCTGGGAAGTTTTGCAGCCACAGATCGCCGACAAAGGCGAACAGTTGACGCAGGACTTACAGCGTTTGATTGACTTGGCCGATAGCGCAGTGACGCGCAACCGCCCCGCCGACGCCGACAAGGCGCTTCGATTTTTACAAATCGTTATTGAATCGTTGACGTAACGGCAAAAACTATTTTGTAAGCATCGCTGCCGGCAGCGGCTGATGATGCACAATCGTCAATCGCTGCGTGGAGCGAGTGAGTGCAACATATAACGCTCGCAAGCCATGTGTTTGCGCCGCGACAATGACGGCAGGTTCGACGACCAGAACACCGTCCAGCTCCAGACCCTTGACAACGCTTACGGGTACCACTGTTAGCCGGCTGTCGAGTGCTGTGGTATTTGCGCGACCGTGCTTCACATTGGCAGCCGTCAATGCGGCGCAAACATTGTCGGTCATCTCGTCGGGGCAAACCACAGCCACGTTTCCTTGACCCACATTGGTCAGTAGCAACTGTGCTTGCGAAACAACATCATCGAACAGTGCTGCAGCAGTTGCAGACTGCACGATGTCTGGCCCAAATTCTCCTTCGCGAACAGACTGCGGTGCTCGCAATGACGGGGCGGCAACAGCCATCACCCTGTCGGCGATTTCCATAATCTGTGCCGGAATGCGATAGCCGACAGAAAGTCCAATCACTTGTGGATCTTTCTTGTTTGGTAGATACTGCAACAGATCCGACCAGTCGTTTGGTGCAAACGCACCTGTTGCCTGGGCCAAGTCGCCAACAACCGTCATTGCACCGCCAAGAGAACGGCGCGTAGCCATTCGCAACTGCATAGGCGTGAGGTCTTGCACTTCGTCAATGATGATGTGTCCGTACAAACGCACTTCGTCGGTCTCATCGATGCGCCCATTTCTGCGCGGACGCGGCCCAATGACGGCCAGCACTTCATCGAGCAGCGCGGCATCGCTGTCTGCCCATTGAACATCTGCATACGTTTCGCTGCGCGCACGGAACAACGATGCGCACTCCTCATCAGTCAGCAGTTCATTGCCAGCAGAACGAACCAACGCCTTCGAGCCAAACAAGTCGTGCAACAACTCGGCAGGTGTCAGTACGGGCCACATGCGATTGAGAGCAGCCCGGAACTCGGTGATATCGCGCAGCGAGTCGCGTAGTGCTTCGATATTTGGGTCTTCGTCGCGTCCCGTTGCAGCAAGTGCTGTAACCATTTCTGTTTCCACCCAACGATGTGCAGCATTGTGCCGGCGATACCTTCGGCGAGCCTCGCGGATGATTCGCACAGACTCTTTTTGGCGAAGACGTAGAAAGCCAGCACCAAACGGAATCACCAAATCTTCTCGTAGCGGTCGTTCGCGGTCGCGCACGGCCTGCGACACAAAGTCCACCATCCGCACATCACCTTTAACGCGCTTCGCCAATTCGGTTTCGGTCAATCCAAATCGATGCCCTTGAACCAAATCGGCAAGCACCACTTGTTCGACACCCGCCTCACCCAACGAAGGCAGTACCTGCTCGATGTAGCGAAGAAAAACGCGATTGGGCCCAATGACCAAGACGCCCTGATCCTCGAGTGGGAATCGATACGTATATAGAAGGTATGCGGCACGATGCAGCGCAACCACCGTTTTCCCTGTGCCAGGGCCACCCTGAACGACCAATACTCCGCTTTGCGGGGCGCGAATGATTTGGTCCTGCTCGGCCTGAATGGTTGCCACGATGTCGCCAAGCTGCCCGGTGCGGCCGCGAGCGAGCGCGGTCAACAAGGTGCTGTAGCCACGCAGCCCAGTTGCGGCTTGTTGCACACTGGTGAGCGGCTCGCCACCCAACCCCTCGTCATGCCCCACGCCCAAGTGGCCGGCGCCAAACAATTCGTCTTCAATGCCAAGCAACTGTTGCCCCTGAACGGCAAAGTGTCGGCGGCGCGCAAGGCCCATTGGCTCACGACCTGTCGCTCGCTAAAACGGTTCGGCAACTGGGGCCCGCCAGTCGACAACGACGGGTTCGCGCGAAACATAGGCAAATGCA
>Ga0082207_1000186_pt1 | contig 35427 bp, 23 predicted proteins | sample LakMenEpi10Aug09_FD_71540 | JGI IMG/M metagenome (GOLD analysis project Ga0082207, IMG submission 71540)
CCACGAGTTACGAGACGGACGAAAAGCCGAGCCGGTGGACGGTCCATTTCGAACGGACCGGAGACCGCGGTTTCACTTGGTCGCGGACCGAACCGCTGAATGATGGCTTGGAGTTGGCCGCGATTCAGCCGAGCATCTTGACCCATGCCGATGGGGGTTTGCAGGCGCTCGGACGGACTCGGCAGGGAAGGCTCTTCACGATCCGTTCGGCCGACCAGGGTGAGACGTGGGGGAAGATGGGGTTGCTCGATCTGCCCAACAGCAATTCGGGGACGGATGCCGTTACGTTGCGTGATGGCCGTCATGTGCTCGTCTACAACCACACTTCCAAAGGGCGTTCCCCGTTGAATGTCGCCGTGTCGCAGGATGGCGAGAATTGGGAGGGGGCGGTGGTGCTGGAAAGTGAGCCTGGCGAATACAGTTATCCCGCGGTTATTGAAGCAGCAGACGGTCGGGTCGAGATCACTTACACGTGGAAGCGTCAGCGGATCAAGCATGTGACGATCGATCCGTCTCGACTCGTTACGCGGCCCATCGTCGAAGGCCGTTGGCCGGATTAAGGCTTCGTCAAGGTATGGCTCGCCCTTTGCCGTGGCGGTGAGGGGGTGATTGTCCGTGGTGGTTGCCGTCGATCGGACCATGTTTTCGGCCCCGAGGCTGCTTCGGGCGAGGTCGATCGGCGGGGTGGTCAATTCAATCGGATCGAAGGTCAAAATGAGTTCAACGCCAGGTGTGCCCAACGTCGAGCAGTACGAAAAGCTGGCGTCTTTTTACTTGGGTCGTCGCTACGACCTCGCCGAGCAGCGGCCTTTGGACGAGCTGCTGATGTATGACGCCAAGGATCTTTGCACGCACGCGATGTGCGTCGGGATGACCGGAAGTGGAAAGACCGGGTTGTGCCTGTCGTTGTTGGAGGAAGCCGCGATCGACGGGATTCCGGTGATTTGTGTCGATCCCAAGGGTGACCTAGCGAACCTGATGTTGGCGTTTCCGGAGTTGCGGCCTGAGGATTTTAAGCCTTGGCTGGAGCCTGGTGAGGCGACCCGCAAGGGCGTTTCGCTGGATGAGTTGGCGGAGTCGACCGCCGCGACCTGGAAAAAAGGCTTGGCTTCGTGGGGCCAATCGCCCGATCGGATCCGGCGATTTCGCGACAGCGTCGACATCGCGATCTACACCCCTGGAAGCAACGCCGGCTTGCCGTTGACGGTCCTCAAGAGCTTCGATTCGCCACCACCGGAGGTCCTGGCCGACACCGATGCGATGCGTGAACGGGTGATGGGGGCTGCTTCGGGGCTGTTGACCTTGATGGGGATCAATGCCGACCCGCTGCTGTCTCGCGAACACATCCTGATCTCGTCCTTGCTGGACCACGGCTGGCGGGAAGGGAAGCATTTGTCCTTGGCCGACCTGATCGGTTTGATCCAGCGTCCCCCGATGCAGCGGATCGGCGTCATGGATTTGGAAACGTTCATGCCGATCGCCGAACGGGCGAAGATGTCGATGCAGCTCAATAACCTGCTCGCCTCGCCGGCGTTCGCGAGCTGGTTGGAGGGTGAAGCCCTATCGATCGAGCGGTTGCTGCACACCCCAGAGGGCAAGCCGCGGGTGTCGATCTTATCGATCGCCCATCTGAATGACACCGAGCGGATGTTTTTCTTGACGATCCTGCTCAACGAGTTGCTCGCTTGGGTACGTACCCAAAGCGGCACCGGTTCGTTGCGGGCGCTGTTTTACATGGATGAGATCGCGGGATATTTTCCGCCCGTCAGTAACCCGCCGAGCAAGCCACCGATGTTGACGCTGCTCAAGCAGGCCCGTGCGTTTGGGCTTGGGATCACGCTGGCGACCCAAAACCCGGTCGACCTGGATTACAAAGGTTTGTCGAATATCGGCACCTGGTTCATCGGCAGGTTGCAGACGGAGCGTGACAAGGCGCGGGTGTTGGACGGTCTGGAAGGGGCGTCGGTTCAAAACGGGGCGGCGTTCGATCGCAAGAGCATGGAACTGATGTTGTCGGCGCTTGGTAAACGCGTTTTTCTAATGAACAACGTTCACGAGGACTCGCCGGTCGTCTTTCAAACGCGTTGGGCGTTGTCGTTCCTTGCCGGTCCGCTGGCACGCGCGCAGATCACTCGTCTGATGGCCGATCGCAAACGGGTCGGTGCTGTCGGTTCACCGATGGCGGGTGGTGTTGTTCCGCCGGCGACGGCGCAGTCGGAACGACCCATCGCCATTGACTTCCGGCAGGATCCCCTCCCCTCCCCTGCGGTGCCTGCCGTCGGGGCGCCGAAACGTCCCGTGATCCCGGCGGCGGTGATCGAGCGGTTTTTGGAACCATCTGGGAGGCTGCTGGCGGGATTCCGGCTCGTCTATCGTCCGGCGATCCTCGGGGCCGGCTCGTTGCATTACGTCAGGGCTGCCGGCGATGTCGATCGTTGGGTCGACTATCACTGTTTGCTCGATTGTTCCCGAGGCCTCCCGAAGTCCGGTTGGGAAGAGGCGGGCGAGGTCGACGGTTGGGCCCTCGACCAATCGCCCCGGGATGGGTTTGCCTTCGCCGAGGTCGCGACCGAACTGTTGTCCGCGGCGACCTACAAGGGACTCGATTCGCAATTCAAAGAGTATCTCTACCGCCATCATTCGATGACGATTTACAAGGCCCCGGCGCTCGGGAAGTTCGCCCCGGCCGGGATGTCGGAAGGGGAGGCCAGGGTTCACTTCACACAGGACCTGCGTGAATTAAGGGATCGCGAGACCGAAAAGATCCGTGCGAAGTATGCGTCAAAGGCCCAGTCACTCGAGAAGGCGATTCGTACCGCCGGGGAGCGGGTCGAACGGGAGCGTTCGAGTCTACGGTCGGTCGCGGCCGCACCGATGATCGAATTGGGGACGAGCATCTTAAACACGTTCTTCGGCAGAAAGACATCTCGCTCGGCGAGTTCCCGGACGGCTTCGGTCCTCCGGGGGGCCAACACCGCATACAAGAAAAAAGCCGATGCCGATCGTGCCGAAGAGACGCTTCGCCAGTTGCAAATCGACCTCGAAGATCTCGAAACGTCGCTGCGGAGAGAGATCGACGAGATGACGACCCAGTTCGATGTTACCCGGGTCGAGTTGGAACCTGTCGTCATCAGTCCTCGCAAATCGGATCTGAAGACGAGGCCGCTGGTCTTTTTATGGGTTCCTTGGCAGGTCGATCCGCAGGGGATTGCCGAACCGATGTTCGGGTAGGCCGACAGAGGGCGGATTCGCCGTCATTTGGCGGTGTTCTCGTAAATCGGCAAGTGGCGATAAAAGACTTCGAGCGACAAGAGGTTCAGTGTCGTGAGGTAGAGGCGTCCTGCCTGGATCGCCCAGCGGTCGGGGACCGGTCCGGCGGGATCCCAACTCCCTTCATTGGGGCCGCTTTTGACCTGCGCGTTAAGCAGGAGCGGTTTCAGCTGGCCGTTCCAGTCCTGCCACCACTGCCCGCCCATGTGGAACATGACTTGGGTCGCGTAGTACCAGTAATAGGTGTCGCGGGCCGGGCTGGTCGCGTCGCCGATTCTGGGCGGGTTGTTCAAAAGGTAAGCCGCGGCTTGGCGCATGTTCGTGTTGTCACGGCCCCACCCCGAGTACATCCGCATCAGGATCGCAACGGCCGTCATCGATGGGGTCACCTCGCGTCCGTGGCCTTGGGCCGTGGTGTTGGGGGCGAACGGGTTATAGCGGTAGAGGTCGCCCCGCTCGGGAGAGACTTGGGCGAAATCGAGCCAGCGATCGACGCCTTCATAGGTCGAGGCGGGGACTGACAATCCGGCCAGTTCTCCGCTCTTGAGTGCCATCATCATCCAGCCGCTGACACTGGTGTCGCTGCTGACTTGGGGCTGATAGCGCCACCCACCGCGTTGTCGGTGTTGGGTTTGAACGATGTAATCGATCGCACGCTGGGCAGGTTCGCGCAGTGCCGGATCGCCGGTCATCCCATAAGCCTCACAAATCGCGAGCGCCGCGATGCCGTGGGAGTAGAGTGCAACGCTTTGATTGCTGTAGGCGTCCTCGCTGCGGAAGAGATTGCCGTCGGGCTGTTGCATGGCGAGCATCGCCCGGATCCCCTTGGCAACGACCGGGGCATAACGGTGTTCGCGGTGGGTATAGCCCGCCCCTTGGAAGGCGAGGAGCGACAGCCCTGTTGCCGCCGTATCGCTGCGTAACGCGACTTCTTCGCCCGGGCTTTGCAGCGTCCAGCGCCCGTCGGCCGTTTGTTGGGTGGCGAGGAACTTGAGGCCGCGTTCGATCGCGTCTTCGGTTTCGGGGCCTGTTTCGGAGGCCGCGCCGGGAACCCCGCCTTCCGAATTGCGTAATGTCCGGCGGCGAAAGACTTCAGGGATGGTGATTTGGTCCGCCGATGGTTTGAGGCCACTGCCTCCACCGAGCCGGGACTTCGGGTCGGGACGGCTCGCGACGTCACCGATTCGCGGCTGCATCTGGGCGAGCGATCCGATCGAGGGTCTTGCCAAGGGCGATTGGGCGATCGCGCCTGTACCGACGCGGGGCCCGACATCGGTGGGCAGGTTGATGTCGGTTGGCGGGGTGGACGCGGGGGCATCGGATGGCCGGTTCAGCGACATCGAATCGCTTCTGGATGGGGCAAGTTCTGCTCGTGGGGCGGGGGTGTCGCTGGGGACGGATGAACGGGCGCCTGCCGCGGGTAGGCTTGGCATTTCGGGGGTCATCCCCAGCGCCTCCAGGGGGCGGCGGCTGAGCCGAGGTCGGTCGGTGGGACGGGGCTCGTTGAGCGGCGTCACCGTCGGCAGGGTCTCCTGCGGGGGACGCGGGGGCGACTTGATCTCCGGCCGATCGAGTGCGACGGCGGCCGACCGGTCGGGGATCGAAGGCGTGTCGGGGAGGGCGAGCGATGCGGCAATCGCTGGAGAAGAGGTCGATCGATCGGGTGCGGATTGCGAGGCCGAAATCCGCTCGGCCGCTTCCGGCTCGATCGCAGGCCGATTGGGGAGTTCGGGGATGGCGATCGAGGGCGGCAGGTCGACTTCGGGGAGTGCCGGCGGGGGCGTCGATCGGGATTGGGATAATGCCTCGGGATCGTCCTGCGGTACGGGAAGATTTGCCGCGGGGGCTGCCCGTGTGGCAAGCTCTTGAGGCTGCTCAGGTTGTGGGGTCTCGCGCTCGACGAACTCCAGGTTTGCGGCCGACTGGGGCTGGGGAGTGATTTCGGCCCGCCGCATCGACTCGGCTGCTGACGAGGCTTCGGCAGGGACGGGTTTGGCCCAATCGGGTTGGGAACTTTTCGCCGCACGCGAAAAGAGGTAATCCGGAACGGTCCGAGGTTCACGGTCCCGTTGGGAAACGAGTTTCCCGGAATTTTCGGGAAAGTACTTTCCGAAGACGATCACGTTCACCGCCATCGACAACATGGTCAGGTGCAGCAGGATGCTGGCCAAAAAGCCGAGTTGTGCGGAACGTTCAAAGTACCGCGAGGCGACATACCGAGAGAGGAGCGACAGCAGGACAACGCCTGTCCCGATCAGGCCTAGATAAACGCCCGCGTTATAAAAGGGGCGAGGATCATCGAAACGAAGCTTGGTCAGGACGATGTAGCCGACGACCCCACCCGCGGCGAGCAGCCCGAGATCGAGCGGCCACATCCTTTCGGGTTGCCGGGGGGGGGCTTCTTCGGCGTACGGTAGGGTCATCTGGGCGATCGTGGTTCGTGGCGAATGTGCACGGACACCTGGTGGACTTTAGCCCCCCGAGGGCCCTTCGCGGGTCGATACCGAGTAATCTGCGATCCCCGCTTCGTTGCACAAGTCCATCACGGTGACGACAGGCTGGAAGGAGGTTCCCGCATCCGCCCGGATGACGACGGCCTGATTGACCGGGTTATTCGCGGCAGCGGCGGTGAGGGTTTCGCGGAGCTCATCCAAAGTTGTCGGCTGACTGCGCAGGTAAATATTACCCCCGGCATCGATATCGACCACGATTTCCCGCGGGCGATTCACCATTGGCGAAGCGCTGGTGGCGGAGGGGAGAACGATATTCAGCCGCCGCTCGTCCTCTTCCTCGAATTTGCTCGTTACGAGGAAAAAGATCAGCAGCAGAAAGACGACATCGATCAGCGGGGTCAGGCTGAGGTTGTTGGCGACGCCGGAACGTTTGATCGAGACGGGCATAGGTCAACGAACCACGTTAAGCGTGGCCACCGGTGGTGAGTGACGAGCTCGCGCCGCCGATCGGATTAGCGGTCGGCGGGGAGGCGACCACATTCCCGGTTGGGGACGTGGCGGTTTGACGGGATCGACCGGATGCGGACGGGAGCGAATGGAGCGAGCCATCCGCATGGAGCCGTGCGCGGCCGACGAACCGGACCAGGGTTGGGGCCAAACCGAAGGCGATCCGCTCGATCCGATTGAAATGTTTGCCCAGTCGATTCTCAAGGTATTGAGCGAGGATCGCGGCCGGGATGGCAACGATCAATCCCGCGAGGGTCGTCACCAGGGCGACATAGATCCCTTCGCTGAGCTGTTCGCTCCGGCTCCGGTCAGGGCTGAGGGTAGTCGATTCGTGGAACGCGACGATCATCCCCCAGACCGTGCCGAGCAAGCCCATCAGCGGGGTGGCGGACGCGGCCAAACTGAGCCAGCGGATGGGGGCGGCCTGGTCGTCCGCTTCGCGTTGCAATGCCTCGGAGGCTGCCCGTTCGACATCGGCGATCGGCTGGCCGGTACGCAGCAGCATCGCCGAAACGGTTGTCGCTAAGGCGGAAGGGTGTTCCTGGCACGCCGCCAGTGCCGAGGTCGGGTTGAAACGCTCGATCGGATCGGCGAGTCGCTGCAGTTTACCGATCAAGGCGGGTGGCATCAGTCGGCGGCGACGAAGGGAGATCATTCGTTCGACCGACAGCGTGACGACCAAGATGGACATCAACCCGATCGGGATCATGAAGTTACCGCCTCGGGCGATGAGGGTCAGCAGATCGATCCCGAGGGCTTGGTTTTCGGTCTGCTTTGCCGGCGACGCGGTTCCCTTGGGGGTGAGCAGGTCGCGGATGGCGTCGCCATCGACAGGGATGTCGCTGACCGTTGGAGGCTGCGGCGAATCGGCTTCGGCCTGCGGGCCGGATTCCTGCGCGGCGAGCGGCGCTCGGGGGGCGAGACACATCACCAAACCGACGAGGAGCAGGCCAGCGAGCCGTTTGGCGAACGGCGCGTGACCGGACGAGATCGGTGCAACCGGCCGTTTTGGTGATAGCCCGAGAAGGGTCATTGGCGAACTGATCGGGGGTTGGTAGGTGCGGGTTGGGGAGGAGCCTTCAGCCCCAGTTGGCTTAGGGCATCGAGCCTTTCTTTGCTCTTGGGGGCGAGTTCGTGTTGCGGGTGTTTGCGAACGACGAAGTCATAGAATTGCATCGCGATCTCACCCGACTTTTTGCGGGCGTCCGCCTCTTTGACTCCTTGCATCATCAATTCGGCGCATCGACCGGCTTCGTAACCACTTTTGGCTTGCCAGTTTTTGACTTCTGCCGAGGCCTGTTCGGCACCGTAGCCGAACATGACCCGTTGGAATTCAGGGATCGCCTTGGCGAAATCTTTACGGCCGAAGAGGATCTCGCCGACCATGAAGCGGGCACGGGCACCCAGGTCGTTCCGTTCCTTCTCCGCGACTTCGGCGTAGACCGTCATCGCCTCGTCCTCTTTGCCCGACTGCTGCAGCGAGTAGGCCGTCTCGTAGCGGGCCTTCGACAGATATGACGAGCTGGGGAAACGTTTGCCCAATTCGTTAAACCATTCGACCGACGACTCCCACTTCATCAGTTGCGACAGGCTTTGACCGCCGTGGAGGAAGACGAGTTCGCGAATCTGTCGGTCGGCAGCTTCCCCGATCGTCTTCTCCGATTCGTCCTTCTCGGTGATCCTTTTGCGGGCCGTTTCGTAAGCGGCCAATGCGGCGTCGAACCGAGAGAGCTTGAATTGACCTTCGCCGACCATCAGGAGCGCATCGGGCAGGAATTGGCCTTCGGGGAATTGCTTGGCAAGTTCGGCGAAGGTTGACGAGGACGGCTCGAACTGGCCCGCCTTGTACTGCGACCACCCTTGGCGATAGATCGCCTTTTCTTTCAATTCGGGGGAGGCCTTGGGGGATTGGGCCGCCGCACCGAACGCCGCGATCGCATCCGCCCAGGCCTCTCGCGAGTAATTCTGTTGTCCCAGGAAGTAATGCGCTTCGGGGAGCCGGTCTGATTCGGGGAAGCGAGCGATCAGCTCTTTGAACTGGGCCTCGGCAAGTTCGTTTTTCCCGTCATCCTTGTAGGCCCATGCCAGTTCGGCGATCACCTTTTCGGACTCAGGGTAATCGGGGAGCGTTTTGACGATTTCGTCGAGGCGTTTAGAGGCGAGGTCGGGGCGTTTTTGCGATTGTTCGATGAGCGCCAATTCATAAAGGGCATTACCGCGGGGCACACCAACCGGTGCGGTCTTCAAGAATTCTTCAAGCTGGGCCTTCGACTCTTCGGGCCGATTGAGGGTTCGGAGGCACATCCCCATCGCCAGTCGGGCATCGCCCACGATCGGATGGCTGGGGTGTTCTTTGAGGATTTGTTCGAGAGGTCCGAGGGCGGCTTCGGCTTGGTTGCCGCGCATCAGGTTCCACCCTTTGCCGTAGAGGGCGAAGGGGGCGAGCGCGGGCTCTTTGGCCGATTTGATCAGTTCATCGAACTTCGCGACGGCCCCTGGGTGGTCACCTTGGCGGGCCTTCATCAGGGCGAGGCGATAGCGGGCCTGATCGCCCCAGGGGTTATCGGCTAACTTTTGGGTCATTTCTTCCCAGGTCTTCGCAGCCAGTTCGTCATTGCCGGCAACGACATGGGCTTGGCCGAGTTGCAAATAGGCCTCATTGGCAAAGGGCCAAGTCGCATCGGCGGCCAGCGAATCGGAAAAGGCTTTGGCCGCTTCTGGACCGCGGCGTTGGGAGAGGTGGATTTGTCCCGCCACGAAGAGGGCTTCGGCCAATTGCGGCGGTGAGAACGCACCACGTTCGGCTTCGATCAAACTGATCCCCTCCTCGGGTTGGCCGGCCGCCGAACGGGCCGTCGCGGCCCGAATCACCCAGAGGGGCCATTGGGGTTTTTGTTTGGAGGCGGGGTCGTCGAGCAGCTTGGCGTACTGTTCGACCGATTTGGCGGGGTCGCCCGCGGCGAGTTCGGCCTCGGCAACGATGTAGCGGACGTCAGGGACGAGTGAGTCGTTCGGGAATTTTTCGAGGAACTCGGAACCGAGTTCGAGGGCCGCACCGGCCTGTCCGAGGTCCAATGCTGCGAACGCGGTGTTGTAAAGTGCCCGCGGCGCTTCGGGGGCTTGGGGTGCGACACGGTAGAGGTCGGCAAACAGCTGCATCGCTTCGGCGGCCTTTCCGGGCAAAAGCATGGTCGCTTCGGCGAGGTCGAGCTTGAGCGTGTTCGCGTAGGGCCCTGTCGCCCCGGCGTCGAGTTGCTGTTTCGCGACGGCCGCGGCTTCCTGTGGTTTGCCGTCCCGCAGCGCGATCATCGCCAACCAGTGGGCCGACTCGGTCGATGAGGCGGGGTCTTTGAGCGACATCACCCGCTGGAATCGCTTGGAGGCCTCTGGCAAATCGCCGGCACGATAGGTCGCCTGGGCGGAAGCGAGCATCGCGGCCCCCGCGTGCGGCGAGTCGGGAAACTCTTTGATCAATCGCTCATAAAGGGCGGACGCCTCTGCGGGCCGTTCGGCCTGGACGAGGGCGAAGGCCTGTCGCAGCAAAGCGTAAGCTTGTTGCGGCCCCGGGGCACTGGCGATCGGTTCGAAGTAACCGATCGCCTCGGCGAACTTCTTCTGAACGATGCTGGCATCCCCCATGCGGACCTTGGCATCGGCCTGCAGACGCGGGTCTTGGCAACCGTCGATGACCGCGCGATAGGCCTGCATCGCGTCATCGAAACGACCGGCATCTTCCAGCGCGATCCCGCGAGCGAAGATCGCTTCGCAGCGAAGTGGGGATTCTTTGGCCGATTCCAGAGCCAGGAGTTGGTCGTAGAGCTTGATCGCGTCTTCCGTTTTACCCAACGCGTAAGCCGCCTCGCCGCCGTAGAATAACGCGCGGTCGAGAAACTTGCTCATCGGCTTTTCACGGATCAACGTCTCAAAGGCGGCAAGGCTCGCTTCCAGTCGTTTTACGTCCCGCCGTTCGCCACCCCCTGCGGCGGCGAATTGGCACCAACCCAGGTTGACCAAGCTCTCTTCGCGAATGTCCGAGTTCGGGTCGGTGACGGCGCGGGCGAACGCGTCGGCGGCCAAAGCGTAGTCTGGATTTGCCTGTTGCATGTAGCAAACCCCCAGGTAATGCGATGCCTTGGGGATCAGCGGTTCTTTGGGGTATTCCGCCAAGAACCGTTTCCACCCTTCGATCGCCAACGGGATCGCCCCGTTCGTTTGAAAATTGGCGGCGTCGGCATAGGCCGCCATCGCCTTTTCATTCACCTGGTCAGCCGGCGCCGCTGGCTTCGCACCCGCGGGGGCTGGGGGTTTGACAGCGGCTGCTGTCGGAGCAGCCGGGCCTTTAACCTCTTTGGCCCCCTTCGGCCCTTGGGCGAGGGCGGGTTGCTGCGAAAGCAGCGCGAGCCCGATGAGGATCGAGCAGAAGAGCGTGATCATGATCCGGCGGTTTTGGGAAAAAACCGCGAGGAATGGCGGGGGTGACTGCGATGGCATTGCGATCTATCTTTTAACGCAGGACGAAACCAGCCCCTCATTTTACCCCGCTCCGTACGGGTCGCAAAGGACGAAACCGGGTTCTCCCTCCCTTCGGGATGTGGCGAAGTCCATTTGTTCGGCCCGATCGCTGTGGCTTGCCTAATCGATAGTTTTGCGTCGGGGGAGAGGTCACGGCTTTCGAAGAGAAACGTTCGTTAAAGTAATCCGAAAGATGCCGCCGTGCGGCCCTCCAAGGGTCTTGGGGTCGCGGGGCAATCCCGCTACTGAGGGTCTCGATGCTCGACTTATATGACAAGGTTTCGGAAGCCCGAGAGCAGATTCGCAACCGCTGGGACCGTCGCCCTCAGGTCGCGATCGTTTTGGGGACGGGCCTGGGAGGCGTTGTCAACGAGATCGAGGTCGAGGCGATTATTGACTATGCCGAAATCCCTCACTTCCCGATTTCGACCGCGACGAGCCACCGCGGAAGATTGGTATGCGGTACCCTGCTCGGCGTGCCGGTCATCGCCATGGACGGGCGGATCCATTTCTATGAAGGCTATCCGCTCAAGCAGATCACTCTGCCAGTCCGCGTCTTCCGCTCGCTCGGCGCGGAGCTGCTGGTGTTGTCGAACGCGTGCGGGGGGATGAACCCTTACTTCTCGTCAGGCGACATCATGGTGATCGATGATCATATCAACCTGATCGGTGACAACCCGTTGATCGGGATCAATGACGATCGACTGGGGCCAAGGTTTCCGGACATGAGTGAGCCCTACGATCGGTTTTGGATCGATCGGGTTCGGGGGATCGCCAGGCGGCATGAGATCGATTTGCATCAGGGTGTCTTTGTTGCGGTCGCCGGCCCGAATTTGGAGACCCGTGCGGAGTACCGATTCTTGCGGACGATTGGCGCCGACGTCGTGGGGATGAGTACCGTCCCCGAGACGATCGTTGCGGTACATTGCGGGTTGAAAGTGATCGGACTATCGGTGATCACCGACATGTGTTTGCCTGACGCGCTCAAGCCGGCCGAGATCAGCGAGATCGTCAGGGTCGCGGAGGAAGCGGAGCCGAAGCTCGCCTTGCTAGTCCGTGAGGTCGTCCGTGAGGTCGGCATGACGCGGATCGCGTGACAGCGTGAGGTGCCGAGGCACGGTGCGCCCGCGACGAGGGGTTAAGGATGGCAGCCGGTGTTGATGCGTGAGGTGATCGATGATGCGACCACGAGCAGGTGTGACGGACCAGACGTTGGGATCGGCGATCCTGCACGTGAGTTCTCGGACCCCCTTAGTCCCCCGGGTGGCGATCGTATTAGGGAGTGGGTTGGGAGCTTTGGCCGATCGTTTGGCCGATGCGGTTGCGATCGGCTATGACTCGTTGCCAGGCTTCGGCAGGCCGATGGCGCGGGGCCACCGTGGCGAGTTGATCCTGGGGATGCTGGGCGACATCCCGGCCGTGATGATGGCCGGGCGGTTGCATCGTTACGAAGGGTATCGCGATGAGCAGATCGTTCTTCCCATCAGGTTGATGGCCGCGATGGGGGCCGAGATCCTGATCGTCAGCAATGCCGCCGGCGGCTTGAATCCTTTTTTGCGGGTGGGTGATCTCGTCGTGATCCGCGACCACATCGACTTGGCCTACCGCCGAGGATCGTACCTGTCGGTCGGGACCGATTCCCCCAGGTACTCGAGTCGGGAGGTGTACGATCCTGGGCTGATCGATGTGGCGCTGGCGGGGGCTAGGGCTGGCGATTTTCGTGCGGTCGAAGGGGTCTATTTGGCGACTTTGGGGCCGACTTATGAGACCCCTGCCGAGTACCGGATGATGCGTCGGCTTGGGGCGGACGTTGTCGGTATGAGCACCGCACCGGAGGCCCGCGTCGCCGCGGACTTGGGTTTGCGAGTCTTGGGGTTGTCGGTCGTGACTAACGTAGCGAAGCCCGAACGCGGATCAGCATCGGCTGACCTGCCGACGACCCATGACGAGGTCTTGGCGGTCGGCCGTGGGGTGGTCGAAAAGGTGTGCCGGGTCATCGATGAGGTCATGCGAAGCGGAATCGTGTAGACTGAGATCCCGAGTCCGTCCACCAGTTCACCTGCCGCCGCCGGTGGCTTTGCGAGATCGATCGAAAGCGAGGTCCCAGATGTCAAGCGTTTCCTTCCGGCCCCTATTCTGCCAAGGTTTTGTCGCCGTCGTGTGCATGTCGGCGTTGGTCATCTCTTGGGGAGGCCCGGCGATCGCGCAGGAGAAGGAATCGGCTGCCGTCGTGGCCGAACCGCCGACGCGTGATGAGATCATCACGATGATCCGCGAGCGGCGATTTGCCGACGGCTTGCAGCGCTTGGACGATGCCTTAGTCGCCAGTCCGAATGACTATTCCGTGGGCGTCTTGTACTACAACCTCGTGATGGCGATCGGGAACGACAAGTCGGACGATTCGCTGGCGATGCTCCGCTCGATCCTTCAGCGTCATCAGGAAGCGTCCAACCCGGGGGTGGGCAACGTCATCGCTTTGGCCGCTGCGACGGAATCGATCTTGCTGCGAGACGAGTCGCTCTCGTTGGAGGACAAGCTGGCGCTGCTCGATCGGCTTGATGAGAAGACGGTGGGTGGCAACTCGATGTTGGAGATGCCTCGGCGAACCGCCATGAACCGCCGCGTTATGTTGCTGCTCAGTGCGGACAGGAAGGAAGAGGCGTTGGCCAAGCTCGAAGCGTTGGTCACGGAATCGAAGGCGGATCTCGCTGGGAAGTCGCCCACGGCGATCGCGAAGTTCGTCACGGCCGTGCAGACGTTTCAATCGCTCGGCGGGACGGCCTTCCCGGAGCGGGCCGCGGAATTGATGGCCGAAGCGCAGAACGCGACGTCGGAAGCGTTCGCGGCAGAGCAGGTCGATCCGCTGGTGATGAACGCGTTCTTCATGCTCCGTTTGAGTCATGCGAACATGCTCGCCCGGACCGATATTGATAGGGCGGAGAAATTGCTTAACGAGCTCGGAGAGGCGCTCGAATCGGCCCCGACTAAAGTCGGTGAGCAAAACGCCCGAGCGGTAGATGGTTACGCACGTTCGGTCCAGCAGCTCCGTTCGCGGGTCGCAGCGACCAAAAAGATAAACGCCATGATCGGGACGGAGGCCCCCGAGATCGATGCCGAACACTTCGTCGCCGGCGAGCCGGTCTCGTTGGCCGATCTCCGCGGCAAGGTCGTCCTGATCGATTTTTGGGCCGTCTGGTGCGGGCCTTGCATCATCACATTCCCGCATCTGATCGAATGGCACGAGAAGTACGCCGATAAGGGCTTGGTGATCCTCGGGGCGACGCGGTTCTATGGTTACCGTTGGGATGAAGAGGCCGGTCGTGCGGTCCGCGTTGAGGAGGAGATCCCTGCCGAGCAAGAGTTAGCGATGTTGGAGAAGTTTCGGGAGTCCCACGGCTTGAAGCACCCGTTCTTTGTCACCCCGGCACAGAGCGATTTTCAGGCGGCCTACGGGGTGACCGGGATCCCGCACGCGGTTCTGATCGACAAGGCAGGAAAGATCCAAATGATTCGGGTCGGCTCTGGCGAGGCGAATGCGAAGGATCTGGAAGCGAAGATCGAGGAGCTTTTGGGGGGCTGATCATCGGGCCGCACCGGCGTCAGGCGACATCGCCCAGGTCGAGGACTTCGCCATAACGCCGCAGCACCTGGCGTTTAAGGCCTGCCGCGGATGGGTCGTCGAGTTCGGGATCGATGTCGATCAGCTCTTGGGCGATCTCGCGAGCGACCGAAAGGATCGCTTCGTCGCGGACGAGATCGGCGATCCGTAGCGGCGGCATGCCGCTTTGTCGTTCCCCCAAGAGGTCACCCGGCCCTCGCATCCGGAAGTCGGCTTCGGCGATGGCGAAGCCATCCTGGGTTTCGGCGAAGGTCTTGAGCCGCTGGTTGTCAGCCGGTGAGGCTTGGCCGTCGGTGAAGAGGCAGACGTGTCCGTCGAGGCCCCCTCGCCCCACCCTGCCCCGTAGTTGATGGAGCTGCGCGATCCCGAACCGTTCCGCCCCAAGGATCGTCATCACGGTAGCGTTCGGTACGTCGATCCCGACCTCCACGACGGTGGTGGTGACCAAAATTTGGGTTTCGCCCTGAACGAATTTCTCCATGGCGTTCCCCTTTTCTTCCGCCGACATTCGGCCGTGGAGTAGCCCGATGCGGTAGCCGGCCAGCGGTCCTGCGATGAGTTGTTCGAAGGTGGCGAGCGCGGACGAGACGTCCTCGGGTGACCCCTCATTCATTTCCGAACCGATGTCCGTCTCTTGAAGCAGGGACGGCGGTTCGGCGGTCGGCGGGGCGGGGACCGATTCGGCCCGCGCGACACGGGGTGTGATGACGAAACCCTGGCGGCCCTGATCGAGTTGTCGGGCGACGAATTGCCACCACCGATCCCGCCAAGCGTCTTCTGCCAAGTAGGTCCGGGTCGCCCCGCGGCCGGGCGGTTTTTGCCTCAGGGTGCTGACGTCGAGGTCGCCGAAGAGCGTCATCGTGACCGTCCTGGGGATCGGCGTCGCTGACAAGACGAGGTAGTGGGGGTCGGCGTTCCCTCGGCGCAGCGCCTTTCGCTGGGAGACGCCGAATTTGTGCTGTTCGTCGATCACGCACAGCCCGAGTTTCGCGAAGCGGATCTCGCCATGCAGAAGCGCTTGGGTGCCGACGAGAACATCGATTTCTCCTTCCGCGACCTGCCTCAACACCTCGCGCCGCTTCGAGGGCGAAAGCGATCCGCAGAGCAGCCCGATCCGAACGCGGCTATGCGCGAGCGCTTGGGTCAAGGTGCGGTGGTGCTGGCGAGCCAAGACCTCGGTCGGTGCCATCATCACCGCCTGGTGCCTGTGGGCCACGGCCAGCAGCATCGCGTATTGCGCGACCACCGTCTTACCGCTACCGACGTCCCCCTGCACGAGTCGATTCATCGGGAATTGTCTCGACATGTCTTGGCCGACCTCCGCGATCGCCCGTTGTTGATCCTCCGTCAGGCGAAAAGGAAAGCGGTTACGGATCCGCGAATCGATCAGGGGTGTCGGCGGGAGAGGTGGCGCCGATAGCGCCGTCGTTAAACGTCGTCGCCGCAGCGCCAGGGCCAGTTGCAAGACGAGCAGCTCTTGGAAGATCAGTCGCCGTTTCGCCCCCTCCAGCGTCGATGCGTCGCTGGGACGATGGATCTCGCGCAGCGCCTCTGCGATGCCGAGCAACGGCGGAGACATCCCTGGCAAAGTCCCTTCGATCCGCGAGCCGGCGATGGCTCGCAAACGGTCGTCCAGGACCTCTTCGATCGTATCGGCAAGGGCCGATGTGACGGCGGCGGTGACCCGCCGAAGGTCGGATTGACGTAACCCCTCCACCAACGGATAGATCGGTAAGATCTTTCCTGACGGGAGCGTCTCGTCGTCCTGCAAGACGGTGACCTTCGGATGGACGAATTCCATCCGCAGGCCATTGAGCTTCGGGACACCCGAGATTAGCAGACGGCTCCCACGACGGAGCTGTTCGACGCGATGCGGCTGGTTGAAGAAGAGCAGTCGCACCGCCCCCTGCTCATTTTCGACCACAGCCCCGACGATCGATTTGCCCGGCGGGCGGGTGTGACGCTCGACCTCGGTAACCCTGCCGATCAGCGACGCCGGTTGGCCTTCGCGAAGGGAGTCGATCGCCATCCGTTCGGCGGGGTGCTCGTAGGATCGCGGGAAACAGAACAGGGCATTCCCCGCGGTGTGGATCTGCAGACGCCGCATCAACGGGGCGCGAGCCGTCCCGGCCCCCGGGACGAATTGGATATCCGTCCCGAGTTGCATCGCTGTCGCGGCGGGCGGGATCGGATGTGGTGCAGGGCCTTCCGGGTTCACAGGGGAGCGGTGGGGTTGGGAGTGGTTACCGAAGGGGCGATTCGGTCGAACGGGGTTGCTCTCATTGTAACGAATGTCGACGCGTGTTTACCGGTTGATAACTCGACTTGCCAGGGGGGGCCCAAAACTGTTAGTCCCCGACCGATTTCCTAATTCGGGGGGCTGGGACGCCCGTTAAGGATTGATTCGCGCAAACCTATTCCAACCTTGTTCTCTCCAACCAGGGGACGCGCTCGATGGATCGCTGGCGACTTCAGATCGCGGTTTCGACACTTTTGGCGTCGATGGTGATGTCGACCGCGGTGGCTCAGGAGCTTGCCGATTTGATCCTCGGGACGAAGCCCCCCGCACCCGCGAACTCAAAAGGCGAAGGCCCAGTCGAAAAGGTCGATCGCGGCGGGAGTTTGCCTACGGCGCAGGGACTGTCCGAACTGATTCGCGGGGCAAAACCGCCTGACGCTATGGTTCCCCGGGAGGAAACGCTACCCGCAAGAGCTGACAGGGCGATCACCCGATCGGCAGCGCGGGAGCTTTTCGATCCGCTCGCCGATCTGGCCCCTGGCATCGTCCAAGCATCGCTTGAGGAAGGCCCATTACCAGGGCTTGAAGAAGGGGTCGCCGAGCCGACCCGCGCGATCGGAAGGGTTGAGGTTGTTAACTCCGGTCCTGTTGCTGAGGAGGGCCCATCCGCCGTTATGGTTGTGTCGCCGAGCCCGACGGTCGCCCCGAGCGTGTCGAACGAACCGGACATCTGGGTGAACCTACCTGATCCTGGGTTGGAGTTGGGTCCCGGCGGTCTGGGTGGACCCGCGGTGACGAGCAATGTCGGGATTGCCCTTTCGGGAAACCTCTCCCTGGTCGCGTTGGCGAGCACCAGTCGGCCGTTCGTGCCTTGGAATCCGCTCTTCATGATGCCAGAGTCGCCGTTTGGTCTCAGCACCAACGGGTTAGAGTTGCATGGTCGCCAGAGCAGTTTGCAGGCCGCTTTTCGTGGCCCGTCGCTCGCGGATTGGGAGACGGGTGGGTTGATCAAGCTATTCCTGCAGGCGGGCAGTTTGACATCGGATACGTATGGGGTCCTGCCCGTTGTCGCTTTTGGTGAGATCAAGAATGAGGAATGGCGGGTTTCCGCCGGGCTTCAACCCGACCTCTTTGCCCCTCGCGACCCGACCGTTATCCCGACGGTGTTGTTAGGCGGTTCGGGGAACCCCGGGACATTTCGCGGCCAATTTCGCATCGAACGAACCCTACGACCCAGTGACAACTTTCAGAGCAAGTGGCAATTCGCCCTAAGCGACCCGCTGACGACCGTGTTGATCGACAACACCCGCAGGACCACCGAAGGGAACGGTTGGCCGAATGTCGAGAGTCGCGTGTCGCTCGGCTTAGGTGCCGAGCAAGGTTATGCAGGTGGCCGGGTCGAACGTGATCTGGAAATCGGCTTGGCCGGAGTCGTTGGGCAGTTGCGGAACACACAACTGGTCTTCGATATCGAGGATCTCGATCCGCTTCAACCCCCACGACGAGTGATCGATGTCTGGGGCGTTTCGCTGGACGGTAAGCTGAACCTGACCCATCGGATGGGGGTTTCGGCAGAATTCTTTACCGGCAGCGCGATCGGGAGTTACGCGGCGAATATTTTTCAATCTTTTGACCCCGATGATTTTTATCCCGTCCGCGGGAGTGGTGGTTGGGTCGACGCGTTTTACTATTGCAACGATCAGGTCCACGTCCATTTGGGATATGGTTTGGAAGTCCCCGATGGCGAGACGCTTGGACCCAAGGGGATTTCCCGTAACGAGACTTATTACACGACGATGGTGTGGGACGTGTCCGAGAGGTTTCAAATCGGACTGGAGGCCGATTATCGACAGACGGACTATGTCACACTCGCAGGCGGGCAAGGGGCCGTGTTGATCTCGCAACTTTTGTGGCGATTCTGATCGCAACGCGGGGCCACGCGTTGATCACCTGCCGTTTCGGATAATCCAAAACAGTTTGGCGATCGCTTCGCGCCGTGCCTCTTCATCCCCTTCCGATGGTCCGGTGATCTGTCGGGCGATATCGATCTGTTCTGGGGCCACGTCGCGATAGCCGGCCGCATAGAACGCGTGACGGCGTTGTTCCTCGATGTCGCTAATCGATTCCATCCAACCGCCCCTCAACCCCTCGCGATCGGCTAACCACTGGGCCCACCAGTAATCCTCGTCAGCAGGTCGTTGCGTCGGGCCCGTGGTCGTGGGGGGGATGCCTGGCCTTCGGGCGGGTGCTAACAGCAGCGGTTGTGCGAGGACCGTGCGGTCGGTCGCGATCGTCGTTGGCAGTCCGGACGACCTCGAATTCATCATCGCGATCAGTTGCCGACTGCTCGACATCGGCCAATGCGCCCGTGCCGCGGCGAAGGACCGCTGGGAAAGGGACGCCGTGGCCAACGCTTCCTCGGAGGCGATCTGCCAACGGTCTTGCAGAAAAACTTCCGGCAAACCTCGACGCATCGGGTCGCACCGGATCACCCAATCGGCGGCGGCGCGAATGTCAAAGTCCGTCGCCAGCAAGCGGTCGGCGAGCATATCGAGCCCCCGACCGAGCGCATCGTCATGTGGGGCTGCGATCGGCGAACTGGTCGGGGAGACCATGGGTGTCCCGAAACCGATCGACCAGAGGTGGTTCGCGAGGGTTCTCGCGACTTGTCGGTTGCCGATGATCCGATCGCGGATCGCCAGCGTGGGCGACGGAGAGAGGGGCGTCGATCGGCTTGGTGCGGGGAGCCAGCGTTCAGGGATTGCTGGCGTTGCTACCTTCTGCCGGCCGTCCGGGAGTTCATAAAAGACCGTCGCCGACTTCGCGTCAACGAACATCGCTGCGGTCGACCAGTAATCTTGCTGCGTCCACCGGCTATCGATGGGGGAATCGTGACATCGGGCACAAGCGGCATCCGCACCGGCGATTTTGGATGCGAACCATTCGCCGAGGACTTCCGGCCGATAAGTGGCCCCGGGACGGTTCGTCGGTTGGGGCTCGCGATGCGATGATGCCAGTTCCTCGACCCATTCGGCTAGCCAATGATCGAAGCGATCGCCGCGATGGATCGCTCGTGCGGCAGTTTCGATCAGCGTTTCGAGGCGATCGCGGCCCGGTCGCAGGTCTTGGCTTAGCTCGGAGACCAACCTCCGTGCGAGTTCCCTCGCGGCGGCAGGGTCGTGCCACGGGTAGGCGACTCGCGAAGCGATCGCGTCGTTATCCTGGGCGGCGTCAGCGAGGGCGGATTCGTCACCGCCCTTGTCGTCGCCCGCCTCGGGCGACGCTTGAACCGCGATTCCGAATCGGTCTGCGATCCGATCGGACCACGCGAGCGGATCGGAGAGGTTTGCAGGAGTCACACCGATCGAATTCCAATAACCCCTGAACTGCTCGTCGAATTTAGCCAGCCCGGCAAGGTCATCGATTGGCGGCTTGGGCGGCGACGACGGGCCGGAAGGATCGTTGGCTGTCAGCTCAGAAGCCATCGGTGCCGCGGCGGGGCGATTCGGCCCGGTCGAGTCCGTGTCGGGGGCCTTCGCCGTGGCGGTGGTGTTAGGTTCCGACGCCCGACTCAGCGGGTCCGTATCCCCGCTGAGTAGGACGGGGGATTTCGGGGTCGGGCTGCTGCCGGCTGACGCTGGGCTTTTCGAAATTGTCGTCGATGAGGCCTGCGACGACGCGAGCTCATCGGCGGGTGTGGCGATTTCCCTGGTTCGTTTTCGGCCGGGTGTTTGCGGCCGCTGGGGGGCCGGGGTCGCGGCCCGGACGGCGACCTTCGAGGGCGTGCCCCCCCCATGTCGGTAACTTCGAAAGGCAGAGAACGCGACGACGGCCAAGACCGATGCCGCCAAGCTCGACCAAACGGCGATGCTGATGTTCCGGCGGGACTTCCCTTCTGAGGGTTCTCCCAAGCCTTGAGGACGGACCGGCGCGCGGCGGGCAGATTCTCGGAGGACGGCTTCGGTGAAATCGCGACGTGGGGGCGCCGTTCGCGAGTCGCGTTCGAAAAACGCCTGCAGCATCGCGTCCAGAGCCCGATCATCGGACTCCGAAAGCCCTTCGGGGCGGTCTGACGGTTGGTCATGTAGGCCGTTGGTCATCGTCCGAAAAAGCCCATGGGTATAGGAGATCGCATCATCGTTCGGTTTCGGCCTCGGGCCAGCGGTTTCGCTCGCCCGGGTCGCGCTTGTTCTTCAATTCGGTCAGTTTGGATTGGACGCAGTCTCGAAGCTGCTGTTTGGCCCGCTGCATCAGGTTTCGCGCCCCGTGTTCACTGATGCCGAGTTTCTCGGCGATCGAAGCCCGACTGGCGTTTTCCGCGAATCGCATCTGCAGCGCCAAGCGGGCTCGGTCGGTGATCGAATCGAGGCAAATCCGTAGGCAGTCGATCCCTTCGTCGCCGCTCAGGTCGCTACCGGCCCAGCGGTCCCATATCTCGTCGAGCGGGTCGTCGGTGACAATCGTCTTGACGCGGCCCCCTTTGCGGTGGTGGGTGATCAACAAATTTCGAGCTGTCCTGCGGAGGTAGGCCGCGGTCGCGCTCTGGCTCCATTGCGAGAACGATTCCTGACAAATCACCTTCACCAGCGTTTCTTGAGTCAGGTCATCCGCCAGCGAATCGTCGCAACCGAGCATTCGGAGGTATCGCCAAATGCCGAGTTGGTGGCGGCGGATCAGTTCTTCCGCCGTAAGTACTTTCTCGGAGGGTGGTCGCTCGTCAGGTTCGTCACTCACAGATCGATTCACACCGAGCGTAACGGGAAGCCTGCCAAGAGGCGGATGGGCCTCCCTCTGTGTTAGGCGAGCAATTCCTGAATGACCTTGCCGCCGCCAGCGATCTTCATCGGTCGACCGTTTTTGGAAGTGTAAGTCTTATCGAGAGAAATACCCAGTCCCTTGCAGACGGTCGACATCAAATCTTCGCTGGTGTAAGGGGTCCCTTCGACTTCGGTGCCATCGCTGTTGGTTTGGCCGACCGCGATTCCCCCCTTGATGCCGGCACCGCCGACGACGACCGACCAGGAACGTGCCCAGTGGTCACGGCCCGAGGTCTGGTTGATGCGGGGCGTGCGGCCGAACTCACCCATCCAAATGATCGCCGTGTCCTTGAGCAGATCCCGCTGCGCCAAGTCTTCGACCAAGGCGCTCATCGCGCGGTCGAGTTCCGGGAGCTTGGTGTCGCTCAGGGTGTTGAAAATGTTGTTGTGGTTATCCCATCCGCCCAGGTCGACCTCGACAAAGGGGACCCCTGCTTCGACCAATCGTCGGGCAAGGAGACAACCTTGTCCGAAGCCCCGTTCGCCGTAGCGTTCCTTCATCTCCTTGGGCTCTTGATCGACCTTGAACGCCTTCATCTGTTCGCTGGTCATCAGATCGAGCGTTTTGCGGAGGACCTTCTGGTGTTCACCAGCCGGGCTCGCCGCCGGGGCGCCACCGCGGGTCTGTTTGATGAAACCGCTTTCGATCAAGTCGAGCGCGGCGACTCGCTGTGCCAAGCGGCGGTCGTCGATCTTCAGTGATAAGTCTCGGATCTGCCCGTTGCTGCTTACCGAAAACGGGGCCCAAGCCATCCCCAAGAAGCCGGGGCCCGAGCCGCCGCCCCCGATATGAACGAAAGGCGGGATCGCGAGGTCTGGTCGCTGCTCGAACAGTTCGTGCGCGATCACCGAACCGTAGCTCGGGTGCTCGATGCTGGGGTTGGGAACGTAACCAGTCTGCATGTAATAACGGCCGCGGTTATGGTCGGCCTCGCGGGTCGACATCGATCGGACGATCGACAGGTGCTTCATCTGAGCCGCGACCATCGGCAGGTGTTCGCAGATCTGTAAATCGCCCGTCGTGCTGATCGGGCGAAACGGCCCGCCGGTCGGGGGGCCAGGCTTGAGGTCCCACAGGTCGATCGTCGAGGGCCCGCCGCCCATCCATAGGAGGATTGCCGACTTACGATTCTTGCGAAGCTCTTCCGCGTTGGCCGCCATCGCGGTGCCGAACGACAACGCCGTCGAGGCCATCGCCGCGGAACCCGCGAGGTGCTGAGCGAAATGCCGCCTGGTCATGCCGCTGGGCGTGGAGAACTGAGAAGAGAGGTTCATCGAAATTACCCTGGCGTTAGTGTTGCATGATGAATTCGTTGCTGTTGATGATCGCCCACCACATGTCTTGAAGCATCGCGATCTCGTCACCTTCCCGGGCCGTTAACAACTTCGAAGCGACCATCAATTCGTCCTTCGAAGCTCGTCTGCTGAGGCCTGCCAGGAAAAGGTGATTGACCCGGTCCCGGGTGTTTCGGTTTTGTGACATTACCGTCTTGAGGAATCCGCCATCCTCTTCGCTGATCGCTTGGCGGGTCAATTCGCCATTGAAAAGCATGAGTGCCTGGGGGATCGACCCGTTGAACGTGGTCGCCTCGTCCCCCTCGTCGGTCCCGAAAGCGACGACGAATTGCTGCATCCAGCGGCGACGCTCCTGTTCCTGACGTTCGTAACTTCCGGCCGCCTTCGCGCCGCTCGAAGTCACCAGCGATTGATAGAGCTGTTCCGCGGTCATCTGTCGCAAGTAAAAGTGTGAAAACTTCGGGGCCTCACCGACCGTAGGGTCATCGACCTCGTTCGCGGCGCTGTGCCGGGCGGCAAGCTGGTACGGCTTGCTGAGCACGATCCACCGCATCAACTGTTTGCAGTCATGACTGTTGCCCCTCACCTCTTTCGCCAAGTATTCGAGCAAGTCCGGATGGCTGGGGGCGTTGTGAGGCCCTATGTCATCGACCGGCTTGGTGAAGCCGTGACCCAGGAAGTGGGACCAAAACCGGTTGACCATCATCTTGTCGAGGTAGGGGCTGGCGACGATCAGCTTCCCGAGTTCCAACCGTCGATTGACTTCGCTGACGTAACCGCTCTTGCCGATCTCGGTGTCATCGACGAAGACGGGGTACGCGGTCTTGATCACGCCGTTGCGAAGCTCGTAATAGATTAACGCATCGCTAGGGTCTCCCCCCTGCCCTTCATAGTCCTGACTCACCAGTTCGGCATGATCGACGTCGTTCGTCCCAGGGACGAAGCGTCGCAAGGCTCGGGTCTGGCGAAAGAACGCGTTGAAGTCCCAGAACTTTTGCTGCTTCCACTGATTGAACGGGTGGTTGTGGCACTGCGTGCATTGGACCTGGAGCCCAAGAAAAACTCTGGACGTCGAACTGGTCGCGAGCACCGCGTCTTCGGCGTTTACCTTGTCCGCGAGGAAGTTCGCCGCCCCGTTAAACTTCGGAGCCCCTGGCTTGGTCGCGCCTTCCGCCGTCACCAATTCGAAGACCATCCGATCGTAGGGCTTATTCGCCGCGAACGAATCGCGCAGGTATTTCATCATCCCGTCGCGGCTGGTGAGCGAATCGCGCTCGGTGCCACCGCTCCGGCCGATCAGGACGTTGCACCAGACCGTTGCCCAATGGTTCGCATACTCTTCAGCGTAGCGGTCGTCTTCGAGCAGGCGTTCGACCAAATTCGACCGACGCTGGGCGGCATTATCCGCCAAGAATTCGTTCAGCTCGTCGACCGAGGGGATCCGGCCGATCAGGTCAAGAAAGACCCGGCGGCACCACCGATCGTCCTCGACTTCCGGGGCCGGCTTGATCTCAAAGTCACGCCACTGCTGCTCGATCGCCGAATTGATTTCGGTCACTTGTGGCGGAAGCGTCGGGGATGCCCCACGAGAATCGGCCACCCCAAGCCCGCCGAGAAGGACGGCATGTACCGAAAGCAGCACCCAAGGACGCGGAATGCGAACTAAAAATCTCATAAAAAGAGACCATGCGGTGCGAGGCGGAAACGACAAAGTAACGAACCGATTCCTTCTGCCATCAGGCTAATAACGAAGGACTGTGCGGGGGGGTACCCAAAATTCCCTGCCGAAAACGGACGTCCAAGATTTACCGCCCTATACGCACTCCGTCCATTCTACACCTGCCGCCTGCAGGAATCGATTCGGTTCGGCAGGGGGTCAAAGCAAAACCGGCTGCCGCGATCGCGGGTTGGTCCACCGAGAGAAGTTGGGGCCAGTGGGGACAGGTGACTAATGGCTTTCAGAATTGCACTGCTGGGCCCCGGCTCGATTACAGGGGCCCGTTTTCGTCCTTAAGCCCGGTGCAGGCGGGCCTGGGTCGAGGCCGCGGGCCCTATTTGCCGCGATTGATCAGGTCCATCACCTCACCACGGCTCTTCGAATCGCTCCGGAAGATCCCGCGGACGGCGGAGGTGATGCAGAGGCTGCCGGGCTTGCGGATCCCCCGCATCGTCATGCACGAATGGGTCGCTTCGAGGACGACCGCGACACCCCTCGCTTCGAGGCGGCTTTCCATAAGGTCCGCAATCGTCTGGGTCATCCGTTCTTGGACCTGTGGGCGGCGAGCGACTTCTTCGACAAGTCGGGCGAGTTTGCTGAGGCCGACGACCGAGCCCTTCGGGATGTAGGCGATGTGGGCGACGCCGGTGAACGGAAGCAGGTGGTGTTCGCACATGCTGCAGAAGCTGATGTCGCGGACTAGGACGATTTCGTCGAAATTCTCGGCGAAGACTTTGGCCAAGTGCCGTCCCGGGTCGTGCCGCAAGCCGGCAAACATCTCGGCGTACATCCGGGCGACACGGGCGGGGGTTTCGAGCAACCCATCGCGATCCGGATCTTCGCCAACGGCAACGAGGATTTCGCGGACCGCCTTTTCGATCCGCTTGAGGTCGACGTGATCGGCCTTGGGGGCGTTCTTGTCGACGAAGGTCGGCGAAAGGGGGCCGGTCGACTTTTCAGGCCGGGCCGGGGTGGTTTGAATCGGTGCGGAGGATTCCATGTTGGGTGATTCCTGGGGGCCTGGGTCGATCGGTTGTTGGGGTCGCATCGGCGCGTAGTTCGTTAGAGATCTTAGGGGGAAAGTCACTGGGACTTCCCCAGGTCTCGCAGGAATACCCGCGACTTATGTTAGCCGCTTGCCAAGTCCCGGCAACGGCGAAACCGCAGCGTCTCTCTGTGGGCTACCCCTTGGAGCCACCCGATCAATTGAGGCTAAAGGGAGGTCGGAACTCGGGTCGAGACGGGGTCGTGGGGGGCGAATTGGCCGCCCCGCTGGGGTGTTGGGACGGGCCCGATGTCGGTTTCGAAAACCGTCGCAGAAGTTCGGCCAAGAGGATCGCACGCTGGGCAACGTCGTTTTGTTCGAGGAGTTTCAGCTTGGCGGATGTTCCCAGTGGGAGGGTGAACGCGATGATATCGGTGATCGGGCCCAGTCCCATTTGGCTGGCCATCAGTTCGTGCAGGGTCTGCTGGACCGCGGCGCTGGCCGGTATCGCCGACGCGAACGCGTCAAGGACTTCCGATTTCAGCCTGATCGCTGTCGGCGAGTCGGGGGGCGGGGCGAATTCGGGGAGCAGTTCGATTTCGGCGACGCGGAAAGGTTGGTCGGTCTTCAGTTCGCGGATCACCCGAGCCCGTCGGGCCCCGATCAGCAGGATGTTGTAGGTGCCGCTTTCCGTTTCGGCGTGCGAGACGACCTTTCCGATGCAGACCATGGGGTGGATCGCCGGAGGCGACTTGGGGCCCCCGGATGAACCCCCGATTAAAGTCGCCATGCCGATCAGTTTGTCGGTTGCCATGGCGTCATCGAGCATTTCGCAATACCGCGGCTCGAAAATGTGGAGCGGCTGCATCGCGTGTGGGAAGACGACCAGATCGGGCAGCGGAAAAAGCCGCAGCCTTCCGGAAAAGTCGTCGGGGATTTTGGTGACATCGTCAAAACTTGACATGAGGGGCTGCGGGAAAGTGTGTTGGGGTTCGGGTCCGTCGGGTTGTGGTCCCCGTCGTCGGGGCCACTCTCCGGGGCGGCTGTGCGGCTCGAGGCGGGGTGACGCCGACCGTTTTTTGCGGGCTGTCCTATCAGTTTAATCCGCAAGGGATGGCGAGTCGTTGACAGGCCCCCCTGCCGAGACCCACAATTAACAGACAGGAATCTTCCCTGGGTAGGCTCTGACGCGGGCTTGCCCCTCACCGTTACTCTGGCATCGGTCGGCAAAGATGATCCTATCAGGCGAGGAGATACGCCGGCATCTGGGGGCCGACATTGTGATCGAGCCGTTCAACGCGGACGATCTCAACCCGAATAGCTACAATTTGACCTTGCATGACGAACTGCTCGTCTACGAAGAGGTCGTCCTGGATGCCGCCTCACCCAATCGCTACGCGAGGTTGCGGATCCCCCCGGAGGGTCTGACGTTGCACCCCGGCCAGCTCTACCTCGGAAGGACCGCGGAATGGACCGAGACGAAACGTTTCGTCCCGCGGATCCAAGGGCGGAGTTCCTTGGCGAGGCTCGGCCTTTTCATCTGCCCAGGGGGCAGCCTTGGGGCGGTCGGGTATCGGGGGACATGGACGCTCGAAATGTTCGTCATTCAACCGGTGAAAGTTTACCCGTCAATGAAGGCTTGCCAGATCTACTTCCACGAACTCGTTGGGGATTTGGCTTCGTACGAAGGCGGGAAGTATCAGGACAGCAATGACATCCAGCCGAGTCAGATGTATCGTGAATTTGGCGGTGAGCCCCGAGACCAGCAATTGGAGCTGAGTTTCGAGGAACGGTTGCGTTTCTGAATCGGGACCGGGCCGCAGTGCACTGGCCTCTCCCCGCTGCTCAGCGTGGGGCGCGTTTACTCTCGGCGTGTTTCGACACCTCACGATAGAGGAAAACTCGTCTGGGGGCCAAGCCTGCCGCGGCGAACAGCTTGTTGATCGCCGTCATCAGCTTGTCCCAGTGATCGAGGAGGTCAGGGACCTCGAACGTGCCCGCGTCGCTGCGGCCAAACCCCCTTTCGCTGACCCGAACCTGGGCCCCGAGGTGAAGCAATGCCTCCAAAGCTAGGTGTTCCCGACGTTCGCGCCCCGTGAGCCCGGCGTCGTCATAAACCCAGACCTGGTCCCCGAAGGACTCGTCGAGCAGACGCAGCGCCGCCGATTCGGCGCAGTCGGCGAGTACGAGCAGGTGATGGCAACCGCAACTGACGTAGTACTTAGGCATCTTCGTTTCTTCCATGATCGGATCGTTTGATCGGGACGCGGTCGGCGACCCAGGTCGCCGCAGGGGTCTCTCGGCCCCTGACATAACAAGGATCGCACCCCGGGATGACTAGATTGGTCAGCCGGCGAAACGTTTTTTTCCTCAGAGTCAAAAGCCCCGTCCCGGCTCGACACCCTGACGATTCGGGCGGAATCCGCCGTCGGCCGCTGAGGAAATTTGGGGTAGATGCGGAATTTGTATTGGCCCACATCGGGAATCTTGCTTCGGGTTGTAACGATTCGTTGCATCTGGCCGGATGCGCCGGCCGAAACGAAGCATGTTCGGTGGTGCATCCGCATCGGAGCCGACATCGGAACAACCAATCACATCCTGTCCGCGGGAAACGCTTGCGGTCGGGCTCGTTCGGAAGGAATCGACGATGAACCGTTGGCAATGGATGGCGTCCTTAGGGATCTTGTTATTCAGTTCGACCGGGTGTTTGCATCATCACACCCGTCACCAGGCGGCTTGCGGCCCGGAGTGCTCGGAGTGTGATCCGGGTACGGCGTGCGGCCCGATGGGTTGCCGCCGCCCGGTGCGCGACGCGTTGGGGAACATTTTCGCATGTGGCTGTGGACGGACGGGGTGCGTCCCGGGGCCCGTCGGTTGGATGCAGGGAGGATTGAACTACAGCAGTCACCTCTGTCCTTCGTACGGGACGGCCGGACATGGTTGCGGCACCGGGGCCTTCGCCGCGGGGATGGCGCACGGGGAAGCTTGTGCCAGCGGCGCATGCGGCTCGGCCGGCGCGATGGCTGGCGGTGCTTGCGGGGCGGGAGGCGTGCCGACCGGATTACCGGGGAGCGGCCCAGGGGGATTGGCCGGGATGCATCCCCAACCGCCGATGATCAACCCGGGGCCGCCGTCGGCCCAGGTCGCGTATCCGTATTACACCCATCGTGGGCCTCGGGATTTCCTCTTGGACAACCCGCCATCGATCGGTCGCTAGTCGCCGGAGCGACGCACGTTTTGGATTCGGCCGATTGACGGGTGGGGGCGTTGCTCCCGCAGTTCCCCCAACCGCGCGGGGCGGCAATTGGCGATTCGGGGTTGTGGTGCTGCCGCGGGTCACGCGGGTTGGCGGCCGTCCGTTGCTCCTGGCGTTTTCTTCGTCGCCGGGATTGCGTGCGCCGTCTGGTCCCGTCCTGGGGTATGATCACAACGGTTTGGTTTTGTTTTGATCGAGCATGCGTGAGCGTTCGCCGTGGCAACAGATTTTCGACTCAAATCGCAGCTACCAGAATTGACCCAGCGGATCGTGGCGACCTATTCGCCCGACGACGGGATGAACCATCTGGGTCATTGTCCGCTGCCGAGTTACGAGGAGATTATCGAGGCGCTGTTGGACCTGAAGGATATTCTCTATCCCGGTTACCGACGGAAGGTGGGGCTGCATAGCGGCAACATCGTTTATCACGTCGGCGGTTTGATCGATTCGTTGCACGACCGCCTCACGGTCCAAATCGGACGGGCCTTGCAGCATGAAGACCGGGTGACTCGCAAGCACCGCGACTGCGAGACCGGTTTTGATTTCGAGGCGAAGGGCCAAGCGATGACGCTGGAGTTCCTGAAACGGATCCCCGAGCTTCGCAAGACACTCGCGACCGATGTGCGGGCCGCTTTCGAAGGGGACCCGGCATGCCAAACGACGGACGAGGTGGTTTTTTGCTACCCCGGTTTCGCGGCCACGACCGTCTATCGGATCGCACACTTGCTGCTGGAATTGGGTGTCCCGTTCATCCCCAGGATGATGACGGAATGGGCGCACAAACAGACCGGGATCGACATCCACCCCGGGGCGACGATCGGCGAGTTCTTTTTCATCGACCACGGGACGGGTGTGGTGATCGGTGAGACGTGTGAGATCGGCCGTCACGTCAAGATTTATCAGGGGGTGACCCTCGGTGCCCTCAGCTTCCCGACCGACGCGGACGGGCAATTGATCCGGGGTCACAAGCGACACCCCACGATCGAGGACCGCGTGGTGATCTATGCCAACGCGACCGTGTTGGGCGGCCGCACGGTTGTCGGTCACGACAGCGTGATCGGGTCGAGCGTGTGGTTAACCAGGAGCGTCTCGCCGCATACCACGGTAACGCTCGAAAAACCACAGTTAAAGGTTCGGAACGCGATCAGCGATGCCGAGGTCCTGAACGCCGATCTCAATTTCCAGATCTGAGCGCGGTTGGAGGGAAGCGTAGCGCCACGACCGGAGGGGGAATCGGCCAGGCCGATTCACTTGGCCAGCGATACGCGGATGATCTCCTTGTCGTTGCGGATGAAGACCGATCGGTCGGCGTAGGCGGGGGCAGACCAGACGATCTCGCGCCCGTAAGCGGTCCCGGTGGGTGCGATCAGGTGAGACCGATCGATTTCGGAGTAACCCTCGGGCGAGAGTGATGCGATCACCAAGTCGCCTGCTTCGGTAAAGAGCCAATAGCGATCGCCGTGGCGGACGATAAAGGCTGTCGCAGAATCCTGTGGCCGACCGGGGAGTGGGCCGCCCCCTTGCCAGCGGATCTCACCGCTGGGGATCGCGACGCATCGCATTTCTCCGTTTTCGTGAAAGCCGTAGAGGTGGCCGTCGGCGTGAAAGGGCTGGACATTGACCGCCGACAGCCCATGTTTTTGCTTGTCTTGCCAGACGACTTCGACATCGGGCTTGTCGCTGCGGAGTTTCAGCAGCAGGTTGCGAGAACGGAAGCCGCCGATGTAGAGATAATCGCCGGACCGGACCGGGGCCATGATGATCGATCCGTAATCGGCCGTGTAGGGTGCGGTCCAGTAGCGTTTCCCCGTTTCGGGATCGACCCCGTCGATCCCGTCGGGGCGAGTCAGGAGCAATTGCCGGACCCCAGCCGCTTCGATGATCGTCGGCGGCGAGTATCCCTGTTCCCGGGCCGACCCTGAGGACCAGATCTCGGCGCCGGTGAGCTTGTCGAACGCGGCGGCGTGGGCCACGTCTTTGCCCACGACGCAGATCAGACGGTTCCCGTCGATCAGCGGGTGACCGGCGTAACCCCACATGGCCGCCTTGGTGCGGTAATCGGCCTTCAGGTCGCGTGACCAGACCACCTTCCCGTCTTCGGCATTGAAGCAAAAGAGGTTCCCTTCGGCGCCGAGGGTGTAGACCCGATCGCCGTCGACCGTCGGCGTGCAGCGCGGCCCCGCGGGGTAAGAGATCGTGTAGGTGACAGGGTATTCATGTTTCCATCGAATCTCACCGCTCGCCGCATCGAGACACAGGACACGTTCGGTCCCGCTCGATGCCTTGCGGTCGAAATTCGGATCCTTCGAATCCCCTTGGCCGACGACGTAATCGGTAACAAAGACCCGTCCGCCGCTCACCGCAGGCCCGGCATAACCGCCGGCAACCTGCGCCCTCCACATGACCTTGGGGCCGCCTTCGGGGAACCGATCGAGGATCCCATCTTCGCGCCAAACGTTGTCCCGCTTGGGGCCCATCCACTGGGGCCAATCATCTCCCCAAGCGGCTGGCGTCAGGAGGAGGCACCCGAGGACCACGGCAGCGATCCGCCCGGCCAGGATGGCGATCGGCCTAGCCAAGATGGGGATCGGCGCGGGCAAAGGTTTCGAAACGATCCGCATCATCGAAGTTCTCCTTGGTCTGATCGATAGGGACAAATCGGCCTTAAGCTTTGGTGTCGTCGTAGCGGATGACCTTCACGCCGCGCCGGCCGCTGGGGAGTTTCGCGGTGACGTTGATCTCGGTGATCGCGTAACGCCCCGGAACCCATCGCTGGTTGCTTTTCGTCGAAAAGATCTGTTGCGGCAAGACGAGCCGTTCTCCGGGGAGGATCGGCGATTGCCGGTAGAGAAAGTATTGGCCGTTGATGTCGACGGTCAGGTTAGGAAGTTCGTGTGCGGTGCGATTGTGGATCACGATCACTTCGGTCAGGATCGCCCCTTGGCCCCCGACCGCTTCGACCGGTTCGCGGGCCACCGTCACATCGACATCCAAAGCGGTATCGCTCGCCTTGCCGAACATCGCCGCGTAGCCGCTGAGGGCGACCAGCGGCACGAGGCAGGTCATCAGCAGGAGCAGCGTCAGGACGCGGGGCGAGAGCCTACGGGTCGGGGCGATGGTGACCAGGTCGGCGGGAAGGGTTGCCCCCCCGTTTTCCCCGACCGCGGCGACGGCCGCGATGGGTTGGGCTGGCGTCGGTTGGGGATCGGTTGGGTTGGAATCGTTCAAAATCGGCCTCGCTCCGATTGCGAGTTAGCGTTAGCGTTGGTAGATCGGCAAGTAATGATAGGTAACGCTCAAGCTCAGCACTGCCAAGGCCGTGGCGTAGGCTGATCCGTAGTTCCGTTCTTCCCCGCGGGTGCTCGACCACGAGCCGTCGGCGTTCTGTTCACCCAACAGGAGTTGGCTCACTGTGGCCGCGGCGTTTTCGCCATGACGCCCGCCACGCTGGTGCATCGCCTGGGCGTAGTAATACGTCCCGTAATAAAAAAAACGCTCATCCAGTTTCGGCGGGTTCAGGAGCAACCAGTCGGCGGCCGAGAGTGCCAAGGGGGAGTCGTAGCGGCCACGGACCTGCATCGCCAAAAGCCCTGCGGCGGTCATCGCGAATGTCGGGCGGTTTTGTCCCGGTGTGTAGCTGAAACCTGCGGGTGACTCGCGGGGTTGGCCATCGGCGTTCAGGGGGGACGTGAACGACATTTCGAGATAGCGGACCGCTTGGTCGATCGCTTCGCTGGGGATCGGTAGCCCGTCGTTCTTTGCCGATCGCAGCGCCATCAATTGCCAGACCGAGACGGAGAGGTCGGAATCGGTCGAGTCGGGGGTGTACCGCCATCCCCCCTGGTTGTTGGAGGCCTTGCGTACCCCTTGGGCCGCGAGGATCACCCGCAGCGCCGGGTCGAGGGCTTGTCGGATGTAGATGTCTTGTTGTTCGTCGGCCCCCATCCCGTTGATTTCGGTCAACATCAGCGTCGTGATCCCGTGGCCATACATCCGCGAACCGTCCGCGCGGCCGAAGTAACCTTGTGGGTCTTGCCGAACGGGGCGGCTGGCGGCGCTGGGGTTGACGACGAAGTCGATCGCCCGGCGCATGGCGAGCGACTCCTGGGTCGGGTCTGCCGGGAGGATGCCGATGCTCGCCATCGCCATGATCGCCAGCGAGGTCATCGACGTGTCGTGCCCGCGGTCGTGGATCGAGCCGTCTTTCTGCTGGAGCGACAGGAGATGTTTAACGCCATTTTGTGTGGCGCGGCGGATCGCCTGCTCGTCGGCGGCGGGGAGCTTGATCGCGTCGAGGACCTTTTCTTGGGCCGCCAGTGACAGCGGCGCCCCGGCGACGAGCCAAGCGAGCAATAAGAGCGAAACGTACCGGGCCCGATGGCTCATCGTTCTTGCCCCTGTTCGGCGATCGCCCGGAAATAGGCTTCGATCTGGCGGCGGTATTCGGGCGAGACTTCGATCCGGCGTTGGACGCTCGTATCTTCGGCCTCGAGCCGTCGCAGGCGGCCCCCCCCCCCGCCGCCGCGAGCCCCGGCCTCACCGAGTCGGAACGAATCGGGGTCGCTGCCGATGCTGCCCAGGCCCGACCGCGATGAGGCGGCGGTGCCCGGTTGGCCTTGGGCGGGGTCGCCCTGTTGGGACGCGTTTTCGCCCTGGGGACCGGGCGAGGACTCGTTTGCCGGCTGTTGGTTCGGCAGGGTTCGATTCATCGCCATCTGCTGCATCTGTCGACGGGCTTCCGAGGCCAGTGTCGGCGAGGAAGGTTGGTTCTGGCCGGACTGATTCGCCGATCCCGAGGGGTTTGCCTGGGACCCGGATGCGAGCTGATTCCCTTGCTGGTTCGATTGCGCATTGGGGTCGGTGTCACCGTTGGCTTGCTGTTGTTGCCCTGCCTGCTCCGATTGCCCCGGCTGTTGGGATGGTTGGGGTTGTCCCTCTTGGCCGCGGCGTGATTGGGTCAGGGAGCGATCGAGTTCGTCGAGGGTTCGGGCGAGCTGATTGGCCGGATTGGCGGACTCCTCCCCCTGCTGGTTGTTGTCAGCGGATGGGTCGGGACCCATCTTTGCGAGCTGATCCGCGAGGGCTTTGGCCTGCTGGGCGATCGCCGCTTCGGCATCCCGAAGTTTCTGGGCCGCGGCATCCGCGGGGGCAGAATGTTGGGGCTGTTGCTGTGCCGCGGAAGCGGTATCGGCGAGCGCTTGGGTCGCTTGGGCCACCGGTTCTTGGGCGACTTTGGCGACGGCCTGGGCGACATCGCTGATCGGCTGGTGCGGGGTTTCGCTTTGGAGCCGCTGGAGATGGCGAGCGGAACGTTGGAGATTTTCGGCGGCGCGGCCGACCTCGCTTTCGACCTGGGCTTGGGTTTGGCGGGAGTTCGCCAGTGGGGTGGCCTCGCCCAGGACGGGGGCCGCCTCCGCGGCACGCTGCGCGGCCGCCGCGAGCGAATCCCTCTGTGCGGCGATCTCTTCGGCTGCCCGGTCGAGCATCGCTTCGGTCAGTTCCCCTGCGGGCCGCGGGGTGTCGAGGGCTGGCAGGGGTGTCCTGCCGATTTCCGCCAGTTGCTCGCGGGTCCGGTTGGCCTCCTCGCGCCGGCGGTTCGATTCTTCCTGGGCGATCCCCTCCTTCGTTTTTTCTCCTTCAACCTTCCGTGCGGCGGCGTCGCGAAGGCGTTTCAGCTCCGAGTCGTCAGGTTTTTGGTCGAGCCGTTTTTGGGCGTCGCTCAAAGCCCGTTCGGCCTGGCGCGTTTGGCCGTTGGCGTTTCTCGCCGATTGCTCGGATTGGGATGCGGCCTGATTGGTCCGATTGACCGCGCCTCGGATCGCCCCGGCCAGCGTGTCCCGTGCTTGGCGTTGCAAGTTTTGCATGTCTCGCTGTTCTGCCTTACGGGGGTCACCTGGGATCTCAGCCTTGGGGTCTTGTCGGATTTGGCCGGTCGTTCCCGCCGCTTGGTCGAAGGCCTCGGATGCCTTGTCGAGGCTTTCTCGCAAGGCTTCCGCGGTCCGTTTCAGCTCCTCCATCAGCTCCTGTTCGGCGGCGCGGATACCGGACGCCGCCTGAGTCGCCTGTTGCAGTTGGTCGACGGCCGCGTCGAGCCGTTGGCGGTTCTCGGTGGCCGCCTTCGCGAGGGGCTCGGGCAAGCCGGGAGAAAGAAGTCTCGCGGCGGTTTGTCGGGCCGTATGGAGTCGCGAACGTTGGACCGCAGCGGTCTGGTCGAGGGCGGTCCGGATCGCGTCTTCCAATCGGCGTTTCTCGTCAAGCAGCCTCGGGTCTTGTCGCTCCAGTTCCAGGCGGAGTTCACGTTCCCGCTGGGCCTGTTGATCGAGCGTCTGTTGGGCATCGCGGATCGATTGTCGTGCGATCCTTTGCAGTTCCTTTCGCATCGCCTCGTTCCGCTTCAACTCTTGGGCGAGTTGATCGAGCATCTCGCGGGGATCGGACCGGAGGGCTTCGGCGAGCATTTTGCTGCGGGCGAATTCCTCGTCGAGCTTCTGCTTGAGGTCGAGTTCTTCTTCGAGCGCGGCGAGATCGGCCCCCTCGTTGGCTTGCGCGTCGGGGGTATCGGGTGAACGTTGCTGTTGATAGTGGTTGGCGATCCGTTCGAGGGTTTGGGCCGCTTGGGCGAGCGGGTCGGCGGCGGCCTGCAAAGCCTCCGTGGCCGCTTGCGGCTCGGGCGCCTGTTCCGCTTGCGCGATCGCGCGGGTGGGGGGTTCCGCCGCTTCGTTCATTCGCATCTCGAGCGCCCGCGCACCGGTATTG
>Ga0082207_1000188_pt1 | contig 35400 bp, 39 predicted proteins | sample LakMenEpi10Aug09_FD_71540 | JGI IMG/M metagenome (GOLD analysis project Ga0082207, IMG submission 71540)
GATGCCATATTTTTGTTAGCAGATCGGATGATTGCAATTGATCACCAAGAGCAAACTATCTATCTGCTTTGTCTAATTCAGCAGGGACAAACAGCCTCCGCAGAAGATTGGTTTGAAACGATCAAATACCAAATTGATCATCTTCCCCCGCTGTCGCCTGTTGTTCCTAAGAAGAAAGAAACACCTGTTATTTTTCGATTAAGCAGATCTGAAAATACTTATCTTGATGATATTAAAAAATGTTTGCAAGAAATTCATGAAGGAGAAACTTATCAAGTTTGTTTAACAAACCAGATTCACACAGACACAACAGCAGATCCTCTGGAATTCTATCGTTCATTACGTCAGATCAATCCTGCTCCTTATGCGGCATTTTTGCGCTTTGGTGATGTGGGAATTGCCTGTTCATCTCCAGAGCGATTTCTGCAAATTGATCGCCAAGGTTGGGTGGAAACAAAACCCATCAAGGGAACTCTACCACGAGGAAAAACACCTGAAGAAGATTTTATTCTACGCGATCGCTTGCAAAATAGCGAAAAAGATCGAGCGGAGAATCTGATGATTGTGGATTTACTGAGAAATGATCTGGGACGGGTTTGTGCTGTGGGTACTGTTCATGTTCCCAAATTAATGGCTGTGGAAACCTACGCTACAGTACATCAATTGGTGACAACAATTCGTGGTCAATTACGCGCTAATATGAGTGCTGTAGACTGCATTCGTAACGCCTTTCCTGGGGGTTCTATGACGGGCGCACCTAAGATTAGAACCCTGGAAATTATTGATCGATTAGAGCAAGAAGCACGGGGAGTTTACTCTGGGTCTATTGGCTTTTTAGGATTAAATGGTTCAGCCGATTTGAATATTGTTATTCGTACTGCTGTGATCACGGACGAACAAACTTCCATTGGTGTTGGCGGTGGTATTGTGGCACTTTCTGATCCCCAAATGGAGTTTGAAGAAATCATGCTGAAAGCTAAAGCATTGATTCAGGCATTGATGATCACAACAAATGGCGTTTTTGATCCCGATGAATATTATATCCAGGGAACAGAAACAGAGGTTTTTGATAACTATGAAAAAGTAGGTGTGTAGGCAATGAATAAACAACTAATTTTTGCAACTCTTGGACCTGTTGGAACTTGCCATGAACTAGCGACTCAATCTTATATTGAGTTTCAAGAAGTGGCTAATGCCAAAATAGAACTGTTCAATGATCTGTTAGACGCACTGGAGTTACTACATGATGGTAAAGTTGACTTTATTATCCAAAACTCTGCTCATCCTAAAGTTTATGAATTAACAGAAAAATACTTTCGGGAAGTATTCGTGATTGATAGCTTCTTATGTCCAACCCATGCTATGGGACTCCTAACTCGTCGTGATGTAGAAAATCCCTGCAGTCTGGGATTAATGCCTGCTACACGGGCTTATGTCAATACAGAACGCTACTCAACTTTTATCCATGAAACGGCGAAACCTGTGGTGGGTCAGAACTTGCTGGCGGGTAAGTATGATAGCGGTATTGCAGCTTTACAATTTGCTGAAGAAAATCCTGATGTATTAGTAGTTGATGAAGTTATTGGCTCTGTGCAAACAGCTTGGCTCGTATATGGTCGTCAACAAAATAGACAGCAGGGAGTTATTGGGATCAAAAATCCTCAACTTTTCCAATTAGAACTTTCTGGTGTCTGATTCTCTTCCCATTTATATCAATTTACATAATTAGAAAATGTCAACATTTTTCCCAGTTCCTCAAACTATCAAGCCGCGCCCAGATTTAGAGTTGACACTTTTTCGTTGTCAAGAAATAGTTATTCAACTAGCTAATATCTTACCGGGAGCAATTTTTGAACCTCACCAACATCCAGAAAGCCAAATGGGGATGCTTTTTTCTGGTTCTGTGGAAATTAATGTCAATGATCAGAAAGCAATTTTAGAGCCATTCCAACAAGCTTATATTGCCGGAAGTAATATTCCTCATGGTTCTACGATTCTTTCTCAAGAAAATGTTCTGGGATTTGAGATGAAATATTTAATAGGATCTCAATCAGATAAATCAGATCAGGTCATTGATGAACCTATCCTTACTTTCCAACCTACAATAGATAAAACAACAGGTTTTCCTTGTAAATTCGGTGCTTGTTCATGGTTTCAAATAGCTGTTTTGGAAATTCCTGCCCATGCAAAATTACCCATATATACAAGTACCAAAGAAGAAATTGGCATTATTGTTAATGAGCAAATGATGATGAAAGTAGGGGAAGAAGAAAAACTTTTAGGATATGGTAGCATTTATTATGCTCCCCCTGGTGTTTCCCATAGTGGGTATAACACTTCAGATCAAACGATTTCTTTAGTTAAGGTTTCACTATAGATACCCAACTTCTAAGAAAATTGATGCTAATAAATGAGAAGATTGGTAAGAAAATTTGGGAATTTGAAATGAGTGAATTGGAAGGTTTTAGAGCAGAAATTGATGCCGTAGACTGTCAGATTGTTGAGGCATTAGCCAAGCGATTTGAAATTTGTCAGCGGGTGGCTAACTTTAAAAAGCAACACGGAATTGCGATGATGCAACCCGAACGAGTGGAAGCCGTGAAACAGCGTCGTCGAGAATTGGGTATGCAGTATGGGTTAGATGGAGATTTTATGGTCGCATTATACAGCGTCATCATTCAAGAAACTTGCCGTATGGAAGATGAGATTATAGATGGTTAACTACTGCTGATTTTTCAGCAACATCTCATAAGTTTAATTTTTCACAACTATTCACAACTCATTTAATTTAGGATTGCTATGGCCTTAGAATTTTGCTCTTGGACTTACCTTGATGGACGCATCGTACCCACTGAATTAGCACGGTTGCCAGTGGATAATCATGCCCTTAATTTTGGAACTGCTGCCTTTGAAGCATTTCGGCTTTATTCCACCGCTAATGGCTCAAAGATATTAGGATTGGATCTGCATCTCAACCGATTACGATTGTCAATGTTATCTTTGGGATTGTCCCCTGTAGAACCCGAAGCGATTATCAAAGCATTATGGCAAACCGTAAGTGCGAACAATCTAGAACAGGGATATATCCGTCTGCTAGTATATCCAAACGGTAATTGTTTGGGGTTAGATCCTTCCCCATTCCCTTCGGCTGCATTGGTTATGGCTTGGCGTTCTGACAGTTCAGGATTTTTACCACCACTGACTTTAGGCATTAGTCATATCCGTCGTCCCGAAGCCGGTTCTACCCTTGCTAGGGGTAAAATTAGTGGCTTCTATGCTGTGGAAGCTGCTGCCGATCGCAATGCCAAAAAACTGGGATTCGACGGTAATCTGATGTTAAATCCAGATGGAACTATCTGCGAAATGACAGGAGCAAATATTTTTATCGTCAAAAACTCTGTTTTATATACTCCTATTCTACCTCAAAGTATTGATGGAGTCACAAGGCGTTTGGTGATTGATTTTGCCAATCAATTGAGTATTCCTGTAAAAGAAGTACCTCTACCTTTGGGAGACTTAATGGTGGCAGATGAAGTATTTGTGAGCGGAACTTATCACGAAATCCGTCCTGTTTCTGCGGTAGGTGGACAGGTTCTGGGTGGCCAATTTCCAGGACCTGTTACCCAACTGCTGCAAGAGCGTTTCCAGAAAATGCTCAACAACCCAGGAGATGAAATGGCATCCCGTTGGTTGACAGGAACGGTCTTAGAAAAATCTACACACAAGTCTGACCCTGAAAAAGTATACCAGATTCGTTCTGCTGAATTAGCTGACGCTCCTGCTGTCCTTGCAGGTATTGGTTCTCTGTTAGCAGAATTAAAAGGTATTCCAGAATTTCAACTTCCTGCTGAAGCCACAGCAATTTGTCAGCGTGTAATTGAAGGGAAATATCCTGGTGCTATTTTCATTGCTAATCCAGAAGGAGACAATGATTCTATCCTTGGTTTGATTACTTTAACTGTGCAAGAAGCGATTCATGTAGCAGGTCAATTTGTACTGATTCAGGAACTATGGGTTCATCCAGATCATCGCAGTCAAAATATCGGTGAAAATCTCATTCAAGCTGTGGAAACCTATGCTCATGAACAGGGAATTTCTCGTTTAGAAGTATGTTTGCCAACCCATGAATTCCCCAGATTTTCTAATACCCACCATTTTTATCAAAAGAGTGGCTTTGAAGATTTCGGTCCTAGAATGCGGAAACTCCTTGGATCTAGCATAACAATATAACCCGTGAAAGTCAATTAAAGTAATAAGGAGCGACATGATGACTACAGATATACGTCCTGATGATTTTTTCAAGTTAACTTGTGCATCTTGGATTAGTCAGGCTTTGGGGATTGCTGCGAAGTTGAGCATTGCTGACTTGTTGGCAGAAGGAGCAAAAAGTGTTGAAGAGTTGGCACAAGCTACTGAAAGTCATGCTCCCTCCCTCTATCGCATCCTTCGATGTCTTAGTACTGTAGGGGTTTTCCATGAGGTTGAACCACGTCATTTTGCTCTTACTCCGCTAGCTGAATATCTTCAAAGTGATAATCCTTACTCTTTAAAATATTTGGCTATAACTAATATTGATGAGTGGCGTTGGCGTGTTTTTGGAGATATGTACCATACTGTCAAAACAGGTGAGCCAGCTATCAAATCAGTTTATTCGGTTAACAATTACTGGCAGTATTTAGAAAAAAATACTGAACCTAATTTGATTTTTAGTCAATCAATGTTTGGTATTGCTCAAAACTGTCAAATCCAACTTCTTAAATCTTATGATTTTTCTAAAGTTGGCAAAGTCGTAGATATAGCGGGCGGTCAAGGTCTAATTATTTCTGCCATTCTCAAGCATAATCCCCACTTACAAGGACTCCTTTTTGATATGCCTGAGACAGTTTTTGATGCCGTTAAGTTTCTGAAAGCGGAGGGAGTAGATGAACGATGTGAAGTAGTCGGTGGAGATATGTTTAAGTCCATTCCTAGTGGGGGTGATATTTATCTTATGTCATATATCATGATTGATTGGGATGATGATAGTATAGTCAAATTTTTGGAAAACATTAACTATGCTATGCCTAAAAATGGCAAACTGCTTGTTATCGATCCAGTAATTCCCGTTGACAATCAGTACCATTGGAGTAAATGGGAAGATTTATATCCGATGTGTATGGGACATGGACTAGTGCGTACCCAGGCAGAATTTAAGGCTATTTTCCGAAAATCAGGTTTTGAATTAGTGAATATTTTCTCTCCAGAAAAGCCCCTGAGCCTGATGGAACTGGTACGTGTTTGATAAATTTTGAAATGCGGGAGGTGATTGTATGAGTAATTTGTCGCTGGAGGTGATCTTACAAAGAGAAATGCAAGGAGCATCACCTATCATTGTGACTTCTGAGGGAAACAAGGCTGGACAAGAAGTTGAAGAACGTAGCCAGAGGATTATTCAAGGTCTACAGCGTCTTCCTGAATGCAATTTTTCCACGGCTGAGGTTAGCGATCGCTATCTTGATAACATTCTCCAACAAATTCATGAACAGTCCTATCTTGACTTTTTAGCTCATTGGAATGGAGCATTGGTAGGAGAAGATTTACTGTTTGATTATCCGTTTGTTGACCAGGGAATTGCCGCAGATACTCCTCTATTTGCGGGAGTCTACGACTTGTCTCGTGAAGGGGCTAGAACTGCGATCGCCGCCGCACAGAAAATTGTCAATGGTGCTTCTTTGTCCTATGCTTTGTGTAGACCTCCCGGACACCATGCTGGGCCTGGTTGGTTAGGAGGATATTGCTTTTTAAATAATGCAGTTGCGGCTGTAGTTACACTTCTGGAATCGGGAATAGGTCCAGTAGGATTGATTGATATTGACTTTCATTTTGGCAATGGTTCTGCTGCTTTATTAGCATCACGACCAGATGTTTGGTTCGGTTCTATTCACAGTTCCACAATCCTTAGTTATCCTTACAAAGAAGTTCAACCAGCTAATGATAGTCAAACTTTCATTCCTTTTTCCCATTCACCTAGTTCAGAGGAATTTTTAGCTGAAGTTAAGCAGCTAGTTAAAAAGTCCAAAATTGAATTTGGTTGTGCAGCTATGGTTGTTTCTGTTGGATATGACATTATTATTAATGATCCTCATGGCGGTTGGGAGCTACCACCTGCTATTTTCGAGGAAATTGGTCAGATTCTCGCCCAAGCATCTATACCACTTTGTTTAGTCCAGGAGGGGGGCTATCTGTTAAATGCCTTAGACGAATGTGCCTATAAATTTGGATTAGGATTATTGGGCAGGTAATAAACAAGTGCGATTTGTATTCCCTTCAATAATTGGGGGGAGTATGAAGATCAGATTGTTCAGGAATAATAGTTGCTATATGCGCCTATTTTCAACATCTTCCCCTACTCCCAACTTTTCCACTATTATTTGTTCACGAGTTTCTCCAAAAGCCAAAGTCAACAGGGGATTTGCTTCTAAAGCCGGGAGAGTAGCACTCATATTATCAAGATCATTTCTAAATGTACTGGGCAACTTTACCACAAACATCATCGTTCTTATTGCATAGAACAAAGATAGACTTAACCACAAGATATGGTTACTGGAAAACTTAACGGCAGCAAAATTCACAGGTGCAAATCCGATAAAAAGAGCGACTAAGCTAACATTACGGAGGGTATGTCCTTGTGCTAAACCTAAGAAGTATCCTTCCAGTGTAAAATCTATAGAACTAAGTACCAAGGCCAGTACCAACCAGGGAACAAAAGTATTTATCTTAGAGATGATTTCGGTGTGGTTAGTGAATAATCTAAAAACACTATCGGGAAATAATATACATATTCCACCGAAAAATATTCCTACAATCAGAGCAGTTAAGACAGAAAAACTAACTAGAGGTGCTAACTGGTGTGAATCTCCTTTTCCTTTAAAGTTTCCGACCAAACTTTCTGTACCGAATCCGATTCCTTCAATAAAATATGTATTAAAGCTGATTATCTGCCACAACAAAGAATTTTGTGCGTAAACTAGCATTCCCATCTGTACTCCTTGATAACTAAATGTTAAGGAGATAAACAGAAGAACTAAATTGCTAATAAAGATGTTGCCATTGAGAGTTAAGTTAGATTTTATAGCTGAGATGTCCCATATTTTAAACGCTACAGATATCACTTCCAACCACTGGAATTCTCTACAAAAAAATATCAATCCTACCAACAACAATATATATTGGCTGGCAGCAGAAGAAACTCCTGCTCCCATACTTTGCCACCCTAAGTTGATAATAAACAGATAGTCAAGTCCAATTTTTACACCATTACCAACTACTGATAACAGCACAACTAAGCCATTTTTTTCTCGCCCCAAAAACCAACCTATCAGAACAAAATTGAGCAAAACCGCAGGCGATCCCCAAATTTGGGTGTTGAAATAGGCAAGACCTGAAGATTTGATTTCTAGGGGGACATTGAGGATGGTAAACCCAAGCTCTCCCAAAGGGTATTGTAAAAGTATGAGGGCAATACCCAGCACCAGAGCTACTAAGCCATTACGCAATCCTATCAATAACATTTCTTCCCTGTCATCTCGTCCAACCGCTTGCGCTGTGACTCCAGTAGTCCCCATTCGTAAAAAGAGTAAAACGAAGTAGAGAAAGTTGAGCAAGTTTCCAGCAAGGATAACTCCGGTGAAGTTGTTGATTTCTTCAAGATGACCCAAAAATATGACACTGACTAAATTAGCCACCGGAATCATAATATTCGATAGGACGTTGGCTAGAGCTAACTGGAAGTAGCGAGGTATGAAATCATACTTATTTGTGAGTGTTGGGTTCATTTTTTAAGTAGCTAGATATGGGTACTTTATATTAGTGGTGATAAATATATCACCATTACAATGCTGTTCTAACCAACCAAAGCAACGTTCTATTGTAATATCTGCTTGTAAAATTTCCCGCGCTTTGGCGATGACTTGTGGTAATTTATGAGGTTTAAATGGTGGTGCGTCGAAAGTTTGCATTGTTCCGGGACTGTGGGGTTGAAGAATCACCTCTTGAATGTGATGGTAAAGTTTGAGACTCAGAAATAGCTCCTAAGGTTTCCCACCAGTCTGACCCAGTTTCTCCTATTCCTAAAAGTAAACCCGTTGTAATAGATAGTAGGAGTTGCAGCTAAAACACGGCTAATTTACAGACTTTGGCGGGCAAGATGCCCACCTCACAAGGCTTAGACCCCTATTATGTATTTTAGGTGGTCAGGAGAAAGTAAAAAGTTAAAACCGCTGATTAGCAAAAAGATTAATCCCCGAAAGGCTTACTATATATAGTTTATAGCTCTGAAGATCACTAAATCGGCAAAATTTATTAAAAAATATTACGAAAACCCCTTTACAAATCGAAACATAAAGGTTAATATAAATTCATAAGGTAGAAACACCTACCAAAACATACATAACTCAAACGCAATTATAAACACATGACTACAACATTACAGCAGCGCCAAAGCGCCGATGTATGGAGCCGCTTCTGCGAGTGGATTACCAGCACAGATAACCGTTTATATATCGGTTGGTTCGGCGTATTAATGATCCCTACTTTACTAAGTGCGATCACTTGCTTCGTTATCGCTTTTATTGCTGCTCCTCCTGTTGATATTGACGGTATCCGCGAACCAGTTGCAGGTTCTTTACTATACGGAAACAACATTATTTCCGGTGCAGTAGTTCCTTCTTCTAACGCTATCGGTTTACACTTCTACCCAATTTGGGAAGCTGCTTCTTTAGATGAGTGGTTGTATAACGGCGGTCCTTACCAGTTAGTAGTATTCCACTTCTTAATCGGTGTATTCTGCTACCTCGGTCGTGAGTGGGAACTTTCTTACCGCTTGGGAATGCGTCCTTGGATTTGCCTAGCTTTCTCTGCTCCTGTAGCAGCAGCTACCGCAGTATTCTTGATTTACCCTATCGGTCAAGGTTCATTTTCTGACGGTATGCCTTTAGGTATCTCCGGTACATTCAACTTCATGATTGTGTTTCAAGCAGAACATAACATTTTGATGCACCCCTTCCATATGTTAGGTGTAGCTGGTGTATTCGGTGGTTCTTTGTTCTCAGCAATGCACGGTTCTTTGGTTACATCTTCCTTAGTTAAAGAAACAACCGAAAACGAGTCACAAAACTACGGTTATAAATTCGGTCAAGAAGAAGAAACCTATAACATTGTTGCTGCTCACGGTTACTTCGGTCGCTTGATTTTCCAATACGCTTCTTTTAACAACAGCCGTTCTTTACACTTCTTACTCGCTGCATGGCCTGTAATTGGTATTTGGTTCACTGCTTTGGGTATTAGCACCATGGCATTTAACTTAAACGGTTTCAACTTCAACCAATCAATTATGGATTCTCAAGGTCGCGTTATTGCTACCTGGGCTGACGTAATCAACCGCGCTAACTTGGGTATGGAAGTAATGCACGAGCGTAACGCTCACAACTTCCCTCTAGATTTGGCTGCTGCTGATGTTGCTCCTGTTGCTTTAAGCGCTCCTGCTATCAACGGTTAATAACTAGAGTCTAGTTAAATAGAAAACGCTCTCCACGAGGGGGGCGTTTTTATTATGAAAAATAAATTATTGTTAATCAGAGTTTGAATTATAATATTTGTGCTAGAAAAGGAAAACGAAGTAAATACAGTAAATAAAGATAATATATGAGTCAAATAAAAGTTAAAAATTTCGGACCAATTAAGTCGGGTTTTGCAGAAAATAATGGATTTATAGATATTCGCAAAATTACTGTTTTTATCGGTAATCAAGGTACAGGAAAAAGTAGCATTGCTAAGTTAATTTCAACATTTAGCTGGTTGGAAAAACAGTTATATCGTGGAAATTTAGCAATAAAAGATGTGAAAACCTATAATAGGTTTGTTAAAACATATTGTAACTATCATAACTTGAATAATTATTTCTTGCCAGAAACTAAAATTGAATATGTAGGAAATGCTTTTTATTTTTATTTCCAAGATGGAAAATTAAACATTTATCCTAAGATTCTTCATTTTAATAGAACTTATATTGTACCTAAAATTATGTATGTACCAGCAGAAAGAAACTTTTTTAGTGTTGTCAAGGGTGCTGAAAAAGTAAAAGGATTACCTCAATCATTATCTACTTTTTTTGAGGAATTAGAACGTTCTCAACAGGAATTATCAGAAAGTTTGACTTTACCAGTGGGTGATGTAAAGTTGGAATTTGATCAAAAAAATAATACTTTAAATATTATAGGAAGTGATTATAAATTAAATATTTCCGAATCTTCAAGCGGGTTTCAATCTTTTATTCCTTTGTTTTTAGTTTCTAGAAATATTGCGTTATCTATTGGTCAAAATCAAGATTCTTCACAAAGTGAACTGAGTGGAGAAGAACAAAAAAGATTAAAAATAGAAATTGAAAGAATCCTATCCAATGATAATCTTTCTGAAGACCTTAAAAAGGCTGCTTTGGAAGTATTATCTTCTAAATATAAAAATGAATGTTTTTTAAATATTGTTGAAGAAATAGAACAAAATCTGTTTCCCAAGTCGCAAAAAGACGTTTTATATAAATTGTTAGAATTTGCTAACCTTACAGAAGGTAATACACTAATTCTTACTACCCACAGTCCTTATATTATTAATTATCTGACATTAGCAATCAAGGGATATCAGGTTTTACAGAAAATTATAGATTTACCAAACAGCAATTTACTAAAAGAACAACTAGAAAATATTGTTCCTCAAGTATCTTGTGTATCTGATAAAGATTCAATTGTATATGAATTAACAGAGACAGGGGAAATTATCAAACTTTCTACTTATGAAGGATTACCTACTGATGAAAATTATCTCAATACTTTCTTAGCAGATACTAATAACCTTTTTGATGATTTACTGGAAATTGAGGAACAAATATGAGTATAAATTTTTTTGATACTAATTGTCAAAGTCAAACAAATCAGCCTAAATTTGGACTTTGTGATGATCCTCCACCTTCAGAAAATCCTGCTTATATTAACATTAATGATTCTAGAAAATGGATTGCTATTGTTGAAAATAATCAAGAAATAGAGGTGATATTTACCGCTATTGATAATTGTATTGAAATTTTCAGATCAAATGGTGAAAGGGAAAATCGTTGTGAGGGTATGCTGACTTACAATAATCATATTATTTTTGTGGAATTAAAAACGAGAAAGTCTAAAAATAGGGATTGGTGTGGAGACGGAGAGAACCAACTAAGAAAGACAATTAATGTTTTTATTGCAAATCATGATTTAGCAATTTATAAATCTAAAAAGGCATATATAGCTAATAACAAAAAACCTAATTTCCAGTCTTCTCAAATGGAAAGAATGGATAAATTTAAGGATGAAATAGGTTTTAGATTAATCATCCAAAACACCATAGAAATTTCCTAAATATTATTCTAATTTAATGGACTAAATTTATGTATCAATACCAAGATTTTATCATTCGCAATTGGCAAGAAAAAGACCGTACTTTAGCCTCACAAGTCATTAGTTCTGTATTATCAGAATACGGTTTACCTTGGCAACCGGAAGCAGCAGATAAAGATGTATTAAATATTCAAGAATATTATTTAAAAACAGGTGGGGAATTTTGGGTAGTTGAACAAGAATATCAAATTGTCGGGACTGCTGCCTATTATCCCATAAATCGCGGCGAAAAAGCGGTAGAAATTAGAAAAATGTACCTTTTACCAAAAGTGCGCGGTTTAGGATTAGGAAAGTTTTTATTACAACAATTGGAAACGGTGATATCTGCTCGTGGGTTTCAGCAAATTTGCATTGAAACTGCTAGTATTTTAACGGAAGCTGTTAAACTTTATGAAAGAAATGGTTATCTAGCAACAACACTAGTAGAAACTAGTAGATGTGATCTAAGCTATGTCAAATATCTATGATGAAGATATTCCAAAATCTACTAAATCTTTTTCTCAAATCTGATTGTCCCCTGTGTCAACGTCCTACATCTAGGGAACTTTGTCCATATTGTATCAAACAAATTCAAAGTTGTCACCAAGAAAATCCCGCTTATTTATGGAAACAACCATTACCAATATTTGCTTGGGGAAATTATGGTGGTGTTGCCAAAAGAGCGATCGCTGCGTTAAAATATGAAAATCAGCCACAAATTGGTTATATTTTGGGACAATGGTTAGGGGAATCATGGTTATTAAATTCACCACAACCCCAAAAACAGCTTTTAGTTGTTCCTATTCCTATGCACCCCAAAAAACAAAAACAACGAGGTTTTAATCAAGCTGCATTAATAGCTGAGGGTTTTTGCAATGTAACAGGATACAAATTGAAAATCAATGGTTTAGAACGCATTAAGGAAACTGAAGCACAATTTAATTTATCCCCAACGCAAAGACAACAAAACTTAGCAGGTGCTTTTGTCCTTGGTAAAGATTTGCGTCGTCCTCCAAATATACCAGTATTATTAGTGGATGATATTTATACTACTGGTGCTACAGTGAAAGCGGCCGTACAAACCCTTGAAAAACATCAAATTAAAGTTTTAGGTGTAGCTGCTGTGGCCACAACCAAAAAAGACAAATGAAGTTATATTAGACTAGTTAAGCTGTGTTTAGGAGAATAGTATTTTAATTTATGAAAAAGAGCTTTTTAACAAGTTTTAGACAACTTTTAATTATTCCTATCACATTAATAATCATAGGGATTGGGAGTAGAACAGTTTCCGCACAAAATAAATTATATAGTCCTATTCCTTTAACTGATTTTACGAAAATTTCTGATACTTTATCAAACAAAGATATTCCCACAGGTCAGGGAGGATTTGCTCGTGATTATTCGGTAAAATTAAACAAAGGTGATAATTTAGCTGTTGATTTATCATCGGAAAACTTTGATACTATCATAACACTATTAGCTCCCAATGGTGCGACGGTTTTAGAAAATGATGATGGTCCTGACGGTACAAGTAATTCTGTGTTATTTACCCGCATTACAGACGCAGGAACTTACATTATCCGTGTTCGTTCTTTCGGGGAAACTGGGGTAGGAACCTTTGAACTCAAGGTAACAAAACTGCAACCTGTAAAGTAATATCTTCCGAGTAACCCAGCATATAAAATACCAGTTTTACCATGAAAAATCGTCTTTTATTGCCTTATACTTTAAGAAAATAAACCATTTTCATGATAGCATAGGAAATAGAGCAATAGTTTTATCTCCTAGCGTCAACTAATCATGATATTTCCAAATATTTCCAATTCCCTGAAATATCAAATTATTATCTACAATTAATCGGGTTGCTATATCTGGAAATTGTTGATAAATATAGTTGTTTAAAACCTTACTATCACCTCCAGTCATTACAATCTGACTATTAGGAAATAACCCCCACCAAGCTTCAATAAAATCCTTTATCCCACTTAATAAAGTGTAAATTACTCCACTTTGAATTGCCTCTAATGTATTCGTCGCAAATCGTGGAGGTAAAGTGGTCATTAAACTAGTTTCTAATAATGGTAATTGTCCAGTTTTTTGCCCTAAACTACTCAATTGTAACCCCAAACCCGGCAAAATTGCCCCACCAATTAAGCATTTATTATCGTCTACACCTGTGAAAGTTAACGCAGTACCAGTATCAATTACTAATGTGGGAAATCCCCAACTTATTCCCGCCCCCCATACCGCTAAAGCCCTATCAATTCCTAGTGTTGGATACATTCCCTTTAATGGTACATCTTCTAGCGTAATTAACCGCAGATAGGGGTAAATTTGCCAAAGTGTAGTTTGACTAGGAACTACAGAAGCAAAAATCAGCGGAATGGGGAAATCTGGAATGATAGGAACATTCCTAGGTAGAGAAATAACTGTTAACCAATTATCTAAGGTTGGAGATTCAGCTAATTGCTGGATAATAGATTCAGATAAATGAAATGTGTCCCCACTTGCGGATAAGGTCTTATCTATGAATAATCCCCAATGGAGGCGGGAATTTCCCACCATTAGGGCTATAAAAAGATGATATTGGTCTTTCTGATAATGATTTTTCACCTGATATTTCTCACTAAAAAATCCGTAGAGATATAATTAAAAGTATTTTGACTTGCATATTATCAATTAGTTATCTTTGGGTTAATAGAGTCACAATATACCTGAAATATTATCTCACACTCTCTTGTACTTATGCGTTTAATTACGAAATCATCACAGTGAGGAATACCTCACCTATTTTAGGGGTATACACACCAGAAAATAATTTGCAACTTCTCTTAACAATCTGTTATATTTATTTACATAAGGTTACAAAAATTAAAAAACGAGGTTCTCAAATGGCTATTTTAATTTCTCTGTTGGTTGTTGGTTGGGTAGCTGTTTCCGTTATTGGTTCTTTAGCATACTTCATGGGTGAACAAAGTAAGCCCATTCACGAACGTAATTGGGCTTCTGACAAATTTGCAGCTTTTGCTAAATCTATCACTGGTATGGATATAGACTACACCAAGCGTACACCAGCCTATGCTATAGATGCTTACAACAGCCGTAATTTACCCAGATAGCATCTACCAGCAATTTGACAAGATGTATATAAAAATAACCCCCAGCAACAAATATGGGGGTTTTGCTTGTCTATATCTAGATTCCCAACTTTTTCAAACAGTGGGGGTGGGTATTACTCCATTAAAATGCTGGACGATAAACACGATAGTTAATATTGGGGAAAATATTATCCATTGATTCGACTTTTTCCAACCAACCACTATCAATCTTACCAACTTTTATATCCTCATATAACTTATTAAACCGCATTAAATGCGATCGCGTTCTTCTCACCGCATAGGGAACCATTGTTCCTGTCCGCATAATAAACGCCCAGTCAGAAGATTGTGCTAATAACAACTCTCTTGCAGCTTGGTTGAGTGCTTTTAACTGTAACTCATCTTCAGCTTCAATTTGGGAAATTTCAATCATTCGTTCCGCAGCTTTATGTAAATGAGGGTAAACCCAAGCATTAGTATCATTCAACCAATATTCATGGAAACCTTTAAAGCCCCAACTCGACTGAGCAGGAATACAGACTTGCTGATGAGGATTAGCCCGTAAATAATCGGCTAAATGGGTCATTTCATAGGTTTTTTGGTCATACCATGACTTACGGAACAGATAATCAATGAACCAAGGACCCTCATACCACCAATGACCAAACAACTCCGCATCATAAGGAGAAACAATAATTGGTGGTCGACCCATGATATTATGTAAATGTCCAGTTTGCTGCTCACGATTATACATGAAGTTAGCAGCGTGTTCTGCCGCCTTTTCCTTTGCCCAGTAAGGATCATAAAGAGCTTTATCCGTAAGACCTAAGCCCCGCCCAGTAATTTTATGATACTTAATGCCTGTATTTTTCCGCTGACCATTGGGCATAATATAGGGCTTAATGTATTCATATTCAGCCTCCCAACCCAAATCTTTATAAAATTCCCGGTATTCTGCAGCACCGGGATAACCCACCTCAGAAGACCATACTTGCTGGGAAGATTCATGATCTCGACCGAAAGCTGCTACACCAGTCTCCGTAAAAATCGGGGCATAACTACCGAAGCGCGGACGGGGACGAGCGTATAAAATACCATGTCCATCAGTGAGGAAATAACGTAAACCAGCATCCGCCAGCATTCGCTCCACACCTTCATAATAGGCGCATTCTGGCAACCATATCCCTCTAGGGGCTTGTCCAAAAGTTTCTTCGTAATGTTCACAGGCTACCTGAATTTGCGCCCATACAGCTTGGGGGTACATTTTCATTAATGGTAAGTAGCCGTGAGTCGCACCACAGGTGATAATTTCTAAATTGTTACTATCTTGGAACTGTTTAAATGCTGTAACTAAATCACCGTGATAACGTTCCCATAACTCCCGCGCTTCATTAAACTCAGTTGCATAATGTTCCGCTAAATAACGAACATGACCATTATGAATATTACGCTCGGATTCTAGTTCTATAAGCTCTTCTAATTGTGATAAGTGAGCATCATAGCGTTCTTGTAAAAGAGGGTCACGAAGCATAGACACCAAGGGAGGTGTCATACTCATGGTGAGTTTAAAATCAACGCCATCTCGTTTTAAGCCTTCAAATACTTTTAATAAAGGAATGTAAGTTTCAGTAATCGCTTCATAAAGCCATTCTTCTTCTAGCACATAGTCACTTCCTGGGTGACGAACGAAGGGTAGGTGTGCATGAAGTACAAGCGCGAGGTAGCCTATAGCCATAATAGTTTTGGGGTGGTTTGTAAATTGAAGGTCGAGAATTGGTAGAAATTAAGAATATTTTAAGATGATATTGGGTTTGTGAAAGAAGTTTTATCAGAACAAGCAATCTAGGGGTAGATAGTTGTCAGGACTGGGTACAAAGTAACTTACTTGACTTTTTTTCGCTCGTTTTCACTAAAATATCTTTTTTCGCTGATTACCAGTACCATAATATATTCTTTTTGACAAGGATTTAAATCACTAAATCTATTTAAATTATCTTAGGCAAAAAGATTTTTTATTAATTTAACTAATACATAAAGTTTACATAAACTATCAGCGGCAATAAAGTGTTAATTTAAACAAAAGTCATAAAGTTTCATTATTTACTCCCAAACCACCAGCCAAGATTAGAAAACTTAATTTTTTGTTACTTTCTTGATTAAAGTTGAGAGTAAATTTACTTGCTATTCAGCCAACTAGTTAGCAAAAATAATTTTGTGAAGTTTTAAGTATCAGTTCATCATGGCGATTTTGTTAAAAGAAAGAACTTTTCAAGTTGAGCTATTCCAAGAGAAGCAGTTTTTTTAATTCCATTTTTGCAAATATCAATAATCAGGATAAGGCATTTGAAATGAGTTTACAAAGCATATTACCAACTTCAGAAATCACAGATGAATTAGCAGTAGATACAGGAAAATTTGCTAATCAAACAGAACCAAATATTATTAAACTCACTCATGGGGAAAAGTATCTAACATCCAGTTGGTACAGAGGTTCAGGGGAAATAGCACATAAAAAAGATGGGCGTTCTTTTGAGGTTACTGCTAATTTCACGCTCACCTCAGAAGTCAAGGTTGTAGAAGGGGTTTTTAAACCTGAAAATGAGATTTTAGCTAATATTTATAACAGTCTTGGTCGTTGTGTAGCAGTAATTGACCAAACAGTTAATGAGTTGTATGGTGAGCAGGTTCGTAAATATTTTGATGCTCATGAAATTCCTTTAGAAATGATGGCTTTTCGGGCTTGGGAAGTAGATAAAACCCCAGAAACAGTCCATCGCATTCTAGGGTATTTAGGGAAAGATGGTTGTGATGTTTCCCGCAGCGAACCTGTTCTAATTATTGGTGGTGGTGTTCTTAGTGATGTCGCTGGGTTAGCTTGTGCTTTACAACACCGACGGACTCCTTATGTTATGGTCGGGACGACTGTAGTTGCAGCTATTGATGCTGGTCCTTCACCTCGCACCTGCACCAACGGTAAGCAGTTCAAGAACAGTATTGGTGCTTATCATCCTCCTGTACTCACTTTAGTTGACCGGAGTTTCTTCCGCACTTTGGCTACTGGTCATATCCGTAATGGAATAGCGGAAATTATTAAAATGGCCATTACCGATGATGCTGTTTTGTTTGAATTGTTGGAAAAATACGGATCTCGTTTAATTGAAACTCACTTTGCAACTTTAGGAGAAAATCAGGAGTTAGCAGAAATTGCAGACGATATTATTTATCGAGCATTATTCTCTTATATGAAGCATGAGGGAACGAATATGTTTGAGACTTATCAAGATCGTCCCCATGGTTATGGACATACTTGGAGTCCCCGATTTGAACCTGCGGTGAAAATGATGCACGGTCACGCGGTGACTACTGGTATGGCTTTTGGTGCAACTTTAGCTGTGGAAATGAATTGGTTAAAATCAGAAGACCGCGATCGCATTATTGCATTATGTCAGTCTCTTGGTTTAACTGTTTATCATCCTATTCTCGAAGATATGGACCTGATGATTGAAGGTCAAAAAAATATGCGTCGCAAGCGTGGAGACGGTGGACTTTGGGCCCCTGTTCCTAGAGGTGGTATTGGTGCTTGTGACTATATCCAAGAAGTTCCCCCCGAATTACTCGAAACTGCGGTCGCAGCACATAAAGCCGTATGTAGCACATTACCTAATCATGGTGCAGGAATAGAAATGTATCTTAGTGATTTGGGTTTGGAATAGGAGTTGGAAATAATAAAAATGACTGAAACTTTAGTGAAATCAATTACTCCTAGACCGGTTACTCCCTTGGGTATTTTAGTTGAAGAACTAGAAACAACTTTGAAAATAGCCAAGCAGGAAAATGTTTCTGGTGAACTTGCAGCTTCTCTACAAAAAGTCTATGAATTAGCATCTGGAATTGATCCTTATTTGGATAAACATACAACCAATGAATCTCCAGCTTTAGCAGCTTTAGCAAAAAAAACAGCTTCTGAAGATTGGAGTCAGAGATTTGATGATGGAGAAACAGTCCGTCAGTTAGAACAAGAAATGCTTTCTGGACATATTGAAGGACAAACTTTAAAAATGTTTGTGTCCATGACTAAAGCTAAACGCATTCTAGAAATAGGAATGTTTACCGGATATTCGGCTTTAGCAATGGCGGAAGCTTTACCCGCAGATGGTGATATTATTGCCTGTGAAGTGGATGATTATGTGGCCGAGTTTGCTAAAAACTGTTTTCAAACTTCTCCCCACGGTCGTAAAATCACAGTTAAAATTGCTCCCGCTTTACAAACATTACAAGAATTAGCAAATGCAGGAGAAACCTTTGATTTAGTCTTCATAGACGCTGATAAAAAAGAGTATGTTGATTACTTCAACCTGCTTTTAGATACGGGACTTTTGGCTGAGAATGGGTTTATTTGTGTAGATAATACCCTCCTCCAAGGACAACCTTATTTAGTCCCAGCAAAGAGAACAGCTAACGGAGAAGCTATAGCGCAATTCAATCAAATTGTAGCCGCAGATCCAAGAGTTGAACAGGTCATTTTACCATTACGAGATGGTTTAACCATCATCAAACGTAAATAACACAAAATTGTAGGTTGGGTTAAGGGAAAGCGCAACCCAACACTCTACAAATGTCATAAAATGTTGGGTTTTCTTCCGTCAACCCAACCTACATAATTCTATTTACCACAAAATTATGAATTCGATTATTTCTCTATTTCAAACTCTGGGAACTTTGCTTTTACTTTCCTTAATTTTACCGATTAATTTGATTATTGTCCTCATTTTCTTAATTATTAATTTCATCACCCTTCCTTTTCAGAAAAAGATTATTTGTGAAAATCCCAAAAACATCCTCTTAACTGGAGGAAAAATGACCAAATCTTTACAACTTGCGCGTTCTTTTCATCGGGCTGGACATAAAGTATTTATGGTAGAAACTCATAAATATTGGTTATCAGGACATCAATTTTCTAACGCAGTGACAAAATTCTTTACAGTACCCGCACCAGAAAAAGATGCAAATGGCTATTTTCAAGGATTATTAAATATTGTTAAAAGTGAAAATATAGATGTAGTTATTCCCGTTTCTAGTCCAGTAGCAAGTTATTATGATTCCTTAGTAAAACCAATCTTATCTCCCCATTGTGAGGTATTTCATTTTGATGCTGAGATGACCAAAATATTAGATGATAAATTTAGTTTATGTGATCAAGCGCGGAATTTAGGTTTAACAGCACCAAAAGCATTTTTGATTACTTCCCCAGAACAAATCCTCAATTTTGACTTTACAAAAGATCACAGTCGCTACTTACTCAAAAGCATTAAATATGATTCTGTGACTCGATTAGATATGACGAAATTACCCTTTGAAGGAATGGAAAATTATATCAAAAACTTACCAATTAGTGCAGAAAGACATTGGGTAATGCAAGAATTTGTCACAGGACAAGAATATTGTACTCATAGCACTGTTAGAAATGGAGAAATTCGTTTACATTGTTGTTCTAAATCTTCTCCTTTTCAGATTAATTATGAACAAATTGATAACCCAGAAATTTTCCAATGGGTTCAACATTTCGTCAAATCATTAAACTTAACTGGACAAATTTCTTTTGACTTTATCCAAACAAAAGATGGTAAAGTTTACCCAATTGAGTGTAACCCCCGCACTCACACCGCAATTACTATGTTTTATAATCATCCAGGGTTAGCAGATGCTTATTTAAAAGCTAGTGAAAATCAACCACATATAGAACCTTTAGCAACCAGTAAACCAACTTATTGGTTATATCATGAACTTTGGAGATTTACAGGAATTCGTTCTTTGGCTCAATTAAAATCGTGGTTAAATAAAATTACTGCAGGTACAGATGCTATTTTTCAAGGAGATGATCCTTTACCATTTTTAATGGTTCATCATTGGCAAATTACTTTATTATTACTACAAAATCTATTAAAATTAAAAAGTTGGGTAAAAATAGATTTTAATATTGGTAAGTTGGTGGAAATAGGTGGTGATTAGTAATTTTAAACAAAATTCAAGCTGAATGTCATAATTAAAGATTAGAGAGGAAAATAAATTATGTCAAAACTTCGTATTCTTCATTTAGTTGGATCAGCACAAAATGATTTTTACTGTAATTTATCGCGTCTTTACGCTCAAGATTGTTTAACAGGAATAGCAGATCAATTACTCTATGATTTTGAAATTGCATACATTACACCTGATCTTTTGTGGAGATTTCCCCCTTCTCTAAGTTCAGAAGATATTGCTATCACAAAACCTATGTCTCTATTTAAAGCTATAGAGTTTCTAACAGCGCGAAACATTGATTTGGTATTACCACAAATGTTTTGTATTCCGGGAATGACTCACTACCGCTCCCTATTGGATTTGCTCAAAATTCCCTACATAGGTAATACTCCAGATATTATGGCCATAACAGCCCACAAAGCCAGAGCAAAAGCCATTGTCGCCGCAGCAGGGGTAAAAGTTCCTCGTGGAGAAATTCTGCGTTCTGGAGACATTCCCACCATTAAACCTCCAGCAGTCGTTAAACCTGCAAGTTCCGATAACTCTCTAGGAGTAACTTTAGTTAAAGATGCTACTGAATACGAAACTGCTTTAAAGACAGGGTTTGAATATGCAGAGGAAGTTGTTGTAGAAGAATACATCGAACTTGGTCGAGAAGTCAGATGTGGTATTATTGTTAAAGATGGAGAATTAGTGGGTTTACCATTAGAAGAGTATCTAGTAAACTCTCACAAACCCATCCGTAAATATGTTGATAAACTTCAACAAACAGACAATGGTAACTTGCGTTTTGCGGCTAAAGATAATATCAAGTCTTGGATTGTAAATACGCATGACCCCATCACCCAAAAGGTTCAGGAAGTGGCTAAAAAGTGTCATCAAGCTTTAGGTTGTCGTCATTATAGTTTATTTGATTTTCGCATTGATCCAAACGGAGAACCTTGGTTTTTAGAAGCTGGTTTATATTGTTCTTTCGCGCCTAAAAGCGTGATTTCCTCTATGGCCAAAGCCGCGGGAATCCCTCTCAATGAGTTATTAATAATTGCTATTAATGAAACTTTGGGTTAATCCTCACTTTCTCGATATAACTCCTGTAAGTCTTGTAATTGGGTTTTACGAGAAATTCGGCGATATTTTTTACTTTCCAGTTTTGGTTCGTACTGACTCTGACCTTTACCTTTAGATATTAATTTCAGACTTGATTCGGGGTCAGCTTGTTGGTTAGTCTGGTTTTGATGGGCTAAAGCATCATCTAAAAATTCTAAATAATGCTGATATCGTTCCCAGTCACCACTAACAGCACAGTCTGGCTCATCTTTATGGATACAATCACTAAAGCGACAATGAGCCGCTGCTAGGCGTTCTCTTGCTTCTGGGAAATAGTGAATTAACTCTTGGGGGCTACAATCCAAATCAGGTTGATTAAAACCGGGAGTATCTGCTAATAACCCACCTGTAGGCATTTCAAACAATTCTACATGACGGGTGGTATGACGACCGCGGGCTAGTTTACCGGAAACTTCACCGACGCGCAGGTTAATATCGGGAATCAAACTATTAATTAAGCTGGTTTTTCCCACACCAGAAGGACCAGCAATTACTGTAATTTTATCCTGCAAATATGTGGCTATTTGATTGATATTAATGTGATTCTGAACGCTAATAAATAAAGGTTGATAACCCCAAGCCAGGAGACGGTCATTAATTTGCTGTTTTTCCTGCTCAGAAACTAAATCACATTTATTCAAACATAATAGCACATCAACTCCCGTAGATTCAGCTTTAATCAAAAATCTACTTAATTGTATAGGTTCTAGGGGAGGATCTGCAACAGCAAACACCAGCAGAATTTGATTTACATTAGCGATCGCTGGGCGATTTAATTGGCTATGACGGGGTAAAACCTCAGCCACAGCCCCCCGTCCTCCAGCCCAATCTGGTTCTTCAACGATTACGCGATCGCCCACCATCACTTGTTGACCAATCTTTTTTAAGCGTGTTCTTCGAGTACAGAGTAGGATAGGGGCAGGGGTGAGGGAAGAAGGTGACAGAGAGGAAAAACCTGCTATTATTTCTGACTCCTTACTCCTTACCACCTCATCTATCTGCACTCGATAGAAATTCGCCTGTACAGCTACAACCGTACCCAATAACTGTCTAGGAGAAACATTTTCCCTGGTCATGCAGCAGCGACCGGACGGCGGACAACTAGAGAAAAATAACCAGAATAATCCGTCACTTGTTCTACTTGATAACCAGCCATGGTCAGGCTATCAGGAACTTGTTCTATCGGTTCACCTGGGTCTAACCAAACTTCCAATAAACCTCCCGGTGGCATTTTTTCCAAATATAGTTTTGTCCGCACAAAATTAATTGGACAAGGAGTACCACGTAAATCAAGTTGAGCGTCAGGGGTTAATACAGAAGACCCACTCATGACTTAAACAAGCCTCCTAAGAATCCTTCTAAACCGCCTTTACCTATTCTATCTCCTTTAATTTTAGCCAGTTTCTCCAGTAGTTCCCGTTCCTCTGGGAGGATTTTGGTGGGAATATCAATTAATACCGTTAACAGATGATCACCGCGACTGACAGGATTACCTAGACGGGGGACACCACGATTTTCTAATTTCATTACCGTATTCGGTTGAGTTCCAGGGGGAATAATTAACTCTACTGGACCATCTACAGTATTTACCTCTAAATGGCAACCTAAAATCGCTTGCAGGTAGCTAATTTTAATTTCCGAGTTAATATTAATTCCTTCTCGGTGAAATTCCTGATCTTCATTGACGAACAAGTAGACATATAAATCACCGGGAGGCCCACCGCGTTGACCCGCATCTCCTTCTTGGGAAATCCGTAATCTTGTGCCATTGTCTACACCAGGGGGAACATTGATTTTGAGTTTTTTTGTAACTTGGTTCGCGCCTCTACCGTCACAAGCATCACATTTATCTTCTATAACCGTGCCTGTGCCATCACAGGTGGGACAAGTTGATACTTGAGTAAAACTACCAAAGGGGGTCCTTGTTGCCCGTCTGACTTGACCTGAACCATTACAGGTGCTGCAAGTCCGAGGACGGGTTCCTGGTTTAGCGCCAGAACCATTACAAGTTTCACAGGTTTCTAAATGGGAAATGCGAATTTCTTTTTCTCCACCAAATACCGCTTCCCGAAAATCTAATTTTAGGTCTAGGCGGAGATCATCACCGCGTGTTGGTCCACCACGCCGTTTTTGTTGGGGTTGTCCACCAGCAAAGCCGCTGAAAATGCTTTCAAAGATATCGGCGAAACCACCCATATCACCTACGTCTTGGAAACCAGCACCAGCCGCCGCCGCACCGGAAATACCAGCTTCACCAAAGCGGTCGTAACGAGCGCGAACTTCTGGTTCAGACAGGACTTCATAGGCGCGGTTAATTTCCTTAAATCGTTCTTCCGCCCCAGATTCTTTATTTACATCTGGGTGATACTTTCGGGCTAGGCGGCGATAAGCCTGTTTAATGTCTTCTTTGTCGGCGTCACGAGAGACACCCAGGGTTTCATAATAGTCTCGGGCCATATAGCAAGTTTAAGAATTAGAAGAAAGCAGAAGTACGGAAAATGGTAGCTAACAGGTTTAAGGTAACACTCTAACAAAAATAAAGAAATTTAGGTGTGCTGATAGGGTTGGCGTTAGCCATACTCTTTTTTAATTTTTGTTAATAATTAATTTTGCCGATATTTTCTTGTTGGTGTTTGCTTGCAAGTTAGTTAACTCAGGTTTTTTTATTGTTGCGTATTGTTATACGCTAAAATCATTTTATGCGATACCTGCGGTATGCGCGGCTATCCTCGTCTATTTTACAATACTTTGATGATTTACGGCAATACTTGATCAAGAAAAGTCTTTTTAACTTCCTTTCTGATTCTCCCCCATGTTTTATAAAAACAGATGTAGAGACGTTCCATAGGACATCTCTACAAGGGTTTCAAACGACGCACATTTAATTTTCGGAGATGCTAATTATTAAGCAGTTACTTTCTGCGTTTCCAAACGGGCTAATCTTTCAGTTAACAGTTGTTCTAAGGAAATCAAGGCCTTGGTAAAACCATCAATACCTTCTGCTAGTTTATCAGAAGCCATGCGATCGCCATTGTGCATTTGCTCAAAAGTAGCTTGATCAATAGAAATTTTCTCAATTGATAAATCTGCTACCTTTGCAGGATCAAGTTTCCGAGGTAATTCTCCTACAGTATTTTGTAATTCTGCTAAGAAAGCGGGAGAAATTGTCAACAAATCGCACCCAGTTAATTCAGTAATTTCGCCCATATTGCGGAAACTAGCCCCCATCACTTCAGTCTTATAACCAAACTTTTTAAAGTAGTTATAAATTGTGGTGACAGATAATACACCTGGATCTTCCGCTGCGGGATAGCTATTCCGGCCAGTATCTTTTTTGTACCAGTCAAGAATGCGACCAACGAAGGGAGAAATCAAAGTTATACCAGCTTCTGCACAGGCGATCGCTTGGTGCAGACCAAATAGTAAAGTTAAGTTACAGTGAATGCCTTCTTTTTCCAAAATTTCCCCAGCTTTGATACCTTGCCAAGTAGAAGCAATTTTAATCAAAACCCGTTCTTTAGAAATACCAGCAGCTTGATACTGACCAATCAAATACCGGGCTTTAGCTACAGTAGCATCTGTATCATAGGATAACCGCGCATCTACTTCTGTAGACACACGACCGGGGATAATTTGCAAAATCTTTAATCCAAAGGATACCGCTAAACGGTCAAAAGCTAGAGATACTACTTGTGCTGAACTAGCACCTATACCAGCATCTTTTTTAGCTTTGAGTAATGTTTGATCAACTATATCCTGATATTCGGGCATTTGCGCCGCTGCGGTAATCAGTGAGGGATTGGTGGTAGCATCTTGAGGTTTAAACTGTTCAATTGACTGGATATCTCCGGTATCCGCTACCACAACGGTTACTGCCCGTAGCGCTTCTAGTAAGTTGTTAGGCATAACATACTCCAATGTCTGTAGTCAGTGGTTAGTGGTCAGTGGTCAGGGAATAGGAAACAGGGAATCAGAATTTCCTAATTAGGAATTATCAACTACCTATTTTAGATGTGTTAAGGCATAATTGGCTGTCCAATACAATGCACTTTAATTAAGTTGGTTGTTCCTGGTGTACCAATGGGGACACCAGAGGTAATTACAACTTTGTCTCCTTCCTGAACTAAACCACTATCCACAACGGTTTCTACCACATTCATAAACATTTCTTCGGCATTGTGAACAGGTTGAATGAGTAGGGGTTCTACACCCCAGGATAATGCCAATTGACGGTAGGCTGTAGAATCTGATGTTAGCGCAATAATCGGTGTGCTGGGACGGTATTTAGAAACTAGTTTGGCTGTACCTCCTGATGTTGTATTACACAAAATTGCTTTAGCTCCTGTTTCATAAGCAATTCGACATACCGCTTGAGATACTGATTCTGTTACTGTTAGGCTACCGGCTGTCGGCATCCAAGAATGTCTTTGTCCTTCTTGTAATGCTGTTTCTGTTTGTAATGCAATATTGTGCATTGTTTGTACTGCAGCAATCGGATATTCTCCCATGGCTGTCTCTCCAGATAGCATAACTGCATCTGTTCCATCTAAGATGGAGTTAGCAACGTCTGTGGCTTCGGCGCGAGTGGGATCTGGCGCACTAATCATTGATTCTAGCATTTGCGTTGCTGTAATTACGGGTTTACCAATTTGGTTACAACGACGCGCAATTTCTTTTTGAATCAACGGAACTTTATAAATGGGCACTTCTACTCCTAAGTCCCCACGCGCAATCATAATTCCGTCGGCAGCTTCTAAAATAGCATCTAAATTTTCTACTGCTTCTGCTCTTTCAATTTTTGCAATAATCCGAATTTTTGAACTGGCACTTTCAATCATTCTCTTTGCTGGTTCGAGGTCTTGAGGAGAACGAACAAAAGAAACTGCTACCCAGTCTACTCCTAATTGTATTCCAAGTCTTAAATCAGCTAAATCTTTTTCAGTAATTGCACTAACTGGTAATGGAGTTGCTGGTAAATTCACTCCTTTATGAGAGGAAATCAAACCCCCAATATTTACATAAGCCTGAATTTTATCTGCGTCACGACTGGTAACGGTTAATTTCACTCGACCATCATTAATTAAGATTGGTTCACCACGACGAATCATTGCAAATAAGGTAGGTAACGGTAAGGGTAGTTTATCAATAGTTTCTCCCTTTTCTTGCAACAGAAATGTTACTTCGTTACCAGCTTCTAACATTAATCCTTCTGGTGGTAATTTTCCTAACCGAATTTTTGGACCACATAGATCTTGCATGATTGCAATTGGTTTATGTAAGTCTTTGCTAATTTGTCGTAAGTTATGAAAAGTTTGAGTATGAAATTCATGTACACCATGAGAAAAGTTTAGCCGCGCCATATTCATTCCTGCTTTTACCAATGCTTCCAGATTTTCTGGTGAAGATGTTGCAGGTCCGATAGTACAGACAATTTTGGTACGTCGCATAATTGTAGAGAAAATAATGATAAAGTAATAATCACCATTAAGCTTTGATTAAAAGCAATTAACAATGAATCGTCAAACAATGCCAATTGATTGCCAACAGTTAACAATAGATTATTAACTATTGACATTAGATGCTTAACTATTATTAGTGGGTTAATATCCATTCTTAATAGATAATTACAAACTAACAAATGATAATTATCTAAATTAATTTTTCTTTTTGTGCCATTGATAAGATTAAATCAATAACGCGATTAGAGTAACCCCATTCGTTATCATACCAAGAAACAACTTTAAAGAAATTAGAATTGAGTTCAATTCCTGCACCAGCATCAAAAATGCTAGAATGACAATCACCTTGAAAATCTGTAGATACTACTTCTTCATTTATATAAGCTAATACACCAGTTAAATTACCTTCTGCAGCTTCCTTCATTGCTAAACAAATTTCTGTGTAAGAAGTAGCTTTAGTTGTTTTAAAAGTTAAATCAACTACAGAAACATCAGGAGTAGGAACTCTAAAAACCATACCAGTTAATTTACCTTTTAATTCTGGTAATACCAAAGCCACAGCTTTAGCAGCCCCTGTAGATGAAGGAATAATATTTTGAGATGCACCCCGTCCACCACGCCAATTTTTACGACTTAGACCATCTACTGTAGATTGAGTTGCGGTCATAGCGTGAACTGTAGTCATTAATCCTTCAGCTAAACCAAAGTTATCATTAATGACTTTAGCAATAGGTGCTAAACAATTTGTAGTGCAACTTGCATTAGAGACAATTAAATCTTTTGCGGGGTCAAATAAATGATGATTTACACCTACCACCATAGTTTTTATCATTTCCGGTTCTTTTGTGGGTGCAGAAATTACAACCCGTTTAGCACCAGCTTTGAGGTGATTTTCAGCCCCAGCATAATCGGTAAATAATCCTGTAGATTCAACAACATAATCTACTTCTAATTTACCCCAAGGTAGTTCTGCGGGATTTCGCATAGATACACAAGGAATAAAATGATCATCAATAACAATACCATCTGCTTTAGCTTCAACTTTACTTTTTAATTTACCGTGAGTAGAATCGTATTTGAGAAGATATGCAAGATTATCGGGGGGAACTAAATCATTAATTCCCACAAACTCAATATAAGGATTGTTTAACCCAGCACGTAGCACAAGTCTACCAATACGACCAAATCCATTAATACCAACTTTTAACTTAGTCAAAATTAAATCTCCTGTGTTGGGAACTTCAGTAATAACTGGCCGGGTTAATTCTAGTCCGACTTAGTTAGATTTTACTGTTACAAAAGATATAAAGTTGATGTAACTAAGACATTTTAAAGTTTAATTATTAGTTATTGATTATTTAAATATCTGTATATGTATGAAGAATTACTAAAAAAAACAGTGTTATTATTTTAATTTCATGTTTTTAAATATGAGTTTTTCCTGTTCGTTCTGAATTTGATAAAAATATGCTATGAATGAGAAGGAAGAATATTTAATTTAGTAATAAAAATTGATAATTTTTACAGCAACCCCACTGTTAAAAGCAATGTTTAATAAATATAAAATTTAGGAACGCAGATGAACGCGGATAAACGCAGATTAGTGTTGCTAATGGTGGGTTTTGTTGGGTTTTGTTGGGTTAACCCAACTTACGAACTACTATTTTTTAATACCTTTAATAAATGCTGTTTTTGCATCAATAATGGAAGGTGTTAAAACACAAGTGGTCAATAAATCTATATCTAGTTCTGGTAATAGTTCACTTTGATTAATTTGTTCATAATTATCATTTTTGAGATGATATAGGGACAATTGATTATTTTCCCAAAACCAGACTTCGGTAATATTAAACCGTTTATATTTTTCTAGTTTATCAATACTCCCACTGGTAATATTAATTTCAATTGCTAAATCTGGATTTGCTTTTTTCTCTCCGATGTAATAAGATTCATCAGGTTCAAAGGAAGCATTTTTTTCTTTTGCGCGACGAGTAGCATTACCTACTGGAATCAGATTTATACCTATTTCACAGGAATATAATTCTAGTAAAAAACCAAGAATGGTTTTAATCATTTCATGTTGTTCACTCAGCGTCATAAATTCGATGTACCCATCAAGATAAGTTATCCGCAAACCTGCTGCGTCTGCGGTTAAGGTTTCTATTATTTCAAATTCTTTCCAGGTATAATGGCCAGGTAGAAGAAATTGCTGTTGGGAAATTGTGGTGGTTTTGTCTAAGGTTTGGATAGTCATAGTAATTTTATGGTTATGACTTTAATTCTGATTATAACTCATAGCCCGGTGATAATTCTCAGGTGAGGTGAATCTTGCGGTGGTGTATCTGTCATGCTGCGAACTACTTACAGCAGTGCTTCGCTATCGCTCTAGTAATCCCTAGTAATACTTGAGTGAGATAATGTAAACATATACAGGGTTTTTGGGTTATAATTTAGTGTTATTAATGGTGGGTATTGTTGGGTTTCCTTGTGTCAACCCAACCTACAAACTACTACTACCATAACCCATTATTTACATTACAAGAAATTTACCATAACAAATTTAATTTGCTTGATCATAAAAAACAGAAACGTATCCCCCTGAATCCATTTCGGAAGTAATTATAAGTGGCTGTTTATTTAATTCTGGTTGTACCATATCTGAAGGCTTTAGTTTTTTATTAAATGAAAAGTTTGGATGAGCATTTGAGCGTAAAAATTGTTGACCATCAAATTTCACTCTAGGCTTTATATTAAAGTCATCGTTAAAATAATAACTAAATACATTTTCTCTTATGTATATCCTTTCTTCCAGAGTCAGAGTTTTTGGGAATATAATTTGCTCAAATATTTCAAATGTACTTTGACCATTACCTATACTATCAGAACCGATAACTATTGGCAATGGAGAAGAATTAATATCAATTTCAAGCTGGTCAATAATATTAAAAGAATGATATTTTCCATTCACCTCTATTGAAGTAATTGAGTAAGTATCACCTCTGCCAAATTCAAGAATAAAATACATCAACTGCTTTGTCTCAAATATATTTGAGACACCATCAATTTTTGACGTGTGAGAAGTACCATTATTATCAATAATCTCAAAACAAAAATTACCAGAGACATCTAAATAGACTGACACGCTATTTTTTCGAGAATTACCACCAATCGCTACTAAATGATTTTGATATTTTCCTATCCAATCACTAGGATTAAGCAAAACAATAAAATGAAGGGTTAATCCTGGAAGATCCTCATATTGTGTAAATGTATTTACCTTTAGAAATTCTAAATTATTAATAATATCATCATAGGTAATTAGTTCTACCTTATAACCTCTATCACTTAGCAGTTCAGAAACTTTATATCTATCTAAGCCCTCATTCCTTCCTACTATTAACTTCGCCTTGGGACTTGAATCAATACGTATATTTGTGTCTAGTAAAAACTTTTCTATATTCCATCTATCATTAAAATATCTAGAATAATCAATACATTGTTGCATATATTCATGCAATGGTGCATAAAATGTTTGCCGTGTTTTCTTATCTTTCAGAATTTGTGTATTTGGTAATTTTAGCTCAAAAATTTCCCATAAGTTATCTATTCTCTGTACAATAAAGTCTGGAATTAAAGTATCTTCATCTTCTAGCTTAAGAACGGGGTGTGCTAAATATGTTTTATAACCAAGGGCATTAAATACTATTGGATTGTTCTCAAACCACTCTTGAAAATGTCTTTCTAACGCGTCTTCATCAGAGAGAAGTTGCTTAAGCGAAGAAATAGCTTCTTCTATTTCTTGTCTTTTTTGATACATATTTATAATTAAGCAAAGCAAATAATTAATAACTTATTATAACACTATCTTTTAAAAAAACTTATGACTGCTCAATCCCCACGCAAGTAAAAACTTAGATGGGGTATAAAGTTATCTTAATGCACCAACTCAATAGCCCGCTTAGTCAACGCTTCCGCAGTCAAGCCATTAAAAGCCATCAACTCACCCGCACTAGCCGTAGTTTCCCCACGCTTCCAGGCAAAAGAATCACGCTTACAATTACTGCGTAACATCAGACAATTAATTGTTATTTAAACTCAGATATCGCCGCAAAATATTTTGAGATTGTTCTAATAATTCTGCTTCTAATTCTCCTAATTGTTGCGTTAAACGAATTTTGTCAAAAGTCATTGGTTCAACACATATCAAAAGACTATCTACAGAAAGTCCGTTTTGTGCTGATGCAGGTACTTCCACTACTGCTGGTGAAATACGGGGGTTATTAGGTTTTGCGGAAGTAAAAGGTAAAACTGTAACTTTACTGCGTTGGTTGTTAAACAAAGTCCCAGAAATTATCACTGCTGGACGAGTTTTTTGAATTTCTGTACCTACGGATGGGTCAAATGTTACTATCCAGATGCTTCCCATTCGGTAATCGCTATATTTTGCCATTCACTTTCCCAACCTAATTCTAATTCATCAACCAAAGCGCAAGCTGCGGCTAGTGCTTCATTTTGTTTTTGTTCTTGCCATTGTTTCAAAAGACTTTCAATTAACGCACTACGGTTATCAACTTTTTGGTCAATGTAATTTAGTAGTTCATCTGGCAATGAAATTGAGATTTTAGCCATATCCTACCCAGGGTCATACTATAAGTAGTATAGCCTAATTTGATATTTTTAGTCTAGTAGTTTGTAAATATAGAATTTGATTTAGTTCGGGTGATAATTTTGGTGGTGAGGTGAATATTTACACGATCTGCTTGCAGCAGTGCTTCGCTAATCCCTAGTAATTCTTGAGTGAGATAATGTGAATAGATACAGGTAATTACTTCAAAATAGCAAATTTTCAAAAGGATAAGTTTGCTTCCAACGATAGGTATTAAAGTCACGCTGATCTACTGAAAAAATGCGTCCATGCCCTAAATGTTCTGCTAAAATTACTAGGGAAGCATCAGCTAAATCCATCGGTAGATTAGCATATTTTTCCATTAATTTAATAATTTGCGGAGTATGGTGAGGCTCTAAATTAAAGATTGTAAATAATTCTTTTTCCAGACTATTTAAAAAAGTAACTTGAGCTTGAACTCCTTTGCGAGTTAGCAAAAGATAACAGGTTTCTGTGACAACACACCATGTTGTAATTAAAGGTTCATTGTATTTTTTTAAAGCCTGTTTTGCTCTTTCGTGGTAGGTGTCTTTTTGATCAATAAGAGCTAACCAAAATCCTGTATCAACTATGATCATATTTATTGGGTAATGTATTAGATAGAACTTCTTTATATGTGGTTGATAAATTTTCTTCCACAGCACAACAACCAATTAATCCAATTTCATCAAATTTTTCATAGATGGTTTTTTGTTGATGATGATTTTCTGGTTTTGGATAACGTTTTTTGAGTAATTGAATAAAATCTAGTAGTAAGATTTGCGCTTCTTCTGGTAAGGTGTCAATATCTTTAGATACTTCTGCAATTTTTATTACCATGATTACTACCTTTTTTGAATTATGTTATTACTATAATACTGCTTGACGAATATCTTCCCAATCTTGTGCTGTCATTTCTGTTGCATTTCCTGAGTTTAAACCTTCTAAAAGCATGGTTTGTAGTTGTTCTTTTGCTTTGGAGTTTTTGGACTTGTCGCACTAATTACCGAAAATATTCACGCTTCGCTGATGTAACCTCCTTGCGCTACCTGTTCTTCTATATAATCGCGCATGGTGTCAGGTAAGGAAATATTCATACTTTTCATAATGTGATTTCGCTGAATTTTCTTTTCTATAGTATGGCAGTTTCTGTCATTTTCTGCCATGATAACGGTAATGATTATTTGTAAAGTATTGTAAATACTAATCAATGAGTTTTCAAAATTACCAAATTTAGCGTATATTGTGGATTGACAAGTGTAACCTTGTAGGTTACAGTAAATATTGTTATTTTACTTATGATCAGAAATTTCAAGCATAAGGGGTTAAGAAAGCTGTTTGAAGATGATAATAGAAGTGGAATTAATCCAAATCATGCTGAAAAACTGTTAGATTTATTAGATAGACTAGATGCTGCATCTGTAGCCGAGGATATGAATTTTCCTGGTTCTAAGTTTCATCAATTAATAGGAAATAGGAAAGGTGAATATTCAGTTACAGTTTCTGGTAATTGGCGTTTAACTTTTGTTTTTGAAGATGGGGATGCTTACGACGTAAATTACGAGGATTATCATTAGGATTATTAACATGAATACTAACAGAAAACCAAGACATCCTGGTGCTTTGATTAAACGTCAATATTTAGAACCTTTAAATATGACGGTGACAGAACTTGCTAATATTTTGGGTGTGTCTCGAAAAACGGTTTCGGAACTTGTGAATGAACGTGCAAATGTAACACCTAATATTGCGTTGCGGTTAGCAAATGCTTTTCAAACTACGCCGGAACTTTGGTTAAATCTTCAGCAGAAGTTTGATCTTTGGTGTGCGAAAAATGAATCTGAAGAGTGGAAAAATATCTCACCTATTGAAATTAGTTAAAATAGTTCGGGTAATAATTCTTAGGTGAGGTGAATATTTCCTGGTGTATCTGTCATGCTTCTATTGTCTTCTCTTATTTACGCGATCTGCTTGCAGCAGCGCTTCGCTATCGCTCTACTAATCCCTAGTAATGCTTGATTGAGATAACGTAAACAGATACAGGATTTTTGAGTTTTAATAAGTGCGTTATTAATAGTGGGTTATTTTGTTATTAACCCACTGAAAATATTACTTATTTCCTAAAAATTCATCTACGGTAATTCCTGCTTGTCTAATTAAACTTCTGAGTAATCCTGGTGCTAGTTCTTTATGATTGGGAACTGATAAAATGGGTTTTGATTCGTGCCACAGTATGATATGACTTCCGGTTTGATGATCTACAGCATAGCCAAATTTTTCAAAGATTTTGACTGTTTGTTTACCGGAAATATTTGATAAAAGTCCCATTTATACTACTACTTCCCCTACAAAAGATTGAGATTCTTTGGTTACATAGGGTTTTCCATGTTTTTCTAATACGTGAAGATAGCCTTTGATAGCATCTTTGATATTTTCAATTGCTTCATCTAAGTTTTTACCTTGACTGACACAACCAGGAAGTTCTGGTACTTCAGCAACGTAACCTAGATATTCTGAATCATAGGTGAATATTACTTGAAATTTCATACAGGAGGGGTTTGTATATTTGTGTGCTGATTATTAATATATCTAATTTTCTTGGCTAGTTGTTTGAGGATTTGATTTAGTTCGGGTGGTGAGGTGAATATTTACACGATCTGCTTGCAGCAGCGCTTCGCTATCGCTCTAATAATCCCTAGTAATGCTTGAGTGAGATAACGTAAACAGATACAGGGTAGGGTTTTCAGGTGCGAACTGCTTGCAGCAGTGCTTCGCTATCGCTCTATTAATCCCCAGTAATAGTTGAGTGAGATAATGTAAACAGATACAGGGTAGGGTTTTCAGGTGCTATCGCCCTAAACATCCCTAGTAATACTTGAATGAGATAACGTAAACAGATACAGGGTAAGGTTTTCAGATGCGAACTGCTTGCAGCAGCGCTTCGCTATCGCTCTATTAATCCCTAGTAATGCTTGAGTGAGATAACGTAAACAGATACAGGGTAAAGTTTTCAGGTGCGAACTGCTTGCAGCAGCGCTTCGCTATCGCTCTATTAATCCCTAGTAATAGTTGGGTGAGATAATGTAAACAGATACATGGTTTTTTAGTTGTAATTTAGAGTTATTAATAGTGGGTACTGTTGGGTTTCTTTGTGTGAACCCAACCTACTTGCTAAACATTTAATTTTATTAACTATTCTGGCTCTTCGGTACTTACTATGCTAAATTAACCAATAAAATCTTAAAATTCTTGCCATATAAGGATTATAGGTTAATTCATCGGTTAATTCGACATAAATTTGGCATTAAAAACAATAAAGTCCTTTATTTATAAGGGTTCTGGGGTAAATAAACTCATATTTGGCATAACAAATACCGAAGAGCCACTATTCTTTCACAGAATCAAGAGACTTAATACTATTTTTTCTTATTAACTCTCTTGATTTTTGAATCGAATTTACTTCTTCTTTACTATAATGTCAGCTTTTTGTTGATGTGTGACAGTTATGGTGTGGAAGGAGGTATCTAAAACCCAATGACAATTGGGGATTTATTTTTTAGTAGGATCAGGAAACGGTTTGCCATACTCATCATTGATACTTGAAAATCTTAACTTGATGCCATTAG
>Ga0082207_1000189_pt1 | contig 35316 bp, 31 predicted proteins | sample LakMenEpi10Aug09_FD_71540 | JGI IMG/M metagenome (GOLD analysis project Ga0082207, IMG submission 71540)
ATTTAGTTTGTTTTTTAATGAACAATTAAAAGTGCTAGTTACTGCTTCCAATCAATATTTATGGGGAAGTTTTTTACTAGGAGTTGGAGCTATATGCTGGGCAATTTATGCCTTAGCTCAAAAACAATTATTACAATCTCTTTCCTCCTCTCAAGTTATGGCATTTATTTATGGAAGCTGCACAATTTTATATTTACCCGTCGCCACGCCTACGGCAGTTTTTAGCCTCACCCCATTTCAGGTATTAATTCTACTATTTTGTGGACTCAATACCTTAATTGCCTATGGTTGTTTTGCCGAGTCTTTAGAACATTGGGAAGCTTCACGGGTAAGTGCCGTTTTAGCCTTAGCCCCGATTATTACTCTCATTTCTGTTGATAGTATTGCGGTATTATTTCCCCATTTAATTGAACCGGAAAATTTAACTATTTTGGCTGTGATAGGAGCAATTATTGTGGTAGCAGGTTCGATGATGATTGCATTAGGAAAAAAAACCTAGAGTGAACCAAATATAATGCACTACTTTCTTTAACAAATTAAGGTTAACCTACTGAATAATTAATTGACGGATAATTGGTAATCTTTTAATGTTTTAAATTTAGCGAATCTAAATGGATTATACACTCATAATAATCAAGATTATTAATCCTAAAAAATACCCCGATGTCTTTGTAGGGGAGAGGCGCGCCTCGCCCCTACGATTAATTGGATTATAAATTAACCCTCTGATTTCTCGAAATTTAACGCCGCAGAATTCATACAATAGCGTTGTCCCGTGGGTTTGGGGCCATCATCAAAAACATGACCTAAATGGGCACCACAGTTGGCACACACCACTTCAGTCCGACGCATGAAGAAACTGAAATCATTTTCACATCTAACATTTTCTTCATTAATGGGTTGCCAAAAACTCGGCCATCCGGTTCCCGAATCAAATTTTGTTTCGGAAGTAAATAACTCTGTGCCACAACAAACGCATTTATAAATACCCTTTTCTTTATTATCATGGTATTTTCCTGTAAATGCGCGTTCCGTGCCTTTTTTCCGAGTCACACGGAATTCTTCATCACTGAGTTGTTGTTTCCATTCAGCATCAGTTTTCTTGATTTTATCTACCATAAGACCTCTAGTAAAGTAAGCTGTTCTGGTGTTCCAGTGTTCCTTATTCTCTCCCCCCCAACCCCCCCGTACACGGTGGGGGTTAGGGGCTGTTCCCTATTTAGCCCCCGTACACGGGGGGTTGGGGGGCTATTCCCTATTTAGCCCCCGTACACGGGGGGTTGGGGGGGCTGCTCCCTACTATTTAGTTACGAGTTAACCATTTTTGTGCATTTAAACGCTGAACTACGCCAAACACTAATAAATCAAGATTGATTTTTCGTTCATCCCCTAAAAATGGCTCAATTGTAGAGGGTTTAATTCCATTTAAAGCACAGGTAAATAACTTTAAAGAACTAATATCTTCATTGGGAAAATAGACATTAAACTGTCGTTTTCCCTGTTGCCATTGACCAACTACTTGCCAACAATCTTGATTTTCTCCTAAGCTAGAAGGCAATTTTTCTTTGGCAAATTTGAGGTCTAAATTCTCAACACCTTGACTATTTAATGCTTTTTGTAAGGCGGGAATATAGTCCTGTTGGATAAACTCACCGAAAGGTTTATCTTCTAATGCCGGGGCTTTGGCTTTTTTCTGGGCTTCAGGTTTTTCGCCTGGTGTTTCTGGGGTGGCTTCAGGGTTGGGTTTTGTTTCTTCAGACATGGAGACTTCCTTACTTTAATTTCAACAACAATTTACCAGAATATTCAAGCTATTTTAACGGATGATTGATTGCTGTGCAGGGGAGGGAAAACCCTACCCCTGATTTTTTTTGTTAAATTTCGGCGGCGGCTCGTTCAATTAAACGACGGGCTAAGGTTTGAGTTCCGGTATGGGTATAATAGTTAGTCGTCATGTCCAGAAATGCGGCAACATAATCTAACTTATCATTGGTAATATCGACAAACCCTTGTAGGTTTTTAACTACTTTTTCCGGGGTTAAATCGTGTTGAGAAACAAAATCTCCCATCCAACCCTTAACCGAACCAAAACTTTCTTGTACAAAGTTTAATTTACTTTCGGAATCTTTCCCCGGAATCACATCATTAATCCGTTTAAAGCCTTCATTTTGTTCTAATTCTTTCGGGGTTAAGTTTCCAATTGTTGATAACGCCGAACTAATAAAATCTGGCCCCAAAGGAATTAAACCATCCAAACAAACTAACGCCGTCATCCGCATTAAAGATTCTCCGCCATAATCTCCTAATGCGGCTAAAAAGTCCCCAATACTATCACCTGGGATACCATTAATTAAACAAAATCCGACTAATTCTGTAACTAATTTCAGAGATAAATCAATCGCTTGAGCTTTATTTGGTTTGGGGGTTAATTGATTTAAGAAGCCTAAAAAGCTGACACTTTCTCCGATTTTATTGGCTAAAGCGGCTGCTCCTAAAGCCGTTCCAGTGCTATCAATAGTTTGATATAACCACAATGCCCGTTGATAATCCTGTTCTTGTTTTTTGTCATTATAGAGCCATAAAGCCCGTTCACTGACCTGTTGAATATAGGCGGGGTCATCTTCTCCGGTAATGGTTTTAACCGTATTTTCAAACCCAACTAAATTATTCCATTGACCCGGAATTACAAAATCTAACCCGCGTAAAACCATGACGGTAACGCCACCTGTCGGTAATTCATCAACTAATTGAGTGATAGGTTTACTCACAGTCATTCTCCTAGAATAGTACAGTTATTGTTGCTAGAAATGCTAACTAATATTATTTGATTCGGGATAACCCATTCAAATTGAATTTTCCCAGCCATTCTTCTCGGTCATTGGCGGTAAAAGATTCTGCCCGAGATTGGACTTTGACTTGATGGCGGTTTGCCACTAAAATAGCAGTAGTATTTTTACCTTGAGTAACGGCTGGATATCCACTAATAGTTTTACTACTTTGTTGATATTTTGTCGCCGCACTGGGATTATTCGCTAGGTCATTAATTGAAAGCATGGCTACATTTTTCCCACCTTGATTCAATTTGGCTTCGGCAAAACCTGTTTTTTCCTGAGCAAAAACAACCTGATAACCGTCTTGACTTTTGGGGAAAAATTTATTAAATTGGCTGCCAGAAACAGGTTTTTGGGCAACGGTTGTTTGGCCAGAATTATTAGTAGATTGATTCCCCGACGGAGGTGTAGAAGCTTTGCCCCCGCAAGCCGATATTAATAACGACATTGCTAGGGTTAAGGCGATTAAAACTTTAGGTAATTGTTTAAAATTCATACTTTAGGCAAAAAAAAGGTAAAAATCGGCGATTATTCCCCTATAGTTGGGGAAAATAACCCTTATTTCCCCTAGTATAAGCTTTTTAGAGGAAAGGAGAAGCCAGAAGTTCTACAAGTTTGACTTCATAAAGGATTGAAGATATTTATACCATCGGGCGGCTAGAGAAATTTCAGTAAAGGGAATTTGGACAATTTTAGCAGTATCGGTGAATCTAAATTCTAACGCGATCGCTTTTCCTTTTTCTGGGGGAATATTCGGGTCAACGGCCTGATTTTCCACTAATAATCCCAAGGACTCCACCTGTTTGAGAGAAAAGGTTTCTAAATTAATCGGGCCTTTGCGGGTAGGTTTTCCCCAGGTTAGGTCGGTTTCCTTGAGGCCCAAGACCGCATAAATGTCATATTTAGCCTTATCAAAATCCGTTGCCCAGGCTTGATAGGCCTCCAATTTTTGGTATTCATTCCAACCCGACCAAGCTAAACCAATAAATATCGCCAGCAGGGGAAGCCATAATAAACCACGTTCCATAATAGTTTTTTCTGTGTGTTAATTTAGGATCTATGATCCTCTATTTTGAGGATGATAGATAGAATAGAAACAAGATTGTATGTTCTGACCCAAGAAACCCGGTTTCTCCGGTTTAGATGTTAACCTATTATCAACCTTAACCGTTGAAAAACGATGAAAAAATTTTTCCTATTCTGCTTATTTTTAATTGGTTTGGGCTGGGCAGTTTCTAACTTCTCCGGTCTTGCCAATCAAGGCAGTTATGACAGTATTGTACTTGATTTTAGAGAATCTTTAGGAAAACAAGAAATTGCCAATCAAGTTCGGATAATAGCCGAAAAATATCAAATTGTTCCCTATCTCAATAGTGAATTTTCCCAAGCGGATAATGTTTATGTTGTTAGAGGGGATGCTAAATTACTCAAATCCTTGAGAAAATCTTTGGGTAAACAAACAGAATTTATTGAACCCAATTATATCTATAGTGCTGACGAAATCCCAGGAGTAAATTCTCAAGCTGCGATTATTTATGATACGGCAAATGCAATTCCCAATGACCCTTTATATGGAAAACAATGGAACTTTCGCAGTATTAATTTAGAAGGAGCCTGGAGTGAAACCCAGGGAGAAGGAGTTACCGTTGCCATTATTGATAGCGGAGTTAGTCTAGTTCCCGATTTAGAACAGACCCAATTTGTGGAAGGCTATGATTTTGTAAATGATAAAATTGAAGCCTTTGATGATAACGGACATGGAACCCATGTTGCCGGAACTATTGCCCAATCAACTAATAATAATTATGGTGTAACAGGCATTGCTTATAAAGCCAAAATTATGCCCTTAAAAGTATTAAGTTCCGGGGGCGGAGGCACGATTTCTGATATTGCCGAAGCGATTAAATTTGCTGCTGACCATAACGCCGATGTGATTAACATGAGTTTAGGCGGTGGTGGCGAAAGTAACTTAATGCAAGAAGCCATTGATTATGCCTATTCTAAAGGAGTTGTAATTATTGGCGCGGCGGGAAATTCCGGGGAAAATTGCGCCGGATATCCTGCCCGTTATCCTAAAGTTTTAGGTGTGGCTGCGTTAGATGCGGCCGGAAATAAAACCCCCTATTCTAATTTTGGGGCTGGGGTTGATATTGCCGCCCCAGGAGGATTAATTGAAGGGGAAAATCAAGTCGGAGGTATCCTACAAAATACCATTGACCCGGCAACGGGTGAGGCGGTTTTTGCAGCTTTTCAAGGTACAAGTATGGCGGCGCCGCACGTTGCTGGGGTAGCTGCATTAATTAAAGCTAGTGGAGTTACCGAACCAAATCAAGTAATTAATATTCTCAAAGAATCTGCCCGCAAAGTTGCAGAAGACCCCCTAAATCATTTTGGGGCGGGTCATTTAGATGCTACAAATGCCGTGCAAATGGCATTAAAAGGACAAATTACTTTCCGAGATTTCTTTCGTTGGTTACGCGATAATGGCTATCTGAGTCCTCGGTTTTGGGTTGATGGCGGGGCGGTAGCATTATTGCCTAAATTAGCGATGGTTTTGGGTTCCTATTTATTAGCTTGGTTTCTGAGAAATTATTTTCCGTTTCAATGGGGTTGGTCTTTGGCTGGAGGATTAGTTGCTGGAAGTAGTGGTTTATTTTTCCTGCGGGGTTTCTATATCTTTGATTTACCCCAATGGCCGATGCGAATGATGGGTAGTTCTCTCCCCGAATTAGGGGGAGCAATTCAAGGAAGTTCTACCTTAAATCCCATTTTTGCTAGTGTATTAATTCCAGTAATTTTAATCCTATTATTCCTGGGACATCCCCAGTGGAAATGGGTAGCGATTGGAATAACAATTGGAACAGCAAGTTGTTTAGGAATTAGTGCAATAGTATCTCCTACTGTTTGGGGATTAGGCACAGGTTTCGTCTCTCAATTGTTTTTAGTTACCAATGCTTTGTTATGTTTTGGGTTAGCTCGTTTAGCGATTAAAACTCAGGTGAACGCAATATGAGTATTACAGTAACAGGTACAATTGAACGCAAGGGATTTGGTTCTGGAACCTGGGCATTGGTCAGCGAGAGCAAAACCTATGAACTCCATAATCCTCCTCAAGATTTGCAAAAATCTGGGTTAAAAGTCACCATTACAGGTCAAATTCGAGAGGATATTATGACGATGGCAATGATTGGCCCTGTGTTAGAAATAGAATCTTTTGAAACGGCTTAATTATTGAGCCATAGCAGGGAAATCCTCCTGATTTTAATTGGGGAGTTAGTGACCTAATATTTGGGAGGATTTTCCAAGAAACTGAACATGGAAATTAGTAAGTACCTAAACAAAATTAATTACACATCCTCCACCCTATTCCCTCCCCCCCTAGCCCCCCGTGCACGGGGGGTTAGGGGGGGCTGTTCCGGTGTTCCCTCTCTCAACTAGGTAATTTATTTTGTGCAACTACTTAATGAGATATATTGATTTATTTTGTGGAATTGGAGGATTTAGAATTGCAATTAATCAAGTATTAACTGCTAAAAATATTAATCCAAAATGTGTTTTTTCCTCGGATATTGACCCCGATGCTCAAAAAATATATCAGATGAATTTTGGGGAACAACCCGCCGGAGATATTACTAAAATTGAAGCCAAAGATATCCCCGAACATGATCTTTTATTGGCGGGGTTTCCCTGTCAACCCTTTAGTATTTGTGGACAACTTAAAGGGTTTGAAGATACCAGAGGAACATTATTTTTTGATATTGCTCGAATTTTAGCTAATAAAAAACCCAATTATTTTATCCTAGAAAATGTTAAACAATTAGTCGGACATAACCAAGGAAAGACTTTAAAATCTATTATTGAAGTTTTAGAAAAATTGGGTTATACTGTTGAATATAAAGTATTAAATGCTTTAAATTGTGGATTACCCCAAAAGCGAGAACGGATTTTTATTGTCGGTTATCGTCAATCTTTACCGTTTCGCTGGGATATTCAAAAAATACCGATGAAACCCTTAACAGAAATCTTAGAACCGCAGGTTTCAGACTTTTATTATGCTTCTGAGAAAATCCGTAATAGTCGTTTAATTAAATATCAAGGAAAAACCCATACTGAACCGACAATTTGGCATGAAAATAAAGCTGGTCATATTAGTGCTTATCCCTATTCCTGTGCCTTAAGAGCCGGAGCATCCTATAATTATTTATTAGTCAATGGAGAACGACGGTTAACGGAACGAGAAATGCTACGTTTGCAAGGGTTTCCCGACGAGTTTAAAATATTGGGTTCCTATTCGACTTTTCGCAGATTAATTGGCAATAGTGTGGCCGTTTCTTGTGTAGAAATTGTGATGAATTGCTTATTAAATACGATAGAAAATTTTGCTATAGATTTGAAGTGACCACAAAGGCACGAAGACACGAAGAAATCGGGTTTTTGTGTCACCTCTGGCCTAATGACAAGTTTCGCGCTAGGCTTTATGTTAATAAATTGCAACAATCGCTAATTTTGACGAGGAACCCTAAGTTGCATAGGGACGTCACCAACAGAATGCTTGAGTTAGGCCCTGTGTGCCGGATAACCTAAGTATTCTCACGGAAACTGGAAATAATTTCTGTCTAGGAAACAACTAAAACATGACTGCAACGACTGTCCGTATCAACTACGAAATTAAAGACCCCTCCCTTGCGCCGAAGGGAAAACAACGGATTGAATGGGCCGGCCGTGAAATGCCTGTTCTGCGCCTGATTCAAGAACGCTTTGCCCAAGAAAAACCCTTTGCAGGTCTGCGGTTAGCTGCCTGTTGTCACGTTACGACGGAAACGGCCCATTTAGCCATCGCCCTGAAATTGGGTGGCGCCGATGCGGTGTTAATTGCCAGTAACCCTCTATCTACCCAGGATGATGTTGCAGCGAGTTTAGTTGTTGACTACGGAATTCCGGTCTATGCGATTAAAGGGGAAGACGCCGAAACCTATATTCGCCACGTTCAAATTGCTTTAGATCATCGTCCTAATATTATTATTGATGATGGTAGCGATGTGGTGGCAACTTTAATTCAAGAACGTCAACACCAAATCCCCGACTTGATTGGGACAACGGAAGAAACCACCACCGGAATTGTGCGTTTGAAAGCGATGTTGAGAGATGGGGTTTTAACTTTCCCTGCCATGAATGTCAACGATGCCGATACTAAGCATTTCTTTGATAACCGTTATGGTACTGGTCAATCAACTTTAGATGGAATTATCCGCGCTACTAACGTCCTGTTAGCGGGTAAAAATATTGTGGTGGCTGGTTATGGTTGGTGCGGAAAAGGTACCGCACTGCGGGCACGGGGTTTAGGCGCCAATGTGATTGTCACCGAAATTGACCCAGTTCGCGCTATTGAAGCGGTGATGGATGGTTTCCGGGTGATGCCGATGGATGAAGCTGCATCGGTGGGAGATTTATTTATTACTGTGACTGGGAATAAGCACGTTATTCGCGGCGAACATTTTGACGTCATGAAAGATGGCGCCATGGTTTGTAATTCCGGTCACTTTGATATTGAAATTGACCTGAAAACCTTGGGAGAAAAAGCCACCGAAGTTAAAGAAGTTCGTAACTTTACCCAAGAATATAAACTCAAAAACGGTAAATCCGTTGTGGTCTTGGGAGAAGGTCGTTTAATTAACTTAGCCGCGGCCGAAGGACATCCTAGCGCGGTGATGGATATGAGTTTTGCTAACCAAGCCTTAGCTTGTGAACATTTAGTCAAAAACCAAGGTAAATTGGAACCGGGAATTCATTCTATTCCGGCGAATCTTGACAAAGAAATTGCTCGTTTGAAGTTAGACGCCATGGGGATTAAAGTTGATAGCTTGACCCCAGAACAAATCGAGTATGTTAACTCTTGGACATCGGGAACATAAACCAGTTTAGGACTTACGCCAAGAAACCGGGTTTCTACGAAAAATATGAATGTTTTTCGCGCTTATATCTAAGAAGAAATCCGGTTTCTGAGATAGATTTTTAAGCCACCCTTTAAACCGGGTTTCTGAACCTGAAGCCCGGTTTTTGAATGACTGAAAACTTAATTTAAGAAAAGATTATGGTTGAATGGATTACTAATACCATGAGTTCCTTGGGGTATCTAGGAATTGGTTTATTAATGTTTTTAGAAAATCTATTTCCGCCTATTCCTTCTGAGTTAATTATGCCCTTAGCTGGTTTTACGGTATCCAGAGGAGAAATGCAATTTTTTCCGGCGGTTTTAGCGGGAGTTGTCGGAACAATATTAGGGGCGTTTCCTTGGTATTATGCGGGTAAATTCTTTGGGGAAGAACGGTTAAGAGATTTAGCCGACAAATACGGAAAATGGATTACAGTGACCGGAAAAGATATTGATAAAGCCAATAATTGGTTTACTCGATATGGCGGAATGGCGGTTTTTTTATGTCGTTTAGTTCCCGGGGTGAGAACCTTAATTTCTTTACCTGCGGGTCTAAATCATATGCCGTTAACTCCTTTCATTATCTATTCTACCATTGGTACAACCCTTTGGGTGACTTTTTTAACCGGAGCCGGGTATTTGTTAGGAGACCATTATGATTTGGTTGAAGAATATATAAGCCCTATTTCTAAGATTGCGTTATTAAGTTTAGTCATTGGTTTTGGTCTTTGGGTACTGCGTAAAAATATGAGAAAAAGCGCCGAGTAATCAGTTATCAATTATCAATTATCAGTTATCAATTATCAGTTATCTTTGAAACCGTTGGCGAATTCGGGAGACTAATAAATCCACTTCGGGTAATTTGAGAAATAGAATTAATACCATAAAAACAATTAAGCCGATAATCCCCGGAAGCACTAATTCTAGTAATAAAAACCCAAAATTATCACCGGGGGCTAAAATTCTTAAGCCTTGTAATGTTCCCCAACTCACCAACCCAGAAATTAGACTAATTATTGTTAATCCCAAAAAGGGTAAACTCCATTCCCGCCAGGGTAAACCATTTAATTTTATATGTAATAGCCATAAAAACATCCCCATGGAAACAACATTGACTAAAACCGTTGCGAAGACTAAACCCGGCGCACCCCAAGATTTAACCAACATAAAATCTAATACCCCATTTAAGAAAATATTAAAAATACTAACTTTAAATGGAGTCTGTCCATCTCCTAAACCATAAAATACCCTAACTAATACATCCCGTCCTAAATAAAAGAACATCCCCACGGAATAGGCAACTAAAACCGAAGCCACAAACTCCGATGCTGCTAAGTTAAACGCATACCGCTCATAAACAATTCTCACCGTGGGTAAGGCTAACGCCACCATTAATGTACTTAATGGTAACATGGTAATTGCTGTTAATATTAACGCCTGACGAATCCGGTCTTTTAATTCTGGCCATTGTTCAGGATCTCGTAAACGAGCAAAAACAGGTAAAAAAGGAACCAAAATCATATTAGAAATGATTCCTAATGGAGTTTGAACTAATAATCCAGCATAGCCCATAGCCGAGGCAGCTTGAGGAATATAAGAAGCGAAAAATAAATCTGTATACACATTAATTTGTAACATTCCTGATGATAAAGTCGCGGGTAACATGACTTTCATCACATCTCTTAATCCCGGTATTTTAAAATTAAATCGTAGTCTTAAAGTTCCTAACCCCGATTTCCACATCGCCGGAACTTGAATAATCCATTGTAAAACCGCCCCCGCCAAAGTCGCCCAAGCTAATACTTCCCCTCCTAAAACCATATATTTAGGACTATCAACATCATCTCCTAAAATCCCAATTAAAACCCCTAATCCTAAAATTAAAGCCGCACTAGAAAACAAAGGACTAATAGACGGCAACCAATACATATCCGCCGCATTCAGTGTACCAAATCCAATCCCAATTAACCCCGCAAATAAAGCCATCGGAGCCATAATTTTTAACTGTTCAATGGCAATATTTCGGGTGGCTATGCCTTCGGGAGTTGAACTTAAACCCGGAGCCATTAAATCAATTAATGGCGTGGCAAAAATTACTAATCCTACTGTTACTACTAATAAAACCATGCCGACTAAAGTAGAAACAGTTTCAACTAAAGCCTCGGCATCTTTGCGCTCTCTATTTGCTAAAGCACTAACAATGGCACTATGAAAGGGGCCGTTAATTCCACCTAATAAAATTAATAAAAATCCGGGGATAACATAAGCAAAATTATAGGCATCAATGGCTGGCCCCACACCAAAAGCCGCCGCCATTACTTGTTGACGGATTAAGCCAAATACTTTACTAATTAGGGTAGCAACTGCAACAATAGTGGCAATTCCTACTAATGAACGAGAGGGTTTAGGTTCTTCTGACACGGAATATCCACAGGGGTTAAAATCCAAACCCTAGTTTAATCGGAATTGACCACTATTCAAACCTATTGCTCATGGATTCTTATTTGTATCGCTATGGGCCCCTAGAGTCAGGGGTTTTGCTCAAACGCTATAAACGATTTTTAGCGGATATTCAGTTAACCTCTGGGGAGGTAATTACCGCCCATTGTCCGAATACTGGGCCGATGACCGGGGTTTGTATCCCAGGAAACCCGGTGATGGTGTCCTATAGCCCTAGTAAAACCCGCAAATATCCCTATACTTGGGAGTTAATTCAGTTAAATTCGGAGGTTGACCCCCCCATTAGTAAGGGGGGGCTGGGGGGGTTAATTTGGACTGGAGTTAATACGGCTTTACCGAATAAAATAATTAATTTAGCTTTAACAGAAAAGTTATTTCCCTCATTAGGAAATTATAGCGAAATTAGGAAAGAAGTTCCCTATGGAATGAATTTAAAAAGTCGGGTTGATTTTCTGTTAAAAGGAAAAGATAAACCGATTTATTTAGAAGTTAAAAATACTACTTGGTCTGATGGGAAAATTGCTTTGTTTCCCGATACGGTAACTGAAAGAGGACAAAAACATCTCAAGGAATTAATTGAAGTTGTTAAACAAGGTGATCGCGCAGTTATGTTATATTTTATTAATCGAGGAGATTGTACAGAATTTGCCCCTGGAGATACCGCCGACCCGGTTTATGGTCAACTGTTAAGAGAAGCAATTTTAGTAGGTGTGGAAATCTTACCCTGTCGATTTGAAATTACCCCGGAAGGTATTAAATACTTAGGGTTAGCACTTCCGTTGTTGCGATGAAGCCCATCCTAATCATCTAACCCTCTTCTATCACTCTCCGAGAGGTCAATCCCTAGAAGCTTTATTAGTCAGTCAATACAAGCTATCCTATTACAAAAACTAGGTTGTTGTATTTGTTGTTAGAAAGAAATAGCAGCGATCTTTTAATAGTTAGGCAGTAGGACGACGATACTGATACAATCATCGGCCATTACAAAATTTAGTAAGGCTATATGGCAAACAAATCGCATTTCAATAGTGGACACATAGCAATAAATCAATTGAAAAAAAAGGGGGTATTGCATAGCTCAATAATCGCCGGAATTTCAACGCTACATACGATTCATGGTGTTTTTATTCAAGATGCAGTTGAATTTTTGAAAACATTACCTGACTCATCGGTGCAACTAATTATTATAGACCCACCCTATAATCTTGACTTGGACAACTGGGACACCTTCCATAACTATCTCGAATGGGCGAAAGGATGGCTAGACCAAATCTATCGTGTTTTATCTGATTCAGGTAACTGCGTTATATTTGGAGGTTTTCAATATCAGGATTTAAAGAATGGCGACCTTCTTGAAATCCTACATTACACTCGCCATCAAACAGATTTGCGATTTGCGAATCTTATTATTTGGTACTACAAAAACGGCATGAGCGCACATCGTTTTTTTGCCAACAGGCATGAAGAAGCGGTTTGGCTTTCCAAGACGAAAAAATACTATTTCGATATAGTCTAATGAAAGACTCCAGCCTTGATGACGTACTTGAAGAAATTGCTTCTGCGAATCAACTGACAAACGATTGGGAAAAACCCTTTTTGTAAAAGATTCAAACTCAAACGTTATATCGACGAGTGCGATCGCTGATCTTGTAGTGCGATCGCCTAAAAATCACGGCTTATAGTAATAGCGATCGCATTGACCTATCGCTTTAGATATACGCCAACGTCAATAACTTGCTAGGATTGGAGTAATAAGGCAAACCCACAGGAGTATAGAGTCCCATGCTTGCCGAGGAAATTTTTACACCCCTGCCCGATCACACCCAACTTCCCTGTGAAGACGGTACTTTCGTGAAGAATTTTCAGGAACATCCCCAAAGTATTTTACTTACCAGTACGATTCGCCCGATCTTCGATCAAATTCATCCCGACGGACAGTACACGATTGGTCAAGATAGCGGCATTTATTGGCGTTTAACCGAACCACCGCAGAGGGGAGCCGAAGCCCCAGACTGGTTTTATGTGCCGAATGTGCCGCCGTTACTCAATGGCAAAGGCAGACGATCCTATGTGTTATGGCAGGAAATTATCCCGCCGCAGATCGTTTTAGAGTTTGTTTCTGGTGATGGATCTGAGGAACGCGATCGCACCCCTTGGAGTGGCAAATTTTGGATCTACGAAACGGTGATTCGTCCGGCATATTACGGGATCTACGAAGTGGAAAAAGCGAGTGTTGAACTATATCACTTGATCGGTAGCCACTATGAATTAATGACTCCTAATGTTCATGGACAGTATGAAATTCCAGAATTACAAGTTGCGTTAGGTATTTGGCAGGGAAGCTATCAAAATATGGAATTGCCTTGGTTACGGTGGTGGAATTTGCAAGGAAAACTGTTGCTCAGTCCTGAAGAAAAAGTGATTCAAGCTCAACAGAAAGCCGAAAAATTTGCGGCAAAATTGCGGGAGTTAGGTATTGATCCAGAGACTCTTGATTAACTGGTCAATTCTGGCGTGAAGGGCGATCGGCATTAGTGGGGGAAGTTTCACAAATAAGACTTTAAGGTGTTCAGAAGCGATGGTGAGAAGAACAATAGCTCGATTATTGACTTTAATTTATGACCACCTACTTATTGTCTGTTTTTAAATTGTTCAGTTGGGTTCCATGCCCAGGAGTTAGAAAACGCGATTTTCCATACAGTGCTACGCTACTCATAGTGTAGCTGCGTAAGTCCTGGGAGGGTTAATTGAAGATAATGCAAGAAGCCAGAAATGTTTTAGGCGGAAAACTGGAAATGTGTTGCTCCGATCCGATGACCGGATTTTATCGGGATGGGTTTTGTTACACTGGAGGGCAAGATTTTGGTGTTCATGTAATTTGCGCCCAAGTCACCCCGGCATTCCTCGAATATACAAAAGCCCAAGGAAATGACCTTAGCACCCCCGTCACCGCCTTTGGGTTTCCGGGGTTAAAATCGGGGGATCGGTGGTGTTTGTGTGCCTCCCGTTGGCAAGAAGCCCTGGATGCGGGAGTCGCGCCCCCGGTGGTGCTAGAATCAACCCATGTTAGAGCGTTGGAAGTGGTTGATCTGGATCAGTTGCAACAATATGCCGTTCAGGGTTAGCTGAAAACGATATAGTAAGAAATTGAAATTATTAACGGTTTTTGAGATCCTATGTTCACCGTAGACATTATTGTTAAATACACTCCCACCCCCTTATCGATTCAAAAAAAGTCTGCTGAGGATGCCCAAGGAGCTTACAATCAGATTTTAGATGCACTGCGGGGAGGAAATGCCCAGGTCTTAGAATTTACTTGCGATAAAATTACAGATAAAAAACTGGCAATTCTCAGTAGTGAGATTTCTGCGGTACAAATTTCTGATAAAACCGGAGGAAATACCGCAGGAAGACCTCCTGGTTTTGTTGGTGCAAAGGCAGAATAGAGGGAATGACAACGAGCATGGAATCTTCAAGTCCAGCGATACGGGTACAAGAACTATGCTTTAGTTGGCCAAGCGGGGCGCAGGTCTTAAAATCCTGTTCCCTGGATGTTCCTAAAGGAGAGTTTTGGATGCTTTTGGGAAGCAATGGTAGTGGAAAATCCACCTTATTGAGATTATTAGCTGGGTTATTACAGTCGAAATCGGGAGAAATTCAACTCCAAGGAAGGGTGGGGTTTGTGTTTCAAAATCCTGATCATCAGTTAGTCATGCCAACGGTAGGGGCAGATGTAGCCTTTGGATTAGTGGAGGATAAGTTACCCTGGATTGAAGTGAAACAACGGGTAGAAGATGCCTTAACTGCGGTGAAATTATTGGAGTTACAACGACGTCCGATTTATGCCTTAAGTGGGGGTCAAAAACAAAGAATTGCGATCGCTGGAGCCTTAGCCCGACATTGCCAGGTATTATTATTAGATGAACCCACAGCATTATTAGATCCCGATAGTCAAAATGATTTAGTGATTGAAGTGCAACGGTTAGTGAAAACCAGAGGCATTACAGCCCTATGGGTAACACACCGTTTAGAGGAATTAAACTATAGTGATGGGGCGTTTTTATTAGAAAATGGTCAGGTAGTAGGTCAAGGTGATCCTGAACCGTTGAAACGGCGATTAATGCAAAAAGAGTTAAAGGGTTAACCAGTCTAATCAATTTTAGTTAATTTAACCACAAAGACACAAAGAAGTTCTAAAAACGACGGATGATAGAAAAGATCGAGATCCCGATTAAGATGGAGACACCCCGATAAAATCGATCATTTGATGTAATGATCCCGGTTTAGTCACAATTAACACAGTAGACCCAGGTTCTAAAACCGTGCTCCCATTTGGAATCATCAAATCATCATGGGGGTGAGGTTGATAACCGACAATCAGAGAACTCTCAGGAAACCTTGCATCCTGAGCAATTTCCGCCACACTCCGACCCGCCACACGACAACGATCTGGAATTGGCAGTTTGAGAACCTCAATTTGTCCTTGCTCAAAGTGCATCATAGATTCTACTTGCGGATACTCAATGGCATTCACCATTGTAGATACCCCTAATTCCACGGTACTAACAATATGATTTGCCCCGGACAAACGCAAAGGTTCGGCAAAATCAGGGTGGCGCATCCGGCTTAAAATATGGGGAACTCCGTAATGTTTGGCGAGGGTGACCATGGCTAAATTCAGGGCATCACTTCTGAGCATCGCCGCCAAAGAAGTCGCTTTCCGAATTCCGGCTTCTAATAATACATCCGTACTTACCGCACTACCTTCAAAGGCCATGGCCCCAATTTTTTCCCTGGCATAGCTACAGGCGGTGGGGTCAGTATCAATAACTGCCACCGTATGCCCAAGTTCTAACAATTTTTGGGCTAAACTCAACCCAACTAATCCCCCGCCACCAATCAAAACATACATAGCAATACCTTAATTTTGGATTGATAATTAATCTTACCGTGTGGCAAGATTAACTGATAATATGAAGACTAATTATTCAGCAGTATCGAGAGTGGATGTTACCGAATTAGTCAGGATTTCAATTATTCTCCTACTGGTTTCGACGGGAGTGGCACTATTTTCCCGCAAAATTGGGATTCCCTACGTTACAGGTTTAGTGCTCGCAGGTTTGCCCTTCTCAGAATTTATGTCTCAATCGGTGGGTTTAGATCCGGTTTTAGTTTTGAATCTATTTTTACCTATTCTCATCTTTGAAGCCGGGATTAATACCGATGTTAGTCGTCTTAGGAGTACCTTTAAACCCATTGCCCTTTTAGCTGGCCCTGGGGCGATTTGTTCCGGTGGAATTATTGCAGTTTTATTAAAATTTGGCCTAGGACTCGATTGGATACCTGCCATCTTTATGGGGGTGATGTTAGCCAATACCGATACGGTTTCCATGATTGCGGTATTTAAGGAAATTCCAGTCCCTTCGAGACTTTCAACTATTGTGGAAGGGGAAACCCTGTTTAACGATGCGGCGGCTTTGGTTTGCTTTAATCTAATTTCACAATTTTATACCACAGGTTCCCTTACTGTCCTAGAAGGCTTTCAACAACTGCTGTTTAGCTCCGTTGGCGGGAGTCTGGTGGGGTTGGTCTTAGGCTACTTAACTATCCCTATCTTTGCCCGTTTAGATGATCCCCTGAATAGTCTATTACTCACCGTAGCCGTGGCATTAGGAACTTTTCAAGTGGGGCAATGGCTAGGGGTATCCGGTGCGGTGGCGGTGGTCGTAGCGGGATTAATTTTTGGAAATCTGGGACTGTCTCGCCAAACCTCAGCTTCAAGTCGAATTACCCTATTGAGTTTCTGGGAATATGCGGGTTTTACCGTTAATACTTTTATTTTTCTATTAATTGGGGTAGAAATCAACTTAGTAACATTTTGGCAAACCTTACCTGCGGTTTTGTTAGCGGTTTTAGTTTACCAAGTCGCCCGGGGTTTAACGGTTTATCCCTTATTAGCGGTTGCGAGTCGGTTTGACCGTGTAATTCCCCTGCGTTGGCAACATTTGTTATTTTTTGGGAATATTAAAGGCTCCCTATCCATGGCTTTGGCTTTAAGTTTACCAACCACACTCCCGGGACGGGATATTTTAATTACCTTGGTTTTTGGTAGTGTTCTAGTTTCCTTAGTCGGGCAAGGTTTAAGTTTACCTTGGGTGGTTAAACGCTTAAAGTTATCAACGGTTTCCTTGACACAGCAACGGGTGGAAGAATGGCAAGCGGAATTAATTACCGCCAAAGCTGCCCAGGATGAATTGGATAGTTTATTAAAGTCTGGAATTTTACCTAAATCTGTCTATGAAGAAATGCGTTCCACCTATCAATTAAAAATAGCGGGGGCCGAAAAGTCTTTGCGAGAATTTTATAATCGGCGTCCGGCAGATTTTGAACATTCTCAGGGAGATTATATTAGTAAATTAGACGCGATTCGTCGGCGTTTACTATTAGCGGAAAAAGGGGTTCTTAACGAAGCAATGCGGAAACGAATTTTATCGGAAACTATTGCCCAAAAGCGTATTCAAATCCTTGATCAACAATTACTGAAACTAGAGGATGATTAAAGCAGACTTGTGAATACTTACCCACCATTAAAAATCCGTCCGGCGGTCAGATTAAATTCTGGAAAAACTACGGATTTCACTGTTTCATTATAAAATTTAAGTTATTGTGGAGAAATAAAATTGCTTATCTATCTTCAAGCATTTTGACGCAATCGTGTGTGATAAAATCCTGATAATTTGTTACAAATGGAGGTAGTCCAGGTGGTACAACAAATTCTCCCGACGCTTCTCTATTTGCCACTTCTAAATTGAGTTCAAACAAAAATCCCAGAGAATCTTCATCTGGATTCATCCCATAACCTAAACGTACTGCTAGATCAAGATTAGCATGAGCTTTATGTAATGGTGTATCCCCTGGTTGATCTAATGTTTGATACAATTCTCGTAAACTCCAATTATTTTTTATCATTGTTTTGCGACGAACTTCTCTTAATTTTATAGCTGTATCTGCAATACTTCTAACTTGAGATATTGTCGGATTTTGAGGCCAGGGAAAAGTATTAAATACCGATTCAGAAGTATACCGTGAATCTCCTTTTAAACTCGAACACTTTTCAGTAAACCAAAGCCAATGAATACCAGATTGTAAAATACCAAAAGAATAATCATCAGCTAAACTAAAAACTTGCAGAGCATCATTAGGACGGATATCAAAACTGACAAATTCAAATATTGATCTTTTAGTTACTCGACTACAAACAATATAACGGGGTAAAGATTCAATTTTTTCAATCATTTCAGGACGATATCTCCAATATTTCCACCAACGACGGAAATGTGTTTGGCGAGGGCCAGTTTCTTTACCAGTTTTCTTTTTTTCATCTTCAGCATTAGCCTGTATTGTAGGCATAACATACTTTTTTACATGAGCAAATGCTTGACTATATTTCATGGCTAAAGATGGATCAGCACATTTGTTTAAGTCAATGGCATAACGAGAAGGGAGACTTTGGGGATGGCTTAAGATATCATCACCAGTTAAATAAGGGTAAATGACTGGTTTGGATTTACGATCTTGTAAAAATACAGCGGCTTCTTCTGGCGATAGCAAAAAACCTTCATGTCCATGAGTTTGTCCCTGATAACAAGCTTCTGAATTAGCATTTGCCATAATTTTTTTAGCTTGAGTAACATCAAATCCCGCAGAAAGAGCCGAATTAATCCGATCTAATTCTAAAACTTGCCAAGGACTATCTAACGAGTCTCCTAACTGAGTGTAAAGTTTCTTTTTGCCCTGATATTCACCTTTTACCCAATTAACAATCGAAACATGAACGGCAGCATCACCCGACCAAACTTGACTAGATACAGCTTCAGTAATAGTGCCATTATTAGCAACAATATAGTCTAAACCACCTTCGCGGGAATAATTTTTACTAATTGTCTTAGTACCAACTAAACCCGCCCGACCGCCTGTTGTTAATTGATCATGGGTTTTGCGAAACCAATAAACACAGTAATCAGCACGTCCTGGAATATCTGGATATTTTTCTCTGAGTTTTCTGACATAATTATTACCAAATTCTTGCTGCATTTTATTCTTAGATTGAAAAGGAGGGTTGCCAATAATTGCATCAGCTTTAACCCAATCTTCAAATAAAGCATCTTTACAAACGATATTTTTATCTAGTGTATCTAAAGGAAGTGGGTTTTCATGTAACCCTAATTTATCAATAGCCACTTTCCGAGCAATTATTAATGTTACCCGTGCTAACTCTATGGCAAAAGGATTATTGTCAATTCCATAGAATTGTTCTGGAGTAACAAATCCTATACTTAACTGAGAAGTGTCTGATTTTTCTGCTATTTTATCGAGTAATAATTGTTCGGATTGTTTGAGTTCCTGGTAAGCCATATACAAAAAATTACCCGATCCACAAGCCGGATCTAATACCCGATAGTTTTGTATTTCTAGTCGCAAAGAGTTTAATTCTTCAATTCTATTGGCTTGCTCAATTTTATCCTCCCAATGTTTACTAATTGTTGGTCGGACAATTTTCATAATATCGTTTTCTGAGGTATAATGAATACCCCCGATGTGGCGAGTTTCTTCACCAACTGTACTTTCAAATATACTACCAAAGATAGCTGGACGGATCTTACTCCAATCTTCAGAAGCAGATGCGGCTAAAAATTCTAATTCTTCCCTATCTAACTCAAGCGGGGGAATGGTCGAAAATAATCCGCCATTAAAATAATCCACGTCTTTATAACGACCATAAGGTGTAATTCCTTGGGTATTCATTTCCCGAAACAAACCATTATATAAAATATCGTATGTACTTTCGCCTTCTAAACATCGTTGAATACAGTTAGTAAAAAGGTTCGGGGGTAACATCCCTCTATACTGAGCAAACATTGCGATTACACATTGAAGCACAAATCTTTGAGCATCTAAATCGGTAAAATTATTTCTCTTATTTCTCTGACTTCTAGCCTTAAGTCTTTGAAATAACTCACCCATTCTTTGAGCCGCTCTTTTTGTTACTTCTATGATTTGCTGATTCCGAAAATTAGGACGCTGAGTGCTAAACTCCATAAAAGTAAAAGCGTCTAATCGTTCCGGTAATTCTACTAAACGAATAATATCAACTGGAGTATCAATGATTTTTTCAAAATCATAAATCCAAAACTCATCAAAATTACATAAAATTACATATTTTGGTCTGGGTGTTAAATTTCTGGAATATTCCCAGGCTTGACCATAATGTTGATCCAGTTTTTTTTCTTTCTTTGATTTCATTTCTATTAATACAGAATCTAAGGGCTCACGTCGCCAAAAAAGATCAGCGAATCCTGTATTACCTTTCCTGCTACCATCAGGAACAACTGCATCACATATTGCTCCAGCCTCTCTTAAACCTTCTTTATAGCCAAATGCTTGAAAGAATCGATCCAGAAATATTTGCCCTTCTGCTCTTTCTCTACCAGTGATATATTGCTGGCAATAATTAAGAAAATGATGAATAGTTTCAGGTGTTGCTGGCATATAAGAATCAATATTTATGAGGTTCTAACATTTTTATCTAACACATTCCAAATTAAAACATCTTGAATTAAAAAGCGTTTTCCACATTCCCGATCACGGATTTAAGAGGATGACGCAGATGAACACAGATTAAAATCCGTGAAATCCGTGAAATCCTCTTAAGTCTGTGATCCCGATTTCAAATATACATATATTTAGAATAAACCGCCGCTTGTCCACAATATTGCTCTTGTTCATCTAACACATTCCAAATTAAAACATCTTGAATTAAAAAGCGTTTTCCACTACTAGAAATTCTCACCCCTTGATAGTTTTTAACAAATCCTTTAGCCGTAGTTTCTGCTAACAAGCGATCGCGTTCCTCCTGTACCATCGGTTCGGCGGTTTTTCGAGAGGGCATTTGAGTTAATTCTTCCCAGGTTAACTCCCACATTTTCAAGGCTTTTTGATTGCCATAATTAAAAATTGGATCGGGTTCAATTCCGTGGGAAACTAACACAAAGGGTGAGTAAAATAAGATTTCTGCAACCTCCTCCGGGGTGTCATTGAAATTTAACAGGATTTCCCCTGTCCAATGTTGATAACTCCTCAAAAGTCTTTGAGTATGAATAATAATTCTCTCTTGTTTCCAGGGTGAAATCATCTATGATACAAAGATAGTGTTTACAAATCTTAATAAAATGACAACCACAACTTCCCCCCAAATCACAACCCCCTTTGAACCCCAGACCTGGACATGGAAAGGTCATCAAATCCAGTATACCGCCACTGGAAGCGGACAGCCCTTAGTGCTGATTCATGGGTTTGGTGCATCCATTGGACATTGGCGTCATAATATCCCTATTTTAGCCCAAGGAGGATACCGGGTTTTTGCTTTAGATTTATTGGGATTTGGGGCATCCGCAAAACCTAATCTCGATTATAGTTTAGAATTGTGGGAAGAATTACTAACGGATTTTTGGGCAGAAAAGATTCAACAACCCGCTATTTTTATCGGCAATTCTATCGGGGCATTATTGGGTTTAATCATGGTTGCTAACCATCCTGAAATATCAGCAGGAGCGGTATTAATTAATTGTGCAGGAGGGTTAAATCATCGCCCCGAAGAATTAAATTTACCCCTCCGGTTGATTATGGGATTATTCGCAAAAGTTGTGAATAATCCTATTATTGGGCCGTTTATGTTTAATCAAATTCGGCAAAAACACCGCATTAGAAATACTTTACATCAAGTTTATGGCAATAAACAAGCCATTACCGATGAATTGGTAGAGCTATTATATACTCCTTCAAATGATATTGGTGCTCAACAGGTCTTTGCTTCGATTTTAACCGCTCCTCCCGGCCCCCAACCCTCAGAATTATTACCCCAAATTCAACAACCGTTATTAATTATTTGGGGAGAAACTGACCCTTGGACACCGATTACAGGGGCAAAAATTTATCAAGATTTAGCGGAAATAAATCCATCTGTTGAATTTATTTCAATTCCAGATACAGGTCATTGTCCCCATGATGAACGTCCCGAACAGGTAAATGCTATGATTTTGAATTGGTTAAATCAATTAAGTCTAAAATAAACTCTTGTAGGGTGAGCCTAGCTCACCTAATTAATAAAAAAGCATAAAATATTATGGGAATAGGAAACTACGAACGCCAAAGCCAATATTTTAATAGTCCTGAAATTTATAAATCCTTAGAGGAAATTTATTCTGATTTAGATAGCTGGACTAATGAAATTTTTGAACAAGAATCTGACCGTTTTGAAAACGTAAATTTTCATATTTTACTCCCGCCTTTGTTTTATGAAGGTAAATTTATTAAAGGATTATATTTTAGTGAATCTGTAGATTTATTAAATAAACTTTTACCTCAACTTTCTGAGGTTTTCTTTTCGATGGCTGATTCCCTTTGGTGTGCTTATCCTTGGTCTAATACGGCTGATGCCTATTTTTGTTTATATGATAATCCCTCCCGTGCAGATTGGTTTAAAAAAACCTATCCCCAACGGGCAAATAAAATTTTAATTCCGGCTGCTAATGCCGATTTTATTAATGAATATTTGATTGCACCTCAACCTATAAATATTAAAGATATTGATATTATATGTGTGGCTAAATTATCTCCTGTTTATAATTTACCGATAATTGCCCAGGCATTAAATATTTATCAAAAAAAATATAATAAACCTTTAAAAATGACTCTAATTTTAGAGGATAATTTTGATTTTAATTCTATTGAATTACTAAGTAATGAAGCTCAATTAGAATGGCGAAAAATTCAAACTATTTTAGTTAACAATTTAGATAATATTAAAATAGTTTCTCAAGTTGACTATTATCAAGAAATGCCTCTGTATTATTCTCGGTCTAAAGTTTGTCTTTTGGGTTCTCTTTTAGAAGGAAAAAATCGCAGTCTTTCAGAAGCGATGAGTTGTAATATTCCGGTGATTTGTTTTGGGCAATTCAATCAATATGTCAGAGGTAAAGCTGAATTATTCCCTACGGGATCAGGGTTATTATCGGAATTTGATCCTGAAGCTCTAGCTGATAATATTCATACTACTTTAGATAATTTAACGGTTTTTCAACCCCGTTTTAATTATTTAAAATATCAAGGTCGCAAAAACTTTTTTAATACTTGTTTAGATAGTTTTCCCCATTATTATAACACAGTTCCTGATTATATTAAAGGACAATTATATAATAATTTATGGTTAGATTTAGCCCTACAATATAACTATCAAATCAGTCTGCATGATTTTTTATATGGACGTTCTCCGCGATCGCATTTACAAGGATTAGTTAATATTTATAAAATTCTGAATCAATGGATTAAAATTAAAGGTTAATGGTAGGGGCGGGTTCGAGTTAGTCTATAATATACACAAAAAATATCTATAAACCCGCCCCCACGGGTTCTATAATCACAATTATGAAAACAATTAATTACCGCAGAATTATTGATTTAACTCATAAAATTGATCCTGATATTCCTTTATGGCCAGGTGATCCGGTTGTGGAATTAGAAACTATAGCAGATTTTTCGACATCGGGATATTATTTAAGACGGTTTTCTATGGGAGAACATAGTGGAACTCATTTGAATTCGCCGAAAAGTTTTTATCAAGATGGAATGGGAATTGATGATTATTCTCCAGAGTCTTGTATTCTTTCCGCCGTTGTAATTAATATTAGAGAAAAAGCCAGTCAAAATCCCGACGCTATTTTAACGGTGAATGATATTAAAGATTGGGAAGAACAGCATGATATTATTCCTGCAAATAGTATGATTTTACTTTATACAGGGTGGCAGGAAAAATGGCATAATCCCATTGATTTTTTAAATATTGATACCGAGGGAAAACTGCACTTTCCGGGGTTTGGAAGTGAAGCAACTCAATTTTTAATCGAACAGCGCCATATTATGGGAGTTGGAATTGATACCCATGGAGTTGACCCAGGTTTTGATCATAGTTTTAATACTAATAAAATAATTTTGAAAAATAATGGTTTTGTGTTAGAGAACTTGACCAACCTTGATCAACTTCCCGCCACTAAAATTACCTTAATTATTGGTATTTTAAAATTAACAGGAGGTTCGGGATCACCTGTTTCTGTGTTAGCATTAATTTAAGCTGATTCTTAACTCTTAAACTGATAACTGATAACTGATGACTGATTCTCGTTGGAGCGTTACACTAGATCTACATGAGCGTAGCAACAGGAAAAGGTAGAATGAATAGGTCTTGGATCAAAACCTGGATGGGAGGGTCAAATCCTAAACAGATAGTCCCCCAAAAAACGAAGATCGGGAAACGACTGGGGCGGCTTTTGGGAAGTTGGATGATCGCCCAGGGGGTACTGTTGGGAACTCCAGCATTTGCTGATAACACCCCAAAAACCCTAACCTACAGTCAACTGTTGCAGAAAATTCAAGCCGGGGAAGTTCAAAAAATTGAAGAAGACCCCTCACGACAAATGGCGAAAGTCACTTTGAAGGGAGAGAAAGATAAAAAGGCTGGGTCGATATATTTTGTCTCCCTGTTTGCCCAAAACCCGGAATTGATGGGAGAAATTCGGGCAAATAATGTCGAGTATGGAGTTAGCCCTTCGGCGGATAATAGCATGGCTATGGGGCTGATCGTCAATATGCTGATTATTTTTGGCCTATTGGCGATTTTATTAATGATTCTGCGACGGTCTACCCAAGCATCGGGCCAAGCGATGAATTTTGGCAAATCCAAGGCCAGATTTCAAATGGAAGCAAAAACTGGCATCTTATTTGAGGATGTGGCGGGAATTGAGGAAGCTAAGGAAGAATTGCAGGAAGTTGTCACATTCTTGAAGCAACCCGAACGTTTTACCGCGATTGGGGCTAAAATTCCCAGAGGAGTATTGTTAATTGGGCCGCCAGGGACGGGAAAAACCCTCTTAGCCCGGGCGGTGGCTGGGGAAGCGGGAGTGCCGTTTTTTAGTATTTCTGGGTCGGAATTTGTGGAAATGTTTGTCGGGGTCGGCGCTTCCCGGGTGCGGGATTTATTTAGAAAGGCGAAGGAAAATGCCCCCTGTTTGGTGTTTATTGATGAAATTGATGCAGTCGGACGTCAACGGGGCGCGGGTATTGGTGGGGGAAATGATGAGCGTGAACAAACCCTAAACCAATTATTAACGGAAATGGACGGTTTTGAAGGAAATACGGGCATTATTGTGATTGCGGCGACTAACCGCCCCGATGTTTTGGATGCGGCGTTATTGCGTCCGGGTCGATTTGATCGACAGGTTATGGTGGATTTACCTAGTTTTAATGGCCGCTTGGGGATTTTGGAAGTTCATGCTCGGAATAAGAGGTTATCGGAGGATGTTTCTTTAGATGCGATCGCCCGTCGGACGCCGGGATTATCGGGGGCAGATTTAGCGAATTTACTCAATGAAGCGGCAATATTAACCGCCCGACGTCGTAAGGAATCAATTACTCCTTTAGAAATTGATGATGCGATTGATCGGATTACGATTGGGTTAGCTTTAACGCCGTTATTAGATAGTAAGAAAAAGCGTCTGATTGCCTATCATGAAATCGGACACGCTTTGTTAATGACGTTGTTGAAGAATTCTGATCCTTTAAATAAAGTTACCATTATTCCGCGTTCGGGAGGAATTGGCGGTTTTGCTCAACAAATGTTTAATGAAGAAATGGTCGATAGTGGATTATATACAAAATCCTGGTTAATTGATCAAATTACCATTTGTTTGGGCGGACGAGCGGCGGAAATGGAGGTTTTTGGGGATTCGGAAGTTACGGTTGGGGCGAGTAATGATATTCAAACGGTGACGAATTTAGCCCGGGAAATGGTGACTCGTTATGGAATGTCGGAATTGGGTTTAGTTGCTTTAGAAAGTCCCTCGGCGGAAGTGTTTTTAGGTCGAGGATTTCCTTCTCAATCGGAATATTCGGAGGAAGTAGCTACCCAAATTGATCATTTAATTCGATATCTGGCTTTTGACTGTTATGAAAAAGCTCGAAAACTGGTTCGTGAAAACAGAATGTTAATGGATCAGTTGGTAGAATTACTGTTAGAAATTGAAACCTTAGAGGGGGAACAATTTCGGAAATTAGTGGCGGAACATAATCCTTCTGCTGTTAAGGTTAGTTAAGTTTTTAAGCACCCCAAGCTAGATTTTTGATTAAAAAAGCGATCGCCTCTGATAAAATTAGCAAGCGATCGGTAGCTTGAGCAGTTAGTTCAATATCAGCACCGTGCCGAAACGGGTAAATTGTACGCTAAGGCTGAAAGTGTGATGGAGTAAGCTTTTCAAGAAATGCTTTCTACAGTCAGATTAGTCAGGACTTACGCACAAGGGGTTAAAAAACCCGGTTTCTCATTCATGCTAAGAGCGACAAGCTTGATTTTGGGTTCAGAAACCGGGTTTTTGCGTAAGTCCTGTTAGTAAAAAAACTAGGGTGATGCCAAGTCTGACCCACCCTACAACAGATTTTTAGTGTGACACTTACATAAGTCCTATGTAGTTACCACTCTTCTTCTGCCACAACGTATGCGACTAAATAGATAGACGCTTCACTAGCACTTGTGACTGTTTTTACATAAGTACCTGGCTCTGTATCCTTCCCAATTGCAAAACTTCCGAGGTGATCGTCTCCAGAACCATAATCGTATTCCCAAAGGGTGATATCTAGAGGCTGAGTCAGAGGATAACGCAATTCATCAAACCGTACAATTTGACCCGCTAAAATTTCATAGTATTTACCGGGTTGTGGCCAAAACCGCTTGTCAATTCCCGGTTGATTACTAAAAGTCATGTACAGTTGATCTGGGTAATTTCCTGCCTTAGCAATTGCATCTACCAAGCCGGGAATATGTTTCAAAACTGTTGCACCTGCCTCCAGAGCTTCTCCAACCAATTGAGCTTTAGGGTTGGGAGTGTTACCCATGACTTTACCCGCTGCTTCTGCAACGGCACCCGACAAACCGGCAGCCTTGTTAACGAGAGTTGTTCGATCTTTAATAAACGTTTCGGCGATCGCTATCTAAATAATTAACTGAAAAAGGGATAAACTAGCTCTAGTTGATTACTTTGGTTATGATTCCAAATAAACTACCAAATTTGTTCCAGATTTAGCACAAAATCTGGCAAGACATCTTCACCTGAAATACTATTAGGAATATCTAAAACTTCTATTTCTTTACCAATTCTGTAAATCTCAACTTGTTGATTTTTGCAATTAATTAACCAACCCAGCCGACAGCCATTTTCCATATATTCTTGCATTTTGTCTTGAGTTTTTTTCAAACTATCATTAGGAGAAAGTAACTCAATCACAAAATCAGGACATAAAGGAATAAACTTTTCTCTTTGTGCAGAAGTTAAAGCCAGCCAACGAGATTTTTCTAACCAAGCAACATCAGGCGATCGATCTGCTTTATTTGGTAAAGTAAAACCAGTGGATGAGTCAAAAACTTCACCTAATTGAGTACGTTCATTCCAAATTCCTAATTGTAAATTAAGTTTAGAATTGCGTTTTCCTGTTTCTCCTCCAGTAGGTGGCATAACAATTAATTCTCCCTCAGCATTACGTTCTAATTGTAAATCTGGATTAGCTGCACACAGTTGATAAAATTGATCAGGTGTGAGTTTAATAATCGGATTGAGATTTAAAGTAACTGTATTCATTTTCCCCTCAAATTAATTGTTATAATTGATGACAAGTTGAAATTGAGATTAATTGAGTTTTCAGGTGTTAAAATGTGGAGTTTGTGGTTTTCCCATTCCGTCAGTTAAAGCATAACTGGTTGTTAATAACCACATCCAAAGTTTAGGATAACGGGGTTCTAACCAGGGTTGAATTTTGCGACTGAAATTAGGAAGCCAACCGCAAAGGAAACTAATTATAGATAATAGCATAAATTGAATAAAATTCTTCATCCATCTTAAAACTTCTCCCAGATTTACAAAGTCTAAAATCCAAACTAATAATAAAGGATTCATCCGGGCTGCTTTCAGGGCTAACCGCGTAAAAATCCACCAAGTTGTTCGATCTTTAATAAAGGTTTCCGCAATTTCTTGAGATTCTGTTGCTAAAACCCCAAAAAAAGTATTTAAAATTGAGTTAATTTTTTCTGGGGGCAAATATTTACCCGTGGGTACCATCATCCCTTTAGAAAATAACCAGGTAACAGAAACATTAGTTTGATACGCCCGAATTTGATCTAGGGATTTTGCGGTTAATAAATCATGTTTTAAAGCGGTATTTAATAGGTCTGTTAATCGAGATAAATTCCGCACTAAAGACCCAAATCCAGTAAACACTAAGGGAGATTGTAAAGAAGCAGCATCGCCGATTAAAATTAATCGATCAACACTAATTTTGCGATCGCTACTTCCGGTACTAAAATGCCCCGGAATATAGCCAAAAGTGGGTTTTTTCCAGACTAATTTATCCATGTCACAGCGACGATATTCGGGTAAAATAGTGAAAAAGTCTTCATACATTTCTAACAGAGAACCGGGGTTTTTAGGATTAACTTGATGATAGTGAAATAGATAAAAAGTTAACTCATTGCCCGCCCCCGGAAACAGTTCCCAAATTAACTGTCTTCCCCTAGAAATATCCCCATGACTATTTAAAACATCTCCATATTTGGCATCCCAAACCCCCGATTCAAACCCGCCATCAATTACCGCCCCAACGGTCGGACAAACGCTATCAAAAGCCCGTCCTCCGTTCAATTGCCACGCAATAGGAGAAGCCGTTCCCATCGCATCTACTAATAGCTTTCCGGTGGCTGTGCGTTCGGTTTGGCTGGGAATATGTAGGGAATTAATAGTAACTTGATTAGGGTTAATATTCGCTTGTAAAAACTCCGTTTCATCCCAAATATCTCCCCCAGCTTCTTTGAGTTTTTCCCCGGATAATTTTAATAAAATTTCAGCATTTAAAGCAACATTTAAAACCGTTGGAGTATGGAGAATTTCAGCTTGAGCAATTTTAGGATTATAAGCATCAAAAAACTTATGAAATCCATCTTTATATTCTCTGGCGATAAAACTTTCGATTTCCGTCGGGGTAAATAATTTTAAATCAATTAAACTCTTTAACTCACTCCGAGAAATATTCCATTCTCGGTTCATCCGACCAAAAGGCAACCGTTCAATTAATAATACTTTATAGCCTAATCTTGCCATAACTGCCGCATGAATCACCCCTAAGGCACCCCCGATATAAACTAAATCATAATTGGGGGAATCATCGGTCTGGGAATCATCGGTTTTAAAAATAACTTGCTTCGGAGTTTGCGGATTTCTTACCCCTTCTCGCCAGCGTTTTTCCCACCAATAAACCCGTTTGAGATCAAATTCTCCATTAGGCATTTTTTTGAAGTATTTAACCGTTAACGGATAATCTTTTTCTAATCCTTCAAAAATAGATTGTTGAGATAAATTAATCTCTGGAGGTTCGGGATATTGATGGGGAAATGCGGTTCTAATTTCGGTTTCTAAACGTTTTAAAAATAGTTTTTCTTGGGTTTTGGGCGGTTGACCGATGCGAAATACTTTTAAATAAGTTGTCCGTTGCACTGACCAAACAAAAATTGAAAGTTCATGACATTCTGTCGTGTTTTCATGCTGGGGAGAAAACCGCAACCTAAAACCATCGGGGGTGATAAATTTTTCCCCCATTTCTGCTTGAAATTTTTCTTGCAACCAAGTACAAACCTGTTGAGTACCGGGAGTGGGAACTTCAAGATATAAAATTTCTTTGATGTTTGCCATTCTCAGCTTGACCTCAGTTGCAATAACTTTACCAGATCAAGTTGTACCATAAAAGGGTATCAACTGTTCGAGTAATTTGGAGAAACAAAAATGACTGAAAAAACGCCAATTCAGGGTTTAATTGGGCAACAGCGAGACTTTTTTGCCACTGGACAAACCCAGGATATCCAGTTTCGCCTTACCCAACTTCAGGGTTTGAAACAGGCGATCGCATTCCATGAAACAGCCATTATTAATGGGATAAAAGCCGATTTATGCCGTCCTGACCTGGAATCATGTTTTGAGTTTTCCCCCGTTGCTGAACTCAATTATGCCATTAAACATCTCAAATCTTGGGTTAAACCCCAAAAAATTCCCGCCTCTTTAGGTCAACTTCCCGCCTCAACATTTATTTATCCTCAACCTTTAGGAATTATCCTAATTATAGGCCCTTGGAATTATCCCTTTCAACTATTGATTTCTCCTTTAATTGGAGCGATCGCGGCGGGCAATTGTGCAATTTTAAAACCTTCGGAAATTGCTGTTAATACCTCTAAAATTATTAGTGATATTATCAGCAAAACCTTTAATTCTGAATATATTGCCGTGGTTGAAGGCGGAGTCGAAACCAGTCAAGAATTATTGGCCGAAAAGTTCGATCATATTTTCTTTACCGGGGGGCAAAAAGTCGGTCAAATTGTCATGGAAGCCGCAGCTAAACATTTAACCCCAGTTACTTTAGAATTAGGAGGAAAAAGTCCCTGTATTGTCGAGGATGATATTCAATTAGATTATACCGCAAAACGAATTATTTGGGGTAAATTAATTAATGCGGGTCAAACTTGTATCGCCCCCGATTATTTATTAGTGAATTGTCTAATAAAATCGGAATTAATTATCGCGTTGCAAAAATGGATTAAAACTTTTTTGGGCGATAATCCCGAAACCAGTCCCGACTATTCCCGGATTATTAATCACTTTCATTTTAACAGATTACAGCAATTTTTAAAAGCGGGCAATATTATCACTGGAGGCAAAACCAACCCAGAAACAAAATATATTGCTCCCACTTTAATTGATAATATTTCCTGGGATGATTTAATTATGCAGGAGGAAATTTTTGGGCCGATTTTACCTATTTTAGAATATCAGGATTTAGGAGAAGCGATCGCAAAAATCAACAGTCGTCCCAAACCTTTAGCATTATATTTATTTTCTAACGATAAAAACAAACAAAACCGAATATTACAAGAAACCTCATCAGGAACCCTCTGTTTTAATGATACCGTACTGCAAATTGGGGGGAAATCTTTACCCTTTGGCGGTGTTGGAGAAAGTGGGATAGGAAGTTACCATGGAAAAACCACCTTTGATCGATTTTCCCATTATCGCAGTGTATTAAAACAAACATTTTTATTAGATTTACCCCTACGTTATCCACCCTATAAAGGCAAAGAATGGTTAATAAAAAAAATTCTAATGCAATAATGCGGTTAAGAAATAGATATAAAATCGCTCTCAAAGCATTTTTAGGAATGTCGGATTAATTAATCTAAAAATAAAGTTTTAAAGCTGTGGCGACGATATCGGGGGGAGTCGGGAGTGAAATAACTCCACAGGGTTTCCCAATAAAAAAATGAGATTCCATCAAAGCCGCGATCGCGCACAACCTTCATTTGTTTTTCAATTTGTTCCATCGGAACAGGATGTCGCAATGTTCCACTTAATAACCCAATCATCACCGGAACTTTTTGCCTAGCAATTTGAACCGATTCATGGTCTAATTCTGAAATAAATTTTACCATACTATCTCGATAAACTTGTAAAATAATTTCATCTACTAATCCTTGATTGACCCAGGTTAACCAATCTTGTAAATACATTTCATAGGTATATTCATAAGGATTAGGGGATAAAGAAATAAGACAATTAGGTTTAGATATTTTAACTTTTTTAACAATTCTTTCAACTAATTTAGTAATTTTATTTGCTCTCCAACTTCGCCATTCTTGATCATAATAATCATTAGGGGGAGACTGACCATTATGTTCTTTTTGATAGAGTTTAATGGTATATTCATCATAGCCAAATTCCACGGGAAGACCGAAATGATCATCCAGTTGAATCCCATCAATATTATATTTCATCACTACTTCTAAAATCAAATCTTCAATAAACTGCTGGACTTGCGGATGAAAGGGATTTAACCAGACATTTTGAATCGTCATCGCTTCTAAAATTTGATTCACAATCCAGTTTTTAACTTTAGTTTGATAGGAAACATCCTCAGAACTCCTTAAAGGATCTAACTCTTTTTCTCCTTTTTGAGTTTGGGCGATCCAGTCGGGATGTCGTTGGACAATAGCAGAGTTTTTAGGCGCCATAAACCCATATTCAAACCAAGGAATTACTTTTAATCCTTTTCTGTGTCCTTCTAAGACAATTTTTGATAGGATATCTCCCCCTAATTGGGTTATATTTAATAATGAATCTTGAGAGCGACCCATGACTCTTTTTCCCACTGCACTTTTATAAAATGTGCTTCCTCTATTCCAAACTACGGGATAAATGGTATTAAATTTTAGTTGGGATAATTGATCTAAAGCGCGATTAATTCCCCAAGGAAAAAATAAGACTCCACTACTAACATTTGTTAACCAAACTCCTCTAACTTCATTGGGGATAATTAAAATCGGTTGCGAAGATGTGGGGGAAATTAAAAGGGCGATCGCTAAAATCAATGATAAAATTAAACTGGAAATTCCATAGATAATTAAGCTGGTTTTTTTTGTTAATTTCATTATTATTAAGAAAGGAAACACAAAGGCACTAAGACACGAAGAAGGAGAATTGCAAGCGCAACCTCAAATAATAGATTATTTTAATATAATTTTTTCCATTGCTGATCAATATTTTGGGTCGTATCAATGGTGGTAAGATAGTTTTTTTCGGAATCTGTAAAAGGTTGAGATGTGGTACGTTGGGAGGTTAATAAATCAATAGTTGCGTCAGAAATATCCCCTTGACGTTGTTGTAAACGTTCTTGTAAAATATCCATTGGTGCTGTACATTCAATAATTTGTAGGGGTAATTGATGGGTATGACAGGTTTCTATGACTTCTCCCCGTCGTTCTTGTTGCTCATATTTGGCATCTAAAATTACCCAAAATCCTTGTTTTGCTAATAATAATCCTAATTCTAATAACCGTTTATAGATTTTTTCGGTCATCTCTGGAGTATAGATTTCTTCTCCTCCTGGTTCGTGGAGAGGAACATTTGCTAAATGTTTTCTAACTGCATCGGAACGAATATGAATAGCATTTAATTGTTTAGATAGTTGGCGGGCGGTGGTGCTTTTTCCTGACCCCGATAACCCCGACATCATCACGATTCCTCCTGAAGATTTGCGGGTATATTGCCAAGCTAATTTATAATATTGACTGGCTTCTTGTTTGGCTATTTCTTTTTGTTTTTCAGTAATAGCTGAATCATCTAATATTAAGGAATTAATTTTGGCTCTAACATAGGCTTGACGGGTTAAATAAAAGGGTAATAATTGTAATCCTTCCCAGTCTCCAGTGTTTTCAATATAAGTATTTAAAAACTTATTTCCTAAATCATTCCTTCCTCGTCCTTCTAAGTCCATAACTACAAAAGCTACATCATAAATCACATCTACAAACCGAAATTCTTGATTGAATTCAATCCGATCAAATAGTAATATTTTGTCTTGATAAATACAGATATTTTTTAAATGTAAATCTCCATGACATTCTCGAATAAATCGGTTTTTAATCCGACTCTTAAAAATAGCTTCATGGGTTTCAAAAAAGCTGTCTGTATATTGTTTGGTTTGTTCATATTGTTCTTGAGTTTGACAACAACCAATATATTTTTCTGTTTTTAGATAGTTTCCATCAATAGCATGACGAATTTGAGCAATTTCTCCAAATTTTAAAATATGCTCATTGCTGGGACAATTGAGATGAAACTTAGCCACAACATTTCCTAAAGTTTCCATTTCCTGCTTAGTTAATTTATCTTGATTAAATAAATTAATAAATAAATTTTCTTGGGGGAATTGGCGCATTTTTAAGCTATATTCAATGGCATGATTTTGATTTTCCCCAAATTGAAAGCGATCGCCTATTTCTATTATTGGTAAAACCTCTAAATACAATTCCGGTGCTTGTTGCTGGTTCATTTGTAATTCTTGTTCACAAAAATATCGTCGTTTCTCTAAAGTTGAATAATCTAAAAATCCAAAGTCAACTATTTTTTTTATTTTATAAGCATATTCTCCCGTTAATAATATAAATGAAATATGAGTTTGTAAAAGTTCAATGGGTTCCTGTACCGGATGGGGATAAAAATCCGGTTCTAACATTTGTTGAATTAGCAGAGGAAGTTCAGAGTCAGTCATATTAAAAAAAGATCAAAATGAATTGAATTTTGCGAAAGAAACGGTAATCAGTTGGGTATTATTTTTATTATCTCACCGAAAAAAGCAAATTCTCATAATTTGAAAATAAAAGTTACAGAAAATTTGCTATGATCAACGATAGAATTGTTCAAACCGTTTTACAGAAATAGTCAATGACAGAACCCAAATCCTTTAATGTCTTTGGTGTTGGAAATGCCCTCCTCGATATTTTGGCATTAGTTGAGGATAATTTTATTCAAAGCCATGACCTCAACCGAGGTGCTATGACCCTGATGGATACGGTCAAACAGGGGAAATTATTGCAACAATTAGAAAACAATTCTCTAGAATTACGTTGTGGGGGCTCTGCTGCTAATACTATGATTGCGATCGCCCAAAGTGGCGGTACGGGAATTTATTCGGGTAAAGTTAGTACGGACACCAATGGCGAATTTTATCAACAGGATATGGTCGCCGCTGGAATTGGGTTTGAAATTGAACCCGCCGAGAGTAGCCAAGGGCCAACGGGAACCTGTTTAGTATTAACAACTCCCGACGCAGAACGTACTATGTGTACTAATTTGGGGGTTTCTACAACTTTATCCGTGGCGGATATTAATCTTGATCATTTAAGTCAGTGTCAATACAGTTATATTGAGGGCTATTTGTGGGATGCACCCGAACCTCGCAAGGCTAGTATTGAAACGATGGAACATTCCAAACGCCTAGGGGTAAAAGTGGCGTTTACCTTTTCCGATATGTTTTTAGTGGGACGGTTTGGGGATGATTTTCGCAGTGTTTTAACTGAATATTGTGATGTGTTGTTTTGCAATGCGGATGAGGTGCGCCACT
>Ga0082207_1000190_pt1 | contig 35308 bp, 26 predicted proteins | sample LakMenEpi10Aug09_FD_71540 | JGI IMG/M metagenome (GOLD analysis project Ga0082207, IMG submission 71540)
TGTCTTGGGTCGGCGGAATGATCGTCATCTGCTCGCGCAGTGTGTCTTCAAAGCGAGCTAAATTGTCTCGAAGCCGAGCGACGTTTTCCTCCGCGTTTCGGATCTGCAACTGGTTTTGAACCAGACCCAAAAAGCCGCCGACCTGCGGGACCGCTCCCCCGCCGCCAAAGCCGGCTCCCCCAGCATTGTTCTGGACGTTCCCAACGGTTCCAAATCCACCCCCAAGGCCAGTAAAACCTTGCAAACCCGCTCCACCGAACAATCCCCCTCGACGCGTCGGACCAGGCTCGGCCTGCCGTCCTACCGTCACCGTGGTATAAAACCCCGTGCGGTACCGTTCAAAGGCTCGAACATTGTAAAGCAACGTGCGCTCTGCAAGCGTCAATCGCTCCATGACCACGTCCCGACCCGCACCCCGAAGAAGGGGCTGTACAAAGCTGAAATCGATCAACGAGTTGGCCGCCTGCGTGTCCGGACCCGACAATTGCCAAGTCAACGTGTTGGCAAAGCCCACGATCAAATCGGCTCCTGTCGTAAACTGACGACGCAGAGCCAGACCGCGCGGGCCGCGTGAAAAGGCACTGTTGGCAAACGTCGAACTCGAATTGCCCCCAGCCCCCCGACGCAAAGCTCCATCGGCCGTATAAATAGAACCGTAACCGGCAAACAACTGATTGCTCAAAAGGAAACGCTCGGTGCTCACATCCAAAGCCGACAGATACAGCGTCTCGATCTCCCCTTGGAAGTTCGTGTTGTGCAACGTCGCCACACGAACAGCCGTATCTGCATCGAGCACCAAAACTCCCCGCTCGTCGAGCGGCAAATACTGCCACCACACCGGATTCTCCGACGTGTTGGTCCGACCATTGACGTCCCACAACGGATAATGCTTCTTACCATTGACCAATCGCATGTACTGATGCGCCACTCCATCGTCCTCGGGCATCGGGGGACGGTCGGGGTTGAACGGATCGAACATCCGAGAAGCTCGGTCTACCTGGATGTCCGGTATCGATGGCATCGCCGAGTCACAGACCTTCTCCTCGATGAGATTCCTTACCTCCTCGTCCGCCTTGGTCCGATAATGGGCCCGATTGCAACCGGTCATCGCCGCTGGAATCCATGAAACCACCATGGCCGAAATGCAAGCATTTCGGATCAGGGATTTGAGCCGGTTTCGGTTTCTTTGTACGCTGTCCATGAGGTACCTGTCGGTTCGAGGGAAATACTTATGGGTCCAATCGACTGGCCCCGGGGGTATCGTTAAGGCGGACTGTTCGGATTTGGTAAGATTTTCCGGATGCGCAGCTTTTTCCGGGGAGCGAGGCTGCCGCGCACGTAGGGATTACCGTCGAGATTACTGCATCGATAGAAGCCAGCTTGACGCGGAGATTGCGCATTTTGTACAAAGCCCGCATTATGAAACTCGCGGTGATGCTTCCAAATTGGGTCGGGGATGCTTGCATGGCTACCCCCGCCCTGCGCGCTTTGCGCACTGAGCTTCCTGAAACGACACAAATCTGCTGGGTGGCTCGACCCGGTCCCCTGGCGGTCCTCGAGGGACTCCCTTGGGCCGACACCACCCTGTGCTACAAGCCCCGCGCAAAGCCCCCTTCTGCAAGCAGCTCTGGGGTGCCTTTGGTTTTGAATCGGCGAGGGTTGGTCCGAGCCCTCCGCAAAGAACGCTTCGATGCGATTCTCTACCTGACGAACAGTCTCTCGACGGCCTTGATCGGTGCGCTGGCTGGCATTCGGCGCCGCATCGGATACGCACGCGACTATCGCTCCTGGCTATTGAGCGATCGGGTCTCGGTCCGCAGTGGCACTGCCGATGCGCGCAAGGATCCTTGCATCGAGAACTACCTGCGATTGGTGCAATCCATCGGCTGCAGGGCGGTCGATCGCCGCACGGAGCTTGGCCTTTTACAGCGCGACGAGGCGATTGCGAATCGATGTTTGGAATCGATTGGACTTTCGGGCCACCGCCCATTGCTCTTGATCAATACCGGGGCTGCCACGGCCCAGACGAAGCGTTGGCCTATCGAGCAAGCCGCTGCGGCAGCAGTGGCCCTTGCCGACGACTTGGACGTTTCGGTCGTCATCCATTGCGGGCCGGCTGAGCGTCAGAATGCCAACGCGATCGAGGCGTTGTGCGATCACCCTCGGGTCAAGAGCATGGGCCGATTCGACGAGCTTCCCCTTGGATTGAGCAAAGCGCTCATCGCTCGATCACGGTTGGTCGTTTCGACCGATTCGGGGCCAAGGCATATCGCCGTGGCGATGAACAAACCGGTCGTCTCGTTGTTCGGATCGATCGATCCGGGGCTCACACGCAGCTACAACATTCCAGAGACAATTCTGACTATGGGCTTAGCCTGCCAACCCTGCGGCTCTTACGATTGCCATTTGCGACATGCCAATTGCATGAACCAACTCGATGCGGCTCGCGTCGTGCTTGCTGCCAAGCATGCCTACCGAAACTCCCTGGCAGCGTCCCCTCCTTTGGTCCAACTTCGCTGAACCGATTCACCTATCAGGAACGCAATGATGATTCGTCGAGCCTTTGCTTTCGGATCCGTACTAGCCATCGGGTTGTCGCTCGGCTGGTTTTTTCACGCCCGCTTCGAGGCCACCTCGGCCCTAGCCGCACCGCAAAATCCTGCCGTCCAACCCGCCCCTGCGACGCAGTTCCCTCAGCCCTTGGCGACCCCGAATGCGGTCCGAATGGCCGATGGGTTTATCGCCAGTACACCTGAGGAAGCCATTCATGTGAATGTCTACGAAGCGGTCAATCGCTCGGTGGTCAATATTTCGACACGAAGCGTCCGACCCGAGGCCTTTTTGCTCGCCGCCGAAATCGAGGGCAACGGGAGCGGATCGATCATCGATCAGCAAGGCCATATCCTGACGAACTTTCACGTCATCGAGGGAGCCAGAAACATCAACGTGACGTTGTTCAACGGCGAATCCTTCGCCGCAGAGCTTATCGGCCAAGACCCCGATAACGACATCGCCGTTTTGCGCATCGCGGCACCGGCCGAGATGCTCTTGCCGATCCGATGGGGCGAATCGAGTCAATTGCGAGTCGGCCAGCACATCATCGCCATCGGCAATCCATTCGGATTCGAACGGACGATGAGCACCGGCATCATCTCGAGCCTGAACCGACAGATCACCTCGAGGACCCGCCGTACGATCCGATCGGTCATCCAAATCGACGCGGCGCTGAATCAAGGCAACTCCGGTGGACCCTTGCTCAATGCTCGCGGTGAACTCATCGGCATGAACACCGCCATCGCAACCCGCAGCGGCGACAACGCTGGCATCGGATTTGCCATCCCGGTCAACACCATGAGCCGAGTCGTTCCCCAATTGATCAGCACCGGTCGCGTCGCTAGACCGACGATCGGTATCCTCCAAGTCTTCGAAACCGAAAATGGATTGCTGATCGTCAATATGACCCCAGGTGGACCCGCCGAAAAATCAGGCCTCCTGGGCTCGAGCATCCAACGACGCAAAACCCGATCGGTCTTGGGCATGATCGAACAAGAAACCGTCGACCATAGCCAAGCCGATTTGATCATCGCCATCGACGAAACCAAAGTGAAACAAGCTGACGATCTACTCAGCGTCATCGAAACCAAGCGAGCCGGCGAAGTCGTCCGGCTGACAATCCTACGAGCCGGCAAGGTTCTTTCGATACCCGTGACATTAGGATCCGGCGAATGATTCCCTGGGATAGAGTGCAAGCGGCCGAGGCGATCATCTTCGATTGCGACGGGACTCTGGTCGATTCGATGCCGATCCACTTTTTGGCTTGGAATCGAACCATGAAAGAGATCGGGATCGAATTCCCCGAAGATCGATTCTACGCCATGGGCGGAATTCCGACCCATCGCATCATCGAGATGCTCGCCCATGAGCAGCAGATACTCGTCGACGCGCACGCGACGGCCAAACGGAAAGAAGAAGCCTTTTTCGAGCTCATGCACCTGCTCGAACCGATCCACATCATCATCGAGGTCGCTCAAAAAGTACGAGGACTCAAACCCATCGCCGTCGCAAGTGGCGGAAGTCGATTTGGCATCGAAAAGCAACTGCGCCATGTCGGCATTCTCGACTGGTTCGATACGATCGTTTGCGCCGAGGACACCGTCAAGCACAAACCCGACCCGGATGTCTTTCTAGAAAGCGCCCGGCGACTGGGGGTCGTGCCAGAGAAATGCTTGGTCTTCGAAGACGCCGAACTTGGGATCCAAGCCGCCAAAGGGGCTCGAATGGATTGGCTCGATGTGAGAGACTACTTCGAATCCAAGCGCATTGCCCCAGATTAGGATTTTACTGGATTCGTGTTTTGCCCGTGCCGTTCCACCCCACTTGGTCTCCACCGATGCTGGCAATCCGATGATTCGATACCGATGGCTTTGGTTCGCAATCGCTTCGCTGATGCTGGCCGTCGCTTGGCCTATCTCCGGGCGACTATCGCTCGATCGCTCGTTGGAGCGGATGTTCCCCGCAGACGATCCAGATCGGCTCGAGTTTGAGCGGATCGAAGAACGCTTTGGGGTCTCCCAGTTCCTGGTCTTCGCGTACCGAGATCCAGAGCTATGGTCGAGCGATGGTTCGGGGATCGATCGGGCCATGCAGTGGCGCAAAAAAATCGAGGAGATCCCTGGAGTCTCCTACGCTCTGGACCTTTCGCGGGTCGACGAGATGCTCACGACACTGCGCGGGCCGACTGGATTTCTTGGTGCCCTCACCGGAGCGCCATCCAAGCGGCCGTTGGTCGACTCGAACAACACCCTTGCTTCGAGGTACCGAGAGTTGTTTACCGGCCAGACCCATGCAGCCCAAAGCGACCTTGTCGCTATCGGCGTGCAGCTTGCGCCCTCGGATGCTCCCAACGACGATTCGTCAACACCCCTGGTATCGCTGCGTCAATTGGCTCAAAGTGCCCCGGGCGGGTTGCTCGTCGGGCATGTTGCGATGGTCGACGAAGGCTTCCGTGAGATCGAACGCGATGGGAATCGCTTGGGGATCTACTCGACGGTCAGTCTGTCCTTGCTCATGCTCGTGGGCTTTCGTTCGATCCGCTGGGCTTTGATCGTCGTGGTCGTGGTTCAATGGTCGCTGATATTGACCCGTGCGGTCCTGGTCTTACTAAACTGGGAACTGACCATGGTCTCCTCGATGCTCTCCTCGATCGTCATGGTCGTCGGCGTGGCGACCGCACTGCATTGGATGTTCGGCTACCAAAAGGAATATGCATCGAATGCCCATGTGAGCGATCCGTCGCTGCGCGCCAGAATCGCTCTGGAGGCATCGATGACCCGATTGTGGCAACCGATCGTTTGGGCCGTGGTGACCGACGCGATCGGGTTTGCTTCGTTGGCCCTCTCGCGCGTCGGGCCGGTCCAAGACTATGGCAGTATGATGGCCATCGCATGTGGGATCGTCCTACTGGGGATCTTTACCTTAGTCCCCACTCTGGCGTTGCTGCCCCTCGGTGGGTTGGGCTCCGGCTGGCTGGGTTTAGATTGGATGGGTTTAGGTAAGCATTCCAGCTATGCGCTCGGCACGGTGCCTGGCGAAGCGGGTATCCAGGTGGCCTTGCGCCAAATACTCAACACCGTGACGCGTCAGCGGTTCTTGGTGATCGCTGCAGCGGCCTTGCTCTTGCTCTTTGGATCCCTGGGCTCGAGTCGGTTAAAAGTCGAAACCGATTTCTTAAAGAACTTCCAAAGCAACTCGCCGATCGCCCAAGCGTATCGCGCCGTGGAGACCGAGTTGGGTGGGGCTGGGGTCTGGGATGTGATGATCCCGGCACCGATGCCCATGACCGAGGAATACTTCGACCGTGTCCTGGCCTTGGAAAAAGAACTCCTAGCGATCGAAGTCCCGTCCCAGGAGCCTGGGGCCGAGCCGCTGAAGCTCACGAGCGCACTGAGTTTGGCCGATACCGATCGTGTCGCGAGAACCGCAGCGGTCCTGAGGATGATACCGCTCGAAGCTCGATTGCTCGGGATGCAGCAATCGATGGGTAGTTTCTTCGCGACTTTGTTGAGCCCACCGCAGCGAGGATCGATCGACGGCGAACGTCCGCGTGCGCTGCGATTGATGCTCCGTTCACGCGAGCGAAGTGAGTCGGAACAAAAGACCGAATTGATCGCAAGGGTAAGGCAGGTGGTCCAAAAGCACCGCGAGGGACTGGGTTCTGTGCGCACCGAGGACACGGCTGTTGCAGGCTATTACGTTCTCTTGACCAAACTCGTCGAGCATGTCGTGGCCGACCAGTGGAAATCGTTTCTCGCCGCAGCACTTGGGATCGGAATCGCCATGACGATCGCTTTGAGGTCGATCAAGTTCGCGCTCGTGGCCTTGGTACCAGCCGTCTTGCCGAGTTTGGTTGTCTTAGGGATCCTCGGAACCCTGGGGGTCCGAATGAACCTCGGGGCTGCGATGATCGCCGCCGTGTCGATGGGCCTAGGGGTCGACTCCTCGCTGCACTATCTGTTCCGTTATCGGCAGGAACGCGCCGCGGGCAACAGTCTCGAACAAGCCTTGGCAAGCTCACAAAGCGAGACAGGGATGGCCGTCCTGATGGCGACGATGGCCCTGGTGATCGGATTCGGTTCGATGGCGGTAAGTGATTTCCTGCCGACGGTGGCGTTCGGAAGCCTAGCGGCCTGGACCATGCTCGGCGGACTGCTAGGGAACTTGTGCCTCCTGCCAGCCCTGGTCACCTGGCTCGACACCAAGCCGAGCTGAGCCCAGGGTCGAGTTGAGCCCAGGGCTAATTCGTTCGGTACGGTGAATTTTGTACCTCGCGAACTTTACCGGAGTTGTGGTTCGGTTTGCGAGAAGGACTTCCACTGTTCGTCGCCGGTTGGAAGATCCCATCGATTTCGATGCAGGACCACCCGATACATAAAGTGCAAGGATTGACCCGGCGCGAGGGTATATCCACCGGCCTCATAAGGGGCTTGGAGCTCCCCCGACTTGGTCTTGGTCCGCCCCCCCATGAAGTCCTTGATACCGAAGGCGTTGTGAGCGAAGAGTCCATAGGTCCGAACGTGCCATAAGCCCTCGGCGTGGAAGCTTTTGGGGTGTACCAAGATCGCGATGCCGTAAAGGTTTTCCCCACCGGTTGGGACTGGACCCGAGTAATCGACCCAACGGGCTGATTTGCCCCACGCATCACCTTGCTTGTCCCCGACGCTATTGAGGATTTCTCCGAGAGGTTTATCCCCTCGCATGGTCTCGGGGACTCGGATCGCAAACATCCCCTCTTTTGTATCTCCAAAGTGGATGGATGCTGTCGGATCGGCTCCCTTCCACAGGTACTCGCAATCGATCATGGTCCGATCCGCATCCCCACTGACGCTATAGCGGCAGGTTTCGTGAATCACCGGACTGCCCGCAGTTGGTTTTTGCCACTGGTGCTCGGCGACCCAACTGACCTGACTCCCTTCTGAATCGCAGGACAGGACCTTGCCATGCGCCACGATTCCCTTGTCCTTGCCCTCGGCCCACCAATCCCCTCCGTCGACCTCCCCAAACGTCATCCACAGACCTCGGTGGTGGGGGTGGTCGTGTGCCTCGTTCGGGATCGTCGCATCCATGGGATACGAGCGCGTCATCTTGTGACCGTCCGGGCCATGGATGGGCCAGAGCACTGGCTTGGTCCCCGAGCGAAACAAATAGCTTGTCACCAGTTTGCCGTCGCGCATCACATCGATCCGATCCGACTGCTGGACGGTCTTGAATTGCGCGTCGGCAACCCCCTGGAGGGCAAGGCACAAGGCGAGCAGAAACATAGGGAAAAGCTTGTGTTGCATGGGACTTACAAACCGTTACAAGAGGAATGGAAAACCGACCGAACTTCAATATAAGCCCAAGCAAGACCGCTGGGTATCAAAGGCCCTTGGCAAGCAAGGCGGCTTTAGGATTTTTCATCAAGTTTCCATCGGGGCTTTCAAACAGCCCGATCGAAATCGGATACGATGAAACAGAGATCTTGGATCCTTCTGATCTAACCCCCAAAACCGTCGACTGCCACCATGAGTTCTTACGCGAAACATCTGTCTAGCACCCTGTTGAATACCCTGGGGAAAACCTGTCAATTGGCTGTCAACTCAGTGTTTTTTCCTGTTGAAACACGGTCGAATCCTGTCGGATTGTGGATAAGCCCCAAGCGAGCCTCGAACCTAGGTACATCGCGCACGGCCACATCGCTCCTGGCAACATCGTTTATCGCAACGGTACTCTTTGCGAGCGGTGCTCTGGCGCAGGTGAATCCGCCGGTCGAACTTCCTTTTTCGGTCCCCGATGGCTTTCGCGTCTCGCAAGCCGCCGGCGACTCCCTGGCGCACGACTGCTTTTGCATGACCCTCGATGCGCAAGGTCGACCGGTGATCTCTGGACCGGGCTACCTTCGAACCTTGATCGATGATAACAGCGACGGAGTCTACGACCGTTCGATCGATTGGACCTCTTCGATCCGAGCTGGCGCTCAAGGATTATGGGTCGAAAAAAACACCCTCTACTATGTGTCTGACGGGGGACTATGGCGATCGGAGGATGGCGATTCGGATTGCGTCGCAGACCGAGCCCCCACGCGTATCCTGGAGCTACCCACGGGTGGAGAACACGACTCGCACGCCATCCGCCGAGGGCCTGACGGATACTGGTACCTGATGGTCGGCAACTATGCAGGGTCGATTTCCAAGCTCGCGTCCGATCCCCAAGCTCCAGTTTCGGTCGCTTCAGGACAACGACCACGAGCCGGAACGATCTGGCGGATCAGCCCCGATTTTTCAAAGCGAGGCGTATGGGCCCACGGGCTTCGCAACTGCTACGACTTCGACTTTTTGCCCGACGGCCAAATCGTGACCTACGACTCCGACGACGAGCGAGAAGCGACCTTGCCGTGGTATCGCCCGACGCGTGTATTGGCCTTGGGACCAGGATCGGATGCAGGCTGGTGCGGCTCGGCTTGGAAGGACGATGACTACCGAATCACAATGCCTACGACACTGGCTCGTCTCGGGCGAGGTTCTCCCACAGGCGTTGCCGTCTATGAGCATGATGCATTCGCACCGAAGTACCAAGGGGCGGTCTTTGTCTTGGACTGGACCTTCGGACGAGTGCTTGCGGTCTACCCTTCAGGCAATCTTCCCACCGAGCAGCGAACTCCCAATAAACTCCCCTCAGAGATCTTCATGCAGCCCTCGGGCAGTATCGGTTTTGCTCCGACGGACATTTGCGTAACTCCCGATGGAAGTCTGCTCGTGAGCGTCGGTGGCCGTGGAACCACCGGAGCGATCTACCGAATCGAAGCGGCGGCTGATGCGAATCGGGCATCGCCAGGGACATCGCTGTCAAGCATTCCGGGTGCGGAGTCTCTCTCAGGACTGCTCGAGGCTCCCTGTCCATGGGAGGCCTGGTCCGAAGCCCGATGGAAGCCGCTTGCGACTCCAGCGGTCATCGAAACGCTCGGTAGATTGATCAGTGGCGAACTCTCACTGGAGTCTTCCACCGAACCGATTCCAGCCGCTCAAATCGCTCATATCAAGCAGCGAGCATCGCAGATTCTGACCCGTTTGGGTGCCAAGTTACCGAGCGATAGGCTCTTGAAGGGAGCCAAGTCCGATTCGCCAGCTTCGCGGAATGCCGCTTGGTGGTTCCTGGGCCGAGGTGCGTTGAATCCAGCGGATGAACCTAGGCTGGTCCGCGAGTTGGCGAGTTTGCCAACTCCATCGGCGATCGAATCGGCAGGAGAAGCCACCCCCTGGGAGCCTATCTTCGGCAACACCGAACTTCGCCATCGGCTCGAAGCGATCGGATTGAGGCGTTGGCCGATGACCAACTGGTCCCGCTTCGATGTGCCAGATGACCTATCCGGAAACACGCTGCGCCGCAGTTGGCTCTGGGCGCTGAACCGAACCCAACAACCCCCGACCAACAAATCGGTCGAGAACAAATTGGACTTGATCGAAGCGAAGCTCTTCTTCGGAGCTCCCAAAAATGGCTTGGATACCCTCGCCCTCGAGACCCTCGGTGGATGGCTTTCGGCCAATCGAGCGAGCATGACCACCCGAGATCAAATGGAGTGCTTGCATACCATGCAAGCGGCCTTGGGTGACCGACGCGGAAGTCTGCCTTTGCAGTCGGACGTACCGGCCGATGCGCTCGATGGGGTGCGAGCCCTCTACACATCCCGCATGAGCGAAGCGGTTCGCAATAGTTGGGCCGATTGGGCTCTGTATTTTGCTCAGCAAGCCGACAAGTCCGGCCAATTCGCTCTGCAAGCCGAAGCGATTCGCACGATCGGAATGCTCGAGCCTAGCGAACCGAAGATTCTCGATTATCTATTTCAGCAGATCGACGAAAACAGCCATCCGACGGCGGATCTTCATACCCTATGCACCTTGGCGCAATGCACCTCGAAGCGGAGCGAAGAGCAGACCCTCAAGACCGCATCGACCTTGATGCAATTGGTTCGAAAGGTCAAAGGGCGCGGACTCTATACCGACAACCAATGGCCAGCGAGGATCAAGCAGTTGATCGGCGCTCTGTCGAAGAAAGACCAAGGCTTAGGTGCCGCCTACGCGGCCCTACCGGAAACACTGACCGGAGAGGATCTGGTCATCGTCAATGCCTTCTCCGGGGAAATTCAGGACTTGATCAAGCAGCGAGTCAGGCGGGATCTATCGAGCTTGCCGATCGATCGCTGGGAAGTAGCCATGATCAAGCTGGCCGTCACTGGAAAAATTGAACCACCGATGCGAGAGTCGTTTCGCAAGGCATGCGACCTCGAGACGCTTCGTCCGGTCTGCTTGGAACTGCTTGCCAACGACCCCTCGGAGTCCGAGTACGATCTGTATGTCGGCGCGCTCGAGTCGTCGGATCGATCGAGTTGGTCGAGCGCTTGGCGAGCCTTGGAAAAACTCTCGCAGGTGCAAGCTGCTCGCGAGTATCCGCTGCTGGCAAAACTGGTCTCTGCGAGTTTGAATTCGAATGTCGCTTTGCCGAAGGCAGCGGTCATTGAGCGAGCCAAGCTCGTAGCCAAGGAGCTGCAGAAACCCGAACCGCCTAGTACTCAGCAGTGGAAGGATTGGGAGCTGTATTACACCAACCAGATCGCCGAGTCGGATCGAGCCGGCTGGGTCTTGCCGGGTGTCCAGATCGATCTCGATGCCTTGGCAGGTCAGATCAAAGAACTCCGAGGCCAAAGCGAGCGGGGCAAGCTGTTGTATCAAGCCAAGTGCGGCCAGTGCCATGGTGGGCAGACGGCATTAGGCCCCGCCTTGACGGGGGTATCCAAGAGGTTTTCAACGGTGGATTTGCTCAGGACCATCTATGAGCCCAGCCGAGACATCTCCGATCGATACCGTTCGATGAACGTGCTGACGGTCGACGACGAGATTTTGACCGGCTTGGTAATCTATCAAGCGACGGATGGAGTGACATTGCAGGCTGCCGATGGCAACGTGTTAAGGATCAATGCCGACGCGATCAAGCAGAAAGGAATTTCGAGCGAGTCGCTCATGCCCAAGGGGCTCCTTGAGGACAAGACCCCTCAGGACGTAGCGGACTTGATGGCTTATTTGCAATCGCTCTAAAAAACCCAAGAGTCGGCTTTATACCGAATGGCGTTGAATTAAAAGCGGAACGGCGCAAGCCCAATACCGTCAAATCGGGACATTGATGAAGTTGCATTTCTTACTAATCGGCAAATGAAAGCGGAGCAGCGCAAGCTGCCCGGTGAGTCAAAATATCCAGTAGTTTCCTGAGTGTTCGAGCGTGGAACACGACACTTCACCCTTCACCGGAGGGCTTGCGCCCAACCGCTTTCAAAAACCCCTCGGCATGCGCCGAAAACCATTCAAATCCGATCTATCCTAACATGATCCAAATGTCGATTTGACGGTATTGGGCGCAAGCCGTCCGGTGAGAAACCGTGCGATATCCAGGACACTCCATCACTCACCGGAGTGCTTGCGCACTTCCGCTTCCACTAATTCAACGCCATTCGGGACGAGCCCGACGGGAGGCTCATCCAACAGCACTCCGTCGAGAGCCAAAGAGTAAATTCGAACGCCAAAGGAATAAATCGCATGGTCATTCGATTGTTTTTTGCGTTGGTCGCTTGTGGGCTTGTCGCTGGCCATGCTCTGGCCAAACCGAGGGATTATCTCAAGAAAAGCGACTCCTGGTTTGCCCAACCGCAAGCCAAAAGTATCGCAGAGAACATCCTCTCGTTCCAAAGCGAAACGGGTGGGTGGCCGAAGAACCAAGACACGACGAGCAAGCCTTACGCGGACGATCGGACAAAACTCAAAGGAACCTATGACAATGGTGCGACGACCGATGAGTTAAGGTTCCTAGCCCGCATTTACAACGCCACGAAAGAGCTAGCCTATCGCGATGCTTTCGATCGTGGGCTCGCTTACATCCTCGATGGGCAGTACCCAAACGGTGGATGGCCGCAATACTCGCCACCGGGCAAGGGTTACGCTCGCCACATCACCTTCAATGATGGCGCGATGGTACGACTACTCGATTTCCTTCGCGAGGTCGCCACATCGACCACTTATGAATTCGTCGATGGGGCGCGACGTCTAGCCGCAGGTAAATCCGTCGACCTTGGGATCGAATGCATCCTCAAGTGCCAGATCGTCATCGATGGCAAGCGAACTGTCTGGTGTGCGCAACACGACGAGATCGACTTTCGTCCGCAATCGGCACGAAGCTACGAACTAGCTACCTTCAGCGGTTCTGAATCGGTAGGCATTACTCGATTCCTTATGAGCCTTGAGAATCCATCTGAGGAAATAGTCGAGTCGGTCGATGCGGCGATTGAATGGTTTAATCAAGCGGCCATCAAGGGGATTCGCGTTGAGACGCAGAAGGACCCAGAAGGTCCCAAGGGGGTCAATCGCGTCGTGATTCAAGACGAGAGCGCACCTCCTCTGTGGGCACGCTTTTACGACCTGCGGACCCAAGCGCCAGTGTTTGTAGATCGCGACGGAGTTCCTCGCAGATCGCTATCAGAGATCGGGTACGAACGGAGGAACGGATACGCTTGGTATGGAAACTGGCCACAGAAACTCTTGAGTGGCGAGTACCGCAAATGGAAGCTGAATTTAAAGTGAATCGCTTCCCGTTGGCTCATGCACAACAGCCCGGAATCGATAAGGCTCGATACCAGGGGCGTTCCGGTAGTAGCCGACTTTCGCGTCCGCGCAGAAGAGGAATGATCGATGGGCGATTGAGGGATTATAGATCCAAGAGCGACCGGTCGTAGAGTCGGTAGGTCTTCGACGGGACCAAACCGGCTCGCTCCAAAGATCCCCGCGATAAATTGTTGCTCTCAAGCACCCAGGAAAACTCCGCGTCGGTGATCCCGATGGCCACCACGTCGGGTAGCATCCGATTCAAAAGCACCAAACCCAACCCCCATCGCTGCCACTCCGGGACCACGTTGGTGCTGATGATCCGCATCTTGGTGATCTTCTTGCGGTCCAAGAGGAGTCTTGCCCATCCGAAGGGAAACAGACTCCCGTCGATCTTCTTGATGATCGGATTGTAGTCGGGTAATCCCAACCCCACCCCTACGGCCTCGCCATTGACCTCGATGACACTCGTAGCTGCCGGATTGATCAGCAACTTGAGCGACATCCCTAACGCTTTGATCTCCCCGTCGCTCAGCGGCACAAAGCCCCATGTCCCTTGCAACGATTCGTTGTAGATCTTTAAGAACAATAGCAACTCTTTGGCGAAGTTCTTGCGGCTGACCTGACGCACCGTGACGTTGAACCGCTCCTGGACCTGTTCGACAACCTGATTGATCTTCGGATCGATCGTCTTGAGCATCTCGATGTTGCCATCGTAAGCATACATATCCTGGGTCTTCTCAAAACCAAATTGCTTGATGAGCCGATCGTGATAAGGCGGGTTGTAGGTCATCATGAATGTCGGCGGGGTGGTAAAGCCATCGACGAGCGTCCCGGTCTCGTAGTTCAGCGATGGGTTGCATGGTCCCCGAACGTCGGTCATCCCTTGGGATTTGAGATATCGACCCGCAGTCTGAAACAATGCATCGGCCACTTGCTGGTCGTCGATGGACTCGAAGAAGCCAAAGAATCCCCGTTTTTCTTCGTAGCGTTTATTGTGTGCGTGATTGATGATCCCTACGATGCGACCGACGACTTGGTTGTCCCTGCGGGCCAAAAAAGCTTGGCATCGGTTGAATTCGTAGAAGGGATGCTTGCGGAACCCGACGAGCTCCTCTTGGTTCATCCGAATCGGTGGTATCCAATTCGGGTCTCCTTGGTAAAGCCTCCAAATGAGCTCCATAAACGCCTTGCGGTCCTTGCGACCATCGACCGGGGTAACTTGCACGGAATTCATTCTGTCGCTTCTATTTCTTTTGTTTCTCTGGCTGTAGTTTCTCTGGCTGTAATTTCTCTTGCTGCTGTTTCCACCGTCGAGGCTTGCCATCGGCCCGCTGCATGTCCGAGAATGACGCTACCATAGTAAGCTGGAAAGGAGACCGGTGGTAGAACCGTTCCGATCGCGCCCCCGACGTAGGTTCCATAAGCCGGATACAAAACGTGGTACGCTTGACGCTCCAAATCCGGATCCTCGGTTTGCTGCGAATAAGCGATCACGTCCCGGGTAGCGACCGACTCATGGTACAAAGGTACGATCGGCAATCCATACGCCGCAGCATAAGTCCCTGGGTAGCTACGCCTGGAAAAATCCTTCGCATGAGCCCCTTCGTGCAAGGCGATCGCTGGGACATCGCTGTACAAATGGATCGTCTGGGTATACGGGTTGAAGTGATCACCGCCAAAGATCCGGCCAGGAATCAATGCCTCACCGAGAACACTCAAGGTCCCGATCGAGTAACGCCACGGCCAAGCCATCGTACGATTCTTTGTCAACCGCTTGGCATCCTCCCAAGGCCGGTACTGATTGAGCCGCACTTTGACATGCTCCAGCTCGTTGGCAGCAAGATACTCGGCAATCGCCGATTCGGTAGGCTCAGTAATCCGATGGTTATCGACACGAGAATCCCACAGCAAGAGCTTCGAGGGTATCCCGACGACCCAACCCACCGAATCGAGTACCACTCGGGGCTTGCCCCGTTCGATCGCGATCTGGTTGGCTTGGACCAACTCCGGCGCAATGTTTTGTTTGGAGTTGTCGATCGATTCAGGGGCCAAAATCCGACAACCCGACGCCATCGTCAAACCTAAAAAACTCAGCACTAACAGCGACTTATGCAGCAACTTATTCATTGTCCGTTGGAGGCCTGAAGCCACCCCCTGGGGTGACCTGCGTCGAGGGGAAACTCAACGGAGCGCCATAAGGGAAAAACAGATCGTTCATGCGCTGACCAAACGATGGAGCCGGGGGTTGGGGAACCGGTGGACCCGGCACCGGATATCCACCAGGTACCGGATAGCCACCTGGGACCATTCCAACGGGAGCTGGTGCCAAGATCGGTGTCGAGGGCCCAATGACCGGCGGTGGGGGACTCACCGCGATCCCTTGGCCTGCCTGGAGCCTGAGCTGCTCGCCCGAGGCGATCAAGGCGTCCTCGGGTACATCGAACTCCGGTGTCATCTGCACATCGATGATTCGCTCGTCTCGCGATTCAAATGGCCACAACGTATCGGAGACAAAATCCAACGGCGGGATCTGATACCAGGGCGCATGGATCTTGCGAAGAAATTTTTCGGTGCGATAACCGTCCTTGACGATCTCTATGCTCCGGGTGCCATAGTAAGTAAATCCTGTCGAGACCGGAGTCAAGCCAACGGGCTGCTTGTCGACGTAGACCATCGCACCGGCCGGATTGGTACGGAACGTCATCCGTTTGCGCACGCATCCAGTCTGGAGGCATAAGCCGACTAGCAGGAGCCAAAAAGCACAATGAGCGAATCGATGTTGTGGGATCATGAAGAGGCTTTTAGCCATTTTCGATCCTGCTGATCAAGAGAGCTTGGAGAACAGCGTGAACCTGGGCAAGCTAGACAACCCAGGAGGTGGAAACCACGGAATACTGAGCGGATTTTCTACCACGGAATACTCGGACCACACGGAAAAAGAGAAAAGGTCATCCCTAGTCCTCCTACCCTGGTCTTCTTTCCGTGTGTTCGGTGTGTTCCGTGGTTGACCACCGAGCAGATTTTTTACCACGGAATACTCGGACCACACGGAAAAAGAGAACAGGTCCTCCCCAGTCCTCATTCCCTGGTTTTCATTCCGTGTATTCGGTGTGTTCCGTGGTTGACCACCGAGCAGATTTTTTTACCACGGAATACTCGGACCACACGGAAAAAGAGAATAGGTCTTCCCTAGTCCTCATGCCCTGGTCTTCATTCCGTGTGTTCGGTGTGTTCCGTGGTTGCGTTCTTCAGTTCCGTGGGTTCTAGGATGTCTTCCTTGTATGCCCGATCATTTGACAACTCTCTCAATGATTGCTTTGGGATAATGGCCAAAGTTGACGAGAAAGCCAAGCGATATCCCTGTTGCCTTGAGGTAATTGTGCAACTGGGCGCGGTGCTCATTCGTAAGCTCTTTTGCAGCCTTCAGCTCGACGATGATCTTACCGTAGCAGATGAAATCCGCCTTGTAGATCTGCTGAAGCTTTTCTTGCTTGTAGAACAAAATGAGTTCTGCTTGCGAAACAAACTGGATGCCTTGTTTGCAGAACTCTCTCTGAAGGCACTCTTGATAGACGGCCTCTAGAAAACCACAGCCCATCTCGCGATAGACTTCAAAGACTGCTCCTCGAATCAGGTAACTCTCGTCGCTGTAAAGCAGTTCGTTCTTCTGGTTCATTGCACTAGCTGCCCGTCGATTTCGTTAACCGCAGAGGATCAGTAGACCGTCGCGGAAATTTTCTACCACGGAATACTCAAAAATCACGAAAAATGCGTGCGGATTTTCCGTAATTGCGATCCTAGATCGTTGGTGTCTGTCCACCGGGCCAATTTTTTTACCACGGAATACTCGGACCACACGGAAAAAGAGAATAGGGTCCTTCCCAGTCCTCATGCCCTGGTCTTCATTCCGTGTGTTCAGTGTGTTCCGTGGTTGACCACCGAGCCAATTTTCTACCACGGAATACTCGGACCACACGGAAAAAGAGAACAGGTCCTCCCTAGTCCTCATGCCCTGGTCTTCATTTCCGTGTGTTCGGTGTGTTCCGTGGTTGACCACCGAGCCAATTTTCTACCACGGAATACTCGGACCACACGGAAAAAGTGAATAGGTCCTTCCCGGTCCTCATGCCCTGGTCTTCATTTCCGTGTGTTCGGTGTGTTCCGTGGTTACGTTCTTAGGTCTGGGGCTTAGGAGACACCCAAGTCGTATCGGCTACGCCCAGTTCGTGGTTCGCATAGCGGGCCATGACAAACAGCAAGTCGCTCAGACGGTTTAAGAAAATCACGATGTGCGAGACATCGCTCACGCGTCGGTCGTGTCCGAGCCTGACGATTTCACGTTCGACCCGACGGCAGATGGTGCGTGCCAAATGCAACTGGGCCGCTTGCGGGCTGCCCCCGGGTAGGATGAAATTTCTCAGGGCCGGCAGATCGGTCTCCATCGAATCGATCCAGACCTCGATCTTCGAGACATGGGGATTGCTGTCCCACTTAAGCTTGTGCTCCTCGGGTTCCGGCGTCGCCAATTCGGCACCGATCGAGAAGAGTTGGTGCTGGATCGAATCGAGCATGAGATCAAGTTTTTCAGAAAGCCGCGTGCTGCGTGCCGTTCCGAGCACGGCATTGAGTTCGTCGACCGAACCATACGCGCAAATCCGCGCGTCGTCTTTCGAGACCCGAGGGCCGCCAAAAAGTCCAGTCGTCCCCGCATCCCCGGTTTTTGTGTAGATCTTCATGTGCCAATTTTCGAAGTGCTGTGTGCGGAATCCCCATCGACCAAACGCCTCGGTATGATACTGCTCTGGCAACCGTTGGGAAGTACGTTCAGGGCTTAGGAAGCTCACGAGGGCAGGAGCAGGAGCATGGCAAGCAGCGAAAAAGCGACGGTATTTGCATCGGGTTATCTCATTTTCCGAAGATCGAGCTCCCTTCAATTTTTGCTGATGAAACACCCCGACCGCTGGGACTTGCCCAAAGGACATGTCGACCCTGGAGAATCAATTTTTGATGCTGCCAAGCGGGAACTATGGGAGGAAACCGCGATCCCATTTGACGCTCTGTGGACCGATCCGACGTTTGCGTTCGTCAATCGCTATTGGGTATCGAAGCGAAAAACGCCCGAGCAAAAATCACTCAAAGAACTCACGATCTACTTGGGTTTACTGCTCCGTCCCATCGAGCTTGTCTGCACCGAACACCCTGAGTACCGATGGTGGGATTGGAATCCTCCGCATCGGATCCAAGCCCAATCGATCGATCCGTTGTTATCGGCCGTCGAAGCACACCTCAGCGCCCAACGCGACGTCTACGACAAGCTTCACAACGGGTGACCGCCCCCAGCATTCGCATGTCTGCCAAGAGCCCCGTCGGCATGGGATCAGATCTCGAAAAGTCGCCTTAGAGCACAGAACTCCTCGACCCAATTTTCTGCCGCTTGCAAGAGTCCATCCATGACCCGAGGGGCTCCCTGCGAGGCTTCCGTCTGCCGGGAGTAGCCGCTTAGAAAGGAGCTGTAGTCTTCGTTGGCCCGAACGGCAGTGGGCGATTCGGATTGCTGTTGGATCAGCCATGAGTCGATCGAGAACGCGTCGACACCGAGGCTCAGCATTCGGATCCCATCGTCGAGCGAGCGAATCGGTCCGGAGACCAACAATCCCATACCTGTTACCCCCGAATCGTCGATAGCGCGACGGGCCGTTTCGATCACGTAGTCCAGCGGTTGGAACGACCATGATTTGGCAGGACTCAGGCTAGCGGCCACCTCGGATAATACATTGACATAATCGAGTCCCGAGTCGATCAAAAACCGAACATCGTCGTAGACACTTCCAGCGGCGATCGCGCCGCCGAGGATGACTTTGGGTTGGTCGCTCGTATGGCGGAGTAGCTCGATACGTTTGGCCATGCGATCGACGTCCGAAAGATCGCTCGGCAGGGTCGGGATCCATCGATCGGCACGGAAGCTGGTTGCTCGGCTGGTTGCTCGGCCCGTCGGCAATGGATCGCGATTCGATTTGCTGTGGCAAGGAATGAACTGCAATTCGATCTGCTCGGCATGCATCAGCGGCTGCAGATCGATCGGCTCGTCGACAAAGACCGGTTGGATCCAGAGCCCATCGTCCATAGATCGATCCGCACCGGAGGACAGTTCGTTGGATCGCCGTGGTTGGATGCCTTGGCCTTGCTCGAGCAGGTCCGCTTGGGGCTCAACGACGGAGATCCCACAATTTCGCCGCAGCTTCTCGAGGGTCGTATGCAGCTCCATGGGGTTGGGAATGTCGATCCCTAAACGGGAATAGATCGGCGAAGGCCAGTGGAGCGATTGGCCGGTGGTGCGGCAACTGAGTTTGCAGCCCATGTCTTGCGTCGACCAGGCATCCGGTGGCAGGTCGATCCGATCGGCCAAAGATCGTGCGCGATTCAAGGAGTTGGGGCTCAAGGAGCTAGCAGGTGGCTTGTTCTTTTTGGTCACGGCGCATTCCCTCAGAGTTCGTTCTTTAGAGTTCGTTCGGGGAGCGATAGACACGGAATTCCTTCAGCGCAGAGGCCTTGAGCCCTGCCTTGAGCAATAGCAAGCTGAGTTTAAGTCGATCGGGCTCACGCAGGCGGCATTCTTCGAGATCGGGGGTGATGTCTTTGGCCTCGCCTCGGATATAGATCCGACCGCCTGTGAGTTGATGGCCTAGCCCAGGGCCAGCATCGCCACCGATGACGAGTGTCCCGGACCGCATCCGAAAACCGGCTTGTTCACCGACGTTTCCTCGGACCAAAACGGCCGCTCCACGGAGCGATGCGGCGGCATGCTCGGCCGCGTCGCCTAAGACGACCGAGAGTCCTCCGTGAGCCATCGCCGAGACGCCTCGGCCTGCCGAGCCCATGACCAAGAGCGTTCCGGAGACTTGGGAATGGCCAAAGTACTCTCCGACGTTCCCTTGAACAACGCACTCACAATTTGAGGTGCATGCAAAAGCGTAGTCGCCGATGCTTCCCATGGTTTCGACTTTGAGCAGATTTTTTAAGCCTGCACCGAGGTGGTCTTTGCCATATCCGCCTTGGACAATGGCATAGATCGCATCGGGTTCTTCGTCGGTGGTTTGGATAGTGATCGCATCGAGCCGATCGGGGTTTTCGATCGCATCATCGATCAGGTGCTGCAAGCGCGCCGGGTGCGCGTCGGAGACTTGGATTTCGATGACGCGGGCCATAGCGGATGTCTACTTCTTCTTAGGTGCGCTTTTCTTCGTCGCAGACTTCTTGGCCGGACTCTTCTTGGCGGGAGCCTTCTTGGCGGGAGCCTTCTTGGTCGCAGACTTTGTGACAGGTCCCTTCTTGGCAGGTCCCTTCTTGGCGGGGCTCTTGGTTGCGGCCTTAGGAGCCTTGGCCCCACGCTTGGCCTTGGCCTTCTTCGATGGACCGGCCGCCGCACGGGCTTCTAACAATGAAACGGCTTGCTCGAACGTCAGAGTGTCGCCCGATGCGTCTTTGGGAAGCGACGCATTGGTTTCGCCGTCGGTAACATAAAGACCATAGCGGCCATCGCGCAGTTCGATCGGCTTGCCTGTCACGGGCGAGGCTTCGAGGGTCTTCAGGGGTGGTGCGGCTACGCCTCGACCTCTACCAGGTGCCTTAGGCTGTGCCAGGACCTCGAGGGCTTGTTCCAGACTGATCTCTAACAAGGAATACTGAGCGGGGATCGATCGCGATTCGGTCCCGTGCTTGAGGAACGGGCCAAAGCGACCTTGCGTGGCGATCACCGGTTGACCATCTTCGGGGTGGTTGCCCAATTCCCTTGGAAGCGAAAGAAGCTTGACGGCCAGATCGATATTGACGTTCTCAGGCGCAACACCTTTGGGCAACGACGCGTTTTTCTTCTCTTCATCGTCGTTGGTTCCGAGTTGAACATAAGGCCCAAAACGCCCTTGTTTCATGTAGATCGGCTTGGACGATACAGGGTGGTACCCGAGTGGCTCTTCGGCCTTTTGGCTCTTGTCGAGCAACTCGACAGCAAGGTTCAACGTCAACTCATCGGGAGGCATGTCTTCGGGGATACTCGCCCGCCGTTCGCCTTGTTCGATATAAGGCCCGTAGCGTCCGATGCGCACGACGATCTTGTCGTGCGAGCCCGAGACGGACAGGGGTGCATCGCCCGGTTCGAGCGAATACGAACAAGCGTTCCGAGGATCGATTTCGGCGGCCTTCTGGGTCAGCAGAGGCTTGAGCCCGACTCCCCCCGGTGCAGCGTCTTGTTCGTTGACATTGTCGCCAAAGTAGAACTCTTGAAGGTACGTCAGATTCTCGCGTTCGTTGCGGCTGATCTGGTCCAAGTAATCTTCCATGTCGGCGGTAAATTGGTAGTCGACAAGCGATGGAAAATGGTCTTCCATCAACTGAATTACAGCAAAAGCAGTCCAGCTTGGGACCAACGCGTTGCCTTTTTTGAAGACATAATCACGACGCAAGATCGTGTCGATGATCGACGCGTAAGTACTCGGGCGGCCGATGCCACGCTCCTCGAGCGCTTGGGTCAAAGAGGCTTCGGTGAATCGGGCCGGGGGTTGGGTCGTGTGCGAGAGCGCATCGAGTTTTCGAAGCTTGAGCTTTTCCTCCGATTGCACGCTGGGCAGGAGTTTTTCTTTTTCTGCAAGCTCCGCCGCCGGATCGTCGCTTCCCTCGACATAGGCTCTCAAGAAACCCTCGAACTCAATCGATGTGCCGGTGGCTTGGAAGACCGCATCGGCCGCATGGATCGTCATGACGACCCGCAGCTTCTTCGCGTCGGCCATCTGCGATGCGACGGTTCGCTTCCAGATCATGTCAAAGACGCGGAATTGGTCATAGCTGAGCTCATCGCGTAGTGTCTCCGGGAGCCGGAACGTATTGCCCGCCGGCCGGATCGCCTCGTGAGCCTCCTGGGCGTTCTTGACCTTGGTCGCGTAGGAACGCTCCGAGTCGTAAAGAAACTCCGGACCATATTGGGTCCGTACAAGGCTTCTGGCAGCCGCGATGGCTTCTTTGGAAAGGGTCGTCGAATCGGTCCGCATGTAGGTGATATAGCCGTTTTCGTAGAGGCTCTGCGCAACACGCATCGTGTCCTTGGCGGTAAGCCCAAGCTTGCGGTTGGCCTCTTGCTGGAGCGTGCTGGTGGTAAAGGGCGCCTTGGGCCGCTCGGTAAACGGCTTGATCTCGACTTTCGCTACGGTGAATGGTTCGCCCGACAGGCGTTTTTGAAGTGCCTCGGCTGCCGCTTCGTCGAGCTGTAGCATCTGCGGGTCTTTGAGCTTGCCGGTCGCCGAGTCAAAGTCCTTCCCAGACGGGATTCGACGAGACGCAACGCTGACCAACGAGGCGCTGAAGGACTCGCCCTGAACGGTGCTCAAGTGAGCCTCGAGATCGAAATACGTCGCGTTGCGAAACGCCATCCGCTCGCGTTCTCGCTGGACGATCAATCGGACTGCGACGCTCTGGACCCGACCGGCCGAGAGCCCCGGCCTGACTTTTTTCCACAAAAGCGGAGAAACATCGTAACCGTAAAGACGATCGAGAATCCGGCGAGTTTCTTGGGCCTTGACCAAGCCCTGGTCGATCTCGCGCGTCGCGAGCAATGCCCCCTGGATCGCTTCCTTGGTGATCTCGTGGAACACCATCCGACGAACAGGAACTTTCGGCTTGAGAACCTCCTGGAGATGCCAAGAGATGGCCTCTCCCTCGCGGTCCTCGTCCGTCGCGAGGTACAGTGCACCGGCGTCTTTGAGAGCCGATTTGAGAAAATTGACATGTTTCTTTTTGTCCGCAGGAACAATGTAAACCGGCTCAAAATCCTGCTCGACGTTGACTCCAAGGTACGCCCAAGGGAGCGATTTGAGCTCCGCGGGCATCTCTTTCGAGCCGCCGGGCAAGTCCCGGATATGGCCGATCGAAGCCTCAACTTGGAAGTCACTTCCAAGGAATTTCGCGATCGTCTTGGCTTTGGCAGGCGACTCGACGATGACCAAGGTCTTCTTTAGGCTCATATTCAAACAGCTATTCGGCTAGGGGACAAACGGACGCTGCAAAGGTCCGGTAAGTGCGTTGTGTTCCAAACGTTGGCACTTTGTCAAGCCCCCTAGTACCGAGACTCCGGAGCGAAAACCACCCCAAATGCACCCCTTGGAAGGGGTCTCTGCGATTGCGTAGAGCCAAGGATTTCCTAAAATCCTCGGGTTCGCCCGACGGTTTTTTCCGCACAGGGGCGATCGCTCAGCACGGCTCAAGGAAAATTTTCATGGCAAGTCCGTTTTCGTATTTTCGCAAGAACCAACGACTTTGGATGGCTGCGGCCGTCCTGATCGCAATTCTGTCCTTCGTCGTCGCCCCGATGCTCCAATCCTTCACAGGCAGAGGTTCCGTCAGCGGACGCAGGGACGCCAACGCGAAAGCCGCATCCTGGTCCGGCGGATCGATCACCCAAGATCAACTCGATATCGAACTCGGGGAACTGGCTGTCGCCAATACCTTTCTGAAAAAACTCGCCTTCGATGTGCGTGAAAAAGGCGGGTTTCCCAAAGTCCCCGAAGTCCGCCCCGATTTCGCACTCGTAGGAATCACCCCTGATACCCGAGATCCCTCGTCGATCCTCGAACGCAAAATCCTCGCCGCAGAAGCCAATCGAATGGGGATCCACTTCGATGACCAATCCGTAAAAACCTTCCTCCAAAAATTCGTCGACGGAAAACTCTCCGGAGAGCAAATCCAAAAGGCGCTGAGGGAAGTCTCCGGAGGACGCATGTCCTTGGTCGACTTCAACCGCCTGATGAAAGAAGAACTCGCCAAAAATGCAGTCCTACGCCTTGCAAACGGTGGCCAACGCTACGAAGAACGAGCCAATGCCCAAGGCCTCCCGACGGCGGTCCTGAGCCCACCGAGCAAGAACTGGCAGTACTTCACCCGCTTCAAACGCCGAGCATCCGTCGAAACCTTTCCGGTCTTCGTCAAAGACTTCGAAGAGTCCATCGATGGCAAACCTACCGACAAGGAACTGCGCGAACTGTTCGATAAAGGCAAAGAACTCACCCGAATCAATCAGCCGATTCTGACCGAACCGGCCTTCATGACCCCAGAACTCGCCGACTTCGAATTCATCGCTTGCGATATCGAAAAAATTATCGACGAAGAAAAAACCAAAATCACCGAGGAACTCCTGCGTTCCGAATACGAACGTCGAGCCAAAGAAAAAGTCTTCGATGTCCCCCTGACCGAAGAAGAGAAAAAAGCCCTCCAAGAAAAAATCGAACAAGAAAAGAAAGAACAACAAGCCAAAGAGCCCGCGCCAGCCAACCTTCCTCCAACCCTCGATAACCCAGACTCGCCAACCCCAGCACCGGCCCCTGCGGCAGCACCGGCCCCTGCGGCAGAACCAGCCCCTGCCCCTGCGGCAGAACCAGCCCCTGCCCCTGCAGCAGATCCAGCCCCTGCCCCTGCAGCAGATCCAGCCCCGGCTCCTGCTGCAGAACCAGCACCGCCCCCGGCAGCCAACCCCCAGTCCTCTTTCACGCAGAACCAACCTAGCCGCCTAGTCTCCTTCCAAGATCCCGCGCCAGTACCGCCAGTAGAAGTGCCTGCAAACCCGGTGCCTGCAACAGCATTGCCTGCTGCGGCCCTACCGGCGACAGAAACTCCCTCCGTAGCCCCTCAGGCAACCCCTCCGGAAGCTCCCGCTGTTCCCATGCGAACACAAAGCTTCGAAGAGGTCAAAGAGGCACTTGCTCGCGAACTCGCCGCCGGACCCGCCTTCCGCGTGCTCGAACAACGCGTCAACGAAATGCGAGATCTCATGGAAACCTACGCTGCGAACCGCAGAGCATGGGAACGGGCAGTGGCCGAAAAGGACACTTCGATGAAGGAGCCCGAAATGCTCAATCTCCAACAGATCGCAGACAAGTACGGTTTTCAGTTCGGCCGCACAGGACTAGTCGACGTTCGCACTGCCTCGTCCCTCCCGATCGGTCGGTCCAGGGTTTCGCGGGGACCTCGAATGCAGCCCTTCGAGTTCCCGAACTTGATCCGTTTTGCACCCAACCCAAATGAATCCGACAGCTTGGGGAATCTTTACATGCCTCTTCAAAGCACCGCACTGCTGACCCGCTACCTGTTCTGGAAGGTGGCTCATGAAGCCTCTTCGACCCCCTCGTTCGAGACAGCTAGAGAATCGGTAACCTCGGTCTGGAAGATGCAGCGAGCGGCCGAAAAGGCCGAGTCGAAGGCCAAGGCCATCGCAACCAAAGCTTCCACAGCATCGCTAGCCGAATCGCTCGAATCCGATACCGAGCGAGGGCTGGTCGTTCGCCCAACCCCGTTCAGTTGGTTCAACCCCTTGATGGCCGATTTCGACATCCAATTGAGCAATGTCGAGAACCTCAAGCCCCTGGACAACGATTTTATGGAGAAGGTATTCGCGGCAGAACCGGGAACGACTCTGGTCGCTTCCGATGCAGCCAAAGAGATCTACTACGTGGTGAAGGTTCTGGATTTCTCACCCTCGGAAGAGGACCTGATGCTGAGTTTCTCAGCCGCACCGAATACCGGCGGCGTCCAAAACGTCTCGAACATGGAAAGCTCGTCGCTGATCCGAAGCTGGTTCTCGACGGTCCAGAAGCAACTCGGTTTTCAATCCCGTCAGTGATTCGCCCCCAACAGTGATTCGGTTAAAAAAAACCGCCCCCAGCGGCACGGTCTTGATCGATGCTCCCGCGACTTGCAATGCGATGTCGCGGGAGATGATCCAGCAATTGATCGATGCGTTTAGCGACTTTCACCAAGACAAGTCGGTCCGAGCCGTGATCCTCACGAGCGCCGGCTCGACGTTCTGCTCGGGAGTGGACCTTAAAGAGTGGCAATCGCAATCCCAGGAACGCGAAGCGATCGCGCGTTGGCAAGAAGTCGCCTTGGCGCTTCATGATCTGATCGAATCGATGCTCCGATTGCCTAAGCCCATCATCGCGGCGGTCGATGGCCCAGCCCTTGGATTCGGTCTTGCCATGGTCCTGGCATCCGATCTAGTAGTCGCCAGTCCTGCCGCTCGGTTCGAGGTTCCCGCGACCCGATACGGCCTTGTCTCAGGTCTGACCATACCGCTTCTGGCTTTCCGATTGGGAGCCAGTGCAGCGGCCCGCCTAGCACTCGGGGGACAGCGCATCGATGCGACCGAGGCCCATCAGCTCGGACTTGCGCATCGCGTCGTGGCTAGCGATCAGATATGGGCGGCCTCCCATGCATGGGCAACGACCATCGCGGAAAGTTCCCACGAATCGCTCCAGTTGAGCAAACGGCTGCTCAATGAAATGGTCGGCGAATCGCTTCTGATGAACCTATCGAGCGGTGCGGCCGTTCTTGCTACCGCCTGCAGTACCGAGTCGGCCGTCGAGGGCCTCGCCTCCTTCGTCGATAAAAGACCGCCCAAGTTCCCTTGATCGCCTTGCGGTAGATCCTCAAGAGCTCGTGCCGATCTAACGAGTGACCAAGGCCTCGAGTACCCGCTGCCTGCGTACCTTGCGAACCACAATGCGCACCCCCTGATGCTCAAGGGTATCGCCTCCGATGGGTAGATGCCCCAATCGATCCGAGACCCAAGCGCTGAGATTTGGGAACATCTCAGCGCGATCGAACTCAATGCCGGTGAGCTCCTCCAATCGGGTCAAAGAGATTCCACCCCCGGCCAACCAGCCCTGGCCGGACCGCACCGCATGGATCGGGAGCATGTCGTACTCGTCTTGGATGTCTCCTAGCAACTCCTCGACAATGTCCTCGAGTGTGATCATCCCGGTGATCACGCCTCGCGAATCGCTCACCATGGCGATATGCGTATGTTCTCGCAAAAGCCGTTCGAGCGCCGCGGAGATCGTCAGCGACTGATCGAGTTTGGGGATCGATCGCAAGATCCCCGCGATCGAGGGCTCCCTGGGATTGATCCGCATGACCGAGACGATGTCTTTGAACGTGACGTATCCGATGATTGTCTGAGGATCGCTCTTGATCTTGGCCACCGGAAAACGGGTGTGCATGTCCATGTGCGCTGCGATCAAACATTCTCCGAGGGTGCTCTCGAGGGGCAAAGCGTGGATCTGCTCGGCGGGTAAGGCGATCTCCTGAAGCGTCCGACTAGCGAGCCGAGCTGCCCCGAGAATGATGTTCTCCTCGCGCGACCCGATCAAGCTTGAGGTGCGTGCCAAGCTTGCAATCGCCCGGAGCTCCTGCAACTCGATCGCTTCGGTCTTCGACTCGTGAGTGGACTTTGGACTCCAAAGTCGTTCGGTGAAGTTCATCAACCCCGTCGCGGAAGCTTCGAGCACCCAGACCAGCGGCCAAGCTAAAATCGAGAAGCCCCGCATCCAAGGGGATAGGCTCAAGCAAACCCACTCTTTGTTCCGAAGCGCAAAGAGCTTGGGCACCAACTCACCGACGACAATCGTGACGATCGTCAGCGGGGCGACAAAGATTGCGATGGACAAGCCATCGGCAGTAGATTCGCTCCATCCGTACTTTTGCAGGATCGGTGATAGGTTTTCCGAGGCCGTCGCACCGCTGGTGGCCCCTGCGATGAGCCCGACGATGGTGATACCAAGCTGAACGACGGCAAAGCTCTTTTCGATCCGCTCCTTCATGACGATTGCGGCTGTCGCTCCAAAACGCCCTTGGTCCTTGAGCGACTCCAAACGGGCTTTGGTGACGCTAGCAAGCGCGATCTCATACGCTGCAAACAGCGCGTTGACCAGCACCATCAAAAGAACGATGATCCATTCAAGACCGACCACGGTAGGATAGGCTTTCGCTCGGGTGTTACTCGGGGATTACTCGAGGGTTACTCATCCGTCACGCAACCTTCGCTGGCGCTTTTGACATTCTTAATGTACTTATAAAGCGTCCCGCGCGTCGCCTTCAACGCCGGTGCGGTCCAGGCCGCAAGCCGCTTGGCCAACTCCGCCTCGCTGACATCCATGACGAGCTGATTGGTTTTGGCATCGATCGTGATGTGATCGTTGTCTTGGACCAATGCCAACGGACCGCCGACTTGAGCCTCAGGGGTGATGTGCCCGACAATGAACCCGTGGGATCCTCCCGAGAATCGACCATCGGTAAGCAACGCGACCTCCGAGCCGAGCCCTGCACCCATGATCGCCGAGGTCGGTGTGAGCATCTCCGGCATTCCAGGACCACCCTTGGGACCTTCGTAACGGATGATGATCACATCCCCTTTGCAGATCTTCTTTTGCTCGAGCGCCTCGAGCATCTGCTCCTCGGAGTCAAAGCATCGGGCTGGACCGGAAAAGACCAATCCCTCTTTACCGGTGATTTTGGCAACGGCCCCCTCGGGAGCCAAATTCCCAAAGAGGATCTGGATGTGGCCAGTGGGTTTGATCGGGTCGCTCAAGGATCTTACGATGGTCTGACCGGGCTTGAGCCCCGGCAAATCCTTCAGGTTTTCCGCGAGTGTTTTGCCCGTGACCGTCATGCAATCGCCGCTGAGCAAGCCCTCGGCGAGCAAATACTTCATCACCGCTGGGGTGCCACCGATCGAATGCAGGTCCTCTTGAACGAACTTGCCCGAAGGCTTTAAATCGGCAAGATACGCGACGCGATTGCTCGTGCTCTGGAAATCATTGAGCGTCAGAGGGACGTTCACGCTCCGGGCCATGGCCAATAAATGAAGCACCGCGTTGGTGCTCCCACCGAGCGCCACGACGATCGTCATCGCGTTTTCAAACGCTTCGCGGGTCATGATATCGCGAGGCTTCAGATCGAGTTCCAGCAGATTTCGAATGGCCAGTGCGGCCCGATCGCATTCGTCTTTCTTGGCTGGATCCTCCGCAGGAATCGAGGCCGAATAAGGCAGCGCCATGCCCAGGGCCTCGATGGCCGAAGCCATGGTGTTGGCCGTGTACATGCCCCCGCAGGCCCCTGCGCCCGGACAGGAGTTTCTCACGATGCTCTCGCGGGTCTGGTCGTCGATCTGACCTGCGAGATACTGACCATAGCATTGGAAAGCCGAGACAATGTCCAGCGAATGGCCATTCCACTTGCCAGCTCGAATCGTTCCACCGTAAATCATCAACGCAGGACGATTCAGTCGCCCCATCGCAATCAAACACCCTGGCATGTTCTTGTCGCAACCAGGGATGGCGATCAATCCATCGTACCATTGGCCACCCATGATCGTTTCGATCGAATCGGCAATCAGATCCCGGGATTGAAGCGAGAACGACATGCCATCGGTGCCCATGCTGATCCCATCGCTGACCCCTACGGTGTTAAACCGCATGCCGACGAGCCCCTGGGCTTGTACCGACTTCTTGGCAGCCAACCCCAAATCCAGCAGGTGCATGTTGCACGGATTGCCCTCGAACCAAACACTGGCGATCCCGACCTGGGCTTTGTGCATATCCTCAGGCGTTAGACCTGTCGCATAGAGCATTGCTTGCGAGGCACCTTGACTCTTCGGTTGGGTAATGCGGGACGAGTACTTGTTGATCGACGAGGTCATAAGACAACTGATAGTTATGGGTGATGATACGGATTGCATGGATGCCCACATTCCGGGCGTCTAGTATTGTGGACGCAAATTCGATTTCTTCCTACCTCAAGCGAGAATCGCGATAGTATTTTAGAGCGCGACGGTTCGAGACAAACGCCATCTCCTCGAGAACCGCATCGCTCAGCTCGGTCCAAATCCACGATGTCGCCTCGCCATCGACCAACTCGATGTGCCCCTCTTGCACCTGGACCATGAAGAACATGTCCAAAACAGGTAGGCTTATGCCGCGATAGACGTAAGAATTGACCTCGGAGGTGAGGTACTCAAGGGATTCGACGGTCAACCCGATCTCCTCGAGGACCTCGCGACGCAAGGCGGCTTCTGCGGTCTCTCCATGATCGACAAAACCCCCAGGCATCCCCAATAAACCCTTACCAGGATCATTGGCGCGTCGGAGCAGAAGTACCCGTCCTTGGTTGTCGGCCACCACGGCCCCGACGGCCGAGACCGGACCAAAGAACGTCGAATGGGAACAACGCGAACACCTGAAAGGTCGCACGGGCTCGTAAGACTCTCGGGGGTGTCCGCAGGCCGGACAATATCGATAGCTTTCAGCTAATTCCTTGCCCATCGGCAAACAGTCCTCAATGCTCTTTTAGGATGTCCAGTGCTAAGTTCTTCGCTGGGATTCGTCTTAGGCCGTCGCGGGCATCGGAGACTTGCGTCTGGAAGCTTTAGGCAAACACAGCACCGCTTCGATCAATAGAGCCGCAAGCATCGCTACGACAAACCATCGCCAGACTTCTTGAACCAGACTCGAGGCTCGTTTGCCTGCAACGATTTTAGCCCAGGGTAGATCCCCGAACATCCGGTCGAGACTCTTCGAGTCGACGATCCTTGTGGAATCTTCCTCAAGGTCTCGGTGAAGTGCAACGAGTGACTCGTCGTTGCGATAGACCCCCGAATGCATGGGATACTCATTCGAAACAGCCGACGGACTCCCGAGCAAGAGCTTGGAGGTCGCATCGACCGATCGATGCTCAGTCCCGGCCGATGCGTTCTTGGTCGTACCGACCCGCTGCGCCCCGGCCGCTAGCATCCGCTGGATCGTTACATACAACACCACTCCGTCTCCGCCAAGTGTAGAATCGCGATCCGACGGAGTCGTCGCACACAAGGTGATCGGTGTCGGATCCTCCGCTGAAACCGGGACGGTTGCCAAAAAAGGCTTGCCGTCGGGCAAAGACGCCAAGGCTTCGAGCGTCCCGTCAATCTTGCACAAACGTCGGATCCCAAGCTGTCCTAACGGGAGCGGAGCTCCGTTGAGGGTGTTTGCCAAAAGCTGCGAGTCGTTCTGCCATTGGGCGATCCGAGCCAATCGATTTCTCTGGGCATCGGCGGCCGATTCATTCTCGACCGGCGCGATCGCCACCCCCTCTTGGAGCGATTCCCAAGCCCCCCAACGAAACCCGAAGGCTTGCGTGCTGTCGGCATTCTCCGGGGGCAAGATCAGCAATTGGCCGCCGGTGGTCACAAAACGCGAGAGCAGTTCCAACGGTTTTCCTGTCGGCAGGTTTTCATGCCATACGACCATCGCGACGGTATTCAGATCGATCGATTCGAATTGCTCGGAGCTCGCTAGCTCCACCTCGCATTCGACGGCTTGCTGCGGTGCGATGCTCGCACACAATTCGATGGAATGAACAAGCTCGGGCGATTGGCTGACAATCACTGTACGTCGAGTCGGAGATCGCTCGTAGACGAAGTAGCTTACATCATCGCCAGGGTTGGTGTCGGCTGGCAAACGGACCGAACCGAAGCCTTGAGCTGCCGCATCGGAGCCACCGGAGCTAAGTTCGCTGCCCGTGGCGCTCTTCTCCAAAGGGATTCGGTAGTCGGTCAACTGAGCCATGCTCCCTTGAAACTCAACTTGGGCAATCGAGCGATTCTCACCGACGGAGATTTCCACAGCAACAGGCTCGCTCGAAACAGCATTTGCCGATGCGACGGGCGTCGCATTGTCGCTTGTCCCAGAATCTTCACCGAGCTGCTTATCGATGCGGAAGCTGATCGATAGCTCGGGTCCGTTGTCGGTCTCGACGCGGTGCACATCGGTGATTCGGAGACTTCGATTGACCGTGCTGGGCTGGGAAAGATCAAGGATCGAGAACCGGACAGACTGGGCGATGGAACGAAACCCGTCTTGAACGGCTTTCCAGCGTCCATCTTGGCTGCGCCAGTCGCTGTCGCGCATGTCCGAGCAGAGCCAAACCATGGTGTTGCCTGAAGGATTGTTCTTGGCGTACAGGAGGGCTTTTTCCATCAGGTTTGGGATGTCGCTCGTGGCCGACCAGGTCTGCCGTGGAGTGGCGCGGAGCCATTGCGTGATGGAGTTGTACTCCTCGGGCTTATCGGCCAGCGGATCGATTTGCACGATGCGCTCGATACCGAGAGTTTTAAACGTCTCGGCGAGCTGATCGATTCCTTGTTGAAGCTTTGTGGTGTTCGAGCCCACGGGGGTTTCTTCCATGCTCGCCGAACGGTCTAGGATGACGATCGCGACTCGGTTTGCATCGCCACCTAAGAGCGCCAGCAGACCGCTTGTCAGAGGCCTAGCGGTAAAGAGGATCAGTGCCAAGACGGCCAAGGTTCGCATCGCCAGAATCAGCCACTGCCGCAGCTTGGTATAACCGCTGGACATCTTGGTCGCTTCGAGCAAAAACCGCATCGCGGCCCAAGGGACGGTTTGGAAGCGGCGTTGATTGACCAAGTGGATGATGATCGGGATGGCGGCCAAAGGGAGGGCCAAAAGCATCCATGGTTGGAGAAAGTTCACCGCACACCTCGCGCTCGAGTTCGCCCGACGAGAAACCGCATGAGCGGTTGCTCATACGACTCGCTGGTCTGCACCCGATGGTAGTCGAGCCCGGTCTCTAGGACGATTTTCTGCATCGCAGCTAGGTACTTTTGAAGGGCCTTTTGGTAACGGTCGGCGATCTCGGTCGGCTCGACAAAAACCGAAGTGTTCCCCTCCATGTCGACGAACCGAACGGGCCGACCGAACGCAAACTCGATCTCTTGAGGGTCGAGCAAATGAAAAGCGGCCACATCGTGCTTGCGGAAACGAAGGTGTTCAAAGCACCGTTTGAGCTCTTCGGTCGCGACGAAAAAGTCGGACACAATAACCACCAAAGCGCGCTGGCGAAGTGTCTCGGCGAGTTCATCGAGAATCGCGGGCAAAAGCGTTTCGCCTTGTGGCTTGGCTTTTTCCAGAGTGTCCAATATCAATTTCAAATGGGCCGCCGAGCGTTTCGCAGGGATACTTTGAATGATCTTCTCCGCGACAGTCGTAAGCCCCACCGCATCGCCTTGCTGTGCGGCTAGATACCCCAAGGTAGCTGCAATACGTCGTGCGTAATCGATTTTCGTCGGCATCCCCTTGGAGGAAAAACCCATCGATCCACTTGTGTCTAAGACAACGCAAAGTCGCAGATTCGTGTCGGCCTCGAACTCCTTGACATAGTAGCGATCGGTCCGACCGAAAGCTCTCCAGTCGAGCCGACGAATGTCATCCCCCGGAACGTATTTGCGGTACTCGGCAAACTCGATGCTCGAACCGCGGTGGGGCGAAGCATGCTTGCCCGAGACCGTGCCCTGCATAGCAAACCGCGGAGTCAACGGGACGGCCGCCAACCGCGAAATAACTTTGGGATCCAAAAACGATCGAGTGACGTTGAGCATGAAACTATCGGGTCTCGTCGATAAGCCGCGCGACGATCTGTTTGGCCGACACCCCTTCGGCCTGGGCCGCAAAGGTGGTGATCAATCGGTGGACCAATACGGGTCGAGCCACATACTGGATGTCTTCGAGTCGGACCATGTAGCTGCCTTGCAAGGCCGCTCGACTCTTGGCTCCGAGAATCAAATTCTGAACCGCGCGAGGACCCGCCCCCCAACTGACGAAGGGCTTGAGCCACTCCGGGGCCGACTCGCCTTGCGGGCGCGTCTTGCGCACAAGCTTGGCAGCATACTCGTAGATATGATCGGCAACCGGGATGCGTCGTACAAGCCTCTGGAAATGAAGAATCTCCTCGCCGCTGAGGATGCCGTTGAGCTTGATAAGATCATCTCCCGTGGTGGTGCGGGCGATTTGGATCTCCTCTTGCTCCGTCGGGTAGTCCAATTCGATCAAGAACATGAATCGGTCGAGTTGTGCCTCGGGCAACGGATAGGTGCCTTCCTGCTCGACCGGGTTTTGCGTCGCCAAAACCATAAAGGGTGAGGAAAGATCGTAGGTCTTCCCAAGAACCGTCACGCGCTGCTCTTGCATCGCTTCGAGCAACGCTGCTTGCGTCTTAGGCGGCGCACGGTTGATTTCGTCAGCAAGGATGATGTTCTGGAAAATCGGCCCTGGTATGAACTGAAACTCCCGACGGCCCTCTTGAGTCTCCTGAAGAATATCGGTTCCGGTGATGTCCATGGGCATCAGGTCGGGAGTGAATTGAATTCGGTTGAATCCCAGCGACATCGTCTCGGCGACTTTGCTCACCAAAAGCGTTTTTGCAAGCCCAGGAACCCCCATCAACAGAGCGTGCCGACGTGCAAACAAACAAATCGCCAACTGCTCGATCACCTCGCGCTGTCCAACGATGACCTTGGACAACTCATTGCAAAACCGTTCGTACGAGGCGCGCAACTGATCGATCGCTCGGACCTCTTGATCCGTCAATTGAACCGCGGGATTGAGGTCTGAGGATGCACCGGATCGCGAATCGATTTGGCTCATGGAGTAGGGATCGTCAAATAGAGGGTGGCTCCATGGGAGTCATGGATGTGCAAACATTGTAATTGAATTCGATCCAGGAGCATCCAGAATTGCCAATTCACCCCCAGAAATCGAGCCATAGCCTTGGAAAAGATCGATCCTAGGCCGATCGAGCCGCTCGGTAAATCGCCAAAAAATCGTCCGCATCGGCCGGCCGTGGATTGAACGCTCCGGTCCATTGCTTGGCCGCCATCTGAGCCATGGCCTCCAAAAGCTCCTCTGCCGCACAAGGACTCACTGGACTAGCCCCCTTCGGTGCGTTCCAACGCTCGAGCTGCTCGAGACCCGTAGCCATCGATGCAAGTTGCAACCAACGGGTAAAACAGTCCGCCAAAATCTCGCTGGCCATCCGATGATCCGATGAGGCGAGCTCGGGAAGCAATCGGACCAACTCGCCGTAGCGACCACCGACACTCGACGCATTGAATCGAATCACATGCGGCATCATCATCCCGACGGCCTGTCCATGGGGAACGTTGAGATAGGCCGTCAGGGGATTGGCCAGCGCATGGGCCGCACCGAGCATCGAGGCCTCGATCGCCATGCCCGCAAAGGCTGCCCCGAGCTGCATCTGCGATCTCCCAGAGAGATCCATCGGATCCTCCAGGACTCTTGGAAAACCCCGCGATAAAAGGGTCCAAGCTTCGCGTGCATAACAGTCGCTGATCGCATTGCGCTTCGTCGTGACAAACGACTCCAAAGCATGGGTCAAGGCGTCGATGCCCGTCAAAGCCGTTACGCTCGCCGGCTGCGAACAGGTCAAAAGTGGGTCGAGTATCGCTACGGCCGGGGAGGCCT
>Ga0082207_1000194_pt1 | contig 35081 bp, 32 predicted proteins | sample LakMenEpi10Aug09_FD_71540 | JGI IMG/M metagenome (GOLD analysis project Ga0082207, IMG submission 71540)
ATGCCGAAGGTGGAACCCTGCGAGCCGACCGCCATGATCAATTGATCGAAGGAGATGACTCGGTAATCTTTCAGCATGATCGTTGAGGTCTCTTTATTCACGGACGAAACCTCGCCACGAATAAAATCAATTTCGCGAAACGCGGTTCTAACAGGGAATGCAATGTCGTCTTCTGGAAGACCGGCAGTGGCCACTTGGTACAGCAGGGGAGCAAACAAGTGGTACGGATTTCTGTCAATCAGCGTGATGCGGTACGAGGGCGACTTGCGCAATTTGCGAATACAGGCAAGCCCGCCGAAGCCGGCCCCGACAATGACCACGTGCTGCTTCTCGTTAGATTTCCGCCATCCCGATGCCATGCACGAATAGTACCCACAGGCATCTGAACTACGGTGAGTGAGCAATGAAGTTATTTGCGGGGAAAGTCGCAGTTATTACGGGTGCGGGCAGCGGGCTAGGTCGTGAATATGCCCTAGCCCTTGCGGAGCAAGGCGCGTCAATAGTGGTGAACGATTTTGGCGCAACGGTTAAAGGCGAGCACAGCCAATCAAACCGCGCCGAGATGGTTGTGGACGAAATCATTTCCCGCGGCGGCATGGCAGTCGCAAATGTTGCAAGCGTGGCCGACTGGGCCGGAGCAGAATCCATTATCGACACAGCCATCTCCAGTTTCGGCCGTCTCGACATCGTCATTAATAACGCCGGCAACAATCGCCCTTCATCGCTCATCAACCTCACCGAGCAAGATGTCGATAGCCAACTAGACGTGCATCTCAAAGGCACGCTTGCTGTCAGCCACTTTGCAGCTGTTCATTGGAGCAAGGTTGGCCCACAACAAGGGCGAGCAATAGTCAACACCACTTCAGCCGTTGGCTTGCATCCAACTTCAGGAGGAGGTGTGTATGGCGCAGCGAAGTCGGCGATTGCTGCACTCACGGTAAGCCATGCACAAGAACTTGCCCGGCTTGGTGTTCGTGTCAATGCGGTTGCGCCTTGCGCCAGAACGCGCATGGTGAAGGATTCGCCCGACGTGTTGGCGCTCATGCCAGAAGCCCAGGGGTTCGATCGTCATGCGCCAGAGCATGTTGCGCCACTTGTCGTATATCTCTCCAGCGATATCTGTCGCTTTACCGCTCGCATATTTGCAATCGAAGGTCCAGATGTAGCGATCTATCAACCATTTGGTGTCGAGCAGCATTGGACTACACACGATGCATGGACAGTGGATGCGCTTGCTCAAACGTTTTCACAAATCAATGAAAGAAGTAGCACTCGGGCTTTCTTCCCAGGTGGGGTGGTGCACCACAACACTCCCTCGGGGCGCACATTAAAGAACCTCAGTGAGTTTGAAAACTAGATCGATAATCATTGAATTGTCCGAGTAACCTCGGGCTACTCACCACGCCAAGGAGTGTCATGTCAACGAGCCGTAAGCGCACAATGCAGATTCTCGCCATGAGCACAATGTCGCTCTCGTTCATTGTCGCCACCCCAAGCGTTTCCTTTGCGACTGTTGCCACTCAGAGCGGCTCAAAGCTCAGTGCCCAGATCTGCCCCGACGGCAATCCTTGCCCTCCAGTGCCAGAAGGCAGCATCGACTGCACGCCGAAAGCTGGCAAAGCATTGCCAGTGGAATGCGGATTGGCTCCTGGCAAGGGAGTGAACGAGCCAGAGGAATTTGATGTCTCGTCACTTCCAGGAATATCTGTTACCCCTGGTGCTGCAAAAAGCGCAACAACATTCAATCTCGGTCCACTGAAGGCGGCCCTTGGCAAATATGCAGCAATGCCCGTGTTCTTCGTTAATTACGGCGACGGCACTGGCTACGGCAGCTCGAGCGACCTTCGCTCACTTAACTCGTTCCCTTCTTCGCACATTTATGTGCAGCCTGGTACATACACCATCACTGGGTATGCGGTTGCAGATGGACGAACCGAAAGCACCACGATGACCGTGGTAATCGAACCGGCAAACCAACCAGACCCAACTCCAGACAAAGTCTCTAGTGGCGACTGGGACCCAGCCGCTACACCCAAAGCAAACGCATTGATTCCAGTTGCCTCAACTTCTTCGGCTGGAGGTCTCAGCATTGGTACTGGTGGTTCGGTGATTGCCGAGGCAACTTCGAATGCGCCATCGGCTTCGGCTTCTAAAGCTCCTGTGGTTAACGCTCGTGCAAATCAAGTGGTCATCGTCTCGGTGCCATCGTTGCAAACTGGAACAGACGTTGTTGGCCGCGTAAGGTTCGGTACTACCTGGAGAACTTTGCCAAAAGCCGAGGTAGGTGATGGCGGAGTATTGACTTTGCCTGCGCTTACGTTCAGTAAGGCCGGAACCTACAGCGTCAAGCTCAGCCTTGAAACTGGTGGAAGCCGATACGTGACCGTAAAAGTCAAAAAATAAAACTATTCTTTAGTTTGTATTTTTAGTTGCAGATGATGCACGATGAGTTCGATTGGTGCGCTCGGACGGACTCGAACCGCCAACCCTCTGATCCGAAGATGAGTATGGGTGGGGTACATGGGGTGTTGATGAAGCCTGAAGGGTTGGATCCATTGCACTTAAAGAGCAGGGAAACCGCTAGAGGGCTCTTAAGCTTTTTGAAGACTGCTGACCACTTAACTGACTTAATTTTTCTCTGATCACGAAAGGTCGGTTCCATGTTCCCGCAGCAGCCCACACTTCGTCGTATTGCAACAAGTCCGGATCAACGAACACGCGTAGTTGAGTGCTGTGGCCGAACGGAGGCACGCCACCGTTGGTTTATGAAACCCAACGCCCTATTTCCGGCTTATAGGGCGACTCTTCTTTTTTGTGGTTTAATTAAGGCATGGAGCTCAAAGATGGTGTTAACTCATATGCTCAAGCAACTAAAGAATTTCTTAGCGTTGCTAATGAATTAACGGAATCACAACTTGATTCATCACATTCCGGAGGGTGGAGTGCTCGTCAAATAATTCATCATGTTGCAGATAGTGAGGCCCAGTCTTACGCCAGACTTCGTCGACTGATTGCAGAACCTGGTACACAAATTCAAGGATATGACGAAGCCAGCTGGGGCGAGAATGAAACTTTGGGATATAAGGACTTACCGATTGCTCAATCTTTAGAAGTTTTTAAAGCTGTCAGAGCGTCATCATTAGAAATAATTAAGAGGCTGACCCCGACGCAGTTGGATAATTTATGTACACACAGCGAGAGTGGTGAGTACACAATCAAGACATGGCTTGAAACCTATATCAGCCATCCATTGGAGCACGCCGAACAAATTAAATCCGGCTTATAGGGCGACACTTCGTGAACTCCTCCCCACCCAGATGGTTACGGAGCCTCAGAACACCCCAAGCTTTAGCGTTTCAGGTCGGTGACAACGCCACCGGCGACACGCACGATGTCTGCTGGTGCTGCACCAAAGTTGTCATTCCATGTTCCCGCAGCAGCCCACACTTCGTCGTGGGGGAACTGCTAGTAATGTTAGTCAAATAAATAATTTGACATTTTGCAGGCCACTACCCATCTGGGATCATGAAATTTGTTAAGTAACTGAATTTATATACCCAAATTGGCCGAACTCTTTATGTCTATTGAACAATATTATGAATTTAAAAGTTAAGTTTTAGACTAATTTTGCTAATTTTGGCCACTTTTTTATATGTCTTTATGCAGGTTCGGTTGGTAAAAATCGATACGAGATTAAACCATCGGGAGTAAACGGTCTATTCATTGTTGGAATGATTCTGTTCGGCGCAAGATCATCTTCGAGGACGTCTCGAGCATCGCTGTAAGAGTTGGATATAAAATATTCGGGTATTGGCGAATCGCCATGTGACTCGATAAATCGATGATTTGTTACACGGCTTTGCTTTATATGATCAGCCATATACCCAACTTTTTCCTCGATTTCGTCTTTCGTGATTGGCACAATATGTGCATGTCCATATATCCAGTATTGATCAACTAGCTGTGATTCAATCCATTCTGGGAGTAGCCCATGTATATGTTGGCGATGCCCTTCAACGGTTAAGACTTCGCAATAGTGAAAGGTATGGCTTGTGTTTTCATGGATGTAATTACGAAGATTTCTATTGAATCGTTCGATTGCGACTTGTGGATCAATATGTAGGTGTTCGTTGTCAAATGTGAAAGATACCCAAGTGCATAGATTGCGATGTATGGCTTTATCTGCTGCTTTACGTCTAGCTGACTTAAAATTTGCCTCTGCACTTCGTCGTTCGGCATCAGGATCGATATGTCGACGTGTCGAGAAATCACTCTTGCGCTCACGGTAACTAGTGGCACGTCCTACGGTTCTTAGGACCTTTGTGACAACTTGTCCCTGGCCAGCAGATATGACTGGAGGAATAATATTATTTGTATCTGAAGCATCTTGCTCGATGAGGCCGTGATCTGAACGCTCGTAGATGTCGTAATTCCACTCCTTGTCAAGGTGGTACGCGTGGGTAATGGACCGAATTGTAAGAGTGAGATTTCGACGTGTTTGGTCGATGAAGTTTAAAATCTGTTCCGAGGTGAAACGGATTGAACCAGTGTGGATGGATTGATACAGCGTCTCCATCTGGTCAGAAGATGTAATAAAATTTTGCGAGGGGTAACTAGAGAACATTTGACTTTCCTTAGGTTTTAACGAGCCCACCGAGGCATGGGCTGGTTCTAAATTGACGTGCGTTGAAGGTTCGTACTATCGGACTTGTTGCTGGCGCCAATTGGTCAGCCAGTCATATTCGAGTGCTTGAATTGGGATGCGTACAGTTCGTCCGTCTTGGAGGAATGGAATCTTTCCTTCGAGCTTCATACGTTTGACCTTTGACTGTGAAAGTCCTGTTTGGGTGGCGAATTGGCTCATGGTGAGCCATTTGGGGGCTGTTGTGATCATTTGGGTTCCTTTTCGTTTCTTAGGTTGTAATACGGTGTTCCAAGAGTGTATCATAGTGTCATGACGTTACGCAAATCCAAAAGCCACGATGGAGCCGATTTCTATATCGACACGATGGAAGGTCCGAACGGAGTGATCACCATCGAATTAAAGATTGTGTGCTCCGCACAACACCCAACTGGTATTACAACATCAATGCTTCGTTCCATAACCTCGCAAGATTTACGCGGTCCTAAGCAACAAAAGCCCAAGAGCAATCATGCTCGTGCCGTTTCTAAACCATTGTCATGGCAACCAGGCTCACGCACGATTCTTAGCAACGAGGAACTCAAGCTCGTGGCAAACGTTTACATCAATGCACTCCAAGCAGGTGACGCACCAACCAAAGCCGTGCAGGAGTGGGCAATCTCGTCACGGCCAACAGCGTCCAGGTGGATCAAACAAGCACGAACACTTGGACTCATAGGCACACCAACAAAACAAGGTCTACCCGGAAACAACAAACGGAAAGGACCATTACCAAAGGAGAAATAAATGGCAATATTCAAACGCAACGGCAAGATCGTTGTTGAAGTAGCAACAGGCGGAAAGACGAAGAATGGGGCGGTTAAACGAACTCGACGTGTAGCAGTCAACATGACACAAGCAAAAAAGCTTGAAACAAAATTAAAGTCTGAACGCGACAGAGGACTCCTCATCCCAAGCGCAAATCTAACTGTCAGCACATTCCTTCAACAATGGGCCGACCAGCTGGACGACAAGGTATTAAAGGCACGAACAATCGAAAGCTACCGACAGAATATCCGTGATCACATCATCCCTCACATCGGAAGCATCAAACTTACAAACCTCCACCAAACACATGTCAACCACATGATGAAGACCTTGGAGGACAATAACCTTGGACCAAATTCTCGACGCATAACAAAACGCGTCCTATCCACAGCATTGAGCTATGCAGAACGCAACGACCTGGTCACACGCAATGCTGCAAAACTTTCAGAAAAGATCAGCGTCCCTAAACGCAAACCCCTGTACATCCAACCCGAACAACTCTCTGACCTGTTTGCATCCATGCAGGGGCATCGATTCGAGGACTTGTACTACTTGTATGCGCACACAGGGATACGTCGAGGTGAAGGACTAGCAATTAAGTGGTCCGACGTTCATATGACTACCACACCACCTACCGTCACCATCCAACGTTCCTGGACGCAAATTGGCAATCACTACGAAATAACAAGCCCTAAAACAGAGGATTCAATACGCCAGGTGCCAATTACACCTGAACTTGTACAACGCCTCACCAAACGCAAGGAACAGGCCATACAGCGTCAATTCGAACCAAACACAAGCGATATAGAGGACCAGTACGTATTCGCAACAATAGATGGAATCCCATACAGAGGGGACGCAGTAACCAAAGAACTCGCCAAAATAGGCAATAGCGCAGGAATACCAAACATCGGACCACACCAACTGCGACACCTCCATGCAAGCATGGTCCTAGGACAAGGAATAGACATAGCAGTACTGTCAAAGCATCTAGGACACACCAACATAGGAACAACCGTCAATATTTATACTCACCAAACGAACAGAATGGTTAAGCAGGTAGAGGAGCAACTAGTGCAGGCATTCTCTAGTACTTCTACTCATAGGTGATCGATCGATGAAACGAATTTCAGATCAAGAAGCAGATGAATTCTTGAAGTCAAAAGGACTTGAGCCACTTGTCCCGTATACGAACAGCACGACCAACTGGCTGTGCCGTTGCTTGCGGTGTGGCTCAACAGCTAGCCCTCGGCTATCCGATTTAAGAACAGGTAAGTCAAAGACAGGATGCAAGAAATGTGGCGGAAACTTTCCAATGCCGGAAGAAGAAGCTGAATCAATATTTAGAAAATCTGGATTCACGCCATTGGAGAAGTTTAAAGGAGTGGATCATCCTTGGAAATCCATTTGCACGCATTGTGGCAAGCAAAGCTCGCCAACCATTTCAACACTCCGAAGTGGAAGTGGTTGCGGTTGGTGTGTGGGACAGTTTGTCGACATTGAATATGTAAATAAGAAAATGACGGAGTCTCTGCTTGAACCTCTTGAGGACTTTCCAGGTGGAAAAATCAATTGGAAGTGCCGATGTGTTAGGTGCGCAAGAACAGTCTTCCCCCGATTTAATAACATTGATCAAGGTTGGGGAGGATGCGGTTATTGCGCAGGAAGAAGAGTTGATCCTAAAACAGCAGAACTTAAAATGATCGAATCTGGGCTACGGCCTCTCGTTCCGTACCCAGGCAATCAAACACCTTGGCTATGTGTTCATGCGGAATGCGGAAAAGAAGTGACGCCGCTATATAACTCGGTGAAATTCGGTCAAGGAGGTTGTCGATTCTGTTCTGTTTCAGGACTCAAGTGGGACCAACCAACTGTCCTCTACTTGGCTGTTAATGATCTATTTCATAAAATCGGTATAGCAAACAACACAACTTTGGAAAAGCGTCTTGGGAAACACCAGAAAGCTGGGCTCAAGCCGATTGCACTATTTCAGTTTGGAGTAGGTGATGATGCGTACTCAGTTGAGCAAATAATCGTGAGTTGGTGGCGTTCTGAATGCAATTCTGGTCCGGTTCCGAGAAATGTGTTGCCAGATGGTTGGACCGAAACTGTGTATAACAATGATGTGCTACCTTCAACAACTCTTGACTACTTAACCAACGATTTAGCTTTGAAGCCAACAAAGACTGACTAAAAGACTGACTTTGGTGGAGAAATAGACACCAGGTGGTCTGAATCCCTTTAAACAAGTGCGCTCGGACGGACTCGAACCGCCAACCCTCTGATCCGAAGTCAGATGCTCTATCCATTGAGCTACGAACGCTTGTGCACTACATATTAGTGGTGCGGCGCGTCGGTGGCTACGGCCGGATTTCGTAGAAGGCGTTGACCGAATGGTCGATATCTAGTTTGTTGAACTGAGAGAAGCCCGCAGCCTTGGCCATTGCTTGCGCGTTGGTTGCCGAGAGGCCAAGTGTGCCGAGGCCAGCACCGCCGGGTGCCGACATGGCAGATGACATGCATGAGAGCACGCTGATGCCGTACATGAGTGGAGCCATTGGATTCTTTTGTGCGTTTAGGGCGAATGTGTCGTGAGCTTTGATATCGACGAGTAGCCAAGTGCCGTTTGGTTTGAGGCTGGCGTGAATGGCTTGCATCATTTCGGCGGGGTGAGTCATGTCGTGAATGCAATCGAATGTGGTGACGAAATCGAGCGAGTGGTCGTTTGGTAATGGGCTGGTGCGAGCATCGCTGAAATGAGCGTTGCTCAGTTTTGATTCCTGCAGCTTTTGGGCTGCGCGGTCTAGTGCGTATTGGCTGATCTCGTAGCCAGTGAATGTGCTTGTGGGGAATGCCTTGGCCATGAGTAGCACTGCGCCGCCAGCGCCGCATCCCACGTCGGCAACTTGTGCACCTTGCTGGAGCAAGTTGGTGATGTTGGTGAGGGCGGGGAGAACGGCCGAGACGAGGTTGGCATTTGTCCACGGTTCAAAACTGCGTTCGATGCCAACAGCGCCTTCGGGGCCGTGGCTGTCGTAGTTGTGGCCGATGCCGGTGCGAAAACTTTCGGGCATGCGCTTGAGTGACTCCATAGTTTGAGGAAGGCGGTGAAACATGCCCATGCCGAATGCGGGGTGATCGTCGGTGGCGAGCACCACCGTTTGCTCGGGTGAAAGAAAGAAGGTGTCGTCGGTGATGTTGGGTGTGGGCGAAGGCGCGTTGTCGGTGGAGATCATCTTTGCGGAGGCCTGGTTGTAGGCCCATTCGCGAACCCAGCGTTCGTTCAGTTGGGTGGCGTGGGCGAGTTGCGCGGTGGTGAGTGGTTGATTGGCCGCAGCGAGGGCCTTGTAGAGGCCAAGTTGGTCGCCCAGGTGGATCATGCCCGAAGTGACGGCACCTTCAAGTTTGCTGAAGAGCATGAACGAGAACATCTTGAGTTTGTCTGGGTCGATATTGCTCATGTCTGTAGACGCTAGGCGATGAAGGGAAAGCATTTATGATGGGGAAATGACGGCTGATGCGGTAGTTGCAAGGAAAATCCGCACCAGGGTGGCAATCGGTATGGCGGCCCTGAGCGGGGTGTTGCTTGCGGCTTCGGTTGTGGCCGTGTGGTCGCGAAACCAAATCCTGAACACCGACTCGTATGTGAAGACCGTTGCGCCGATGATCAAGGATTCGGCCATCCAGGGCGAAATTGTCGACAAGATCACCGAAGCGGTAATGAATGTTGCAGACATTGAGCAAAGGCTGAACGGTGTGCTGCCCGAGCAGCTTGCGGTGTTGTCTGAGACAGTCGATCAATCGTTTGCTGTGGTGGTGCGTGAGCGAGCAACAAGCATGGTGCGCTCGGAAGAGATGGCGGCGTTGTGGCGCGAGGTGAACAGGCAGGCGCACGAGGCGGTGAAGGCAGTGTTGTTGGATAAGCAGTCGGACCAGGCCGACGTTGCGGGAGTTGTCGACCTCACCAAGTACGTGGGGTTGTTGGTTGATTCGTTGATTGGCGACGGAGCGGTTTTCCTAACTGACGTTTCCGATACGCGCTTGGCTCTTGATGTGGAGTTGTTCGACGTGCAGGGGTTGAAGAAGGTGCAGACGGGCGTCACCATCCTTGATGGTTTGGCAACGTTGCTGCCTGCCTTGGCGTTGTTGTTCGCAGCGTTGGCAATTGTGCTTGGTCGGCCAATAAGGCGGGGCGTTCAATACGTGGGCAACGCATGGGTGGGCGCCGGCGTGTTGGTGTTGTTGTTGATGGCTGTGGTGGAGGGCATGTACAACACGGTGGTGCAAGATGACCAAACACTGTTGCGAAAGAATGCGTTTGCAATCGCAACACGGGGCTTGCATGAGTACGGACGATCGGTGGTGTTGGCGGCAGCAATTGTGCTTGTGCTCAGCACCTTGGTGAAACACCGCGCAAGAGGTTTGGAATTTGTGCCAAGTTCGACTGAACCAATGCGTTTTATGTTTGGCTCTGTTGCGTTGTTGTGGCTAATCATTGATGCCAACGCCGGGTTAGTGACGATGTTGTTGTTGGGCCTCACCGTGTTGGTGGGCGAGTGGCTGGTATTCCGTAAGAGGCGTAAGGCCTGAACCTGTTGATGCTGCCCGATCGGGCAGAATAGAGAGATGATCAACAAACGCGGTTCATTGTTTGCAGTGTCGGTGTTGGCAGTGGTTTTAGCAGGTTGCAGCATTGGCGGTGGCGACACCTATAACGGTGCAGATGCGGGCACGCACGGCGTAACGGTGCAGGCAACCGGCACGGCGAAAGTTGTGCCGGACGGCGTTTCGTTTACTTTCTCGATCAGCGTGCTTGCGGAAAATACCGAGGAGGCACTGTCAAAGGTGGCCGAAGGGTCTGAGAAGGCGCGCAAAGCATTAGAGGAAGCAGGCGTAGTAAGCGAAGACTTCTCGACACAGAACGTCAGCGTGTATCCGGAATATACGTATAACACCGACGGTTCGTCTGGTTCTGTGAGCGGGTACAGGGGCACTCAGGCATTTGCGGTTACGTTGCGCGATACGACAAAGGCCGGCGACGTCGTAGATGCAGTAGTTGCTGCAGTGGGCAACAGCGTGCAAATCAATTCGGTCGTTCCAGTATTGCTCGACACACAAGATGCCGCGGATGATGCGCGAAAGAAGGCTGTGAAAGCTGCAAAAGCCAAAGCTGAGTCTTACGCCGACTTGCTGGAGTTGGATTTAGGAGATCTTCAGTACATCACCGAGATCTCTTCGCCATCTTGGGAGGCCCGTGCGATAGTGGGCTCAAACGATATGGCAACTAGTGCAAAGACCGAGATCGATCTTGGTGTTCAGGAAGTTTCGGTAACTGTGGAAGTTCGATACAAGTTCGACTGATCAAGAACCGATATTTAGCTGCATGACAACGTGCGGCAACTTGTTGAGCTTTGTGTTGCGCAAGTAGCGCCAGCCCTTTTGTTCGTACCAACTCTGCTTATCTTCTGTATAGAGGAAGAGTTGCTTGAAGCCAAGTTGCTGGGCGCGAGATATCAGGTAGGAGAGGAGCGCATTGGCAACGCCGTGCTCGCGAGCAGAAGGATGAACGAAGAGCGCAGCTACCCAAGGCCCAGGTTCCGTTGCATTTGGCAGTTCGTCATCGTCTATCAGAGTGACGCAACCAAGCAGCATGTCGTTTGAGTCGATTGCAACAAATGTTTCGGCAAGCCGGCCGCTTGTGCCGTCGGAATGGGAGTAAAGGTCCAGATATGTCTGCGCTGTGTCGTTGGGAAACTCGTGAGCCCAGGCTTCGAAACCCCACTGTGCTGCTTCGCCCCAGTGCTGTGGTGTTTGTGCGATGTTATGCACGGTGAAGGTGTTCAATTGCGACGGCGCAACAAACGTTCCGTCTGGCATTGAAGGAAACTCGATGATCTCTGTGACTGCGTCGATGTTGATGGGGCCATATATATGGGGGAAGAACGGTTCACCAGGTAGAGCGGGCGAGCCATCGATGTGTGCGGGTGGCTCCCATTTCAGTGGGCTGGCAAGAAGTTTGGGGTCGATGTGCAACAGCAGCATGTCGTTCGTGCCTGTGTAGTACTTGTTGGCAACTGCAACCATTTGGTGCTCGGTAGAGCAGTGAACAAAGCCTTCGCTTGCTAGCGATGCTGGCTGCACGACACCCGTCTGCTGCGCTGCTTCCCAGTCGGTTCTATTGATGAGGTGCAGGATCACACGTCAGAGCGTAGGTGACTGTTATGCGTGATAGTTGGGGGCTTCGTGGGTAATCGTCACGTCGTGTGGGTGGCTTTCTTCCCGCCCGGCCGTGGTCACGCGCATAAAGCGTGAACGGGTGTGCAGTTCGGAAAGATTGGCTGCGCCTGCGTAACCCATGCCCGAGCGCAAGCCACCAACAAGTTGATAGATGACGTCTGCGAGCGACCCCGCGTATGCAACGCGGCCTTCGATGCCTTCAGGAACAAGTTTGTTTCGTTGCGGTGTGCCGCTTTGTGCCGAGCCGTATCGGTCGGCGCCCAAACCTTGCATGGCACCAAGCGAACCCATACCTCGGTAGCTCTTGTATCGCCTGCCTTCAAACAGTTCTACTTCGCCAGGCGCTTCATCGGTTCCGGCAAGGAGGCTGCCGAGCATGACGACGGTTGCGCCAGCGGCAAACGCCTTCACCAAGTCTCCCGAGTAGGTGACACCACCATCGGCGATGAGCGGTATCCCAAGTTGTTTCGCGCGTTGTGCAGTGAACCAAATGGCAGAGAGCTGTGGCATGCCTGCGCCCGCAACCACGCGAGTGGTACAGATTGAGCCTGCGCCAACGCCAACTTTGATTGCGTCTACCCCTGCTTTGTGCAGTGCATCCACGCCTTCTTCGGTGACAACGTTTCCGGCGATAACTGCCAATTCCGGCCACTGAGACTTGATGCGTTGAACGGCGTTCATTACCCCAGCAGAGTGTCCGTGCGCTGTATCGACAACAACTGCGTCGACGTCGGCATCGACAAGTGCTTGCACTCTTTGTTCGAGATCTTCACCAACACCTACTGCTGCACCCGCACGAAGGCGTCCGCCCGAATCGCGTGTGGCGTGAGGGAAGTCCTGTCGTTTCATAATGTCTTTCACCGTGATCAAACCGCGAAGCGTGCCATCGGCGTCAACGAGCGGAAGTTTTTCGATTCGATGTTGTTGCAAGATGTCTCGTGCGGTGTCGAGCGACGTACCCACATCGGCCGTGATCAAGTTGGTTGAAGTCATGAACTCGGTAACGGGCTTCTGATAGTCGGAAGGTTTGCAGAAGCGAATGTCGCGATTGGTCAGGATTCCCACCAGGTGGCCCTTTGGGTCGGTGATAGGCACACCAGAGAAGTGGTAGCGATGCATCAAGTTTTCGGCGTCTTGCAATGTCGCTGTCGGGGGCAACGTGACTGGGTCGGTGATCATGCCCGATTGCGAACGCTTCACACGCCTTACTTCTGCGGCCTGGTCGTCAATGGTGAGGTTGCGATGAATGATGCCAAGACCACCTACCCGCGCAAGTGCAATGGCAAGACGCGACTCGGTGACCTTGTCCATCGCGGCAGAAACCAGCGGCACGGCAAGTTGAATGTCGCGAGCAAACGTGGTGCTGGTATCTACTGCATCTGGCAGTACCTCGCTATAGCCAGGGACGACAACAACATCGTCGAAGGTGAGTCCTTCGAAATAGGAAAAGAAATCGGCGTTTGATGTCATGGTGTTGTCGCTTTCTGTGTTTGAGGGATGGTGATGAGTAGGGCATTAACGAGCAGTCGGTGCTCTGTTTCATGCATTCGTTGCGAGAAGGTCTGCAATGTGTCGTCGGGTGCAAAGGCCACGGTGTCTTGGCAAATAACTGGGCCGCTGTCTATTCCTTCGTCGGTGACGAAATGAACCATGACACCAGATTGGGAGCGTTCTCCTGCAACAAACTGCGCGAATGCCCGTTCGATGGCGCCTGTGCCAGGCAGTTCTCCTGGCAAGGCTGGATGCACGTTGATAATTTGCTGTGAAACGCGCGCCAGAAAGTTGTTAGTAAGCAGACGCATAAAACCCGCAAGAACCACGATGTCGGGATGAAATTCGACAACGGCTGAGGCGAGTTGGGCGTTGAACTCGTGTTTGTTGAGGTTGGCTGGATCCACAACCTTGGATGCAATGTTGTGTTGGGCTGCGCGGCTTAGTGCGTAGGCATTGGGATTGTCTGAAACTACGCCTATGACTTGTGCCTGCATCACATGGGTTTCGCATGCGTCAATAATTGCTTGCAGGTTGGAGCCATTTCCTGAGGCCAACACCAAGAGCCGCGTTGTCACTGCAGCAACACCTTGTTGTGATCGCTGGTGAGTTCGCCAATGATCCACGTTTGTTCACCAATCGATGCTTGAACAGCTTCGACGTGCTGTGGCGCCACAATGACCACCATGCCGATGCCCATGTTGAGTGTTCGATACAGCTCGTTCATTTCGAGCGCGCTGAGTTCGCTGACTAATTGGAATAACGGTGGCATCGGCCAAGAACCAAGAGTGATATTTGCGCCAATTCCTTGGGGTAGTACTCGGGGCATATTTTCTGGCAGTCCGCCACCCGTAATGTGCACGAGTGCCTTCACGAGTTCGGTGTCTAGCGCGTCCTTGAGGACTGGCAAGTAATTGCGATGAGGTTCAAGTAAGGCCTCCACTAGCGGTCGGTCGAGTGGCACTGGCTGAGACTCCATTGGGATCCAGGCAAAGAGTTTGCGCAGGTACGAGTAACCGTTGGTGTGTGGCCCGTTTGAGGTAACCCCAATCAATACGTCGCCCGCGGCGATGGTGGGAAGAGGCAGCAATTGCTCACGTTCGGCCACCCCCACGAGAGTCCCCGCAATGTCGAAGGCCCCCGGCGAATAGACACCAGGCATTTCGGCGGTCTCGCCACCAAGTAGCACGCAACCTGCTGCGGCGCATGCATCTGCCATACCGCCAACGACTTCGGCAACCATTTCTGCATCGATTTTTGACGAAGCGAGATAGTCAAGAAAGAAGAGTGGGTATGCGCGTTGCACCAACACGTCATTTACGCAGTGGTTGACGATGTCGTGGCCGGTTCCGCGAATTCGGCCAGTCCGCGCAGCAAGTTCAACTTTAGTTCCAACGCCATCAGTTGAACCAACTAGCACGGGGTGATCAAACTCTTTCAGAAACGACACGTCAAGTGCGCCGCCAAATGCGCCAACGCCACGTAGAACTTGTGATGTTGAAGTTTTTGCGACGCTTGCCTTAATGAGGTCTACCGCGCGCGTGCCCTCGTCGATGTTCACACCTGTGGATGCGTACGACTTAATGGTTGCTCCGGGCGCACGCCACGCGATGTCTCTACGCAGTTGCATGCCATCGAATGAAATACGCGTGGCAGTGGAGTACGCATGGGTTCTGGCTTCTTCAAGCGTTGTGCCGAAGCCGACACAGGTAAGTACGCGCCCGCCAGCCGTGACTAGATTTCCATTTTGTAGTTCGGTTCCGCCGTGGAAGACAGCACACATTGGGTTAGTGCTTGGCAGTGGAGAAATGATGTCGCCAGTGCGGGGCGAATGTGGATAGTTGTGCGATGCCAGCACCACGCCAAGTGCGCTTCCTGCCCGAATGGTGAGGTGGCCTGGTGAGAGTGACGTATTGACGCACGCGAGTAACAACTCAACCAAGTCTGAATCGAGCAGTGAGAGCAGCACTTGGGCCTCGGGGTCGCCGAAGCGGCAGTTGTATTCAAGCAATCGGGGCCCATCTGCAGTGAGCATGATTCCGGCAAAAAGCACCCCAATGAATGGTGTGCCTGCGGCTGCGAAATGATCAATGACAGGAGTGATGAACATGTTGTGCAGTTCTTCGGCCGAGAACTGCACTGGCGCTGGTGCGTATGCGCCCATGCCGCCAGTGTTGAGCCCGGTATCGCCTTCGCCAATTCGTTTGTGATCTTGGGCCAGAGGAAACGCAACGCTTGTTTTGCCATCGCTCATTGCAATCATCGAGCATTCGGTGCCAATAAGACGCTCTTCTAACACCACGTCGCCAACTAGGAGCGCCTCGCGAATTGCCTCGGCGGTTTCTTGCGCCGAGTTGGGAACGACGACGCCTTTTCCTCCCGCCAACCCGGATTGTTTCACCACAATGTTTGCGCCAAAGTCTTTCCACCACTGCAAGGCCGCATTTGTTTCACCCTGAGCAAATGCTGCGTACCTAGGGCCAGGCAGGTTCAACGAGTGCGCAATTGCTCGCGCATACGACTTGTCGGATTCAAGGCGGGCCAATGCTTGAGAGGGGCCAAACGCCGCAACCCCGGCTGCGAGCAACGCATCAACCAGCCCTGCCGCAAGCGGTGCCTCTGGCCCTACAACAACCAGTGAAATGTGGTTGGTGTGGCACAGCGAGACGATGCCTTCGATATCGGTTGCTGCAACATGGTGTCGTGTCCCTGGTGTACCCGCATTGCCTGGGGCGACGTGCAGTGTTGCGCATCGTGGCGACTCGCTGATTTTGGTGGCTAGTGCGTGTTCGCGAGCACCGCTACCTACGACCAAAATGTTGAGCGTGTTGGTCATGCAAGCACCTGATCGAACATTCCTTTGCTCAATCGCTTGGTAATGGTGATGGGGTATGCGCCGGTGAAACATGCATTGCAGTAGCCGTCTTCTTTGCCAACGGCTTTCATCATTCCCTCGAGTGAAAGAAACGCAAGCGAATCACAACCGATCTCTTTTCTTAGTTCTTCGAGGGCAAGCCGAGACGAAATGAGATCGTCATCGTGTCCCATGTCGACACCAAAGTGGCACGCATGAGTGATTGGGGGGCACGTAATTCGCACATGTACTTCGGTTGCCCCCGCATCACGTAGCAATGCAACAAGTCGTCCGGCTGTAGTTCCGCGAACGAGCGAATCGTCGATCATGATGACCCGCTTGCCCTTGAGATTTTCGTCGAGCGTGTTGAATTTCATTGCAACACCTTTTGCGCGCATGCTTTGTGTTGGCTCGATAAAGGTGCGGCCGATGTATCTATTCTTGATAAGTCCGTCGTTGTAAGGAATTCCGCTCACGCGGGAGAAGCCAACTGCTGCCGGAATTGATGAGTCGGGCACTGGCACCACAACATCTGCGTCGATAGCCGCTTCGTGGGCGAGCTGTTCTCCAAGGCGCTGGCGTACCGAGTGAACGCTGCGGTTGTCCCATTCGGAGTCTGGGCGTGAGAAGTACACGAATTCAAACGTGCATCGGGCTTGGGGCACGTGTGGAATTTGTGCTTGCTTGCGAATGAGTTCGGTTCCCTGCGCAGTGACAATCTCGCCAGGTTGCACTTCGCTAATTTCGGTGCAGTCCAGTGTGCGCAGCGCACACGTCTCTGATGCGAAGGCCCAGCCACCGTTTGGCAAACGGCCGAGCGACAGCGGACGGAATCCCCACGGGTCGCGCACTCCAATCACGCGGTTCTCGGCCAGGACAACTAACGAATATGCGCCCTGCCACGCGGGGAGTGTTCGTTCTAGTCGAGTTTCCCAAGAGGAGCCGCCCGCGCTTGCAAGCATCAACGTGATGACTTCGGTATCGCTGCTTGCGGTAAGGCCGAAACCCTTGGTGAGCAATTCTTCGCGAAGCTCTGGTGCATTGACCAGATTGCCGTTATGTGCAACAGCAAGTGGGCCGTGAATGGTCTCCACCAAGAATGGCTGGGCGTTTCGAGCGCCTGGCGCACCCGTTGTCGAGTAGCGCGTGTGGCCAATGGCGTGTTGCCCAGCAAGCGGTGCGAGTGTGTGCGGGGTAAATACTTGTCCAACAAGACCAACGTCTTTGTGTAGACGAGCCTGTTTGCCGTCGGCGACGGCAATACCAGCGGCTTCTTGCCCTCGATGTTGTAACGCGAACAAGCCAAAGAATGAAAGTTGTGCGGCGTCATGATTGACGGAAGAGATAGCGAGCACACCACATTCCTCACGAGGGGAATCATTATCGAATGGTGTTTTCATAGCACCTGTGCTTTCTGCAGTGCTCGTACAAGACGAGGTTGGACTGGGTAACTTCCTGGCGAAAAAGAAGCACCAGTGAGACGTTCGAATGCGGTGATGTAGCGCAACGTAGTTGCAGCAATTACCTGATCGTCAAGTTTTGGTGGTTCGCCATCTCCTCGATATCCAGCCGATGCAAGCGCCAAACGAATTGGCTCTTTATCCAAACTTTCGGGTTCTTCGCCGTCTGCGATTCGTTGCTCTAACGTCGATAATTCCCAGTAGCGCGAAGAATCTGGCGTGTGCATTTCGTCGATAATCAGTAACTGTCCCTGCTGATCAAGACCAAATTCGTATTTTGTATCGGCAAGCAGCAGCCCCGCCTGTTTGGCAACTGCTTGTCCTCGAGCAAAAAGCTTCAGTGCCGTGTCGCACACAGCGTTCCATGTTGTGGCATCAACGAGACCGCGCGACACCACATCGTCGCAGGAAAGTGGCTCGTCGTGGTTTCCCGCGTCGCCTTTTGTTGTTGGGGTGACAATGGCATGTTTGAGCAGCGTGTTTTTTGCTATGCCGTTGTCGAATGTGTATCCATATATTTCGCGCTTCCCCTGCTCGTACAACTTCCACAATGACGTGTTGGTCGAACCCGTCATCACCCCACGAACAATCACCTCAACTGGCAATGGCGTGGCTGCAAGTGCGATAGTCGCATTCGGATCGGGGATGGAAACGACATGGTTGTTGATGATGTCGCGAGTCTGATCAAACCACCACGCTGCCAACTGATTTAAAACCTGACCCTTGTGCGGAATTGCTGCGACGATGTGATCAAAAGCAGACAGTCGATCGGTGGTCACAAACAATCTTTGGTTGTTGGGTAGCGCGTACGAAACCCGAACCTTGCCAACTCTGCGATCGGGGAGATCAAGTGTTACATCGGTAAGCGGGCTAAGCGTTTGCAATGCGCACTCCCTGCTCAAACAGTGGCAGACCAAGACCGTCACGGCGGCCTCGGTGAAACTGTGGGTGTTGTCGAGCAACAATGTGATTCTCTGGGTGCGGCATCATGCCAAGCACCATTCCCGTTTGGTCGCAAATGCCAGCAATGTCTGCGTGCGATCCATTTGGATTGGGCGAAGAGTAGGTGAATGCGATTTGATCGTGTTGCTGCAGCGATTGCAACGTTTTATCGTCACAAGTGAAACGACCCTCGCCATGGGCGATTGGGCAATATATGTCGTCTGTCAGGCGCTCTGTCCAAGCACAGTTTTTTGAAACAGGTTTCATTGAGACCCAACGACATTGAAAACCGCCTTGTTCGTTGTGGCCGAGTGCTGCGTCGTTGCCGCCTGGGAGAACACCAAGACGAACAAGTGTCTGAAAGCCATTGCAGATACCGAGCACTGGTTTGCCCGATTTTGCAAACAACTCCAACTCACTGCCAATGATGTGCTCGAGCTCGAGTGCAAAAAGCCGGCCCGCGCCGAGTGCGTCGGCAAATGAAAAACCGCCGGCGATAACGATCATTTGGGCGGCCCGCAACGCGTCTGGGTTTTGCGCAAGTTGTACGAGGTTGACTGTCGATGCAGTTGCGCCGGCTTGACGTAATGCAAACATCACATCTGGGTGGCGATTGGTGCCCGGCGCCGTGATCACGAGTGCGTGAGGTTGGGCTGTCATTGTTGCGTCCACGAGTTGAGAAGCGTTTCAATTGCTACTTTCGAACCGTCGCTGAGAATAAACATTGCGCCGTTGTCGACTTTGGCGATTACTTCGCATCGATCAAACAACGCAGCAACCGTGGCTTCGTGCTGCGGTTGTACTTCAATGACAACGCGCCCCAGCGATTCGCTGAAGAGTTGTGTGAAGTGGTCATGATGCTGAGACATGACGACTCCGAGCCTGCCGCCCATCGCCATTTCGGCCAACGTGACGGCAAGGCCGCCCTCCGAGCAATCGTGTGCCGAGACAATGAGCCCTTGGGTGATTGCCGAGTGAAGCGCCGAGTAGCGAGCGGGGGCTGCTTCATCGAACTGGGGGACAGAACCTTCTAGGGCTTGCTGGCACACCATTGATGCGTGGCTAGCGCCAAATTCTGGCGTAGTGAATCCGATCAGCATGAGCACATTGCCATGCTGTTTCAAGTCGGAGGTGATGGTGCCGTTGGCATCAGGCACGTGTGCAACCGCCGTGATCACCAGCGTTGGCGGTACGGAATGTCGTTCGCCGTCAGAACCCATGTACTCGTTGTTGAGCGAATCTTTTCCTGAAACGAATGGCGCCTGAAATGCAAGTGCACCACGACAGCAGCCATCAACTGCAGCAACGAGTTCGCCCAAAGTTGTTTGTCGCCGTGGGTCTCCCCACGAAAAATTGTCTAACAGCGCCACCTTGCGTGGGTCGGCACCTACGCACACCACATTGCGCATGGCCTCATCGATTGCGGCGAGGGCCATGGCCTCGGGGTCGAGTACGCCATACCAAGGGTTGACACCAATACCGATGGCAAAACCAAAGTCATCAGTTGGTTCTGCAATCACGACACCATCACCGTGACCATCTCCGTGGATGCCAACTAGCGGTCGAACTGCAGTTGCGCCACGAATTTCGTGATCGTAGCGATGAATCACATTCGCCTTGCTGGCAATATTGGGATGCGATAGCAGTGCTAGCAAAACATCAACGCTGTTTTGTCGAGTGAGCCACGTTGGCGCCTCTGTCGGCAGAGTCCTTGCTACGCGAGGCATTTCGGCAATCATTTTTCGTTGTGGTCGGCCGCTGTGCAAGAAATGCGTGTCCAGTTGCAGCACTGGTTTGCCGAGAAAGCGCACAACCAGTTGGTTGTCTCCCGTGAACATGCCGGCGTCTGTGTAGTCAACGCCGTGAATGTGGCAGAGCGCTTGTACTTCGGCGCAACGTTCTGGCGCCACTGCAATCACCATGCGTTCTTGTGCTTCAGATAGCCAAATCTCCCACGGTGCAAGGCCTGGGTATTTCAACTTGATGGTGGAAAGTTCAACGTCGGCACCTACGCCCTCGGCCATTTCGCCGATGGCAGAAGAAAGGCCTCCTGCTCCGCAATCGGTAATCGACCTGTACAAATGCTGTGCATCAGCAAGTAAATCGATGAGCAGTTTTTCTGTAATCGGATCGCCAATTTGAACGCTTGCACCCGAGACGTCGCCGGTGGTTGCATCCATTGTCATGGAAGAAAATGTTGCACCTCGCAGCCCGTCGCGGCCTGTGCGTCCGCCCAACACCACAACACGATCACCAGGCTGCGGTGGTATTTGCTCGGTGTACGAATTCGATACTCCGATGCATCCCGCATACACCAGCGGGTTGGCGGTGTATCCCGCGTCGTACAACACAGCGCCCGCAACCGTTGGTAAACCAATCTTGTTGCCGTAATCGGCAATTCCATCGACCACACCCGCGCGCGTTCGTTGCGGTGGGAAGACGCCATCTGGAACGAGCAGAGGATCGGTGTCTGGGTTACCGAAACACAAAATATTGGTGCACGCAATGGGCTGATGCGCTGCGCCCATGATGTCTCGGATGACGCCGCCGACACCGGTGTTCGCGCCGCCAAATGGCTCCACTGCGCTTGGGTGGTTGTGGGTTTCACACTTAAGCGCAAGTGTTCGCCCAGCGGTAAATGAAATGATGCCCGCATTGCCGACAAATGCGCTGCGCACATGCGGGCTGTTGATTTGATCGGTGGTCTGCCTTAACGCATTGATCAACGAGTCACGTTTCTCGCCGGTTGTAGTGGTGATGCTGGCGCGAAAAGTTTTATGGGAGCAATGCTCGCTCCAAGTTTGAGCGATTGTTTCCAGTTCAATGTCTGTTGGCAAGCGTTGCAGTGTTGCAAAATGATCTCGGACGGCAATCATTTCCTCGGGGTCCATTGCCAAGCCCCGCTCCTTATTAATGTCTGCTAATTGCTCGTGAGAAGTTGTCGGTTCAATGCTCACTTGCTCGACAGCACCAGCCGCGACTGCTTCGGGGTTGACAAACGCCGGATCAATGGGTTGGTCAACGCTCCAGCGTTCAATGATGGGGTTCGCCAATAGCGAGGAGACCAGCCGGTGGAGATCGTGTTCTGAAAGCGTTCCCTTTATTGCGAAGCGCTTGCCGCTTGCTACGCCGGTGATACCGAGGCCCATGCGCGAAGCTAGACGAACCAATTCGTCAGTCACTGCGTCGGTTACGCCGGGATGAAGTGACGTTTCTACAATTCGCAAATCAGATGCAACATTGGAGTCCCATTCGCCAGTTTGCAGCAATGGGTCGACAAGCAGTTGGTTGAGGAGCGACCGCGTGTGTGCGTCGATTTCGCCACGGAAAAATATAAGGTCAGAAATCGTGATTGAGGCAACCCCCGTAATGCCCAATTCGTGGGCCGAAAGCGTTAGGGCAGAGGAGCGAGGATCGGCTTCCCGAGAGGAGACACACAGGTGCTGGGAAGCCAAAATTGGTCCCAAACCGCCTGCCACGACGAGACAGTAGTTGACAAAAAAAATTGCACCTTAGGTTTTGTACAAAAAATTAAGCAGCGACGCCGTTGCTTTACAAAATGTTTAATGTTTGAAGTGACGGATGTCCGTAAAGATCATGACGATGCCATGTTCGTTTGCTGAAGCGATGGATTCTTCGTCACGCTGGCTTCCGCCGGGCTGCACGACAACAGCAACTCCGTGGCGCGCAAGCATGTCTGGGCCATCGCGGAATGGAAAGAACGCATCGCTTGCCGCAACTGCGCCGTGAGCGCGCTCGCCAGCACGTTCGCAAGCAAGCCGGGTTGCATCAACTCGGTTTTGCTGACCTCCGCCGATTCCTACCGTTTGACCATCTCGAACAAGCGTGATGGCGTTGGATGAAACCGAAGCACATGCAATCCACGCCACAGCAGCATCAGCAAGTTGCGCTTTGGTCGGGGTTGCGACGGACACCACTCGCCACGAATCAACGGGTGTCTTCACCACATCGGATTCCTGAACGAGCAAGCCACCATCGATTGATCGCATGTGGAGCTGTCCGCCCTTTGGTCGCTCGGCGACGATGATGCGCAAGTTCTTCTTCGTTTGCAAAAGCTCCAGGGCATCAGGCATAAATGCTGGGGCAATGACTACTTCAGTGAAGATGTCAATCACTTGTTCAGCAACTGAAAGATTCACCAATTGATTTAGGGCAACGACACCGCCAAATGCGCTAACTGGGTCGCAAGCCAATGCGCGTTCGTACGCGGTTTCGATGTTTTCGGCCACGGCTAAGCCGCAGGGGTTGGCGTGCTTAATGATGGCAACGCAGGGCTCGTTAAAGCTCGACACCAAGTTCCACGCCGCCTCGCCATCGAGCACATTTAGATAACTCATCTCTTTGCCGCCCAGTTGTTGTGCGGTGCTCCACCAACTGGTGGTGCTATCAATGCGGTAACGCGCACCTTGTTGGTGTGGGTTCTCCCCGTATCGCAGGGTGTCTTCGCGTATTAAATGCAGGCTCATGTACTGCGGCAGGGCAGCCGTGTCGTCGCTAAACCACCGAGCAACTTGTGCGTCGTATTGCGCAGTGACAGCGAATGCCTGCGCCGCGAGCGATCTTCGCATTGCCGCATCAATGCCAGTTGCAGACTTGATCGCTGCAAGTATTTCGTCGTATTGCGATGGATTGGTCACCACCGCAACATGGGCGTGGTTCTTCGCGGCTGCACGAACCATGGCGGGGCCGCCGACATCGATCAGTTCGATACTTGGATTGCTTGAAAACGGATACAAGTTCACAACAGCAAGTGAGATGGGTGAAATGTTGAGCTGTTCCATCTCGGCAACATGCGCAGCATCACTCAAGTCGCCGAGCAAAGCGCCATGGATAGAGGGATGCAACGTGACCACGCGGTGGCCCAATATTGCGGGATAGCCAGTAATTTCTGCAACGTCAATGACCGGAATTCCTGCAGCAGAAATTGCTGTTGCGGTACCGCCACTGGAAATCAGCTCCCAACCAAGTTGGTGTAGTTGTTGGGCAAATTCAACTATTCCGGTTTTGTCGTACACACTGAGAAGCGCGCGAGGCATCTGCTTAGTGTCGCACATTTTTCTGAGATGGACGCGACTCGTAGGCGAGTGCACCGATCACCACAACAATTCCGAACCACGCCCACGCTGTTGGCCGGTGATCAAGGATCACTGCACCAAGCACCGTTGCCACAACAGGCTCGACAAGAGTGAGCATTGTTGTCTCGCTTGGTGCAAGTGTGCGCAGGCCAGTCGCATACGCCCAATAGGCGAGGCCGACTGAAACAACGCCAAGCCAGACAACAAGCACGATGCCACTCGGTTGAGTGAGCCATTCAAGATCTACGAAGAACAATGTTGGAGTAAGCATCACTGCGGCAATGACAAACACTCTGGCCATGGATTGTTCGCTTGGCATGCCCGAGGCAACCAACGACTTGCTTGCAACTGCGAAGAGTGCATAGCCAAAACCTGCAAGTAGAGCCAAGCCAATGCCGCCACCGTTTAGTTGAGCATCATTTCCCGCAAGTACCAGAACTGACATGCCGATAATGGCAACAACTGTTGCGATGAGCCATTGGCGGGTTGGTCGTACTTTCTGAATAACTACCGAAATCACGCCGGTGAACAAAGGGGCCGATGCAAGTGCAAAAACCGTGCCGATTGCAATGCCTGTAGAGCGCACGCCGGCGAAGAATGCTGCTGCGAAGAGGGCCATGCCAAGCCCAGCGGCTAGCCATAGCCAAGGCGCCACGGGTTTGTATTCGGTTCGGGGCTGCTTGTTGCGCATGATTGCGGCAACAACTATGAGGAAGGCTGCGCCGATGATGGTGCGCATCGTGGCCACGCCCAGCGGGGAAAGGTTGTCTGGGCCAAGCTCCTGCGATGTCCCTGTAGTTGCGAAACACACTGCGGCAAACACCACAAGTAAGCGAGATCTCACACCTCGACGGTAGTTGGCACGGCTGTAGATTTGGAGGGACTAATGCTCCCGTAGCTCAGATGGATAGAGCGGCGGACTTCTAATCCGTAGGTCGTAGGTTCGATTCCTACCGGGGGCGCAAAATCAAACTTTTTGCCGAATGAAACTAACGGGAATTTGGATCCCTCTAAAAATCTGAAGTGTGGCTAAAAGTTGCCTTAAGCATGTGCTGCAAGTCGCTCAAACTGGCCGCATGAGTCAACCCCGCATCAGGTTGTTCGAAGCGGCGGAGATCTTTTAGGCCTGAACCAGTGAGAATTACAAGTGGGTTGTCAGAATCCGAAATGTGTCCTTGGCGAAAATCCTCGATCATCGCTGCAAGCGCTAACGCTGAAGCAGGCTCGACGAAGATGCCTTCTTTTTGTGCGAGCAAGTCTTGCATCAGGTATGCCTTGTCATCTTCGACCAGGCAACCCCACCCTTCGGTCCTGCGGACTGCGTCAGTTGCTAATCGCCCGTCGGGTGGGTCTGGAAGCAGCAATCCTGAAATCTTTGAGTCGCATGCGGGAATTGTCGGTGCGTCAATTTCCTCGAGCAGGTACCGTGAAATAGGCCCGCAACCAGATGGCTGTGCGCAAATAATTTTGGGTGAACGTTGAGATATCTCATTCAATCCTCGGGCAACTGCTACGAGTAAGCCACCCCCACCTGTTGGCACATACACATGCGAGAAGGATCCTTGTGCTCGTAATTCGCTGCCTATTAACTCTGCGCCGGCCATGCCTTCTGGGTTGTACTGATATGCGGTGACTGACATCTTTAGGTTGAACTCGTCAGATAAATTTTTGATCGCGTCCATTTCGCGCATGCCTATTTCTGGGACAAGAAAGAGTGTGGTTCCGTACGGAACAATTGATTTGAGTTTTTCGGGTGGCGTATTTGTTGGAATGCACAGAAAGCCTGGAAGACCAGCTCGAGATCCGTAGGCAGACATCGCTGCGCCACCATTGCCGGACGAGGTACCAATCCAGCCCCTGTTGGCCTGTCGAATGGCATCTTTGACAGTTGCAGCGGCGATTCGGTCCTTATATGAACCAGTTGGATTGAGGTATTCGGCTTTTGCTGAAATTTGCGGAAGCCCAAAGTGCTTTGCAAGTGACGTGAGTGAGAGCACAGGTGTCTGACCTTCGCCTAGGTACGGTTCCCTGCGTTCATTCATCGTTAGAACTCGTTTGCGGTGATGCAAATAGTGTCACCAACGTGCACTCTTGCGTCTCTTCTGAGCAACATGACGTAGGAATTTTGGACCGCAAGAAGGGAAGACAAAACAACTCCGGAGATGTCAATTATCTCGGCAATTACCTCACCATTTGAAACCAGATCTCCTACTTTTACGCGTGTTACCAAGTAGCCACTTTCTGATGCGACTAATCCAGCGTCGGTGTTGCCGTCACCTGCAACCCGAATAGTGTCGCGAGCGACTCGTGGTGCGGTTGGAATCATTTTGAGATCTTGAAGCACGCGCCGAACTCCGGCCGTGTATCCATCTAAATCAGTTTTTCTAATTGAACGTCCGCCATGCCCTTCGACGTAGATCGCAGGGATCTCTTGCTCGTATGCGACGGTGAGAGAACGCCCATAGTTTGGCGCACCGTTGTGGTGCCAAGTGAAATCGGCATTGAACACGTTGGCGAGTCGTTCCGATTCTTGACACCAAATGTTCGCTCCAGCATTGAATCCACACAAGAACGGCATGTCAAAATTTGTTCCAGCAGAGTGCAGGTCGATGAGCACGTCTGCATGCTTGATTACTTGCTCCGTGATTACATGAGCAACTTGTTCAGTGGCGGAACCATTTTGGTAACCCGGAAAAACACGTGCGAGATTCGCGTCATCTATTGGGCTAATTCTGCTGCAGCTGTGCCAAGCCGCTGGATGCGCCGGCGAAACAATCTTTACGGTGCCTGATAGAAGTTCTCCGGGAAGTTCTCTAGCGAGTGAGAGCGCTGCAATCACTCCTTCGTATTCGTCGCCATGGATTCCCGCCAGAATTGCAACTGTCGGGCCATCATGTTGAGAAGTTACCGAAATGATCTCGGGAATCTCAACAGGCATGGGAGAAGTATTAGGGAGTTGCGATCACGGGCAACTGCTGCTCACCAAGACCTTCAATACCTAGACGCATTTGGTCGCCAGGTACCAAGTAGCGCGGAGGATTTAGTCCCAAGCCAACTCCGGCTGGCGTACCCGTGTTGATGATGTCGCCAGGTTCGAGCACCATGAATTGACTTACGTACCAGACGAGGTGGTCGACAGAAAAAATCATGTCAGAAGTGTTCTCGTTCTGGAATTGGTGATTGTTCACCTCGAGGAACATATGCAATCGTTGAGGATCAGGGATCTCGTCTGAGGTAACAAGCCAAGGACCTAAAGGGTTGAAGGTGTCGCATGATTTCCCTTTGTCCCATTGCCCTCCGCGCTCCAACTGGAACTCACGCTCTGAAACATCATTGGATATGGCGTATCCCGCAATAACACGAGCAGAATCATCCGGGCTATTCAAATACGACGCCCTGGAGTTGATGACAACTGCTAACTCGACTTCCCAGTCAGTTTTTACCGATTTTCGTGGAATCATCACACTGTCACGAGGACCAATGAGCGTGTTCGGTGCCTTCATAAAAATGATCGGCTCATTTGGTATTTCCATCCCGGATTCCATCGCGTGATTGCGGTAATTGAGTCCGATACAAACAATTTTCCCTGGGCTTCTTAGGGGAGCCCCGATTCTTTGTCCGGCGAGGGGAATACGGTCCAATTTGTTTTTGCTTATTGACGTTCGAAGTTCGCTGAGTCCATTATTTGAAAAGAATTCAGGATCAAAATCTTTGGCTACAGGTCGGGCATCAAATACATCAGTAGAGCCATCAATCGCCACGCACGGTATTTCACTTCCAAATTCACCTATTCGAAGAAGTTTCATTGCTCGGCCGTTACCTTTCCAGGATTCATAATTCCCATTGGATCAATGGCGCTTTTGATCGCTCGCATTAGCGAGACTGCGTCAGGGCCCAGCTCATGCAGGAGATGGGGTATCTTGCCCACACCAATGCCGTGCTCGCCGGTACATGTCCCACCCATTGAAAGCGCACGAGCAATCAGACGTTCGTTGAACGATTCCACTCGGCTCATCTCTTCTTCATCTTCAGGGCTGACTACGACGACAACGTGAAAGTTGCCATCACCAACATGTCCAACAATTGGCCCCAAAATTCCAGTTGCGGTGATATCCGCGTGAGTTTCGGTTATGCAGTTGGCAAGAAGCGAAATTGGCACGCAAACGTCAGTGACAAAGATCTGACTTCCGGGTCGTTGAGCTCGGATAGCCCACGCCGCGTCGTGTCTGGCCTGCCAGAGAACTGTTCGTTGGGATTGGTCTGTGCTGGACATAAAACCAGTGCCACCGTGCTCGGCAAGAATCGAGGCAGCTAGAGCAACTTCATGGTTGACGACGTATTCTGACCCGTGGAATTCGAGGAGGAGCATGTTTTCCTCGAGCAGAGAAGTGTTCGAATACGCGTTTACTGCCGCCACGGCAGCTTTATCAATCAACTCGATCCGAGCGACACCCACGCCAAGTTGAATTATTGCGGTTACTGCGGACACGGCAGAGTGCAAGTTAGAAAACTGCACAGTTGCGGCCGCAGTGCACTCAGGGACCCCAAAGAGTTTCAGGGTTATCTCGGAAATCACTCCTAATGTGCCTTCTGATCCGACAAAAAGGTGCGTGAGGTCGTAGCCAGCCGATGTCTTCCGTGCACGTCCTCCAGTTTCGATGATCGCCCCATTTGGAAGTACGACTTTCATCGAGAGCACAAGCTCGCGCATGGCCCCATAGCGCACCGTGGTGGTCCCAGATGCTCCTGTAGCGGCCATTCCGCCGATAGTTGCATCCGCACCAGGGTCAACTGGGAAGAAAAGTCCGTATGGGATCTACTCTTTGGCGAGTTGTTTTCGGAGCATTCCGCTTTGGACAGTGCAGTCAAGATCTTCACTGCTAATTCGCAGCATCTTGTTCATTCGAGACATATCTAACGAAACTCCGCCATAAAGCGCATTTACGTGACCCTCGAGAGAGGTTCCTACTCCAAACGGAATAAGTGGCAATTTGTGACGTGTGCAGATCTTCAAACAATCTGCTACGTCTTCGGTTGATTCGGCGTAAACGACGATGTCCGGTGTGCCCGGAAGATGAAAACTTTCATCGTGTGAATGCTGTTCTAATACATCACGACCGCGTGTCGCCTGCGATCCAAAACGCGTTTCGATCTCACGAAGACCAGCATCGCGGAGACTGTTGGTATCCCCAGAATTTGACTCCTGCAAAACCGACGATGACATTTCAGTAAGCGATTGTGTACGGTTCGGTTGTCTGCCAGGCCGCATCTAGGAGATTGACAGTTGTGCTTAGATGATCGCCGAGCGCTTTTGCCGCCAATTTATGGTCACCCATCTCAAGTGCTTTGACAATTGCAATGTGTTCGTCTTCAGCGGCGTCATGGCGAATCTTTAAAGAGAGTCGCTGGTAACGCTTGGAGTGCATCCAGAGCCGTTGAATAATCTGCAGACGACGTTCCGAGCCACAGTGTTCATATATTGCGAAGTGAAAGTCTTGATTCAATTGCACGATCAAGTCTGACTTATCTTTGGTCTTACTCTGAGACATTTTCTTGATCAGCAAATTGAGTTTTGCGATATCGGCTTTGTCAAACGGCTTCGACTGCGCGACGGCTTCGGTTTCCAGTTCAATGCGAAGTTTGTAAATGTCATGCAAGTCGGCAAGAGTCAAAGGTGTTACCCATGCACCTCGGTTGTGGCGGAAGACTATAAAGCCCTCTGCTTCAAGAATTCTTAATGCTTCTCGCACGGGAATGAAACTTGTGCCACATCGTTCCGCAATCAGTTTTGGGTGTATCTTTGAATCCGCAGGGTAAATATCAGCGAGAATCCCTTGTCGCGTGTGTTCGACTACAAGTGCAACGGAGCTGTCGGCGGATTTGTCCGCCTTGGCCGAAACCAAACTCATTTTTTTGGCGGGTTTAGGGGGCATGGGCTAAATGCTATATCATTTACCCATGAAAGCAGCCAATCGGGGCAGGAAACCAGCTTGATTGCCATGAGCCTAAAGGGGCTCCTCCTGCATGTCGATGAGACCCTCGGCGGCGAGATTACCCAAATTGAGTTCGACGGAATCGAGTTGCTCGCATACCAAGAGTGGATCAAACCCAACAATGCACGCGAGAACAATGCCCTGAGTCAAGCACGTAAGGATTGGCTAACAAATTACCGAGGCGGCTGGCAGCTTCTTGTGCCAAATGCTGGTTCTGAATGCGAAGTTGATGGAGTATTTCATCCATTTCATGGCGAGTGGTCCAGAACGCACGTGTCAATTGTTGAGCACTCAGATGTACTGCTTCGGATGCGGGCAACAGTACAGACATCAATAGTTGTAGAACGAGTAATTAGTCTCGAATCTGATCCCGAACGAATCAAGTTGACTACCACCCTGAAAAATGAGTCTGATGAGCCCACCTCATTTATTTGGGGTGAACATCCTGCCTTTCTTGCACTGCCAGGTGATCGAATCGACATGCCGACAGCATCTGTTGCAAATTCGGATGGTGTAAGTGTTGGTAATTGGCCTGCGTCGAGTAATGCGAATTCTCTAGATGTCGTATCGGCCGAAGCACCTTACGAGAGTGTTCATTACGTAACTAATGTAAGTAGTGGTTGGGCTGCACTTCGTCGGACTGAAGTAGGTGTTGCATTGGCATGGGACGCGCGAGATTTTCCACATGTGTGGTTATGGCGAGAGAACGGTTCTCCAGGTTTTCCATTTTTCGGACAGGCTTCGCTCGTCGCGATAGAGCCAGCGTCAACTTGGCCAGGTATGGGGCTTAATGAGGCTCGCAAGCGCGGGCAAGCATTTACTTTGCTGCCAAACGAAACACGATCAACTGTTGTCACGATGGTGCCATTCTCAGAAACGAAGTTCCCGGTTTGCAATGTGACCGTTGGCGGTCAGATAGATTTCGCATCGTGACACTCAAACGCGGAGTTCGTCACTCCAAAGGGTTTCCAGCTTCGAATAAGAGCATTGGCTGGTCAATATTTGACCCAGACGTTCTGATGCCAACTGCTGTCTTGTTGCAATCTGCTATCGCGAGTAATAGTGCACTCTTTGCCAAGTTTTGTAGAGAGCGAAATGTTTCGTTTGCTCCACATGGAAAAACCACAATGTCGCCAGAGTTGTTTGACATTCAAATGCGCGATGGTGCATGGGGGATAACTGCAGCAACCGCTTTTCAGGCTAGAACCATGATTGAACATGGCGTGCCAAGAGTCTTGATCGCTAATGAAGTTGTTGCGCCGGGGGATATCGCATGGGTTGCACAAGCAACACGTCGGAGGAGCGAAGTAATTTGCTGCGTCGACTCATTGCAAGCTGTCAGTGTGCTCGAAGATGGTCTTGCTGGCTTACTTCGGGGTCGGAGAGTTTCGGTGTTGGTCGAACTGGGCGTGATGGATGGTAGGACTGGCGCAAGGACTGTCTCTGAGGCGCTTGTGGTGGCTCGAGCAGTTGATAAATCAAGTTCACTCAAGCTTGCCGGAGTTTCGGGTTTCGAGGGAATCATCTCAGAGAGCCAAACCCAAACAGCTGAGCAACGTGTCGACAAATTCTTGGAGGAAATGCGCGGCTTGGCGGATGCAATGATCGCCGAAAATCTCTTCCAGGGCATGAGTGAAATTCTGATTAGTGCTGGCGGAAGTGTTTATTTCGATCGAGTTGCTACAAAGCTCGTAAGTCAGAATTCGACAATTTCGGAGCGAATCGTCATTCGGAGCGGTTGTTACCTGAGCCATGATGACGGCGTTATTGACCAGTTGTCACCGTATGGCTCCCAATCTCATGTTTCAGGGGATGTGTTCCGAGCGGCTTTGGAAGTCTGGGGCGTTGTTTTGTCTCGGCCAGAACCGAGTCGCGTCATTGTTGGTATTGGCAAAAGAGATGTTTCGACCGATGGGTTGCTTCCGATTGCAAAAAAGATTTTACGCCGAGGGTATGTACGGCCTCAAGATTGGGAAGAGGGAACACGAGCAGTTCGAGTTGACGATCAACATCTCTACCTGAACGTTGACGCAAGCGACGAAGTGGAGGTGGGGGATTTGATCGGATTTGGGATTTCACACCCTTGTACGACATTTGATAAATGGCGAGCAATACCTATTGCAAACGATAAGTATCAAGTTGTTGCAATTGCGAATACTAAATTCTGATATTCCAAGAACTTAATTATCTAGCGGTGAAAGTTGTTTCTGGTTCAAAAGGAAACATCGGACGCCTTCTGAATTTGTAGACAAGTGATGAAAAATCAGCGCTCGTACATCCAGGTGTATTGAGTTGGATCATTTCGCTCGCGATCGGCTCGAATGCGCCCCTCGGCGAGTGAACGCCTTTTGCCACGATCACCTTGAGTGAACTCGGATCAATGCCAGCGCTCGTCAGCTCGGCTCTGCTTGTATTGCCCATTGCCCGAGAGGTGAGAAGAATGTACTGGTCATTATCGGTATGAACTAGAGCCCGCGGACCGGCATTGAAAAACCTAAATCCTCCGTGGGTGACGCCTTTATCTTCGAAACATCCGTCGTCTAGGTGAAGAATGACTCCAGTTATCTGCACCGGCGAACCGTGAAGTTTGTCTGTCTTTCCGCCAACTTTGAGAGTGATTCGGGCACCAATGCCGGCGGTTTCGCATTCCGTTACCGAGGCTGGGTCGCAAACTGAGTGAAACAAACTCCGAGTATTCAGACGTTGAGCGACCGCAAGCACATGAGTTGAATCGGCTGGACTTCCGCCGCCTACGTTGTCGCCCACGTCTAGCAATACAACTGGTCCGCTTGCAGATTGACCTGCACGCCGTAGGGCCTCTTCGATATCTACTCCGTGTCCGAGGAATTCAGATCGCAACTCCCAAGCAGCCATGGCCAATGACTTAACGAGTTCATCTGCCAAAGCTGGATCATTGTCCGTGATTGCGATGAACGACATTCCCAGCTCTTCAACGTCGGCATACGGGAATCCTTCGAGCACGCTCACGGAGAGCACGTTCTGTCGTCGCTGCATTTCGTTGGCAATTTCGATGAGGCCTCGCATCGGTGAGTCTTCGGTGCCTTGTCGAAGAATGTTGATTGCTACGGGTATGGCAGCGAAGGCAATTGTGGGACGAATCGAGCCCCGTGCCGTCGCAATCGCAAGATCGGCAACTTGACGGCCACGCATTCGTGGATCCACGTGAGGATTGGTGAGATAAGCATTAATGACGGTGCTGTTGGTAACCATGCGGCTAGAAACATTTGCGTGCATGTCGAGAGCGACACCGATCACTACGTTGTTGCCTACTAGTCGTCGGACCCGCTCAATGATTTCGCCGTCTGCATCGTGTTGATGTGCTGCAACTGCCGCGCCGTGTAATGCGAGCAAAACTACATCCCATGGTCCCTGATCTTTTAAGCCTTCAAGCATTCGATCGATGAGAGTTTCAAATGCTTCTTCGGTAATTGTGCCCATCGGATTGAGGTTGGCGTGAAAGAGTGGAACCACTTCAATCTCTGGCATCCCACGAATTTCGAGAAATCCTCCAAGCGTTGCTTGCGATTCTCCATAAACACGTACGAGCTCATCTCCATCCACGAGTCCGGCAGCTATGAATTGCTCCAACGTTGCTGGTACAGGAGCAAAAGTATTGGACTCGTGGTGAAACCCAGTGACAGCAATACGCAGCGAAGATGATTTGTTCACGATTGCCTAACTTTACGCATTTTCATGACGGCCGATCAATATATTATAGTTTTAGCTATCGAAGGATGGGTATGAAATACAGAGAATTGGGCAAAACCGGCATCAGTGCTTCGGTGCTTGGGTTTGGAATGTGGCCTATTGGGGGTACTCAACAAGCAGGTGATTATGGCAACGTCGACGACGTCGAAGCCGTAAAGGCAATAAGACGCGCACTTGACTTGGGAGTAACGCTGTTTGACACAGCACCTGCTTACGGCAATGGTCGTGCCGAATCGATATTGGGTGAAGCGCTATCTGGACGACGCCAGGAAGCTGTAATCGCCACCAAATGTGCAGTCCATTGGGACTATGCGGAGAATCGTTGGGTGACGACTTCCAATAGGGAAGCGATTCTTCAATCCGCTGAAGAAAGTCTTCAGCGATTAGGCACGGATTACATCGACTTGCTGCTGATTCACGTTCCAGACCCCAATGGCTCTCCTGAAGGTTCAATGGGTGCCTTTAAGGAGCTGATTGATTCAGGAAAAGTTCGTTCGGTCGGGGTATCTAATTTCACTACCGATCAAATTGATGAATATGAGAACTACGGCAAGATCCAAGTTCAGCAATCTGGTTACAACCTGCTCGATCGCAGAATTGAATCAAAGATGGTCGGTCATGTCGCATCTCGAGCGATCGGTCTCATGACCTATGGGTCTTTATGTCATGGTCTTTTTTCCGGAACCTGGACATCGGACACAACCTTTGCCTCGAATGATTGGCGGTACAAGGGCGACGTGTTTGGGCTGCCTTTATTTCTTGGCGACAACTTTAAAATCAATGTGGACGTCGCACGCCAACTTCAAGACTTTGCTACAGCCCGTTCGCACTCACTCGCACAGCTAGCAATAGCTTGGGTGGCGCAGCACAGCTTCGTTGCAACGTGTCTCGCTGGGATGTTGTCTGTGTCCGAGGTAGAAGACAATGTTGAAGGGGTCAATTGGTCGCTTACCGAAAGTGACCTTCGCGAGATTGATGAAATTGTCGCTAAGGCTGCAGGGACTCAGGGCGATGACCATTACGTCGTTGAGTAAACGTCTCAGAAATGAATGGTGTTAAAGACCTATGAAAATCACAGGAATTGAAACCATAATCCCAGGAGACCAGTCGCCACTTCCGGAAGTCGTTTTCGTTCGCGTGTACACCGATATCGGTGTTGTGGGACATGGCGAAACGTATTACACACCGAGAGCGGTGAGCGAATACATACATGAGTTTCTCGCACCAAGGATTATTGCTGCTGAGAGTGGATCACCCGAAGCAATTTGGGACATTGGCTACTCGGCGGCAGCTCGTTTTGGAGGTCGGGGACTGGAGCTTCGTGCCTTGTCGGCAATTGATATTGCGGTATGGGATGCCCTAGCGCTCTCGCTGAATGTGCCTTTGCATGTTTTATTAGGCGGACCTTCGGTGTCACAAATTCCGGTTTACAACACGTGCGGCGGTCCTTCGTACGGAAAAAGTTTGAGATTTGGCGAGATCTCAAGTCGCGATGGACGCTATGAGGATTTTGATGCATTCATGAATCGTCCAGATGAGCTCGCAGCGGATCTAGTTGCGGAAGGTTTTGGAGGTATGAAGATTTGGCCATTCGATCGCATCGCCAAAAGGGCAGGTGGTCAAATAATCTCGTCCGAAGATCTTCAGACGGCGCTAACTCCATTTCAAAAAATTCGAGAAGCCGTTGGTTCAAAAATCAACATCATGGCCGAAGGTCATGGTCTGTGGTCTCTTTCGGCGGCTAAGAGAATTGCCAAAGAGCTTGAAAAGTCAGAGCCGGCTTGGGTCGTGGATTTGATATTTTGTTGAATTGAGGACAGATTGTTTGTA
>Ga0082207_1000198_pt1 | contig 34854 bp, 26 predicted proteins | sample LakMenEpi10Aug09_FD_71540 | JGI IMG/M metagenome (GOLD analysis project Ga0082207, IMG submission 71540)
CGGGTTTTTGGGGCGCGACCCGCACCCCTTGGGACCTGCAACGCACTTGCGGAGGTCCCAGCGGCGGGTCGGCCGCTGCCGTCGCCGCAGGTCTTGTACCGGCGAGCCTCGGGACCGACACCGGAGGCTCGATCCGCCAACCGGCAGCCTTTTGTGGCGTATGCGGATTGAAACCCACCTATGGCCGCGTAAGCCGTTGGGGATTGATCTCCTATGCCAGCAGCCTCGATACCGCTGGCGTCTTTGCCCAGAGCGTCGAAGACATCGCCTTGGTCCTTCAAGCCATCGCAGGCCACGATCCGAGGGACTCGACCAGCTTGCCCCACGATGTGCCCGACTACTTGGCCGCAGTCAACCAAGAACCTTCCATCCAAGGAACCCGTATCGGGGTCATCCGCGATCAGATCGAATCCCCTGGGCTAGACCCTCAAGTCCGAAGCTCGCTCCTGGAGGCCATCGAAGCGTATCGAAAGCTCGGCGCACAGATCGTCGATGTCCAGATGCCGCATTCGAAATACTCCATCGCCACCTACTACATCATCGCCCCGTGCGAAGCGAGCAGCAACCTAGCTCGATACGACGGCGTCCACTACGGCTTTCGATCCTCCGCGAAAACAGCATCGACACTCGATCGGATGATCGAGCAGACGCGAAGCGAAGGGTTCGGCCCCGAAGTCCAGCGCCGGATTCTGCTCGGAACCTATGCCCTCAGCGCCGGCTACTACGATGCATACTACCTACAAGCCCTCAAAGTCCGTCGGCTCATACGCCAAGACTACGACGATGCGTTCGCCAAAGTCGATGTGCTGCTCGGACCGACGACCCCACAGCCCGCGTTCCGACTCGGTGAGAAAATCAACGATCCGATCCAGTTGTACCTTCAAGATCTCTTCACCGTCGGAGCCAACTTGGCAGGCATCCCCGCTTTATCGATCCCGACTGCGCCGGGCCCCGATGGGCTCCCGATCGGCATGCAGCTCCAAGCTCCGGTGTTGGCAGAGGCCAAGCTCCTGTCGATCGCTGCTGCCTACCACCTTGCCACCGAGTACCAACCCAAACTCCCTGCCGCCTTTGAAGATCCGACATCATGAACGACACCGCGACGGATTATCGAGTCGTCATCGGCTTGGAAGTCCACGTCCAGCTCAAAACGCAGACCAAGCTTTTTTGCCGATGCAGCACGCGGTTCGGTCAGCCCCCGAATACCCAAGTCTGCCCGGTGTGTCTAGGGCTCCCAGGTGCCCTGCCGGTGCTCAATGCGCATGCGATCGAACTGGCTTGCCGAGCCGGCGCTGCATTGAACTGCGAGCTAGCCGACTCGACCAAGTGGGATCGCAAGAACTATTTCTACCCGGATCTGCCCAAGGGATACCAGACCAGCCAATACGACCTACCGATCTGCGCAGGAGGGCACGTCGACATCCCGATCGCTCCATCGGTCCACCCGAGCGGATCGGAGAACGTCGTAAAGCGAATTCGCCTCGTCCGTGCGCATCTCGAGGAAGATGCTGGCAAGAGCATGCACGATGAGCATTCCGGAAGGGCCGATTCGAAGATCGATTTGAACCGCGCCGGGACCCCCTTGTTGGAGATCGTCTCAGAGCCGGATCTATCGTGCGCCGAGGAGGCCAAAACCTACCTCTCCGAACTGCGGTTGCTCATGGTCTACCTAGGGGTCAGCGATGGGAACATGCAAGAAGGCTCCTTGCGTGCCGATGCCAACGTCAATTTGCACTTCGTCCGAGACGGAAAAACGATCGCGACTCCGATCGTCGAGGTCAAGAATCTCAACAGTTTCCGATCGGTCGAACGAGCCATCGACTTCGAGGTCGCAAGGCAGGCTAGCGAATTTTTACGGACCGGCTTGGCCAAGGGTCAGGCCCCCAAGCAGACGCGTGGGTGGAACGATGCCCTCGGACAAACCGAACTCCAACGCGAGAAGGAAGAGGAGGCCGATTACCGGTACTTCCCCTGCCCGGATCTTGTGCCAGTCCGATTGACATCGCTGCAAAAACAGACCGCCAACGAGCAATCGACAGCCACCCCGACGCACTATCGTGACCTCTTGATCCACGAGCACGAGCTCAAGTCCAACGACGCGGAAATCCTCATCCAGCAGGGCAAGAGTGTCGTCGAGTATTTCCTCCATTGCATCCGAGCCGGTGCCAACGCCAAACGGGTGGCCGTTTGGATGCTGCAGGACGTCCTGCGAACTCTCAATGACCGTTCGATCGGCATCGAGCTCTATCCGGTGTCACCGTCCCGCATGGCCGAACTTCTCACCGCCATCGAGCAAGGCAAGGTGGATACCTCGCAGGCCAAGCAAGCGCTTGCCAAGCTCATCGACGAGCCGAACCTTTCGGTCGATGCGGCGATCGAATCTTTGGGAATTGTCCGAGTCGATGCGAGCGAAATCGAATCGCTGTGCAAGGAGCTCCTGGCCGAGAACGCCGACGTGATCGACAAGGTCCGGGCGGGAAACACCAAAGCCGTCGCAGCCTTGGTCGGCCAAGCCAAAAAAAGAAATCGAAACGCCGACCCGCGTTTGGTCCAAGAGACCTGTTTGAAACTCATCGAACAAATGCAATAGAAGCCCAAGTAAATCACCATGAGTGACTTGAAGAAATACCTGCGTCCTGAAATCGTCGACATGGCACCTTACAAGCCCGGAGAGCAACCCGGGGCGGCCAAGGTGATCAAGCTCAACACCAACGAGAATCCTTATCCACCCAGTCCGAAGGTTCGCGAAGCGATCGTCCATGCGACCGACCGACTCGAGCGATATCCCGATCCGCTGGCGACTTCGTTTCGGATCGTCGCGGCCGATCTGTTCGGGGTCAGCCCCGATCATGTTCTGTGCGGCAACGGCAGCGATGACATCCTGACGATCTTGACCCGAGCGTTCGTCGGCCCATCGGAGCGACTCCGGCTGCCTTATCCGAGTTACATTCTGTATCGAACGCTTGCCCAGATCCAAGGGGCACGATTCGAGGAGATCCGCTTTGGGGCCGACTTCCAACTGAGCCCTGAATTCTTCGTAAGCTCCGACAAATTGCGATTGGTCTTTTTACCCAATCCCAACAGTCCGAGCGGAACGATGATCGATCACGATACGATCTTGCAGCTTGCCTCGAGTCTCGATTGCCCGATCGTCGTCGATGAAGCTTATGTCGATTTCGCGCCCAACCATGCGGTCGGATTGATCGCCAAGGATCCGCGCATTATGGTGACAAGAACGCTCAGCAAATCCTATGGATTGGCCGGGCTGCGTTTCGGGTACTTGGTAGCCCACCCGGAGATGATCGGATACTTGCGCAAAGTCAAAGACTCGTACAACACCGACGCGATCAGCATCGCTGGAGCGACGGCTGCATTGAGCGATCAGACTTGGCTCAAGGAGAATGTTTCAAAGATTCTCGCGACGCGAAGCAGGATGGTCCCACGATTGAAGCAACTGGGCTTCGACGTGACGGAGTCCCATACGAATTTCGTTTGGGCGACGCGAACCGATCGTCCCGTCAAACCGATCTACGAGGCGCTCAAATCGCAGGGGATCTTGGTCCGGTATATGGACTACACGCAATCCACTGTGGGGTCGTGGGGAGACGGATTGCGGATCAGCGTCGGGACCGACGGCGAGATCGATGCGATGCTCATGGTCCTCGAAGGGGTAGTGCGCTAGCTCAGTCGGCTTGTCGCATGGGGCACATGGGTCCCATGGGTCGGATCAGTCCGATCAGTCAGGGGAGTGGGTGTTTTTGGAAGAAGTCCCACATCATTTCGTTGGCGTTGAATTCCTCAGAGGTATTTCCGACGACCCATTCGCGATTCTCGCCGCCGGGCCAAGTGTGTCCGCCGCCGATGACCCGAACGAACTGCAGGTCAGGAATCTCCGACTCCGGGTCGAGCCCGAAGCGTTGGACTTCGATCCTTGTGCCGTCGGCTTTGCGATCTGGCCATTTCTCGGCGCGGCAGATAAGCGTTGGGTGATCAGTAGATTGGGTGCCGGATGCCGAGAGGAGTTTTTTCCAGGTCTCGAGCGTTTGCGGAACGCTTAGGAACTCAAGGTTCTTCGGGGTTTTTAGATTCGGACCCTCCCAAGCCACCACTTTGTCCTCGGTGCCATGGATGTGGAGCGTCGGGACAAAGCGCGAGGCGTTGCGCACCGGTACGGCCAGGGTTCCGGCGATCGGCGCGATCGACGCGAAGATTTCGGGGGCTTCGACCGCCAATCGGTAGCAGAGCATCGCACCGTTGGAAAAACCGGTCGCATGGATGCGTTTCGGATCGATGGGGTAGCGATTTTGAAGTTGGCCGATGACGCAACGGACAAACCCGACATCGTCTTCGGCGATCCTCTCGAGTCGGCCAGAGCGGCCACCGGAGTTCCAGGTTCGCAGGATTCCATGCCCATCTCCATCGGGGTACACGACGATGAAGTTGCATCGGTTCCCGAGTTCGTGCAGTAGGGTCATCTTGGCCATGGTCTCGCCGTTCATCATCACGCCGTGGAAGGCAAAGACGACCGGGAATCCGGTGGCTTGTTCGTCGCTCTTGCAAGCGGCAGGAAGGTAGACCGAGAACTCTCGGGGTTGACCGTCGTAGAAGAGCACATGCCGGATCTTACGACCCGGCCCAGCAGCAACCGTTCCTGCAGCAATTGGTCCAGAAGCGACGGCGCAAGAGTTCCCACCGAGGCTGATCAAGGCTAACAAGCCACCAACAACGATGTTACTCAGAGATAGCTTACGCAGAGAAAGATTGCTAGGGCGCCAAGCGACGGGTTGCCAGATCATGAGCCAGATCAAGAGGCAACCGGCGAGGAGACCTAAGCTACCGAATCCTTGGTATGTGATTGCATCCATTGCACGTTAGGTGCCTTGGGAGAGGAGGGTCCACCCCATCGGCCGAAGTATTCGATCGCCATAAAAATACATGCCAGCAACATGAAAATGTTGGCCAGGATGATCATCATCGTGTAGATCGAGATCGGTTGCTTGGACATGTTCAGTTCAGCAGAAGAAGAAAGACTCGGTGGAAGAACTTAGTAGACCTTCGAGGCGACTCGATCGCCTGCTTGGATGAAGCCTTTACGGTACGTTGGAAGGATCTTCCCGACCGCTTTGTCATCGGCGATGGTTCGGATTTCGATTCGGCCGAGGTAGGAGCCATTGCGGAAGATATCGAGTTGGTGACCTGCTCGGAGTCCGTCGTCTCGTCCGACGGAGACTTCGACCGATTGGTCTTGGCCGACGGCTAGGACTACGCCTTTGAGATCGCTGGGGGGAACATCTTCGGGATCTTTCACACCGGCGGCAGCCAGGGCAGCACCGCGGGTATCGGCGAGTGCTTGGAACAGGGTCGATTGTTCGCGGAGGTTTTTGATTTCCGCGTCGAGGTCGATCTTCTTGCTCTTGAGCGTGTTGAGTTCGTCGGTCAGGCTGATGACCGTGCGACGTTGTCCGTTGCGATCGGTGATGATCTTGTCGATCTCTTGCTTGAGCAGATCGTTTTCGCTGGTGATGCGTTTAAGCTCGGCCAGGGTCTGCGCTAGACTTTGAGTCGCTTGTGTATTTTTCGAGTTCAAGTCGTTCAGTTGCGTGTTGGCTTGTTGGTTCTTTTCCCGCTCGGTATCGAGTTGGGTTTGAAGAGCCGCGAGCGAAACGCGTCGGGCGACTTGCTCTTGAGCCAAAAGGGTCTTGTTGACCTCGGCGGCCTTTTTGAGCTCGTCGATGGTCGTCTCGAGGGACTTTTGCCGCGATTGGAAATCGGCGACTTGGGACCTCAGATCCTTATGGCTAGCATTGACGACCACCGAGGCGACGAAGAACGCGACGCTCAGGATCAGAAGCAACAACGTGAAGATTTGGCCGAGTCTTGTCATGAGTCAACCGCTGGCTGGGAGTCCAAGAAACGAAAACGAGGAGAATTCCGAAGGTTACGGCAAGGGTTTGGCGAGAGCTAAAGACTAGCCCGGGCAAACCGGATCCGAGTATAGTTCGTTATCGTCGTTAATGTCAACGAAATCACAAAAAACTGAACGAAATCGGAGGGGCCACTCAAAACGGGTGCCGATTGGACGTATTAGGTGGGTTTAGGTGGGTCTGTGACGCACGAGTTCCTAGTTTGTAGGGGTTATAGCAGTCCCGAAGGCTTGGTAGTTGGTTAATTGTCCAGTATCCTCTACAGTACATTTAGGTAGGCTTTTTGGGTCTCCCGATGCCGGAAAACTCGACCCAAAACCGTCGGTCCAGTGCACTTGACCGGCGGCTCGCCTGCGATCGACACCGTTAAAGCCGCAGAAAATACCTCAGCATGAACGTTCCCCCTCCTTCGGCCCCCTCCCAAAGTGGGTCCCTCTCGGGATTCCTCAAAAAGCACGACTTTATCATTCGGCGACTCCACTCCTTGAGCGGACTCGTGCCCGTTGGCGCTTACATGTGCGTCCACCTGCTGACCAATTCGAGCCTCAACGGAGGTCCAGCAGTTTTTCAGAATGCAGTCTTTGCGATCCACAGCCTTCCGTTTTTGCCTGTGATCGAATGGACGTTTATTTTCTTGCCGATCCTCTTCCATGCGATCGTCGGAGTTTGGATCGCTCGGAGCGGGCAATCGAACTTGAGGAACTACCGCTTTACTAGCAATAAGAGGTATTGGGCCCAACGGATGACGGGCTACATTGCCTTCGCCTTCATCTTTACCCATGTGCTGCATCTTCACGGTTGGTTCCATTGGGACTGGTGGCTGGGCTTTGTCGAGCCTTTGGGAATGGCCCAATTCCGTCCTTATAATGCAGCCAGTTCTCTGGCCGAGGCGATGAAGAGTCTGGGCTTCGTCTGGCCGCTGTTCTACCTAGTAGGTGTTCTTGCATGCGTGTTCCATTTGGCCAACGGCATCTGGACCGCAGGGATCACCTGGGGCGTTTGGGTATCGCCATCGGCTCAAAAACGCGCTTCGGTCGCCTGCTCGATCTTCGGGGTCCTTTTGGGACTCGCCGGTCTGAGCTCCTTGGCCGCTGTGAGCCGAACCGACCCGGCAACGGCCAAAGCCATCGAAGATCAAATGTACAAAGTTCGAGTCGACGGGCACATGATCCAGCCCAGCGAGCACAAACGCTCCGACGGTCATCATTCCGGCTCGTCGGATCCATCCCACAACGGGACCGTTTCGGCAAACGAGCCCAAGTAAACCTTAGGGTTGGGCTCAAACTGGTTTCAAAAGCATTTCAAACATTCCATCGGTCAGTTAGATCAGCAGGAAGAAAAAAATGGCGAACAATCGAGTGTTGGTTGTCGGTGGCGGATTGGCTGGACTCTCGGCGACGATGAAACTCGCAGAACTGGGGATTGCAGTCGATCTGCTCAGTTTGACACCGGTCAAGCGTTCCCACAGCGTGTGCGCCCAGGGGGGTATCAACAGCGTCAACGACCAGACCCGTCAGCAAGGCGACACGGAATGGAATCACTTCGACGATACGATCTACGGGGGTGACTTCCTTCAGAATCAGCCACCGGTCAAAGAGATGGCCTACTGGGCACCCAAGGTCATCGACCTGATGGATCGCCTAGGCGTGACCTTCAACCGTACCCCCGAAGGCTACATCGACCGCCGACGATTCGGTGGAACCCTCTATAAGCGGACCGCGTTTGCCGGCGCGACGACCGGTCAGCAATTGCTATACGCCCTGGACGAACAAGTCCGACGATGGGAAGTCGAAGGGCTGGTCAAGAAGTACGAGTTCTGGGACTTCCTCGGCCCGATCCTCGACGACAACGGCCGATGCGTCGGTGCGGTCGCCCAGGACATGGTATCGATGGAGATTCGATCCTTCGCGGCCGATGCGGTCGTCGTCGCGACGGGGGGGTGCGGACTGGTCTATGGACGATCGACGATGTCTGTCTTTTGCACAGGAAGCGCCGCGAGCCGATGCTTCCAAGCGGGTGCCAAGTACGGCAACGGAGAGTTCATCCAAGTCCATCCGACGGCGATTCCTGGGGCCGACAAGTTGCGTCTCATGAGCGAATCGGCACGGGGAGAAGGGGGCCGCGTTTGGGTGCCTCGCAAACCCAACGACACCCGCGCTCCGAAACAAATCCCCGCATCGGAACGCTACTTCTTCCTCGAAGAACGCTTTCCAAAGTACGGGAACCTCGTGCCTCGCGATATCGCCACCCGAGAGATCTTCAACATCTGCGTCAACGAAGGCCTCTCGGTCGATCCGACCCGCATGTGCGTCTACCTAGACTTGACCCACATCCCACGCCATGAGTTGGATCGCAAGCTCGGTGGCATCCTGGAAATCTACGAGAAATTCCAAGGCGTCGATCCTCGCGAAGAGCCCATGAAGATCTTCCCGGCCGTCCACTACAGCATGGGTGGACTTTGGGTCGACTACGAAGCCAACGGCGAGGGTGGTCTGTTGCCCGGCTCGCCCCGCAACCAGTCGACCAATATCCCTGGCCTCTATGCGATCGGAGAATGCGATTACCAATACCACGGCGCAAACCGCTTGGGCGCAAACTCCCTCCTGAGTTGCATCTTCTCTGGGCTCTTTGTCGGCCCGGGAATCGTCAACTGGATGAAGAGCAACAAGGCCGCCGCAGACCTCCCCAAGAGCATCTTCGAAAGAGCTGTCGGCGAGCACACCGCAAGGCACAAAAAGCTCCTCTCGAACGCCTCGGGCGCAGGAGAGAATCCCTACTTGCTCCACCAAGAACTCGGCGACATCATGACCCGCACCGCAACGGTCGTCCGATACAACAACCAACTGACCGAAGCTTACGAAAAGGTTTCGGCCATGATCGAGCGATCGCAACGATGCTCGCTGGCCGATACGGGCAACTGGACCAACCAAAACGTGATCTTCACCAAGTCCCTCCAGGACATGATCCCCATCGCCCAGTGCATCCTCAAGGGCGCACTGATGCGGGACGAATCCCGAGGAGCCCACTTCAAACCCGACTTCTGCATGCCAAGCCTTCAGGCGACCGACCCGACCGAGCGCAGGCTCGAAGCCGAAAAATGGTGCGATGCCTTCGAAGAAAACACCAACAAGTTCCTCAAGTCCTCGGTCTGCTCCTGGAAAGGTCAGGAACCCGATTTGGTCTTCGAAGATATCGATACACGACTCATGAAACCAAGGCCTAGACTCTATGGTCTCGTCGGTGGCGAAGTCATCGAAGAGGTATGGAAGCAACGCAGCCGCTCCAAAGAGGAATCGGCCCCGAGCAAGCCCGCCGCTGCCAAGCAGCTTGCAGGTTCGGTCTAGCCCCCTACCCCATCGATTAATGGCCCCAAGATTTATGGCCCCAAGATTTATGGCCCCATCGATCAACCGCCATCGCTCCTGTTTCCATCCAGTCCAATCACCCTACTCGATCCAACCACCGTACTCGATCCATCCATCGCCCCCGAAAGGTAAACCATGATTGCTCCAGGTCCAGAACTTAGCCCAGCAAGAAGGCCTTCCAAGATCAATGTGCGAGTCCTGCGTCAAGATGGTCCAGGCACTCCGCCTTATTGGGAACGGCACCAAGTCGATTATGAACCGGACATGAACGTCATCAGCGTCCTGCAAAAAATCGCTGCACAAGCAACGACCTTCGACGGCAAAAAAGTCTCCCCTGTCGCTTGGGACTGCGGTTGCCTCGAAGAAGTCTGCGGATCGTGCACGATGGTCATCAATGGCCGAGTTCGACAAAGCTGCTCGGCCCTCGTCGACCGACTCCTCGAAGACAACCCCGAAGAAATCCAGCTTCAGCCGATGACCAAGTTCCCGGTGGTCCGGGATTTGATGATCGACCGTTCGAGACTGTTCCACTCCCTCAAACGCGTGCAAGCCTGGGTCCCTGTCGACAGCTACTTCGACATGGGCGCAGGACCGCGAATCCCTCGGGAAGACCAAGAGCAAAACTATCCGCTCAGCCAATGCATGAGCTGCGGATGCTGCCTGGAAGCCTGTCCTCAATTCAACAAGGTCGAGGTCATTCGGCACGTAGGAGAGTCCGACGAAGCCTTTGATGCGCGCAAGAAGCAAGCCTACGATGCCGAGTTCATCGGCCCGCATGCGATCTCCCAAGCGATGCTCTTCAATTCGCATCCGGTCGGAAAGAACCTTCAAAAAGAACGGCTCGAAACCCTCACCGGGACCGGTGGGATCCAAGCTTGCGGCAACGCTCAAAACTGCGTTGCGGTGTGCCCAAAAGAAATTCCGCTGACGACCTCGATCGCCCGAGCCGGCCGCGCTGCGACCCTACACACGATCAAAAAGCTCTTCGATCGCTAAAGCCTTATGAATCTCGATCGGCCCTGTTCGGACATACTCACCGAGGCATGGCAACGCTATGCCTTTGCCAATGATGCAGGTCCGTACCTGCTGATCCCCCAAGCGATCCTGCAGCCCAGGGACGAGCAAGAGGTCCAAGCGATCCTGGCGGCCTCGAAGATCAAACGGATCCCCGTTTGCTTTCGTGCCGGTGGGACCAGCCTCTCGGGTCAATCGGTAACCGATGGCTGGCTCGTCGATATCGGCAGGCACTGGCGGTCGATCGAACCGGTCGATGCGGGTCAATCGGTCCGGGTGCAACCCGGAGCCATCGGAGGACTCGTCAATGCGCACCTGAAGTCGTTCGGACGCAAGATCGGTCCCGATCCATCGAGCATCAACTCAGCCATGATCGGTGGCATGCTCTCGAACAACTCCAGCGGCATGTGCTGCGGTGTAGTCCACAACGCCTACCATACCCTCGAATCGATCCGGTTTATCCTGCCCGACGGGTCCCTCTGGGATACGAGCCGCGCGGACGAAGCAGCCCGATTTCGAACCGAGAAGCCGCACCTTTGCACCGAACTTACAGCGATCCGCCAAGCGATCCTCGGCGATCCGGAATTGCTCGACAAGATTCGGCTCAAGTACCAACAGAAAAACACCGTCGGGTATTCACTCAACGCGTTTGTCGATTACCAAGAACCCCTCGATATCCTCAGCCACCTGCTGATCGGAGCCGAAGGGACCCTGGCCTTCATCAGCCAAGCGGTGCTCAAGACCTTGCCGGATCTGCCCGAGAAAGCCACCGCCTTGGGCTTCTTCGCAGACGCCCACAGCGCCTGCGATATCATCCCCGAATTGATCGGGATCCAAGCCGATGCGGTCGAGTTCATGGATCGCGCCAGCCTCGAATCGATCCGCAACCTCGAAGGCACCCCGGCCGAACTGCCCCTGAGACTCTCCGAACACCAGAAGCTCATGGGGTTGCTCTTCGAGTTTCAAGCGGCCGATAAAGAGGCCCTAGCGCACAAACTCGAAAACTTCCGCACCCGCTGCCAACCCCACCTCAAGCCCCTGAGTCCGATCGCCTTTACTCAGAACAAAAAAGAACAAGCCAATCTCTGGAAGCTGCGCAAAGGGATGTACCCGGCAGTCGCGGCCATGCGCGCACGGGGCGAAGCGGCGATCCTCGAAGACATCACCTTTCCGCTTCCTCGACTCGCCGATGCGATCCTTGCACTCCAAGAGATGTTTCGCAAGCATCAATACGCCAACGGAATCATCTTCGGGCATGCGAAAGATGGCAACTTGCATTTCGTGATCTCTCAGCCCATGGCCAGCCCTCAGGACACGGACAAGTACGCTCGGTTGATCGATGACATGGTCGATTTGGTCGTCCATCGATTCGACGGGGCGCTGAAATCCGAACATGGTACCGGCCGAAATATGGCTCCCTTTGTTCAGACCGAGTGGGGAACCCATGCGGTCGAACTCATGCGACGACTCAAGAACGCCGTCGATCCAGACGGTCTTCTCAATCCCGATGTGATTCTGACGACCAAGCCCAAACTGCACTTGGAGAACATCAAGGACCTACCGATCGTCGAAGACGTCGTCGACAAGTGCGTCGAATGCGGAGCTTGCGAGCCCAGGTGCCCGAGCCGCGACTTTACCCTCTCACCTCGCCAGCGGATCGTTCTGCGGCGGGCTCGTCAGCGACTCATCGCCCAAGGCCGCACCGAGCTGGCCAAACAACTCGATATCGATTACGAATTTGCCGGCAAACAATCCTGCGCGACCGACGGACTCTGCGCGCTGGACTGCCCGGTGGCTATCAACACCGGAGATTTGATCAAACAACTCCGCAAAGAGACCAACACACCGGGCTCGAAAAAGATCGCCTCGCAGTTGGCCTCCTCGTTCGGCTTGGCCGAACGGGCCGTCGGCGCAAGCTTGATGCTCGGACGCACTGCCTCCTCGATCATGGGTGCCAAAGCCATGCAGGGGCTGACCAAGGGGCTCTCGTCGGTCTTCTCCGGGTTCCCTCAGTGGCATCAAGGGCTCGAAGGTCAAAACGAGTCGATCGATAAGTCCCTGCTGTCCAAACTCGATGAATGCGATCTGGTCTACTGGCCTACCTGCATGTCACGCATGATGCACGGCACCTCGGCCGCACTCGTGTGCGTCGCCGATCGTGCAGGTGTCGCCCTGCACATCCCCAAAGACGCCGTAGGGCGTTGTTGCGGTCAAGCGTTTTCCTCCAAGGGATTCCCCGATTCGGCCTTGGCCAAGCAATCCGAGCTGATCGATGCGATGTGGCTCTGGAGCGACCGAGGCGCTCGACCGATCATCATGGACTTGGGCTCCTGCACCGCGTTCATCACCCAAGGTCTTGCGGACCTCGACCCGGTGCGCAAGGAGCAACTGCACAAGATCAAGATTCTCGATTCCTCGGTCTTCGCTGAATCGCTCTTGCCCAAACTGACCCTCAAACGTCGCAAGGGGATCGTTGCGATCCATTCGGTTTGCTCGAATCAAAAGTTCGGCTGGGGGGATTCGATGCTCAAGGTCGCTGGGTCTTGTGCCGAAAAGGTGCTCCAACCCCATGAAGGCAAGTGCTGCGGGATGGGTGGCGACCGAGGATTTGAGCTCCCCGGATTGGTTCAAAGCGCGACCAAAGACGTAGGGCCTGCGATGCAAAACTCGCAGTGCACCGAAGGGTACACCAATGCTCGCTCCTGTTCGTTGTCCCTAGCGACCGGTACCGGAAAGCCTTGGAGAAGCCTCTTCCATTTGCTCAAAGACTGCACGGATTAGGTATCTGCAATGACATCGATCTTCGAACACGCCGTCGAGGTTCGGGCAGCGGACATCGACGTGCTCGGGCATGTCAACAACGTCGTCTACGTGCAGTGGATGCAGAATGCTGCCTATGCACATTCAGCGGCACTGGGTTGGACTCTCGAACGGTACATGGAACTCGGTGCCGGTTGGGTCGCACGATTGCACCAGATCGAATACCTCCAACCGGCCTTCGAAGGCGATCGAGTTGTGATCAAGACCTGGGTGGCCGACATGAAAAAAGTCACCTCGACCCGCCGATACCGAATGGTCAGGTTCGATCCCCCGCTTCCCGACGCCCAAGGCATCATCGATCCAGCGGCGCCCGAGCGTCAGACCGTCCTTGCCGTGGCACATACGACTTGGGCGTTTATCGATTACAAGCGAGGCACACCGATGAGAATCCCGGCCGAGATGGCCCAAGACTTTCCGATGATCCTCGATGCGAACCGCATCGATCCTTAAGCCGGATTAACGTTTGATCTTCTTGGATCCATAGAGCTCGATCACACGTTCTCGGTCGTTGATCTCGTGCTCGCGGGCTAGGCAAGCGAGATTCCATGCGTGTTTTTTCCCGTAGCGGTTCCATGCAAAGCTGACCTTGCGACGCTTTCCCTTGGAATCGACCCAGGAGGCGCAAAAAGCAAAGGACTCGGCGTTCTTCCACCGCGAGTCGACGTTCCTGACCTCGTGCACCCCGACCTTGCCCGTCGTGTTGCGGTGGGTTTTACGTCCCTTGGCGGTTTGGATTTTCGGAGCCGCTTTGACCATCTTGCTGTAGCAGGCTCTGGCCGCTTGAAGCGACTTGGTCTTGCCACCGTACTGTCGATCGTTGAAGAACTGCTGCTGGCGTTCTCCTTGCCGAGTCAGGCGAACCATCCAGCCCTGCGTGCTGATCCCTTCGTAGTCGATTCGCGTGATTCCTTTGTACTTGGTTTCGCTGCGATTGCTTTCCTTGCGCTTGGGTTCAGGCATGGTGTACCGATGAGCAATGGGACGTGAATGTAGATTTTGGCGAATATTCATCGAATACTCGGCAACGCTTGGAGGATGGATAAGGAGAGGAGGAGCGAAAAGGATAATCGCCAAGCGCCCTTGGGTCTACTAGATAAATCCCGCAAGTCCCTACAGATTGGAAAATCCCCCCGTCGGTGGGTTTACGGTAAGTCGATTCAGGGGCAGGACAGCTTTAGGGGGCAGGACGGCTTTAGGATTGCCGCAACGAGTCCCGGACGGCTGCGACGATTCCTGCGGCTTTCGTCCAGGTTTCTTCCTCCTCTTGCTCGGGCACGCTGTCGGCAACGATCCCTCCACCGACCTGGAACTGCCACCAACCGCGTGAGCAGGTCAAGGTTCGGATCATGATGTTCCAATCCATGTCGCCGCTGGTCGCGATGTAGCCTAAGGATCCGCAGTAGGGGCCTCGAACCGTTGGCTCAAGCTCGGCGATGATTTCCATAGCGCGGATTTTGGGCGCACCGGTGATGCTGCCACCTGGAAAAATTGCCGCCATCAACTGGCTGATTCCGACCGACTCGCGAAGCCGTCCTCGGATCGAACTGACCATGTGCAACAAGAATGGGAACGTCTCGATTTCACAGAGTCGATCGACCGAGAGCGAATCGATTTCGCAGACTCGCGACAAGTCGTTTCGGAGCAGGTCGACGATCATGATATTCTCAGAGCGGTCTTTTTCAGAGAGGCTCAACTCCTCCTTCAATCGTGCGTCTTGCTCGCTATCGCCCGTCCGACGCCGTGTCCCTTTGATCGGCCTGGTTTCGATCCATCGATCGCGCACTTGAATGAATCGCTCTGGCGATGCGCTGACGATTTGGGAATCGCCCAGATCGAGATAGCCGGCAAAGGGAGCTGCATTGACCTTGCGCAATCTAAGCACCAGTTCGCTCGCAGCACAGCGCTCGGGGCAGAGCAAACGCTGCGAAAGATTGACTTGGAAAACATCACCGGCCAAGATGTATTGCCGCGTCCTCTCGACGGCTTGACGATACAGAGGGCTATCAAAGTTACCGAGCCATCCACCGCCGAGTCGCGTTTCGTACTGCATGGCGCTGAGCCCATGCGCCATGGCATGAATGTTCGTGGGCTTGGCCAACGATTCGGTTAGAATTCTCTGACCTGCGATGCGATCTAGGAATGACTCGAGCCGAATCTCTGCGCGGCGCTTGCGCTCTGAGTCCGGAATAGACAACTCGCTAAACGTCCCGAAACCTTGGGAGAAAACCCAGCCGCGATCCTCCTCAGGAGACTCGCCGTGCTCCCACGCAAAGACGACATCGTAGAGCCCGAGCCAACAAATCGGCAATCCGAACTCATCGTGGGAAGCGTTCGGGAGCTTTTCAAAGCATCGCCCAAACTCGTAAGCCAACATGCCAGCCACTCCACCTTGGAACGGCACAGCTCCTGCGGTCGGCTCGCGATAGTGATCGAGCCAACGCTCGATCGTCGCGAGAGGATCGGCGATGGGATCATCGATCGCGAAGACATCGACCGGGTCGGCCGCCAGAAAGCTGAATCGACTTCGGGGGTCGTTGCGCAACGCGCTGTCGAGCCAGATACAACCCGGCAATTTCGAGAGCTGAGAAAAAACTACCTCCGGAGTTGCCCCCGGAGGTAGTTCTCTTTGGATCGGTTCAAACACGCTGAGACGTCGGTCCTAGTGGTGATGGTGATGGTCGATGAGCAAGAGCTTCTCTTCCTTGCCGTCGATTTTGGCAACAAGCCGAGCTTGGACCCCCTTCTCATCCTTGTCGCTGGCGCCGACTAGGGTCAAAAGCTCTTGGTCCTTGATTTGGAATATGGAACCGGCGATCTTGGCGGACTCAAGTGGCTCAAGCTTGAATTTCTTCTCCTGACCACTGGAAGTTACCACGACTTCGACCGACTCGATCTTGTTGCCACCGCTGACGAGCTCCTCGAAGTAAACCGTCAGGGTTTGCTTGTCCTCGTCGTGCGCCCATTCGAAGTGGGTCGTCGAGCTGGTATCGAAGTGCGCGATATGACCACCGTTGGGGCCGTGCTCGGGATGGTCGTGGCCAGCATGATCGTCCTTCTTGGCCGCTTTGGAATCTCCATGATCATGCCCAGCATGGTCATGCCCGGCGTGGTCATGCCCGGCGTGGTCATGCCCGGCGTGGTCATGATCGTGGGCAGCCGAACCGGACTTGGAGCCACCGGTCTTGGGGGCATCGCAGCCAACGGCGAGGGGGACGCTTGCAACCAAGCTCAGTGCGATCCAATGCGAAATTTTCATGGCAGGTTTTTCCTTAAACGGTGGCGATTCGGGGCGTAAGCCGATGACATTAACGACGTGGCTCTATTGTACGCAATCCGTCGGTTTCGGTTCGAACTTACCTCGTTTTCGCCTGCAATTCCCGTTCGCAACTCGGGTCGCTAGCCACAGGCTGGCCGATCGCTTCGACCGGATGGGTGAAAAGATACTTCCAGACGTCTTTGTGCAGATAATTACCCGTAGCATCCCGCACTGCGGCTTTTCCAGGGGTGACGCAACTGTGAGCCCGTTTTTCATCGCCACCGACCTCCGCTTCGGTGATGAGTCGACGGGAGTGGCCGTAAGGAGCCTGCTGCTTGTCGACGTCGACGATCGGACCATAGGCTTGCAATCCCAGCAATTCCCAGCTTCGGCAATAGTGATCCCCTGACCAGCCGGTATCGAGCACATGGGAGAATCCGAAAAAACGCTCCTTGGGGGTCGCCGAGGGGAGCCCCTGCCACAGTTCGTACTGATCCCTCGGTCCGCAGAACATGACCACGCGGTCGACTTTCTGATGCAAGGCGAATCGCGCCGAGGTCGTCGCCCCGTGGGAAGCCCCCGAGAGGATGACTCGGTCCCATAGGACTTGCTTGGAATTCGTCGGGTCGCTTTGCAAGTATTCGCCCCAATGACCCTCGGGGTCTTGCCGCTCGAGCCAACCCAAGAACTGCCCGACCCTTTCGGCGAGCCCGTCGGGCCGATCGATCGAGACAAGGTCGCTGAAGTCTTCGCCCGTGGCCGCCTCGAGCCGGATCTTGCCGAGCGTGTAACGATCCTCAGGAGGTGGCTCTTTGCCAAACCGATTGAACCATCCGTTGGCGTAATGGACTCTCAGGACATGGAATCCCTCGTCGGCCAGAAAATGAAATAGCTCCGGGCTGTGCCCCATGAACCAAACGACCAACTTGCCCCGCATCGGCACACCAGGTCGACGGCAAGCATGTCCCAGATCGACCGGCTTGCCATCCTTTTCCAGATGGAAGTCGATCTGCGGATAAGCCTTGGCGCGAGGATCGACCACGCTGGCCCGGGCGCTGAACTCGCGGTAGGTTTTCAGGTCGGTTTTCGGGTCGGCTTTCTCTTGCGGAGCCAAGGCGTTAGCCCCAGTAGCGACGGGGGCCCCAGTAGCCCCAGCAACCCCAGTAGCCCCAGGACTCGCGATCGCTTGGCCGATGCGAGGATCGATCTGCAGACCTAAACCAATCCAGGCGATCACGGCAGCAATCGCAGGAGCGATCACCGAGGGGCTCGCCCATCGAGCACTCCGAAGAGAGAACATTGCGGTGTTCTGCGAATTACCCTTGAGCGATATACTTCTCATGATTCGACGACCGATAGGCTGGACCGATAGGTTGGAAAGTGGATTTCGACGTTGGCAAGTATACCCGGAGAGGCGCGTGAAAATATACTTCACCGATCGATTCGTTCTACCGCTCCCCGAGGGGCATCGCTTCCCGATGTCCAAGTATCGGCGATTGCGCGATCGGCTGATCGCAAGTCCAGTTCACTTTGGGGATGTGTTCCTCGAGCCTCCGGCGGCCAGTGACCAGGAGCTTAAACTCGCCCATGACGCTGAGTATGTCGATCGGGTCGTGCGTGGAGAATTGACCGCAAAAGAGCTTCAGCGGATCGGGTTTCCTTGGTCTCCCGAGATGGTTGAGCGATCGCGGCGCAGTTCCGGCGCCACGCTGGCTGCCGCCCGGACGGCCATCGGCGAGGGGATCGCGGTGAACTTAGCCGGTGGCACGCATCATGCCATGCGAGGCACAGGAGAGGGCTACTGCGTGTTCAACGACGCAGCCGTAACGATACGCACTCTGATGGATCAGGGATTGATCGCAAGAGCTTGTGTGATCGATTGCGATGTCCACCAAGGGAACGGAACGGCGGAGATTTTAGGACACCAGGACGATGTCTTTACGTTCTCGATCCACTGCGCGAAGAACTTTCCGTCGCGCAAGCATCCGAGTCACCTCGATATCGACTTGGACGAGGGAACGGGGGACATCGCGTATTTGGCCAAACTGGAGCAGGGATTGGCCGAGGTCATGGCCTCTGGGCCTTACGATCTTGCGATTTATCTCGCCGGGGCTGACCCTTATGCCGGCGACCGGCTCGGTCGGCTGACCCTGAGCAAAGAGGGTCTTCGTATGCGGGATCGCTTAGTTCTGGATATCCTGATGGAACGTAGGATACCCATCGCCGTGGCGATGGCCGGAGGGTATGCTCCGAATGTTGAAGACATTGTCGATATCCACGCGATGACGGTTTTGGAGAGCGCTCGAATCGCTTCGCTGTACTGCTGAAGGCCACCAAAAAGATCATGGAAACGCAAAACGATACTGAATTCGAGGATGGGCATTGGCGGGCGATCGAAACCTCTGGCCAAATCGAATCGGAGGAACTCTGGGAAAGCATCTACGCGCTGCGAAAACTCGGGACGGCCAGGGTTCTTTCCAAGGCGCTGTCCTGGTGTCAGGACAGCGCTCCGTTTCGCCGATCCATCGGCGTTTCGATCCTGGCGCAGTTCGGCAAGGACACCAAAGCCTATCCGCAAGAGTCCCAGGCGATGATCCTTGCGATGATCGCCAACGAGCAGGACCCTGAGGTCATCACCTCCCTGATCAGCGCGGTCCACTTTCGGGAGCTGCCCGACGCGGCAGCTTGGCTGATCTCCCTGGCCGAGCACCCTTTGGAGGACGTCCGCTGGAGAGTCGCCTGGGCGCTTCCGATCCCCAACCTGAGCGACCTTGCGATGGTTCGCTCGAGCTTGGAGACATTGCTCAAGCTCATGGAGGATTCGGAGCCTGAGGTTCGCGAATGGGCCACCTTCTCGATTTCGATCACCCAAGAGGATTCCCCTGCGATCCGCGAGGCGTTGCTCAGACGCTTGAGCGATTCGGATTTCGGCACTCGGAGCGAGGCGGCCGTGGGACTGGCCGATCGCAAGGAACCCAGAGCCATCGAGCTTTTGGGTCAGCATCTGCGTTCGGACCGTGTTGGAGAGCTCTTTGTGGAAGCCGCCGAGCTCTATGCCGATTCGAGCCTCAGACCAGCCTTGCTGGGCTTGAAAAAATGGTGGGATGTCAATCCCGAACTCTTGGATCGGGCCATAGCAGCCTGCTCGTAGAGGATCCCAAGTTCAACTCCAAATGGCTTTGGTTACAACGCACCATGCAAAGAAATTGAAACACAGAGGCAGTAGAGACCACCGAGGGAACTAGAGCATTTCACTCTGTGGTCTCTGTGCCTCTGTGTTTCCCTGTGTTTCCCTGCTTTTGGCTCAGCGTAAGTAGCGTATAAAAAGATTCAGGGCGTCTTGAGGCCGACAGAATCGCATGGAATGCAAAATGCGAATGGAACGCAAAGGTGCAAAGTCGCAAAGGAAGGCACAGGTCATCGATCCCCCTTTTTCCCATCTTCCATCTTCCATCTCCCCTTTCTGCCTTCACCTCCTTCTCCCATTTCCTCCTTTTCACCTTCTCTTTTTCCCCTCTTCCCCTTTGCACCCTTGCGTCTTTGCGCCTTTGCGTTTTCTGTTTTGCGTTTTTTGTCTTCTCTGACTTCAGCCTCCGGCAGATTTCCACTGCAGTCGGCCGATCGCCTTGGCCAAACCCGTCTCAGGATCGACGTCGACCCAAGTGGCTGCTAGGCGGACGTCTTCGGTCGCAACATGAAAGGTGTTGGGATCAAAGGTCAAGGTGGTTTTTAAGACAGGCTGAATTTCACGTCCGAGAATACTCTTGTACGGACCCGTCATTCCGATGTCGCATTGAAAGGCCGTCCCGTTGGGCAGGATCTGCTCGTCGGCTGTGGTCACATGCGTGTGGGTCCCAAGCACGGAACTGACTCGCCCATCGAGAAAGTACCCCATCGCCTGCTTGTCGCTGGTCGCTTCGGCATGCAAGTCCACGCAACGGATGCGGACCTCGGCCGGGATCTTCTCGAGGACTTGCTCGACGGCCTCAAAGGGGCAATTGACCGGACGCATAAAGACGCGTCCGAGCAGACTGATCACAGCCACAGGGATTCCCGCCTGGGTCTCCACGACGCAGAAGGTCTTGCCGGGTGCCTTGGCTGGAAAATTCGCCGGTTTGACGATGTTCTTGCGGGTCGAGAGGATCTCTTGAATCTCGCGTTTCTTGTAGATGTGATCCCCGAGGGTGATCGCATCGACCCCCGCCGAGACGAGTTGCTCGTATTGCTTGACCGTCAACCCGGCCCCTTCGGCTGCGTTCTCCGCATTGACGATGATCAGATCGCAGGATTGCTTTCGCAGCATCTCGATCATCGAGCAGACGATGGTCATCCCCGGCTTGCCAACGACATCTCCGATATGAACGATCCGAACCGATTCGGACGACTTGGCAGGGAGATTAGGGTCATGGTTCATCATGCGATCTTCGGCATTCGTCGCTCATAGAATCGATCCACAGTGCGGGGTCGATTATAGGACATCCAGCGCGCTTGGAGCGGCTTTTGGCTGCCCACCTAAGTGGTTTTTGTCTCGATCGAATCGGGTCCATCCCCCGAGATGGTTCCGAAATCGACGGTCTTGTCGAAATCCTTCGACTCGACCATCGTTCGCCAAGTCTGCTCGTTCTCGGCGGGTGGGGCGTTGGGCAGTTGCGTGAGCAACTGCGTTTCGGAATGGGAGGGATTTGGCTGAGGCTGGGGCTGGGACTGAGGCTGGGACTGGAATCTCGCCTGGGAATTCGCCTGAGAACTCGCATGGGACTTTGCCTGGGATTTCATTGGCGAACTGGCCTGGGAACCTCCGGTGCTTGGACCCTCGGCCGGGAGCGGATCGATCGACGGGTTCGAGCCCCGTTCGTAGCGGCTCCACCAAGCGTCCGCATCATAGATGGTCCAAGCGTCGCTAGCGGCAAGCCGGTGGAGGAGATTGGAAAGATCGCGAGCCGTCTGCGGACGTTTGGATCGATTCTTTTCCAAGCAGGACATGATCGCGTGCTCGAGTTCCGAGGTGATCGATTTTCCGGCCCGAACCGAAGGGGCCAGCGGGACAGCATCGACGTGCAGTTGGCACAGTTCGGCCAGCGAGGAGGCTTGGAAAATCGGGGCTCCTGTCAGGAGGAAATAGCCCACCGCGCCGACGGCATACAGATCGCTCCGAGCGTCGACGAGATCGGGGGTTTGGATCGACTCGGGGGACATATACAAAGGGGTCCCGGCCATCCCTTCTTGGTGCTTGGTCCGTTTGGCATCGTCGACGGCTCGAACCAGTCCAAAGTCCAAGAGTTTCACAAAGTCTGGCACACCGCCGCGTCGGTTGAGCATGACGTTTGCCGGCTTGATGTCGCGATGCACAAGACCCATCGAGTGGGCTTCGAACAGCGAGCTGCAAAGTTGGTCGAGGATTTTTGCGACCCTGCCTTCGGGCTGCGGACCATATTTATCGACAAGGTCTTGGAGATTGATCCCATCGAGGTACTCCATCGCATAGTAAAAGACTCCCTCAGGGGTCCTTCCGTAGTCGTAGATTGCGATGGTGTGTGGGTTGTTGAGATTGCAGGTGATTTGGACTTCTTGTTCGAAGCGGTTGATGGATGTCTCATTGACTCGCTCAACATTCAGGAGCTTGATCGCACTTTGCCTGCGCAGCATCGCATGATGCCCTCGGTAGACGGTTCCCATCGCTCCTTCGCCAAGCTTGACATCGAGGCGATATTGTCCGAGTTGTTTGGCTTCCACGGCCGCTTGTCTGGCTTCCCGCTGCAGACGCCCGACGATGATGCTGAAGGCCAAAATCGCCAGGGTCGCCAGGGCCAGGAGCCCGAACATGGTGTAAAAGGCGCGGCGCAAAATATTCAAGGGCTCAAAGGCTTCGTCGTAGTCGATCTCCGTCACCAAACCAAACGAATAATCCTTGAGCCACGTCCAAACGCCGACGACCGGTACGCCTCGATAGTCGCGGTATCCTCCGATATCGATCCCATCCTTCTGATCCATCAATTGCGTCGCTGCCTTGGTGAAGGCCAACTCGCTTCGCCGGGACTTCGGTCGAAACCCCTTGGTCATGTCCCCACCGGGCTCGCGAAGCTGGATGTTGAGAATCGACTCGGCGTTGTCTCGGTCGGGAAGTACCCCAAGGAGAATCAGGTCCTCGTCGAACCGACTGCCTGAGACCATCAACCCCTGAGAATCGACCGCGTACGTCTCCCCGGAGCGACCGATGCGTCCGAGCTGGATCAGGCGGGTGAATTCGCGATCGGGTCGAATGCGCAGAGACAGCGCCGCGATGATCTGCAAGTCTTGATCGAGGACCGGCACGCAGACAAACATCGTCGGAACACCGGTCTGAATCTTGCCCTGTGCATCGGCGATCGGAACGCGGCTTGCAAAAGGTGGTGAGACCGTCGGTTGGTTGTCGAAAACCTTGGAAAGAAAGCCTTCGTGCTCTTGGAGCTCCTTACCGATGAGCTCTCGATGGTTCGATGCGATGACCACATGCTTCGGATCGGAGATCATGTAGCCTGAAAATTCGTAATTGGCCAACGTCGGCGCAACCTCTTGTTCGATCTCTTCGAGCAATCCGATCTGCTCCTTGCCATCGCTCGGAGCCAATCCTCCCGTGCTTCGGATGTTTTTGACCAACTTCTCGACGTTCTGCCGAAGATCGCTCTGATTGGCCAGCGTCCTGGCACTGGTCTCCTGCTGAGAGAGCCACTTGAGCACCATCGATTTTTCGACCTCGAGCAAGGTCGACAATTGCGATTGAAGGTTCGCCTCCATCGTCAATCGGATGCTGCGGGTGATCAGATACCCTATCAGCGATAGAAGCAGTACCGCAAGGATCGGCCAGAGCCACAGTTGGCGGCGAAGCAGCAGCCCGGTGCGTTGGATCCTGTTTCCCATCGAAGTCCGCGCAAAGGTCATGTGCGCTTTGCGGGCGTCGTCTTGGACTTTCGGCTCAGACCACCAACTCTTGATCGTTGACCACATCGTTTGCTACTACCTAAACAATGCCTAAAACCGGCACCATCGATTCAAAACGAACCGAGAGAATTCGCCTTACGTCTCCCCCAAGTTCACACCGTCGAACGATTTAACGGTAGTTCGCGATTCCCTGCCAAGGAGCCTTAGGGCGAATTTTTAGCTAAGAAATCCTCAGTTCCAGGATCGATCCGGTCCCTACATTCGATCAGCGGCCCGAGGAACTACCCCCGAGAATGTTCTTGAGCGCATCGCGCAAGGGTCGGCGGGGGGCCTCGGTTTTGGTCGGGTCCTTGCCCGATCCATCGATCTCCTGGAGCGATCCGCCCGGGATCTTGGCATCCGGACGGGGCTCAGTGTCTGTACGGGCCTTGCGCTCGAGCCTGCGTGCCCGCAGCTCTTTGATCAAATCGACGGCCGCTCCGATCGCTTCGTCGGCCTTCCCGTCGGTAACCCCACTGGCCAAGTCGATCAGGGCTGCGGTTCCGGGAGCCTCATCGCCCAACGCGGCGCTGACGAGCGATAGCAGATCGGCCGAGTCACCCCGCAGGGCCTTCCAGTCCACAAAAGGGGAATCGATGGTCCCCCGCACCGGCAAGGTCACTTGAGGAACCCCGATCTGCTGGACCGACTCTCGCCGAGCGAGCATCTCCAAAGGGACCGGGACGCCCAAGCCCAGATCGATTTGTCGATCGACCAAGCCGACGGTGCCGGACGTAGAAAGCTGGAGTCGCTGATCGATTTTCGGAAACCCAACCTGCACGCCTCGATGCTCGACTCGACCATCGGCCAACTGGACTTGGATGACCGATCCGTCGATAAACACCAATTCCTGCGGAATATCGGTCTTGCGAAGTTTCGCAATCATATCGATGATGTTCACAACGATGGGTTCCGACGGTCCGCTGCGCACCTCGTGGAGAGTCAGTTCGGCTCGCCCTTTGGCGTACAAAGGACGTTCCAAAGGTATCTCCAGCTTGTCGAAGTTGAGCGAGACGCGGCCGTCGAACCAAGCGGATTTGGCAAGCAGCGGGACGGCCCGTCCGAGTCCTAGCCGCACGAGCTCCTGGGTTACCTGAACCTCATCGAGCAATCTCGTCGGTTCAAAGACCAAGCGGGCATCGCCATCGAGAGCCAGATAATGCAGATCCAGATCGACAGGCGGAATGACCATCAACTCCTCGTCGGTATCCTGCCTTCGGACTGCCACCGAGAGACCCTCGACGACGACTTGGATATCCAATTTGGGTTTGGTCTTCGCCTGATCGGACTTGGGCGCCAAGCTTGAGTTTTCAATCGACCTTGCGAGTTTTTCGATATTCGATGTGTTCTCGAGCATCTCGATGTCGAGTTTCGGTTTGCGAATCGTCAGCTTGCCGAGATCTCTTCCGTAGAGAAGGTAGCCGAGCATGGAGCGATTCGAGGCGATCGATTCGATCGAGAGCAAACGGCTTGGTCGATCCGCTCGATCGCTCTGCTCGAGTTCGATCCCTTGCAAAGACAGGGGTCGGAACCATGCGAATTGGGCCGACTCGATCTTGAGTCGAAAGCCTTCGATCGCCAGTTGATCGACCAGTCGCTGATAGAGCCATCGAGAACCCAGGATCGACGGGACCGCGCCGAGTAGGGCGACGATTCCCATGAGCCCAACGAGTAGCCAGAGCGACCAGCGTCGGAGCAAGGGTTTGGGCGACCGCAGAGTTTTCTCGTCGGACGGACTCACTGGCGGATTCACGGATGGACTCATCGAGCGGTCGGATTCGATAGAGGGTGACTTTAAGTAAACTCCACCCAACGGGATTGGATGTAGCGCTCTTGAGGCTTGAACCTCGCTTTGTAATTCAAGTGGGAGTTTTCCTCGACGTAGAGTCCAAGATACACCCAACGCAGACCGGCGTTTTGGGCCATCTGAATCTGCTTGAGCACCGAGTAGGAGCCCAAGGATAATTTGCTGTGCGCAGGATCGAAATACGTGTAGACGGCCGAGACCGACAGGGTGCCCAGATCGATCACCGAGAGGGCCACCAAAGCGTCCCCGAGGTAGTACCGCAACTCCAAGGTCGAGTGGCAGCAGGTGGTGACCAGAAACCCTTCGTATTCGAAAGGGCCGTAGTCGCCGTCTCCGTTCGATAAATCCCTGACCCCTCGGTGGAGATTGAAGAGCCGAAGTTTCTCCTCGGAGTACTCCGGTGTTCCGACGTCCAACTGCAACACGCGATCCCCACGGTTGAGAATCCTGCGCCAAGAATCCGACCAAACGAATTTTGAAACATCGATTCGGACCGCTTCGCAAGCCTGACAGCCATTGCACGCGGTGTAGTAGGCAAACCGGCCCGAACGCCGCATCCCTTGGGCGAGCATGATGTCGAACTCATCGGGGCTGATCAATCGCTCCGGGACGATCAACGGCATCTGAGCGGTCCGCTCGGGCAGATACGAACATGGGTGGGCATTGTCCATGACTGCCAGGATTGGCAAGCTGATAGGCGTACGATGCTCGGTCAGGTCCTGCATGGATCAGCCAAATGTTTTTCCTAGTGCTTTGGCGATGACGCTGCAACGGTTCATCATTTCTTGGAACTGGTTGAAGTCCAAGGACTGGTAACCATCGCTCATCGCTTTTTCGGGATTCGGATGCATTTCAACGATCAGGCCATCGGCCCCGGCCGCAACGCTCGCGGCAGCCATGTCGGCCACCAAGTACGAGTGGCCCGTGCCGTGGCTCGGATCGACGATTACGGGCAAGTGGGTTTTGCGGTGCAGATAGGGAACGGTTGCCAAGGGCAAGGTAAAACGGGTGTGGGTTTCGAAGGTTCGGATGCCGCGTTCGCAGAGCATGACATCGGGGTTACCTTCGTTGAGGATGTACTCGGCGGCCAAGAGCCACTCTTCGATCGACGCGCTCGGACCTCGCTTGAGCAACACAGCCCTTCCGGAGCGCCCGACGGCTTCGAGCAATCGGTAGTTTTGCATGTTGCGAGCGCCGATCTGCAACACATCGGCATACTTGGCGACCAATGGCACATCCTCGGTACTCATGACTTCGGTGACCACCGCGAGTCCCGTCTCTTGGCGAGCGAGCGCCAGGAGCTTGAGCCCTTCTTCTTTCATTCCTTGGAACGAATAAGGGCTAGTGCGAGGCTTGAAAGCTCCCCCGCGAAGGGCCGTGCCACCGGCAGCCTTGACCGCTTTGGCGCTCTGGACGATCTGCTCTTCACTCTCGACCGAGCAAGGACCCCCGATCACACCGATAACGCCAGCACCCGCTCGGAACGGACCGACCTGGACCTGCGTCGATTCGGGTTTGAGCTCGCGTGAGGCCATTTTGTAAGGAGCCAAAATCGGCATCACCTCGGCGACCCCCGGGAAACTCTCGAACGATTCGACCTTGACCATCCGCTCGTCGCCGACTGCCGCGATCACCGTGCGCTCGGTACCCCGGATCACGTGGGCCTTGAGCCCAAGCTCCTGGACGCGCTTGGTGACATTGTCAATCAGCTCGTCGGCGACGTTTTGGTCCATGACTACGATCATGCGATGGGTTCACTTTCCCGGGAACAGGTTGGACAGGTTGGATCGAAAGCTAACGTTAGGCCGCGCACAACAAAAAAACCCCAAGGGCCCTGGGGCCTTGAGGTTCGCTTTGCTCGGATTCTCACAGACCAAAGTATCCGAAACCTATCGTGGATTTTCAAGTCCGCGAAGTCAAGTATTTATGCGATATTTGATCGATTCAGACGGCCTTTTCCCAAGATCGCAAACCGGGCGATGCTCTTTGGCCTGAGTTTTGCATCCGTAGGATCCAACAAGTTTTTTTGACTGCCAAAGAGTCGTACAGAGCCGTACCCAAGAGTCGTACAAGGGAGAACAGAAGATGCCATTTCGCATGGATAAACTGACCATCAAAGCTCAAGAGGCGATCGTCGGGGCCCAGTCCTTAGCCACTTCGCAAGGAAACCCCGAAATCGAAGGCCTTCATCTTTTGTCGGCCCTGCTCGAGGACCCTGCAGGGGTCGTGGTCCCCTTGCTGAAGAAAATCGGCGCCCCAGTCGATAAACTCCAATCGACGACGGCAAGCGAGCTTCAACGGCTTCCTAGGTCCAGCAGCAATCGGCAACCGGGCATCAGCGCTGCCTTGCAAAAAGGTCTCGAGGCGGCAGCCTCAGCCGCCGAGGGGATGAAGGACGAATTTGTCAGTACCGAACACCTGCTTCTGGGACTTTGCAAATCCGAAAAGAACTCCTCGGAGCTTTTGAAGCTCTTGGGCGTGAACGAAAAAGAAATCCTCCAAGGACTTCAGAGCGTCCGGGGCAGTGCTCGGGTGACAGACCAAAGCCCCGAGGGGAAATTCCAAGCTTTGGAAAAGTACGGGGTCGATCTTGTCGCGCAAGCTTCCAAGAACAAACTCGATCCGGTCATCGGCCGGGACAATGAGATCCGACGGGTGATCCAAGTCCTCTCGCGTCGGACCAAGAACAACCCGGTCTTGATCGGCGAACCAGGGGTCGGCAAGACGGCGATTGCCGAAGGACTTGCGCAGCGGATCGTGCAAGGGGATGTTCCGCAATCGCTCAAGAACCGTCGTGTGATCGCCTTGGACATGGGCGGCTTGGTCGCCGGTACCAAATTCCGTGGCGAGTTCGAGGAGCGACTCAAGGCGGTGATCCGCGAGGTCAAAGACGCCGAAGGAGAAGTGATCCTCTTTATCGATGAGCTGCATACCGTCATCGGTGCCGGATCGGCCGAAGGCTCGAGCGATGCAGCTCAGCTTCTGAAACCTGAGCTGGCCCGGGGGCAACTCCGTTGCATCGGTGCCACGACGCTCGATGAGTACCGCAAGCACATCGAAAAAGACGCAGCCCTCGAACGACGCTTCCAGCCGGTCTATGTCGGCGAACCGAGCGTCGAGGATACCATTTCGATCCTTCGGGGGCTCAAGCCCCGGTATGAGACCCACCACGGGGTCAAGATCCGCGACTCGGCCTTGGTCGAAGCTGCCAAGTTATCGCACCGCTACATCGCCGACCGTTTCCTGCCCGACAAAGCGATCGACCTTGTCGACGAAGCCGCCGCGCGATTGGCCATGGAGCGCGACAGCGTCCCGACCGAAATCGATTCGCTCCAACGCCGCCTGCGTCAACTCGAATTGGCGCAACGCCAACTCAAAGAGGAAACCGACGAGAGCACCGACGGGGCACTTGAAGGAATCGAAACCGAGATGGCCACTGTGCGCCAGCAAGTCGCCAGCCTTCGCGAGCAATGGGAAGCCGAAAAGATGGGGCTCTCGGACGTCAAGTCCGTGCGCAAAGCGCTCGATCAAGCCGAATCGGATTTCCGCAATTTAGAAAACGGGATCAAGGACAAGCAATCCTCGGGGCTTGCCGTCAACGAGACCGACTACCAAAAACTCTTTGAACTCGACCAGAAGCGTCGGAAACTTCGAGAGCAACTCGAACATGAAGACGTATCGAGTCAGAAAGAAGAAGAGCATCCCAAGCTTTTGCGAACCGAAGTGACCGCAGATGAAATCGCACAGGTCGTCAGTTCCTGGACCGGTGTGCCCGTGACCCGAATGCTCGAGACCGAACGGGCCAAGCTGCTGGTCATGGAAGAGCGACTCCACCTGCGGGTCGTCGGCCAGGACCAAGCCGTCGAGGCGATCAGCAATGCCGTCAGGCGCAGCCGCAGCGGTCTGGGCGATGCAAACCGACCGATCGGCTCGTTTCTGTTCCTAGGACCGACCGGGGTTGGGAAAACCGAATTGTGCAAAGCCCTCGCCGAGGTCATGTTCGACGACCAGACGGCGATGGTCCGAATCGACATGAGCGAGTTCATGGAACGGCACACCGTGAGCCGACTCGTCGGTGCCCCTCCGGGATACGTCGGATACGAAGAAGGAGGGCAACTGACCGAAGCGGTTCGCCGACGTCCTTATAGCGTCGTACTGCTCGATGAAATCGAGAAGGCCCACAACGACGTGTTCAATCTGCTTTTGCAGGTCCTCGACGATGGTCGTTTGACCGATGGCCAGAACCGAACGGTCGATTTTTCGAACACGATCATCGTGATGACCAGCAACGTGGGGAGTCAGATGATCCAGCGCATCGCCGACGAAGGCGGGAACGAGGAGGACATGCAGCGGGCCGTGCAGGAGTCGCTCAAGAGCAAATTTCTGCCTGAGTTCCTCAACCGAATCGACGAGACGATTGTCTTCGAACCGCTCCAGCGCGAGCAGATCCACAAGATTGTCCACTTGCAACTCAAGCGGCTAGAGAAGCAACTTGGCGAATCTCACTTCAAACTTTCCGTGAGCGAGCGGGCTGTCGATGCGATTGCCAACGAGGGCTACGATCCGACCTACGGCGCACGGCCTTTGAAGCGAGTCATCCAACGTCGATTGCAGAACACGATCGCCACGGAGCTGCTCAAACGCGACACGACACAAGGTGGAACTATCCTTGTCGACTATGTCGACGGAAACTACACCATCGACGTGCAAGACGCAACCTAGGCTTTTTGATGAGCCTTCCGTCGGGCTCGTCCCGGCGGAAGGCGGAACTTGCAGCTACCAAGGCTGCACCTAGCTCTCCCCTTTATCTTTCTTCCGCCCACAGGGTGGAAGAAAGATAAAGGGCTTTTGGGCGATTCGCCTCCGGTGGCTTACGCACACCGGCAGAGAAGTACCGCCCTCCGGGCTAGAAGACCGATGCTGGCGCATGTTTAGAAGAAAGAGAAGCAGCACACTGCCCTCCTCCGGTGGCTTACGCACACCGGCAGAGAAGTGCCGCCCTCCGGGCTAGAAGACCGATGCTGGCGCATGTTTAGAAGAAAGAGAAGCGGCTCGCTGCCCTCCTCCGGTGGCTTACGCACACCGGCAGAGAAGTACCGCCCTCCGGGCTAAAACCAAACAGCCCCCTACCCTACCCTACCCTACCCTACCCTCAAGCCTCAAGCCTCAAGCCTCAAGCCTCAAGCCTCAAGCCTCAAGCCTAAAGCCTAAAGCCTAAAGCCTAAAGCCTAAAAACCCGCACAACCGTCAAAGTCTCGCCAATGCGGCTATCCGTTAAAGCTTTGAAACGCTGGACTGAGTTTAGGGGCTGGTCGATCTTCCAAGCCACCGGCTAAGTGGATTCCTCTTACCTCGTTTCCTGGAGCGTTGTCCCGTGCCACGCTTGTCGCTGATCGTTCCATTCCAATGCGATTCCCAAGCTTTGGAAAACACGTTGGTGTCGGTCCTGGAGCTTCGCTCCCCAGACGATGAATTGCTCATCGTGCATCGAGGCGAGTACCAAGACCCTTATGGGTTGCAAGGTAACGAGGCCAAGGTCCTCGAGACTCCCGCTTCGACCTCTCTTGCCGAACAACTCAATATCGCCGTCCAAAATGCGACCGGAGATGTCCTCCAAGTCGTCTTGCCAGGCACGGTTCTGGAACCCGATTGGTGTGTCGATGCGCTCGCGGCGTTCGACGAACTGGATGTCGATATGATCGCCCTGGGTGTTTCTGCCTCGGGGGTTTCTGCCTCGGGCGCAAACTCTCTTCAATACGGTTTCGAAGCCGATCTGATCCCCCAGCGACGAGCCACGGGCGAAGCCTCGAAGATCGCCGGACCGCTGCTGGCCGGCACGATGATCCGTCGAAGCGCAATCGAGTGCCTCGGCGGGTGGAACACGAAAATACCAGGCGACTTGATCGATTTCGAATTGTGCCTGATGGCCAAATTGCTCGGCCTGCAAGTCGGAGTCGTCGAAGGCTCCTCGGTGACCTGCGATGAATCGCGATCCATGGTCCTATCCCATTACGAACTGGGCCGTTCGATCGGTCAGTTGGCTTGCGCTTTTAGCGAAATATCTGATTCGGCGATCGTGATCGAACCGCTGGTCCGACGACTCGGACACCTAGCGAGCGGCTTGGTCAGCCCCAAGCTGGCTGCAGAACGGCTCGGATGGGTTCTGGGCGTTCGCGATCGGAGTTGGTCCGGGGCGATCGGAAAACGGGTCGAATCGGCCCAAGTGGCTTTCGCCGACCGTTCTCGGGAATGGGAGCGCCTCCGGACGATCGTTCCTCAACCGAATTTCCAAGGCTCTCAGCGCGATTCGGCACGCAAGGCGGCTTAAGGGGACCTGGCTTGCAATCTAGCCAAGCTTGCAATCTGGCCAAGCTGCATGCGTTGCGATATGATCACATCCAACGGCCGTTAATACTCCGTCGATTGAGACTTTTGGAATTCTGCTATGACCTCACGCAAAGTTCGCGTCGCGATTGTCGGCGCTTCGGGATACACCGCTTTAGAAGCGATCGAGTGGTTGATCGATCACCCTCATGTCGAGATCGTCGCTGCGACGAGTCGCCAAGCCAACGGAAGCATGCTTGCGGACATGCATCCGTCGCTGGTCCGCCGAATTCGATTGCCGGTTGAGGATCTGACATCGAAGCAAATTGCCGAGCGAGCCGATGTGGCGTTGACCTGCCTGCCCCATGGCGCTTCGGCCCACATCATCATGGAGTTGCTCGACGAGGGATGCCGTGTGATCGACCTTTCGGCCGATTACCGCTTGAGCACCCCTGAACTCTACAAGAAGTGGTACGGGGAGGTTCATCCGGATCCGAGTCGTCTCGGAAAGACCCCTTATGGGTTGCCCGAGCTGTTTGCCGATCAGTTGGCCGATGCCCGTCTGGTCGCCAATCCTGGATGCTATCCCACCTCGGCGATTTTGCCCCTTTCCCCCCTGCTCAAAGAGTGCTTGATCTCTCCGAAGGATATCATCGTCGACAGCAAGTCTGGAGTCAGTGGTGCGGGGCGAACCCCCAAACTTGGGAACCTCTACTGCGAGGTCAACGAATCGATCTCGGCCTATTCGATCGGCAACCACCGGCATCAACCCGAGATCGTCGACATCGTCCATCGTTTTAGCGGTGTGGTTCCCGAGGTGATCTTCACACCCCATTTGACACCGATGGAGCGAGGGATTCTCTCGACGATCTATGTTCATCCGACGAGCGGTGTGACGGCCAACCAAATCCGAGAGTGCCTAATGAGCTATTATTCGGTCGAGGGATTTGTGCGGATCGTCTCGCATATGCCCGCGACGAAGTATGTCGCGAGGACCAACTACGTCGATATATCCGTCTGGGAGAGTGGGCCTCGAATCGTCTTGGTCAGCGCCATCGACAACCTCGTCAAAGGAGCTAGCGGCGCTGCGGTTCAGAACCTTAACCATATGTTCGGCTTCGAACCTTCGACAGCCATTGGGTAAGTTGTTCGCGGAAGATCTTGGAGTTGTGGCGGATGTCCGTCGGTAGTCGGCCAGGGTGGACCACGAAGGAATCGATGTCCAGGTTGGGATGGCGACTCAAGAGCAAGGCTCTCCATTCGTGCTCGAGGGTATCGCGGTTTGCTCGGACACGCTTGCGATGCTCGGGCCAGGGTTCGACAATCACCACCGGCTTTTGATTCTCCGGCGAGCCGAGAGGAACCAAGGCACTTCGATACACGCTCGGATGGGTGTTGACGACCGCTTCGACTGGCTCGGTAAAGATGGGGCCTTGGGCCGTTCGAACGCGATGGCTTTTGCGACCGCAGAACCAGAAGCGGTCTTTGGAATCGAGGTAACCGACATCTCCCATACGATGCCAGATTTCGGTATGAGGATCGCTGGGGTCAGCGAGGACTTTGTGCAGAGCGTTTTGGTCGGTGCGGGTGACGTAGCGATGCGTCACGCTAGGGCTGCAGACCATCAGTTCCCCGATCTGCCCCGGAGCGACGCTGCGGGCCTGATCGATCGTAGCGATCGGCTCGTCGGTGATCTCGATGACCTTCCATCGGACTCGATCGAAGCGACTGCCCACGCAAGTGCCGTATCCCTGGCGCGTCTGCTCGGCAGTTTCCTGCAAAACTTCGCGAGACTCGATCGAGGCGATCGGGAGCGCCTCGGTCGCACCGTAAGGAGTGAAGACTTGGCCGTCCGGAGCGATGGCGGCTCGAAGATGTTCCAGAACGCGCGCAGGGACCGGAGCGCCGGCGCTGAGGACAAGCTTCAAGCTCTCGACACGCCTCGCCGTCGATTGGCAGTATAGCCCCACCTTAGTCCACAGAGCCGGAGAGCCAAAGGACTGGTTGATCTGCCATTGATCGATCGCATCGAGCAAGCGAACCGGATCGACGTCGGCCGGACGCGTCGGGTTCATGTCGGGCAAAATCGTGCTCGTTCCCATCACCGCATTGAAGAGTCCAAAGAGGGGAAAGCCGCTGAGGTCCTTCCCGCCTGGTTCGATGCAGTAACGCTCCGAGATCATGTCGATCTGGGCCAAAAAGGTCTGATGGCTGTAGAGGACACCTTTGGGTGGCCCGGTGCTGCCGGTGGTGAAGATGATGGCCGCCGAGTCTTGCAACTGAGTCACCGGCGGACGAAATCGATTCGCAGGAGTTGCTTCGAGTTCCGAGAGGGTCGGCGCCGGGAGAAAGCCAAACCGTCGGCCGACCGTCACGAAGAACTTGGCGTTGGGAAACAGACTCCTTTTGGCCTTAAGGATCGCTTGTGCAAGAGGAATCGCGACAAAACCATCCGGCTGAGTTTCTGCCAAGCAATTCAGAAGGTTCTTGCGACCCATCCCCGGATCGACCAGCACCAGGGTCGCACCGGTCTTCAGAAGGGCGAAGACCAGCGCGATGAAATCCTCTCCGAATTTCACCAGCAACGCGATGCGGTGATTCGGGCCGATCCCCATGGCCTGCATGCCTGCGGCGATCGAGCTAGAGCGCTCGTCGAGATCCCTGAGACTTATCGTGCAATAGCGACGATGGGTTCCTTGACGATGCGAGCCGATCGGTGTGGCGATCCCCAGAAGCTCTGGCCTGGCGGTGGCTTGGGCCGTCAATCGCAATCCGACGTTCGAATTCAAAGCAGAGTGCATAACCATGGATCACTGGACTCGGATTTCGATCCGCAAGGTCTCTTGGGGTTCGTCAGAGCCGATTGAAAAACAGGCCTCATCGAACTTCGGTGGCCCAAAGCCACGCTTAGGGTTGTTGGAAAAGCCGTAGGGTTCGGTGGGGATACCGAAGGCATTCTTATCGAGTTGATCATTGTTGTTCTGGTCGTGGTGGGCCGAGACCGCCCAGCGCGTCGGGGAGTCCAAGAGCTTCTGAGATTCGGGGGCATCTTCGAGTTCAACTTTCCAAATCACTGGCCCTTGTTCGGGCAGATCGAGCGTTTGTTTGGCCCAAGCAGATTTCGGTTGGTTGAAGCCCTTTGCGTTCTGGTAGAGGGCCAAGCGGCATCGGCCAGATAGGTTTTGAAAGCCGTGGACTTCGACCACCAATGTTTGCGGGTTAGGTTTTCGGTCCGGGGCAGGTACGGCTTGGCTCGGGGGAGGCTCTTGTTGCTCAGGTGGCTCTTGGCTCGGGGGTGGTTCTTGGCTCGGGGGGGGCTCTTGTTGCTCAGGTGGCCCTTGGCTCGGGGGGGCGGGCCTTGGGAGCGGGGGGGTTGGGGGCGGGGGG
>Ga0082207_1000199_pt1 | contig 34837 bp, 28 predicted proteins | sample LakMenEpi10Aug09_FD_71540 | JGI IMG/M metagenome (GOLD analysis project Ga0082207, IMG submission 71540)
TTGGCCCGCGCTGAGCTGCGACCCGGCCTTCGGCGGCCAGGGCCTGCCGCACACGGTGAACCAGTGTTTCTACGAGATGCTCAACAGTGCCAACCAAGCCTGGACGATGTACCCCGGGCTGACGCATGGGGCTTATGAATGCCTACACGCGCATGGCACGCAGGAGCAAAAGGCGATGTACCTACCCAAGCTCACCAGCGGCGAATGGACCGGCACCATGTGCCTGACCGAGCCGCATTGCGGCACCGACCTCGGCCTGCTGCGAACCAAGGCCGAGCCGCAGGCGGACGGCACCTTCCGCCTGACCGGCGGCAAGATCTTCATCTCCAGCGGCGAGCACGACCTGGCCGGCAACATCATTCACCTGGTGTTGGCACGCTTGCCAGACGCCCCGGTGGGCAGCAAAGGCATCAGCCTGTTCGTGGTGCCCAAGTTTGTGGTGAACGCCGATGGAACCCTGGGAGCGCGCAACGGTATCTTCTGCAGCGGCCTGGAGCACAAGATGGGCATCCACGGCAACGCCACCTGCCAGATGACGCTCGATGGCGCGGTGGGCACGCTGGTGGGCCAGCCCCACAAGGGCCTGGCCGCCATGTTCGTGATGATGAACGCAGCCCGTCTGGGCGTGGGCATGCAAAGCCTGGGCCTGACGGAAGTGTCTTACCAGAATGCGGTGGCCTATGCCAAGGACCGCCGCCAGATGCGCTCGCTGTCCGGCCCCAAGCAACCCGACCAGCCCGCCGACACCATCATCGTGCACCCCGATGTGCGCCGCATGCTGCTGACCGCGCGTGCCTATGCAGAAGGCGGGCGGGCCCTGTGTGTGCACACGGCGCTCTTGATCGACCAGGAACTGCACCACCCCGACGAAGACGTGCGCAAGGCGGCCGCCGATGAGGTCGCGCTGCTCACGCCCATCATCAAGGCCTTCATTACCGACAACGGCTGGAAGGCCACTTCGGAGTGCCTGCAGGTGTATGGCGGCCATGGCTACATCGCCGAGTGGGGCATGGAGCAGTATGTGCGGGATGCGCGCATCAACATGATCTATGAGGGCACCAACACCATCCAGTCGCTGGATCTGCTGGGCCGCAAGGTACTGGGCGACAACGGCAAGAAGCTCAAGGCCTTTGGCCGGCGCATCGTTGAATTCGTGGAAGAAGAGGGTGTGAACGAGGACATGCAGGAGTTCGTGAACCCCTTGGCCGACCTGGGCGACAAGGTCACCAAGCTGACCACCGAGCTGGGCATGAAGGGCTTTGCCAACGCGGATGAGGTGGGGGCGGCTGCGGTGGATTACCTGCGCGTGTGCGGTCACCTGGTGTTTGCCTATTTCTTTGCCCGCATGGCCCGGGTGGCGCTGGACAAGAAAGACTCGGGCGATCCCTTCTACGCGGCCAAGCTGGCCACGGCGCGCTTTTATTTCGCGAAGCTGCTTCCCGAGACGGCCATGCTGATCCGCTCGGCGCGTTCGGGCGTGAAGCCGCTGATGGAGATGGACGAGGCACTGTTCTGATGCCTGCCGCAGCCAAGCGCCGGTGGTGCTGGGCGTTGACACACGAAGTTTGCTGAAAAGGAGAACTTGGAAATGGGCAAGAACCTGTACAACTTTGCACTGAGCTTTATGTTGGTGGGCGTGGCGGCCCTGGTGCCGCAGTGGGCGCAGGCGCAGGCCACGCCGGTGGGCCTTTGGAAGACGATCGACGACGAAACCAAATCCGAGAAGTCGCTGGTGCGTGTGACCGAGGCCGCCGGCGTGGTGTCGGGCCGTGTGGAAAAGCTGCTGGACCCGACCAAGCAGGATGCCAAATGCAACCTGTGCACCGACGCCCGCAAGGACCAGCCGGTGGCGGGTATGACCATCATCAGCGGCGTCAAGCCCAACAGCGACAAGTCGCAGTGGGAGGGCGGTGAGATCCTGGACCCCAACAACGGCAAGACCTACAAGGTGCGCATGAAGCCTGTGGACGGCGGCAAGAAGCTGGAGGTGCGCGGCTATATCGGTGCGCCGATGCTGGGCCGCACCCAGACCTGGATTCGCGTGGAGTGAGCGGCACGTACCGCGAAAGGACAAGTCAATGAATCGATTCAATGTGCGCAAGGTGGCCGTGCTGGGCGCCGGCGTCATGGGCGCGCAGATTGCCGCCCATCTCGTGAACGTGCGCGTGCCGGTGGTGCTGTTCGACCTGCCGGCCCAGACGGGTGACGGTGCCCCGTCTTCAGGCGCCAAGGGCCCCAAGAGCGCTATCGCCCTGAAGGCCATCGACAACCTCAAGAAGATCAAGCCCGCGCCGCTGGGTTTGGCCAAGGAGGCCTCGCGTATCCAGGCGGCCAACTATGAGGAGCACCTGGCCCTGCTGGGCGAGTGCGATCTCATCATCGAGGCCATTGCCGAGCGCATGGACTGGAAGCTGGACCTGTACGTCAAGATCGCCGCCCACATCGCGCCGCACGCGATCGTCGCCTCCAACACCTCGGGCTTGTCCATCACCAAACTGTCTGAGGCGCTTCCCGAGTCACTTCGTCCGCGCTTTTGCGGCATCCATTTCTTCAATCCCCCGCGCTACATGGCGCTGGTGGAGCTGATCGCCACGCCCTCAACCGACGCGCAGATCCTCGACCAGCTCGAGACCTTTGCCACCAGCACCCTGGGCAAGAGCGTGGTGCGCGCCAAGGACACGCCCAACTTCATCGCCAATCGCGTGGGCATCGCCGGCATGCTGGCCACGATGACCGAGGCCAACAAGTTCGGCCTGAGTTTCGATGTGGTGGACGATCTGACCGGCAAGAAGATGGGCCGTGCCTCCTCCGGCACCTTCCGCACCGCCGATGTGGTGGGCCTGGACACGATGGCGCATGTCATCAACACGCTGCAGACGACGCTGTCGCCCGAGACCGACCCCTTCTACGGCAACTTCGGCACGCCCGAGGTGCTGCAGGGCCTGATCAAGGCTGGCGCCTTGGGCCAGAAGACCAAGGCCGGCTTCTACAAAAAAGACGGCAAGACCATCCTGCGCCTGGACCCGGCCACGCAGCAGTACGTGCCCTCCACCGGCAAGGCCGATCCGCTGGTCGAGCGCATGCTCAAGAAGCCCGCGGCCGAGCGGCTCAAGCTGCTGCGTGAGAGCAGCAACCCTCAGGCTCAGTTCGTCTGGTCCATCCTTCGCGATGGCTTCCACTACGCGGCCGTGCACCTGCAGACGATTGCCGACTGCGCGCGCGACGTGGACTTCGCCATGCGCTGGGGCTTCGGCATGAAGCAGGGCCCCTTCGAGCTGTGGCAGGAGGCGGGCTGGACCCAGGTGGCTCAGTGGATACAGGACGATATCGCGGCCGGAAAGGCCCTGTGCGCGGCGCCGCTGCCGGCCTGGGTGTTCGAGGGCCCGGTGGCACAGGCCGGCGGCGTGCACACGGCAGATGGCTCCTGGAGCCCTGCACAGGGCCGTTTCGTGGGCGTGAGCGCGCTGCCGGTGTATGCGCGGCAACGGTTCCCCGAGGCGGTCAAGGGTTCGGCGAGCGTGGACCCGCTGAAGGCTGGCACCCAGCTGTTCAAGAACGACGAAGTGCGGGTGTGGACGCTGGACGATGAGGTGGTGATTGCCAGCATCACCGCCAAGCTGCACCTCATCAGCCCTGCGGTGGCCGAAGGGCTGCTCAAGGCTTTGGAGATCGCCGAGGCTTCGCACCAGGCGATGGTGATCTGGTCGCCCGACGATGTGTTCTCGGCGGGCGCCAACCTGGAATCGCTGATGCCGGTGTACATGAAGGCCGGCTCCAAGGGCATTGCGCCCGAGGAAAAGAAGCTTCAGGACCTGATGCTGCGCATCCGCTACGCGCAGGTGCCGGTGGTGGCGGCCATGCGCGGCCTGGCACTGGGCGGCGGTTGCGAGCTGGCCGTGTATTGCGCGCGGCGAGTGGCGCACATGGAGAGTTATGTGGGCCTGGTGGAAGTGGGCGTGGGCCTGCTGCCCGGCGCCGGTGGCCTCACCTACATCGCCCGCCGCGCGGCCGAGATGGCTGCAGCCGGCAATTCAGGTTCGGACATCTTCGCCTTCCTGAAGGATGGCTTCACCAGCGCGGCCATGGCCAAGGTCGGCACCTCGGCGCTCGAAAGCCGTGACATCGGCTACTTGCTGGACAGCGATGTGATCGTTCCTCACAAGGACGAGCTGCTTCATGTGGCGCTGCAGCAGGCGCGTGCCATGGCCGACAGCGGCTACCGCGCCCCGCCCAAGGCGCTCTTCCCGGTGGCCGGCCGCAACGCGATCGCCACCATCCAGGGCCAGCTGGCCAATATGCGCGATGGCGGCTTCATCAGTGCGCACGACTTCCACATCGCCAAGCTGATCGCCGAGGTGGTGTGCGGGGGCGACGTGGACGCCGGCTCGATGGTGAGCGAGGAGTACCTGATGACGCTGGAGCGCGAGCGCTTTTGCGCACTGCTGGACCATCCGAAGACGCAGGAACGCATCATGGGGATGCTGTCCACCGGCAAGCCGGTTCGAAATTGAGAGGGAAGGTTGAAATGAAGCAAAGGGTGAACGAAGCAGAGCGGGCCGAGCGCCGGGCCGCTCCCAAGCCGGCCCGCATCCCCTCGGGGGATCGGGCGATGTACTCATCGACCGAGGGGCAGCCATGACCAAGCAAGTGCAAGACGCCTACATCGTGGCGGCCACGCGCACCCCGATCGGCAAGAGCGGCCGGGGCTACTTCAAGAACACGCGTCCTGACGACCTGTTGGTGGCCGCATTGAAGGGCGCGATGGCCCAGGTGCCCACGCTGGACCCCAAGGCGATTGAAGACGCCATCATCGGTTGCGCCATGCCAGAAGGCGAGCAGGGCCTGAACGTGGCGCGCATTGCCGCGCTCTTGGCGGGCCTGCCGAATTCGGTGGGTGGGGTGACGGTGAACCGTTTCTGTGCCTCGGGTCTCACGGCACTGCAGATGGCCGCCGACCGCATCCGTGTGGGCGAGGCCGATGTGATGATCGCCGGTGGCTGCGAGAGCATGAGCCTGGTGCCGATGACCGGCAACAAGCCATCCTTCAACCCCTCCGTATTCTTCAAGGACGAAAACGTGGGCATTGCCTACGGCATGGGCATGACCGCCGAGAAGGTGGCCCAGCAGTGGAAGGTCTCGCGCGAGGACCAGGATGCCTTCGCCCTGGCCTCGCACCAGAAGGCGCTGGCCGCGATCGCGGCGGGCCAGTTTGCCGATGAAATCACGCCGGTGGAGGTGGTGGACCGGTTGCCCGACTTGGGTGGCGGTGGGGTGATCGAAAAGCGCCGCACGGTGAGCATCGACGAGGGCCCGCGTGGGGACACTTCCCTCGAAGGCTTGGGCAAGCTCAAGCCGGTGTTCGCCGCCAAGGGCTCGGTGACGGCGGGCAACAGTTCGCAGACCAGCGATGGCGCCGGCGCCTTGATCGTGGCCAGCGAAGCCGCCTGCAAGCGTTTCGACCTCAAGCCCCTGGCCCGCTTCGTGAGCTTCGCCTCCCGTGGCGTGCCGCCGGAAATCATGGGCATCGGTCCGATCGAGGCCATTCCCGCCGCGCTGCGCTATGCAGGACTGAAGCAAGACGACATGGACTGGATCGAGCTCAACGAGGCCTTCGCCGCACAGGCCTTGGCGGTGCTCAACACACTGCAGATCGACCGCTCCAAGGTGAACCCGATGGGCGGGGCGATCGCCTTGGGGCACCCGCTGGGGGCCACGGGCGCCATCCGTGCCGCCACGGTGGTGCATGCACTGCGCCGCAAGAACCTCAAGTACGGCATGGTCACGATGTGCGTGGGTACGGGGCAGGGTGCCGCCGGCATCCTCGAGCGCGTTTGATCGAAGGAAAACACATGAGCATCAAGACCGGCTTGGTCAACGGCGTGGCAACCATCGAGATTGCCCGACCTGAGAAGAAGAACGCGCTGACGATGGCGATGTATGAGGACATGGCGTCGGCCTTGAAGGCCGCTGGCGAGAACCCTGCGGTTCGCGCGGTGCTGTTCACCGGCCAGCCTGGCATCTTCACCTCGGGCAACGACTTGGAAGACTTCATGCAACGACCGCCGCAGGGCATGGACTCGCCGGTCTTCCGATTCATGAAGGCCCTGCTCGACAGCGACAAGCCCGTGGTCGTGGCTGTGACGGGCGCGGCCATCGGGATCGGCACCACGATGCTGCTGCATTGCGATCTCGTCTACGTGGCCGACAACGCGCGCCTGGCCATGCCCTTCGTGAGCCTGGGACTCGTGCCCGAGTTCGCCTCCAGCCTGGTGGTGCCGGCCCTCATGGGCCACCGCAAGGCGGCCGAGAAGCTGTTGCTGGGTGACCCCTTCACGGCCGAAGAAGCGGTGGAGTGCGGTGTGGCCAATGCGGTACTGCCTGCCGACGAGGTACTGCCCCACGCGCGGCGGGTGGCCGAGCGGTTCAATGCGCTGCCGCCCTCGGCCGTGCGGCAGAGCAAGCATCTGATGAAGCGTTGGACGGCCGAAGGTGTGATGGCGTCCATCGGGGCGGAAGCCGAAGTCTTCGGCAAGGCGCTTCGCAGCGCCGAGGCGCGCGAGGCCTTCCAGGCTTTCTTCGAAAAGCGCAAGCCCGATTTCAGCAAGTTCTGAGCTTGCAGAAAATGGGGTCCCATTTTTCCGGTGTGCCTAGGCCGGCGGTACCGGGCGTGGCTTGCCGTGCTCATCGGTGGCGACGTAGGTGAGCGTGGCCTCGGTGACCTTCACGGCGTATTCGCCACCGTCGCGCAGGCGTTGGGCGTACACCTCCACGTTTACCGTGATGGAGGTGTTGCCCACGCGGGTGATCTCGGCGTAGAAGCTCAGCAGGTCACCCACCTTCACCGGCTGCTTGAAGATGAACTGGTTGACCGCCACGGTGGCCAGGCGCCCGCGGGCGCGTCGCACCGGCAGCACGGCACCGGCCAGGTCGACCTGTGCCATGACCCATCCGCCGAAGATGTCGCCATTGGCGTTGCAGTCGGCAGGCATGGGGATCACGCGCAGCACCAGTTCCTTGTCGGTGGGCAGCTTCACCGATTCGGCGCCATGGCGCGGGTCTTGGGGGGTCGCTTGGCTCATGCGCCCAAGCATAGCGCCATGGGGCGCCCGGGCCCCTGGCCCCAGGCGAGAATGGTGGGATGCGCGGACTGGCACACGGACACCCCACTGACGCGGCCCAGGCCGCCCCTGAGCAGGCACGGCGATCGGACTGGGGCACGCTGCAGCGTCTGTTCCCCTATCTGTGGCGCTACCGTTGGCGTGTGGGTGCGGCCCTGGCCTTCATGGTGGCGGCCAAGTTGGCCAACGTGGGTGTGCCCGTGCTGCTCAAGCACCTGGTGGACAGCCTGTCCATCAAGCCCGGCGACCCGCAGGCCCTGTTGGTGGTGCCCCTCGGGCTGCTGCTGGCCTACGGCCTGCTGCGGCTGTCGACCTCGCTGTTCACCGAGCTTCGTGAACTGATCTTCGCCAAGGCCACCGAAGGCACGGCGCGCAGTCTGAGCCTGCAGGTCTTCAACCACCTGCACGGCATGAGCCTGCGCTTTCACCTGGAGCGGCAGACGGGGGGCATGACCCGCGACATCGAGCGGGGCACCCGTGCGGTGCATGCCCTGGTGTCGTATTCGCTCTACAGCATCCTGCCCACCCTCATCGAGGTGGGATTGGTGCTCACCCTGCTGGCCTGGCAGTTCGATGCGCTGTTCGCCTGGATCACGGTGGCGGCACTCGTGGTCTACGTATTCTTCACCTTCAAGATCACCGAGTGGCGCACCCAGTTCCGCCGGGAGATGAACGAGATGGACTCGAAGGCCCACACCAAGGCCATCGATTCCTTGCTGAACTACGAGACGGTCAAGTACTTCAACAACGAGCAGTGGGAGGCGCGGCGCTACGACGAGAGCCTGGAGCGGTTGCGCAAGGCCGCGCTCAAGAGCCAGACCACGCTGAGCATTCTGAACACGGGGCAGCAACTGATCATCGCGGCGGCGCTGGTGGCCATGTTGTGGCGGGCCACGCAAGGCGTGGTGGACGGGCGCCTGACCCTGGGCGACCTGGTGATGATCAACGCCTTCATGATCCAGTTGTACATCCCGCTGAACTTCCTGGGCGTGATCTACCGGGAAATCAAGCAGGCGCTGACCGACTTGGACAAGATGTTCGGCCTGCTCGAGCGTGAACGCGAGGTGGCCGATGCACCGGGCGCACCGGACCTCGCCGTGTCGGGTGGGCATGTGCGCTTTGAGGGCGTGACCTTCGGCTACGACGCATCGGTCAAGTCCGCCAGCGGCGCTGCCGACCGCGCCCGCACCATCCTGCACGAGGCCTCATTCGAGATTCCCCCCGGCAAGACGGTGGCGGTGGTGGGCTCTTCCGGCGCGGGCAAGAGCACGCTGGCGCGCCTGATGTTCCGCTTCTACGACGTGAATCCCGGTCAGGGGCGCATTACCATCGACGGTCAGGACATCCGCGACGTCACGCAGGCTTCGCTGCGCCGCGCCATCGGCATCGTGCCCCAGGACACGGTGCTGTTCAACGACACGGTGGAGTACAACATCGCCTACGGCAAACCGGGTGCCACCCGTCAGGACGTGGAGGCCGCCGCCCGTGCAGCTCGCATCCACGATTTCATCGCGTCCACGCCCCTGGGCTACGACACGATGGTGGGTGAGCGGGGCCTGAAGCTGTCGGGTGGCGAAAAGCAGCGGGTGGCCATCGCCCGCACCCTTCTCAAGGACCCCCCCATCCTGATCTTCGACGAGGCCACCTCGGCGCTGGACTCGGCCAATGAGCGGGCCATTCAGGCTGAGTTGCGCAGTGCGGCGCAGGGAAAGACCACGCTGGTGATCGCGCACCGCCTGTCCACGGTGGTGGACGCCCACGAGATCCTGGTGATGGACGCCGGGCACATCATCGAACGCGGCACGCATGAGCAGCTGCTGGCCCAGGGTGGGCGCTATGCTTCGATGTGGGCCTTGCAGCGCAGCGGTTCGCAGGATTGAACTCCGTTCATGGAAACCAAGTGGCTTGAAGACTTCGTGAGCTTGGCCGAGACGCGCAGCTTTTCGCGTTCGGCCCAGCTGCGCCATGTGACGCAGCCGGCCTTCTCGCGCCGCATCCAGGCCTTGGAAGCCTGGGCCGGCGTGGACCTGGTGGACCGATCCTCCTACCCCACGCGCCTGACCCCGGCTGGCGAGCTGCTGCATTCGCAGGCCCTGGAGATCCTGGGCGCCTTGCAAAGCGCGCGCCACCTGGTGCGCAGCCACCAGGGCGATTCGGCCGACGTGATCGAGTTTGCGGTGCCGCACACCCTGGCCTTCACCTTTTTCCCGCACTGGCTGATGGACCTGCAGGCCCATTTCGGGCCGCTCAAGAGCCGCCTGACGGCGCTGAACGTTCACGACGCGGCCATGCGCCTGAGCGAAGGCGGCTGTGACCTGCTGATTGCCTACCACCACCCCTCTCAGCCCCTGCAGCTCAACCCGGAGCGCTACGACATGCTGGTCCTGGGCCGCGAGACCTTGGCGCCCTTCAGTTGCGCGAATGCCCGCGGTCGGGCCGTGTACACCCTGCCGGGCGAGAAGGGGCAGCGCATCCCCTTCCTGAACTACGCACCCGGTGCCTACCTGGCGCGCCTGGTGGACTTGATCGTCAAGGAATCTCCCCAGGCCGCGGCCTTGGCCCCGGTTTACGAGACGGACATGGCCGAGGGTCTGAAGGCCATGGCCATCGAGGGACACGGTTTGACCTTTCTGCCGGTGGGGTCTGTGCAGAAGGAATTGCGGGCCGGACGCTTGGTGGAGGCGGCGCCCGAGGACAGCTTCCGCCTGACGATGGAGGTGCGGATCTACCGCGAGCGGCCCGGTTCTGGCGCCGGTCGGCCCGCCAAAGCGGCGGCTCAGGGTCTGTGGGCATATCTGGAAGCGCCCCAGGATCCCTAGAATCGGTCGCTTTCGGTTTCCCGCTCTCTACTCCAACCCTTTACAGGAGCATTCATGAAGAAATCCCTCATCCTGGTGGCGGCCCTGGCGGCGGCTACGGGCCTGGCCCAGGCCGACACCCTCAAGAAGATCAAGGATTCCGGCGCCGTGACCATGGGCGTGCGCGAGTCCTCCGGCGCCCTGAGCTTCACGCTGGGCGACGGCAAGTTTGCGGGCTTTCACATCGAGGTCTGCCAGCGGGCGCTGGCCGACATTCAAAAGGCCTTGGGCATGTCCAAGCTGGACGTGAAGTACCAAGTCGTGACGTCGCAGAACCGCCAGCCCCTGGTGCAGAACGGCACCGTGGACATCGAGTGCGGCTCCACCACCAACAACGCCAACCGCCAGAGGGATGTGGCCTTTGCGGTCACCACCTTCGTGGAAGAGGTGCGCATGGCGGTGAAGGCCAATTCCGGCATCACCTCGGTCAACCAGCTCAACGGCAAGAAGGTGGCCACCACCACCGGCACCACTTCGGTTCAGCACCTGCGCCGGCATGAGCGTGCCAACGGCGTGAACTTCGACGAGGTGTTCGGCAAGGACCACGCCGACAGCTTCCTGCTGTTGGAAAGCGGTCGTGCGGACGCCTTCGTGATGGACGGCCAGATCCTGGCCGGCAACATCGCCAAGGCCAAGAGCCCGGCGGACTTCCGCATCGCTGGCGAAGTGCTGAGCGTCGAGCCGATCGCCATCATGTTCCGCAAGGACGACCCGGCCTTCAAGAAGGCCGTGGACGACAGCATCATCGGCATGATCAAGTCCGGTGAGCTGGCCAGGCTCTACGACAAGTGGTTCATGCAGCCGATCCCGCCGGCCAACACCGCCTTGCGCCTGCCCGCATCGGATGCCACCAAGGCGGCCTGGGCCGAGCCCAATGACCGGCCGATGGAAGCCTACGCCAAGCGCTAAGCCAAGGCAGTGCCCATGGGCCTTGCGGCTCAGGGCCTTTGGCCTGCGGCTTGCGCTCAGCAGCTTGAGGGGCCTGGCAACGCCGGGCCCTTTCCTTCTTGCGCCGCTACGAGGGAGTGAGCGTGGCGAATTGGGACTGGCAGGTCTTCTGCCGCGACACCGTCACCGGCGAGCAGCAAAGCGGCTGCTTCGGCCAGGGTGGCGATATGACCTATCTGGACTGGATGCTCTCGGCCTGGGGCTGGACGCTCTCGGTGGCCAGCCTATCGCTGGTCGTGGCGCTGGTGGTGGGTTCGCTCATGGGCATCGTGCGCACCACGCCCTCGCGTGGCCTCGTGGCGCTGGGCAATGCCTGGACCGAGCTGTTCCGCAACATCCCGCTGCTGGTGCAGATCTTCCTGTGGTACCACGTGGTGCCCTCGCTCATCACACCGCTGCGCGACGTGCCCAGCTTCGTGCTGGTGGTGCTGGCCCTGGGCTTTTTCACCAGCGCGCGCATTTCCGAACAGGTCAAAGCCGGCATCCAGAGCATTCCTCGCGGGCAGCGCCATGCCGGGCTGGCTGTGGGCCTGACCCTGCCGCAGACCTACCGCTACGTGCTGCTGCCCGTGGCGTTTCGGGTGGTGATTCCGCCGCTGACCAGCGAGTCGATGAACATCGTCAAGAACTCGTCGGTGGCCTTTGCAGTGTCGATCGCCGAACTGACCCTGTTTGCCCTCCAGGCTCAGGAGGAAACCTCCCGCGGCATTGAGATCTACCTGGCGGTCACCGGCGCCTACTTCGTCTCGGCCTTCCTGGTGAACCGGGTGGCCCTGTTCATCGAGCAACGTGTGCAGATCCCCGGCACGGTGGGGGCATCGCGATGACCTTGGACTTCTCCTTCCTCACCTGGGGATTGCTGTCGAGCTATGTGCTCAAGGGCTTGATCTTTTCGATTCAGCTCACCCTGGTGGCCATGGTGGGTGGCATTGCGCTGGGTACGGTGATCGCGCTGATGCGCCTGTCGGGCAAGCCCTGGCTGGCCGTGCCTGCAGCCGCCTATGTGAACACCCTGCGATCGATCCCGCTGGTCATGGTGATCCTGTGGTTCTTCCTGTTGATTCCGCTGGTCACCGGCAAGCCGCTGGGGGCCGAGTGGTCAGCGGTGATCACCTTCACGGTGTTCGAGGCGGCCTACTATTCCGAAATCATGCGTGCAGGCATCCAAAGCGTGCCCAAGGGGCAGGTGCATGCGGGCTATGCGGTGGGCATGACCTATGGGCAGACGATGCAGCTGATCGTCTTGCCACAGGCCTTTCGCAACATGCTGCCGGTGCTGCTGACGCAGACCATCATCCTGTTTCAGGACACCTCGCTGGTGTATGCCATTGGCGCCTACGACCTGCTCAAGGGCTTTGAGGTGGCGGGCAAGAACTTCAACCGACCGGTGGAGACCTACCTGGTGGCCACGGTGGTGTACTTTGCGATCTGCTTTTCGCTGTCGATGCTGGTCAAGAGGCTCCAGTCACGCATCCAAATCATTCGGTAACGACAACCCCCGGCTGCGGCGCGCCAACAGGAGTTTGTTCTGTGATTGAAATCAAGAATGTCAGCAAGTGGTACGGCAGCTTCCAAGTGCTGACCGACTGCAGCACCTCGATTGCCAAGGGCGAGGTGGTGGTGGTCTGTGGCCCCTCAGGCTCGGGCAAGAGCACCTTGATCAAGACGGTGAACGCGCTGGAGCCCATCCAAAAGGGCGACATCGTGGTGAATGGGGTGAGCATCACCGCGCCGGACACCGATCTGCCCAAGCTGCGCAGCCGTGTGGGCATGGTGTTCCAGCACTTCGAGCTCTTTCCCCACTTGTCGGTGACCGAAAACCTGACCTTGGCGCAGATCAAGGTGCTGGGTCGCAGCAAGGATGAGGCGATGGCCCGCGGCCTGAAGATGCTCGACCGCGTGGGGCTGACGGCGCACAAGGACAAGTTCCCCGGCCAGCTGTCGGGTGGACAGCAGCAGCGAGTGGCCATTGCGCGCGCGCTGTCGATGGACCCGATCGTGATGCTGTTTGATGAGCCCACCTCGGCCTTGGACCCGGAAATGGTGGGCGAGGTGCTGGATGTGATGGTGAGCCTGGCCCAAGAGGGCATGACGATGATGGTGGTCACGCACGAGATGGGCTTTGCCAAGAAGGTGAGCCACCGGGTGATCTTCATGGACGCCGGGCGGATCGTCGAAGACTGCGGCACACAGGAGTTCTTCGGGCGCCCCGAGGCCCGCAGCGAGCGCGCAAGGGATTTCCTGTCCAAGATCCTGCAGCACTGAGCGCTCTGCGAGGGGCCTTCAAGCCCGGTCATCTGGGCACCATGCGCTCCCCAACGCCGGCCGCGCGACAATGCGTGCATGAACGAACTCGTCATCACCCGCCCCGACGACTGGCATCTGCACTTGCGCGATGGCGCGGCCATGGCCGATGTGGTGCCCCACACCGCGCGGCAATTCGCGCGGGCCATCGTCATGCCCAACCTAAAGCCGCCGGTGACCACGGCTGCGCAGGCCGTGGCCTATCGCCAGCGCATCGACGCGGCGGTTCCCGCCGGCTTGGGCTTCACGCCGCTGATGACGCTGTACCTGACCGACAACCTGCCGCCCGATGAAATCAAGCGGGCCAAGGACGCGGGCGTGGTGGCCTTGAAGCTGTACCCGGCCGGCGCCACCACCAACAGCGACGCGGGCGTCACCGACATCCGCAAGACCTACAAGACCCTGGAGGCCATGCAGCGCGAGGGCCTGCTGTTCCTGGTGCACGGCGAGGTGACCGATTCGGAGATCGACCTCTTCGACCGCGAAGCCGTGTTCATCGACCGGGTGCTGCAGCCGCTGCGGCGCGACTTCCCTGAGTTGAAGATCGTCTTCGAGCACATCACCACCAAGGAAGCTGCGCAGTACGTGGCCCAGGGTGATGCGCGGTTGGGGGCCACCATCACCGCGCACCACCTGCTGTACAACCGCAATGCGATCTTCCAAGGCGGCATTCGGCCGCACTACTACTGCCTGCCGGTGCTCAAGCGCGAAGAGCATCGCCGTGCACTGGTGGCCGCGGCCACGGGCGGCAATGCCCGCTTCTTCCTGGGCACCGACAGTGCGCCGCACCCCTCGCAACTCAAGGAACATGCCAGCGGTTGTGCGGGCTGCTACACGGCGCTGTCGGCGCTGGAGTTGTACGCCGAAGCCTTTGAGGCGGCCGGGGCATTGGACAAGCTGGAGTCCTTTGCCAGCTTCAACGGAGCAGACTTCTACGGGCTGCCGCGCAACACGGGTACCGTGACGCTGCGTCGGCAGGAGTGGACCGTGCCCGATGTGTTGCCGTTTGGGGGCGCGCCGCTCAAGCCTTTGCGGGCCGGCGAGACGCTGGCTTGGCAGCAGGTGGACTGATGGCGTCGCGGCGGGCCAGCGACTTGGCAATCCGCTGACGCGCCACCGTGGGCCTGGGCACACGGTCCATGACCTCGGCGAACCACATCCGCACGTCCTCTTCCAGCAGGTGGCCATGCATGAAGTTGTAGATCGCCTTCTTCAGGGCCAGGCCCAGCGTGTCATGGTCCACGCCGGTGGGGTCGACAAAGCCCACATCGTTCTTGGCGAACCGGCCTTCGGTCAGCGGCAGTAGCGTGACGCCGTAGTCCTGCGGGCGCAGGCCCACAGGTGAGTGCACCGTGCAGGCGAAGCGGTGAAAGAAGCCGCTGTGGATGCAGCCGTTGAGGAAGAGCTGGCGCACATATTCCAATGCATCCACGGTGTCCTGCACCGTCTGCGTGGGAAAGCCGTACATCAGGTAGGCGTGCACCATCACGCCAGCATCTGCGAAGGCCTTGGTCACGCGCGCGACCTGCTCCACCGTCACGCCTTTCTTCATCAGTTGCAGAAGGCGGTCCGATGCCACCTCCAGCCCGCCGGTGACCGCCACGCAGCCGCTGTCGGCCAACAGGGTGCACAGCTCGGGCGTGAAGGTCTTCTCAAAGCGGATGTTGCCCCACCAGGTGATGCTCACACCGCGGCGCAGGAGTTCTTCCGCCAAGGCCTTGAGTGCCTTAGGGGGCGCAGCCTCATCAACGAAGTGAAAGCCGGTCTGCCCCGTCTCTTTCACGATGGCTTCGATGCGGTCCACCAACAGGGTGGCCGAAGCCGCTTCGTAGCGTGAGATGTAGTCCAGGCTCACGTCGCAGAAGCTGCACTTCTTCCAGTAACAGCCGTGCGCGACGGTCAGCTTGTTCCAGCGGCCGTCGCTCCACAGGCGGTTGACCGGATTGAGCATGTCCAACAGCGACAGGTAATCCTTGAGCGGCAGCCCGTCCCAGGTGGGCGTACCCACTTCGCTGAAGGGCACGTCGGCTTCCATGAAGTTCATCAGCCGCACCTGGCCGCTGTGCGCGTCACGCAGGAAAGTACGCACCAGGCGCTGGTTCCCGCGACGGCCCTGCAGGTGCTCGATCAAGGCCAGCAGCGGGCGCTCCCCGGCGTCCAGCGTCACGAAGTCGACGAAGTCGAACAGGCGCGCTTCCTGCAGTTCGCGCAACTCCGTGTTGACGAAGCCCCCGCCGAGCGCGATGTGGGTGTCCGGCCATTCGGCCTTGATGGTTTGGGCGATCCGCAGCGCCCCGTAAACGGCGCCTGGAAAGGGAACCGACAGCAGCACCAGGTCTGGGGTGTGCCTGGCCAGTGTGTCCCGCGTGAGGTCGGCCAGTGTCCTGTCCAGCAGGTTTGGCGGTGCGGCCAGCGCGTCGGCCAAGGGGTCGAAGTGAGCCTGGCTGGTGGCCAGTCGTTCGGCGTAGCGGACGAACTGAAAGCGCGGGTCCACCGCGTCGCGGATCACATCGGCCAAGTCGTTGAGGTACAGCGTGGCCAAATGGCGTGCGCGGTCTTGCAGGCCCATGGCGCCGAAGGCCCAGCCCAGAGGGTCGCCGCCCTCGCCCTCGAAGGCGGCGTCCGGATCATCCTGATCGACCGTGGCGAATCGCGGGCCTTCGGGCAGGAAGGCACGGGCGTTGATGCGGTGTGCCAAGGTGGGGTCGCGCCCCTGCAGGAACGCGATCGTGGGCTCGACGGTGGCGCGGTAGCGGGCGAACGATTGAAGGAAGTGGGCCACGCTGGCCGTGTGTTTGACGCAGCCGTCCAAGGCCGCTTGACGCAGTTGGTCCAGCCCCGGCCCCGACAGCACACGCAGCACCAACTTCAGCGCCAGATCGTCCTGTTCGGCCTGCACACCCCGCGAGCGCAGGAAGCCCGTGAGATAGGCGGTGCTGGGGTAGGGCGTGTTGAGCTGCGTCATCGGTGGGATGAGGCTCAAGACCTTGAACGGTGCAGTGCGCATGCAGCCGGGATTCTGTCTCAGCGGCGGCCCGGCGCTGCGCGCGATAATGTCGGCGTGAAGCAAGCCAGACCGCCGCTGGTGCGAGGGTGGAAACACCGCACGGGAGGAAGGTCCGGACTGCACAGGGCAGCGCAGGAGCTAACGGCTCTCCACCGCGAGGTGAGGATCAGAGCAACAGAGACGAGCCGATTCAGTTCGGATGAAACGGGCAATCTCTGCGCGCAGCAACACCAAGTAGGCCGGCGTTGACGTGGCCCGCGGAGCCGGCGGGTAGGTGGCATCGAGCCGGGTGGGCGACCCCCGGCCCAGAGGAATGGCGGTCACGGGGCTTCAGCCGCAAGGCTGCGGCGCCGCACAGAATCCGGCCTATCGGCTTGCTTCACACTTATTCATGAATCCCCAAGCCGAACAACTCTGGACCCGACCCCGATGGCAGCTGGCGCTGCTCTTGGCCGGCCTGGGCATGGTGGGGCCGTTTGCGATCGATGCCTACCTGCCGGCCTTCTCTGGGCCGGAGGGCATCGCGCAGACGCTGGGTGCCACGCCCTTGCAGATGCAGCAGACCCTGTCGGCCTATTTGCTGGCCTTCGCGGTCATGAACCTCTTCCACGGTGCCTTGGCCGACAGCTTCGGGCGGCGGCCTGTGGTCTTGGGTGGGGTGGCCCTGTTCACCTTGGCTTCGGTGGGCTGCGCCCTGTCGCAGACCATCACGCAGCTGATCGTGTGCCGCGTCCTGCAGGGCCTGTCGGCCGGGGCGGGCATGGTGGTGTCGCGCGCCATCATCCGTGACATGTACCCGCCAACAGCGGCGCAGAAGGTCATGTCGCAGGTGACCATCTTCTTCGGCGTGGCGCCGGTGATTGCACCGGCCTTTGGCGGCTTTGTCTTCGTGGCCGGTGGATGGCATGCGGTGTTCTGGGGCTTGGCGGGCGTGGGCGCCTTGCTGTTCTGGCTGAATTGGCGGCTCTTGCCGGAGACCCTGCACGAGCTGCAGGTGCAACCCTTCCATCCCCGTCATTTGATGGCCGGCTACTGGGGTTTGGGCTCGAGCCGGCGCTTCTGGTTGTTGGCCTTGTCCAGTGGCATTCCCTTCAACGGCATGTTTCTGTATGTGCTGGCCGCCCCCACGTTTCTCGGCGAGCACCTGGGTCTGCAGCCCACGCAGTACTTTTGGTTCTTCCTCTTGTCCATGACGGGGCTGACGGCCGGGGCCTGGCTGTCGGGCCGACTGGCCGGCCGCATTCAGCCCCGGCAGCAGATCCGATGGGGCTATGCGGTGATGGGGGGCATCTCAATCGTCAACGTGGGGCTGAACCTGCTGTGGCCGCCGCACGCCGCATGGTCCATGCTGCCGGTGGCCCTGTTCTCTTTCGGGTGGGCCTTGATGGTGCCGGTGGTCACTCTGATGGTGCTGGACCTGTCGCCCGAGCGCCGCGGCCTGGTCAGCTCGCTGCAGATGTGCGTGGGCAGTGCGGCCAATGCCCTGGTGGCCGGTGTGCTGGTGCCCCTGGTCATGCATTCCGCCTTGGCCCTGGCCTGCGCTTCCCTGGGCTTGCTCCTGGTGGGCTGGGTGGCGTGGCGGGTGGACTCGCGCACCCAAGCCACAAGCGCCTGAGCGGCTGCGCTGGCCATCAGGGAAAGTCCTAGCGGCCGCGCAAACCGTGTTTTGACCTCAACTTCCACTTTGATTGTGGTGGACAAGTACTTCATTTGATTCAGGAATCCTGCACAGACTCACCTTGGGAGAGCCTTGTAAGTAATTGATTTGATTGAGATTTCCGGCCGATTTCGTTGACCGCAGGAGGGGATTTCCTGTAAAGTGTCACAAAGTGGCGTTTTGTGGATGTTTGTGACGGATTGCAAACATCCGCCGACGAGTTCAATCAGGTCGATCCGTGTCTCATTTCGTTTTCCAAGGCAGCTCTGCGCTGACCCTCGATGTGAAGGGGCGGATCACGGTCCCTGCGCGCCACCGGGAGGTGCTGTCGGCCACGGCGGGTGGTGAATTGACGGTCACCAAGCACCCCAACCGCTGCCTGTTGGTGTTCCCGCGTCCGGCCTGGGAGTCATTCCGCGAAAAGCTCTTGGCCCTGCCCATGGGTGCGGAAGCCTGGCGCCGAATCTTTCTGGGCAGCGCCATGGACGTGGAGATCGACGCCGGCTCGCGCGTGCTCATCGCGCCTGAGCTGCGCGCCTGGGCGGGGCTTGAGCGCGAGGTGATGCTGCTGGGCATGGGGCAGCGGCTGGAGCTGTGGGATGCCGCCAAGCTGGCGGCCCATGAGGATCAGGTCATCGAGCAAGGCATGCCCGATGCGCTCAAGGACCATGTCTTCTGATGACCCTGGCGCCCACATCCGCCGGTGCAGCCGATGTGGCGCGCCACGTCACGGTGTTGCTCGAGGAGGCCGTGCAGGCCTTGTGCATTCAAGCCGACGGCACCTATGTCGACGGCACCTTCGGGCGTGGTGGCCACAGCCGCCGTGTGCTGCAGGACTTGGGGCCTGCGGGCCGGCTGGTGGCCTTCGACAAGGATCCCGAGGCGCTCGCAGCGGCCTCGGCACCCAACACGCGGGTTCAGGACCCGCGTTTTTCCATCTGTCACGCCAGTTTTGCGCAGATGCGCGAGTGCCTGGCGGAGATGGGCATCCGCACCGTGCAGGGCGTGCTGCTCGACCTGGGTGTGAGCTCGCCGCAGATCGACACCCCACAGCGGGGATTCAGCTTTCGGTTCGATGCGCCGCTGGACATGCGCATGGACACGACCCGCGGCCAGACGGCCGCGGACTTCTTGGCCGACGCCGATGAGCGGCGCATTGCACAGGTGATCCGCGACTATGGGGAAGAACGGTTTGCTCTACCGATTGCAAAGGCGCTTGTGGCTCGCCGCGAGAGCGGGCGCCCCGTTCGCACCACAGGTGAGCTTTCCGAGCTCGTGGCTCGTGCGGGCAAAACCCGCGAGCCGGGCCAGGACCCTGCAACGCGCACATTTCAGGCTCTTCGGATTCAAGTCAACGCCGAGCTTGAGGAGCTCGAGCAAGGCCTAGCGGCGGCGCTCGACCTGTTGGCACCCGAAGGACGACTGGCCGTGATCAGCTTTCATTCCTTGGAAGACCGCATCGTCAAGCAGTTCATCGCCCGCGAGAGCCGCGAGGTGGTGGACCGTCGAGCGCTGCTGGCGCCTCCCAAGGCGATGAAGCTGCAGGCCTTGGGGCGTATTCGCCCATCCGACGATGAGGTTCGGGCCAACCCACGTTCGCGCTCAGCCATCCTGCGCGTGGCGCGTCGGCTGCCGCATCCCTCAGGAACGTTGGCATGAACCGGCTCAACTTCGTCCTGCTGGTGGCCTTGGTGCTCAGTGCCTTGGCCTTGGTGCAGACGGCCTATGAGGCGCGCCGCCTGTTCGCGGAAATCGAGCGGGCCAAGGCCGAGCTGGCCCGACTGGAGTCTGACCATGCGCGCCTGGTGGCCGAACGCCAAGCCCAAGCGACCAACCTGCGCGTCGAGCGGTTGGCGCGCGATCGGCTGCAGATGACCGCCATCACGCCGCAGGTGACCCAGTACGTCAGCGATGCCAAGTCCGGAGGGGCTCGCTGATGGCCTGGAACCCCTTCCGTCGGCAGCCCGCGACCCGCAGCGGGGCTGCGCGGGGTGTGGTCTACAGCAGCAGCCCGCTGCTGGCCTCCAAGACGCCGCTGTGGCGCGGTCACTTCCTGGTGGCCTTGTGCGGCCTGGGCGCGTGCGTGCTGGTGGGCCGCGCGGTCTACATCCAGATCATCGGCACGGATTTCTATCAGCTCGAAGGCGAAAAGCGATACGCGCATACCGTGCCGCTGCCGGCCAGCCGGGGGCGCATCCTGGATCGAAACGGCAGCACGCTGGCCAGCAGCGTGGCCATGCCCTCCATCTGGGCCGATCCCAAGGAGTTCCAGGCCAGTCCCGAGCAGCTGAAGTCGCTGGCCCAGGCCCTGCGGATGCCCTTGCCGGAGTTGCAGCGCCGCGTGGCCGATGAAAACAGCCGCTTCGTGTGGCTGCGCCGCCATGTGGACGTGGCGCTGTGGCAGGAGGTCAAGGCGCTCAAGATCAAGGGTGTGGCCGAGGTGCGCGAGTACCAGCGCCGCTACCCCGAGAGCGAAGCGGCCGCGCACGTGGTGGGCTTCACCAACGCCGATGACCAGGGCCAGGAAGGCATCGAGCTGGCCTTTCACGACCGATTGCTGGGCCGCAACGGTTCGCGCATGGTGATCCGTGACCGCACGGGCCGCACCGTGGAAGACCTGGGCGATGGCGTGGAGCCTCAGCACGGTGACGACATCCAGTTGTCCATCGACGCCAAGGTGCAGTTCTTCGCCTATCAGCGCGTGCGCGAGGCGGTTCACCAGCACCGTGCGCAGGCCGGCAGTGTGGTGGTGTTGGATGTGCAGACCGGCGAGGTGCTGGCACTGGCCAACTACCCCAGCTACGACCCCTCGGATCGCCGCAACCTCACCGGCGGGCAACTGCGCAACCGCGCGCTGACCGACACCTTTGAGCCGGGCTCGACGATGAAGCCCTTCATCGCAGCGCTGTCCCTGGAAACCGGCCGCGTGCGCCCCGATTCGCCGATCGTCTCGTCGCCGGGCAGCATGGTGGTCACCGGCTTTCCCATCCGTGATTCGCACCCCTACGGCACGCTGACCGTGGAGCAGGTGATCCAGAAGTCCAGCAACATCGGCACGGTCCGCATGGCGATGAATCTGCAGCCACGCGAGATGTGGGACATGTTTTCCCAGATCGGCATGGGTCAGAAGCCGCAGCTGGACTTCCCCGGCGCAGTGACGGGTCGCTTGCGTCCCTACAAGACGTGGCGGCCGATCGAGCAGGCCACCATGTCCTACGGCTATGGGCTGTCGGCCAGCCTCTTCCAGTTGGCGCGCGCGTACTCGGTGTTCGCCCGTGACGGTGAACTGGTGCCGGTATCCGTGGTGCGCCGCGACGCGCCGCCGGCCGGCATCCGTGTGTTCACGCCGGAGACCGCATCGGCCGTGCGGCACATGCTGCAGATGGCCGCCGGACCCGGCGGCACCGCTCCCTTGGCCCAAACCCCGGGCTACACCGTGGGCGGCAAGACGGGCACGGCCCACAAGCAGGAAGGCCGTGGCTACGCCGGCAACAAGTACCGGTCCTGGTTCGTGGGGCTCGCGCCCGTGAGCAACCCGCGCATCGTGGTGGCGGTGATGGTGGACGAGCCCAGTACGGGGGTGTACTACGGGGGGGCTGTCGCGGCCCCGGTGTTCAGCCAGGTGGTGGGCCAGACCCTGCGCTTGCTCAACGTGCCCCCCGATGCCGACGTGAAGTCCCAGATCGTGGCCAAGGTGCCGGCGGTGGAGGAGAGCTTCTGATGGTGGCCTCCGGACTCCTGCGGCACGCGACGGTCGACCAGGCGCTGGGCTGGTTGCGCGCGGCCGGTGCGCGTCGTCTGGTGATCGACAGCCGTGAGGTGCGCCAAGGCGATGCCTTCGTGGCTTGGCCCGGTGCAGCCCACGATGCGCGGCAGTTCGTGCACCAGGCGCTGGCAGCAGGCGCGTGCGCCTGCATCGTGGCCGAGGAAGGGGTGGAGCCCTTTGGATTCGACGATGAGCGGGTGGCGGCGCTGCCGCGGCTCAAGCAGCAGTTGTCGATGCTTTGCTCGGCGTTCTACGGACATCCTTCGGCCGCGATGGACGTGATGGCCGTCACCGGCACCAACGGCAAGACCTCGACCGCCTGGTGGTGGGCGCAGGCATCGGCCCTGCTGGGTGAGCGCTGTGCGGTGGTGGGTACCTTGGGCATCGGCGAACCGCCGACGACGGTTGGCCCGTTGGGCGCGGCCGCCGCGGCCGTCGCGGCCATAACGACCTGGACCGCCACAGGGCTGACAACCCCGGATCCCGCAACGCTCCAAGGTGGCCTGGCTGCCTTCGTGCGCCAAGGGGTGCGCCGTTGCGCCATCGAGGCCTCGTCGATTGGTCTGGTGGAGCATCGGCTGGATGCGCTGAACATTCGCATCGCCCTGTTCACCAACTTCACCCAGGATCACCTGGACTACCACCGTACGCTCGAGCATTACTGGTCAGCCAAGCGCCAACTCTTCGATTGGCCGACGTTGGAAGCGGCGGTCATCAACGTGGATGAAGCCCATGGCGCGCGCTTGCACGCCGAGCTGAAGGCCCAAAGGCCCATGCTGAACCTGTGGTCGGTGGGGCAGTCGGAGGCCGCGCGATTGCGCGTACGCCGTATCCAGTCCACCGCCTTGGGGACACGCTTCGAGCTTGAAGAAAAGGGTTCGGCCGCGCGTGCGGTTGAAGTGCCCTTCATCGGCAGCTACAACGTGCACAACCTGCTGGGGGTCTTGGCGGGCCTCAGGGCGCTGGGCCATTCACTGGACGAATTGCTGGCCGTGCTGCCCCGCCTGTCGCCGGTGCCCGGTCGTCTGCAGGCCCAGGGCGGCGCGGGAGAGCCCCTGGTTGTCGTGGACTACGCCCATACCCCCGATGCGCTGGACAAGGCGCTGTCGGCCCTGCAGCCGGTGGCGCGCGCACGCGGCGGGCGGCTTTGGTGCGTCTTCGGCTGCGGTGGGGACCGCGATCGCAGCAAGCGGCCTCTGATGGGCAAGGTGGCGCAAGACCGGGCAGACGGGGTGGTGCTGACCGCCGACAACCCCAGGACGGAAGACCCACAAGGCATCCTGGCCGATGTCTTCAGCGGCATGTCGTCGGCCGGCCCGGCGATCCGCCAAGTTTCCGATCGGCGTTCAGCCATCCTCCAGACCTTGCAGGAAGCGGGCACACGCGATGTGGTGCTCGTGGCCGGCAAGGGCCATGAGGCTTACCAAGAAGTCGGCGGCGTTCGCCATCCCTTCAGTGATGCGCAGTGCGTCACCGAGGGGCTCAAGGCACGCGTGGCCCAAGGGTTCATGACCCTGGCTGATATGGCCACCGGCTTGGGGCAAGGCGCCACGCTGCTGGGCGACCCCCGCTTGGTGATGCGCCGGGTGCATACCGACACCCGCAGCCTGCAAGCTGGCGACCTGTATGTGGCGCTTCGCGGCGAGCGCTTCGATGGCCATGACTTCCTTGCGGAGGCCCGCGAAAGAGGCGCCGTGGCGGCTCTGGCCGAGGGCGGCCTGGACGAAGCCGGCTTGCCTGGTGTGCAGGTGAGGGACAGCCTCAAGGGCTTGCAGTCCTTGGCCCGCGCGTGGCGCGCGCAATTGGATTTGCCGGTGATCGCCGTGACCGGCAGCAACGGCAAGACGACGGTCACGCAGATGGCCGCTTCGATCCTGCGGGCCTGGAAGGGCGATCGCGCAGCCTTCACCCGCGGCAACCTGAACAACCACATCGGCGTGCCCTTGAGCGTGTTGTCGCTGCGCGCGGGAGCGGCCGTCGGTCATGAGACGGCCGTGCTGGAGCTGGGGATGAACCACCCCGGCGAGGTTCAGGTGTTGGCCGCTATCGCGCAGCCCACCGTGGCCGTGGTGAACAACGCGCAGCGCGAGCACCAGGAGTTCATGCACACCGTGCAGGCCGTGGCCGAGGAAAACGGCGCGGTGTTGCAGGCCTTGCCGCCAAATGGCACGGCCGTCTTCCCGGCGGACGATGCCTTCGCAGGGGTATGGGCGCGCATGGCCGGTGCGGCACGCGTGTGGCGCTTCTCGTTCGAGGTGCTTGCCACGCCCACACCGCAGGGTGTGTCGGCTGGCACGGCCGGCGAACGGGGCCTGTCTTCAAGGGCAGAGGTCCACGGCCGCGCCACATGGGTGGATCTGCACTGGGCCATCGAGATCGACTCACCCGTGGGCTCGCTGCAGACCACGCTGCACATGCCCGGACGACACAACGTGCACAACGCGATGGCGGCGGCGTGCGCTGCGCTGGCCGCGGGTGCGCCACTGTGGGCGGTGGCCCAAGGGCTGAGGGACTTCCAGGCGGTGGCCGGGCGTTCACGGCTGCTCCGGCTGGAGCGGCTTGATCGGCCCGGACATCCGCTGACCCTCATCGATGACACCTACAACGCCAATCCCGACTCGGTGCGTGCGGCCATTGAGGTGTTGGCGGAACTGCCGGGACCGCGCGCCCTGATTCTGGGCGACATGGGTGAAGTGGGCGAGCAAGGACCGGCTTTCCATGCCGAGGTGGGCGACTTCGCCCGGCAACGCGGCCTGGAGCATTGCTGGACCCTGGGCACCTTGTGCGCCCATGCCGCTGCCGCCTACGGTCACGGCGCACGGCACTTCGACTCGATGGACCAACTGAACGCCGCGCTGGGCGACCTGGCACAGGCCCGCAGCCTTCTGGTCAAGGGTTCACGGTTCATGCGCATGGAGCGCGTGGTGTCGGCTGTTCAAGCCCAAACGAGGGAGGCCGGCTGACATGCTGCTGTGGCTGTTTCAGACGCTTCAGGCGGCGTACCCCGATGAACTGGGCTTCCTGCGCGTGTTCCAGTACCTGACCTTCCGGGCGGTGCTCGCGGCCATGACGGCCCTGTTGATCGGCATCGGATTGGGCCCCTGGGTGATTCGGCGCCTGACCGAATTGAAGATCGGGCAGCCCATCCGCGAGTACGGTGTGCAAAGCCACATGGTCAAGAGCGGCACACCCACCATGGGTGGCGCACTGGTGCTGCTGAGCATCGCCGCGGCCACCATCCTGTGGTTCGACTGGGACAACCGCTTCGTATGGGTGGTGATGGTCGTGACCTTTGGCTTCGGCGCGATCGGCTGGGTCGACGACTGGCGCAAGGTGGTGGACAAGAACCCCGAGGGAATGTCCTCCCGCGAGAAGTACTTCTGGCAGTCCGTCATCGGCCTGTTGGCCTCGCTTTACCTTGCCTTCGCGGTGTCGGAAACCTCCTTCATCAAGGTCCTGCAGTTGTTCGCCTCCTGGGTCAGCAGCGGCTTCGACACCGAACTGCCGCCGCGGGCCGACCTGCTCGTGCCCTTCTTCAAGACGGTGAGCTACCCGCTGGGCGTGTGGGGCTTCATCGTGCTGACCTACCTGGTGATCGTCGGCACCAGCAACGCGGTGAACCTGACCGACGGTTTGGACGGCCTGGCGATCATGCCTGTCGTGATGGTGGGTTCTGCACTGGGTGTCTTTGCCTACGTGGTGGGCAACTCGGTCTACAGCAAGTACCTGCTGTTCCCCTATATCCCGGGTGCCGGTGAATTGCTCATCTTCTGCGCGGCCATGGCCGGCGCGGGCTTGGCCTTCCTGTGGTTCAACGCCCACCCCGCCCAGGTGTTCATGGGTGACGTGGGTGCCCTGGCCCTGGGGGGCGCGCTGGGCACCATCGCAGTGATCACGCGCCAGGAAATCGTGCTGGCCATCATGGGCGGCATCTTCGTGGTCGAGGCGCTGTCGGTGATGCTGCAGGTCAGCTGGTTCAAGTACACCAAGCGCCGCTATGGCGTGGGCCGGCGCATTCTGTTGATGGCCCCCCTGCACCACCACTTCGAGAAGAAGGGTTGGAAGGAAACGCAGGTGGTGGTGAGGTTTTGGATCATCACCATGCTGCTGTGCCTGGTGGGTCTTTCGAGTTTGAAGCTGCGTTGAGTTCATGAAGCATCTGGCGGGTCGCTCGGTACTGATCCTGGGGCTTGGGGCCTCAGGCTTGGCCATGGCGCGCTGGTGCGTGCGCCACGGCGCCCGCGTGCAGATCTGGGACAGCCGCGAAAACCCGCCGATGCGCGCAGACTTGGAAGCGGCATGCCCGGGCCTGCCGCTGCTGACGGGGCCGCTGGACCCCGCCTGCCTGATGGATGTGCACCTGGTGCTCAAGAGCCCAGGCCTGTCGCCCAGCGACGCGCGCATCGCCCCCCTGTTGGCGGCTGCGCAGGCCGACCGCATCGCAGTGGCCGGAGAACTGAGTCTGTTCGTCCGCGCACTGGCCGATCTGAAGGAAGACAGCGGCTACAGCCCCCAGGTGTTGGCCATCACCGGCACCAACGGAAAGACCACGACCACCGCACTGACCGGTCTTCTGGTCGAACGCTGTGGCCGCCGGGTGGCGGTGGCCGGCAACATCGGTCCCACCTTGCTGCACACGCTGGCCCAGATGCTGGACGCCGCCGAGCTGCCCGAGGTCTGGGTGCTCGAGTTGTCCAGCTTCCAGCTCGACGGCGTGGACGGGTTCGAGCCCACCGCAGCGGTGGTGCTCAACATCACGCAGGATCACCTGGATTGGCATGGCGACATGGCGCAGTATGTGCAGGCCAAGTCGCGCATCTATGGGCCCGCCCCCCGCACCTTGGAAGACGGCAGCACCGTGCTGTCGGCCACCACCATGGTGATCAACCGCGATGACGACCTGGTTCAGGCCATGGAGCCCGCGCCCATACCGGTCAAGGGAAGCCGGGGCAGGGCAGGCCGCCCATTGGCACGCCGCACCGTGCGTTTCGGCTTGGGCGCTCCCACTCGTGCCGGTGACTTCGGGCTGCTGATCGAAGGCGGGATGGCCTGGTTGGTCAGGGCCCATCCCCATGACGAGGATGACAACCGCAGCACGCGCGCGCCCATCGACGAGGACCTCCATATCCAGCGACTGATGCCGGCAGACGCCCTGCGCATCCGCGGTCGGCACAACGCAGCCAATGCGATGGCTGCCCTGGCCCTGGCCACGGCCATCGGGTGTCCCTTGGCGGCGATGCTGCACGGACTGCGCGAGTACACCGGCGAGCCCCACCGTGTGGGCTTCGTGCTGCGGGCGTCCGACATCGACGTTTACGACGACAGCAAGGGAACGAATGTGGGCGCCACGGTGGCGGCCATCACCGGGCTGGGTCAGGACCGGGAGCCGGCGCGGCTGGTGCTGCTGTTGGGCGGGGACGGCAAGGGCCAGGATTTTTCTCCCTTGCGGCAGCCCTTGTCGCGCCACGCACGGGCGGCGTCCCTGTACGGGCGCGATGCTCAGACGATCGCCGATGCCCTGAATGGGCTTGACCTGCCGATGCAGCAGCATGAAAACCTGGTGGCCGCCACGCGTTGGGCGTTCGGCCAGGCCCAACCGGGGGACGCCGTTGTCTTGAGCCCGGCCTGCGCGAGCCTGGATCAATTCCGCGACTACAAGCACCGCGCCGAGGTGTTCGTGGCCCAGGCCCAGGCCTGGGCACAGGACCAGGGGGAGATGGCATGAGCGCCGGCTCGAACCCCGGGATGGGCCATGCATCCTCGCGGTGGGCATCCCTGTGGGCGTCGCGTCCCGTTTGGCTGGGCGGGCAAGCGGCCGCTGACGGGGCAGGCATCCGCTCCGTGCCCATCCACGACTGGGTGGGCCGCAATGGCCAGCCGGCCAAGCTGCACGGCTTTGACCAGAGCCTCGTACTCGTCGTGGTGGCCTTGGTAGCCCTGGGCCTGGTCATGGTGTATTCGGCCTCCGTGGCCTTGCCCGACAACCCTCGGTTTGCCCGTTACACCCCCACGCACTTCCTGATGCGGCATCTGCTGTCGATCGGCGTGGCCACCGCCGCGGCCCTGGTGATGCTGCAGATCCCCATCCGGGTGTGGGAGCGTTACGCCCCCCACATCTTCGTGTTGTCCTTGGCGCTGCTGGTGATCGTGCTGATTCCCTTCATCGGCAAGGGTGTCAACGGTGCGCGCCGATGGATCCCGATCGGATTCATGAACTTCCAGCCCAGCGAGCTGGCCAAGATCGGCATCGCCATGTATGCGGCCAACTACATGGTGCGCAAGATGGACGCGCGTGAAAACTTCATGCAGGCGGTGCTGCCCATGGGCATAGCCTTGGGCGTGGTGGGTGTGCTGCTGCTGGCCGAGCCCGACATGGGCGCCTTCATGGTGATCGCCGCGATTGCGCTGGGCATCCTCTTCCTGGGCGGGGTGAACGGCCGCATGTTCTTCCTGAGCGTGGCCATCCTGGTCGGCGCATTCGTGCTGATGATCGTCTTCAGCGAATTCAGGCGCCAGCGGATCTTTGCCTACCTCGATCCCTGGAATCCAGCCTTTGCACAGGGCAAGGCCTATCAGCTCACCCATTCGCTGATCGCCTTTGGCCGCGGTGAGATCTTCGGTCAAGGCTTGGGCAACAGCGTCGAAAAGCTCTACTACCTGCCCGAGGCCCATACCGATTTCCTGATGGCGGTGCTCGGTGAGGAACTGGGCTTCATCGGGGTGCTGTTCGTCATCACGGCGTTCTTCTGGCTGACGCGCCGCATCTTCAGCATCGGTCGACAGGCCATCGCCATGGACCGCGTGTTCGCCGGGCTGATGACGCAGGGCGTGGGCATCTGGATCGGTGTGCAGGCCTTCATCAACATTGGCGTGAACCTGGGCGTGCTGCCCACCAAGGGCCTGACGCTACCCCTGATGAGCTATGGGGGGTCGGCGCTGCTCCTGAACTTGATGGCCATTGCCATCGTGCTGCGGGTGGACATCGAAAATCGACAGCTCATGCGTGGGGGGCGCGTGTGATGCCCCACCTCGTGATCATGGCTGCGGGTACCGGCGGACACATCACGCCCGGCCTGGCCGTGGCCGGCGAGATGCAGCGCCGCGGCTGGACCGTCTCCTGGATGGGCACGACCACGGGCATGGAAAACCGACTGGTGCCACCCACAGGCATTCCACTGGATGGCCTGTCCTTCACCGGGCTTCGCGGCAAGGGCCTGTGGCACATGGCCACGGGTGGCTTTCGTCTGCTCAAGGCCTTCTGGGACTGTGCCGGTATTCTTCGGCGGCGCAGCGCCGATGCCGTGCTCGGCATGGGCGGCTACATCTGCTTCCCCGGGGGGCTGATGGCCAGCCTTTTGGGCAAGCCCTTGATGCTGGTCAACGCTGACGCGGCGCTGCTGCTGAGCAACAAGGCCCTGCTGCCGGTGGCCGATCGCGTGGCCTTTGGCTTCGAAGGCGGCTCGCAGGGCATCAAGCGTGCCGTGGTGACCGGCAACCCGGTGCGCGCCGAGATCGCTTCGATTGCCGAGCCGGCTCAGCGCTTGCAGGGTCGGCAGGGCCGGCTGCGCCTGCTCGTGGTCGGCGGCAGCCTGGGCGCGCGCGCGCTCAACGAAGCGGTACCCGCAGCACTGGCACTCCTGCCTGAAGACAAGCGGCCGATGGTGCTGCACCAGACGGGGCAGGCGCAGGCCGAGTCCGTGCGACAGCGCTATGCCGAACTCGGCCTGGGCGTCGAAGGTGTTGAGGTTCGCCCCTTCATCGACAACATGGCCGAGGAATTGGCCCAGGCCGATGTGGTGTTGTGCCGCGCCGGCGCCATCACGGTGAGCGAACTGTGCGCGGCTGGTGTGGCCAGCATCCTGGTGCCGCTGGTCGTGAGCACGACGGCACACCAGCGGCACAACGCCGCCTTCATGGCCCAGCAAGGTGCCGCCCTGCACCTGGAGCAGGCGGACATGACGCCCCAGGCCTTGGCCACTGTGCTGTCGGGGCTCAGCCGTGCACGCCTGCTGGAGATGGCCCAGCGCGCCCGCGCTTGTGCGCGACCTGAAGCCACCCTTCGGGTGGCCGATGAAATTGAACGATTGGTGAAGGCCGCATGAAGCACGCCGTCAAGAAGATCCACTTCGTGGGCATCGGCGGATCGGGCATGTGCGGCATTGCCGAGATCCTGCACAACCTGGGCTACACCGTATCGGGTTCGGACCAGACCGATGGTCCGGTCACGCAGCGTCTGGCCAGCCTGGGCATCCGGGTTCACACCGGCCACAGCGCCGCCCATGTGGAAGGCGCGCAGGCCGTGGTGGTGTCCACCGCCGTCAAGCACGACAACCCCGAGGTGATGGCTGCACGCTCACGCCGCATTCCGGTGGTGGCGCGGGCAGCCATGTTGGCCGAGCTGATGCGGCTGCGCCAAGGCATTGCGATCGCGGGCACCCATGGCAAGACCACCACCACCTCCCTGGTGACCTCCGTGTTGGCCGCAGCCGGCCTGGATCCGACCTTCGTGATCGGTGGGCGACTCAACAGCGCAGGGGCGAATTCGGCCCTGGGCCGCGGTGACTACATCGTGGTGGAGGCCGACGAAAGCGACGCCTCCTTCCTCAACCTGAGCCCGGTGCTCAGCGTGGTCACGAACATCGACGCGGACCACATGGAAACCTATGGCCACGACTACGCGCGCCTGAAGAGTGCCTTCGTGGACTTCCTGCACCGCATGCCCTTTTATGGCGCAGCCATCTTGTGCACCGATGACCCCGGCGCCCGTTCCATCCTGCCCTTGGTCAGTCGGCCGGTGGTGAGCTATGGCCTGGGCGAGGAGGCCCAGGTGCGTGCGGTCAACGTGCAGGCCTTGCCGGGCGGCCAGATGCACTTCACCTGCCAGCGCCGCAATGGGGTGCAGTTGCCGGATCTTGAACTCACCCTGAACCTGCCCGGCGTCCACAACGTGCGCAATGCGCTGGCTGCCGTGGCGGTGGCCACCGAACTCGAATTGCCCGATGAGCCCATCGTCAAGGCGCTGGCGGGATTTGGTGGTGTGGGCCGCCGCTTCCAGCGCCACGGCGACCTGCCGGTGCCCCCTGCGCAGGGCGGCGGTCGGTTCACCCTCATCGACGACTATGGCCACCATCCCGTGGAAATGGCCGCGGTGATCGATGCAGCGCGTGGCGCCTTCCCAGGGCGTCGACTGGTGTTGGCCTTTCAGCCTCACCGCTATACCCGCACGCGCGACTGTTTCGAGGATTTCATCAAGGTGTTGGGCACGGCGGATGCCGTGCTGTTGACCGAGGTGTATGCGGCCGGTGAGGCGCCGATCGTGGCGGCCGATGGCCGCTCCATGGCGCGCGCGCTGCGTGTGGCCGGCCGTGTGGACCCGCTGTTCGTGGACGATGTGCAGCGCCTGGATGACGAGGTCATCGGCAATGTGCGCGACGGTGACGTGGTGATCACGATGGGGGCAGGCTCGATCGGGGGCGTGGCCGGTCAGATCGCGCGTCGCCTCAAGGAGGGGGTCTCATGATCACGGCCATGCCTGAGATCCGCCAACTCGGCCGGGTGGCTGTGCTGATGGGCGGCTCATCGGCCGAGCGCGAGATTTCGCTCATGTCCGGCCAGGGCGTGCTGCAGGCTCTGCGCGAACAGGGCGTAGATGCCCATGCCTTCGACCCCCACCAGCGGCCGCTGCAGGACTTGAAGGCCGGAGGGTTTGACAGGGTCTTCATCGCCTTGCACGGCCGTGGCGGAGAAGACGGATGCCTGCAGGGTGCCTTGGAGTTGATGCAACTGCCCTACACCGGTTCGGGCGTGATGGCCTCCAGCATCTGCATGGACAAGGTGATGACCAAGCGGGTGTGGCTGGCCGAAGGCTTGCCCACCCCGCGTTGGGTGCGCCTGGATTCGACCGACCTTCAGCGTGAGCGAATCCGCGCCGTTCCTGACGAACTCGGCCTGCCCCTGATCGTCAAGCCCCCGCGTGAAGGCTCTTCCATTGGCGTGAGCAAGGTGTCGGGCTACTCGCAGATGCAGGCCGCCGTTGAATTGGCCGCCGGCTACGACCCCGATGTCCTGTGCGAGGAATTCATCGAGGGCGAGGAAGTGACCTGTGCCGTCTTGGGCCAGGGTGAGCAGGCGCATGCGCTTCCGGTGGTGCGCATCACCGCGCCCGATGGCGCCTACGACTACCAGAACAAGTACTTCACCGACGATGTGAAGTACCTCGTGCCCAGCGGTTTGCCCGCATCGGAAGAGCAGGCGATCCAGCGCATCACGCTGCAGGCCTATCGCACCCTGGGTTGCCGGGGTTGGGGGCGCGCCGATCTCATGATCCGCGCCAGCGACCGCAAGGCCTTCCTGCTGGAGATGAACACCTCGCCTGGAATGACCAGCCATTCCTTGGTGCCCATGTCGGCCCGTGCGGCCGGCATCGGCTACGGCGAGCTGTGTGTGCGATTGTTGGCGGCTGCCACGCTCGACCACGACGGTCGCGGTGCGCCGCCTTCGACCGGGGGGAAGGCCTGATGGTGGCGGCATCCATGAACCCCGCGGGCGGCTGGAGCGCGATGCTCAGTGGCTCGGCCGTGGCCCATGACGCTGGCCAAGCGCCCTGGGACGTCCGGCTGATGAACCGGGCCACACGATGGGCGCTGATTCTGGCGGGCTTCACGGTGCTGGCCCTGGCGGTCACCTGGCTCTTGAGGCATGGCAATTTCGCGATCCAGCGGATCCGGCTGGAGGCCGAACTCAACCGCACCAGCGTGGCTACCGTCAGGGCCAATGCACTGCCGAGGCTCGAAGGAAACTTCTTTACGGTGGACCTGCAGGCCGCCCGCCGGGCCTTCGAGGCCGTGCCCTGGGTGCAGCGGGCCGAGGTTCAGCGCCACTGGCCGGGTCAGCTGCGCGTGCGCCTGGTGGAGCACAAGGCCGTGGCGCTGTGGGAGTCTGCCGACGCCCGCGATGGACGCGATGACCGACTGGTGGGGCAAGACGGAACGGTCTTTCAGGCCAACCCGGGCGATGTCGAAGACGAGAACCTGCCGCGGTTCAAGGGGCCCGACGGGACAGCGGCCCAGGTGTGGGCGCTTTACGGCCCCTTGTCCGAAGCGCTCGCGCCGATCGGTCGCGTGGCCGGGGGTCAGCAGCCGGCGGCCATCCGCTTGCTGCAACTCAGCAGCAAGGGCTCATGGTCGGCTGAGCTGGACACCGGCACCCGGCTGGAGTTGGGCCGCGGCACCCAGGCCGAACTGTTGGCCCGAACCGAGTCATTCGTTCGCACGCTGCCGCAGGCGGTGGCGCCTTTTCGCAGACCGGTGTTGTATGCCGACCTCCGCCATGCCGAGGGTTATGCCCTGCGGCTGGCCGGCATCTCCACCGCGGTGGCTGTCACCGGCAAGCCGGCGGCGGCCCCGCCGCGGGCCGTCAAGCCCAAACCCTAGACCACAGGACAGAAGATGGCCAAGGAATACAAGGACCTCGTCGTGGGACTGGACATCGGCACCGCCAAGGTGATGGCGGTGGTGGCCGAGTTCATGCCCACGGGTGAACTGCGCGTAGCCGGACTGGGCATCGCCCCCAGCCACGGCCTCAAGCGCGGCGTGGTGGTCAACATCGAATCGACCGTGCAGTCGATCCAGCGCGCCGTGGAGGAAGCCGAGCTGATGGCAGGCTGCGAGATCCACTCCGTGTTCGCGGGTATCGCCGGCAGTCATGTGCGCAGTCTCAATTCGCACGGTGTGGTGGCGATACGCGACAAGGAAGTGCAGGCGTCGGATGTCGAGCACGTGATCGATGCGGCCAAGGCCGTCGCCATTCCGGCCGACCAGAAGATCCTGCATGTGCTGCCGCAGGAATTCATCATCGATGGGCAGGAAGGCATTCGCGATCCGGTCGGCATGTCGGGCGTGCGACTCGAGGCCAAGGTGCACATCGTCACGGGCGCCGATAGCGCGGCGCAGAACATCGAGAAGTGCATCCAGCGCTGTGGCCTTGCCGTCGATGACATCGTTCTCGAGCAGTTGGCTTCGAGCTACGCGGTGCTCACCGAAGACGAAAAAGATCTCGGTGTCTGTCTCGTCGATATCGGTGGCGGCACGACCGACATCGCAGTCTTCTCCCATGGCGCGATCCGGCACACCGCTGTGATTCCGATTGCCGGCGATCAGGTCACCAACGACATCGCCGTTTCCATGCGCACACCGACGCAAAACGCCGAGGAGATCAAGTTGCGCTATGCCTGTGCGCTCTCGCAACTCGCCAATCCCGATGAGACCATCGAGGTGCCCAGTGTCGGCGATCGGCCCGCGCGACGGCTTGCGCGCCAGACGCTCGCCGAGGTCGTCGAGCCTCGCTACGAGGAGTTGTTCGCGCTGATTCAGGAAGAACTGCGACGCAGCGGCTTCGAGGAAGTGATCGCGGCCGGCATCGTACTGACCGGTGGCAGCGCCAAGATGGAAGGCGCGATCGAATTAGCCGAGGAAGTGTTTCACGTGCCGGTGCGCCTCGGCGTGCCGGTAGGCATCAAGGGCCTTGCCGACGTGACGAGCAACCCGATTCATTCCACGGGCGTCGGTTTGCTGCTTTACGGCCGCGATCACCTGCCGCCCGGGTCGGGCCCGCGTCCGCTCGCGGGCAGTGCGCGCAGCGTGCTGACCCGCATGCGCAACTGGTTTCAGGGAAATTTTTGACGATTCGCCTTTATTGAATTTGCCAACTTTGCAGAGGAGCACATAACGATGTTCGAACTGATGGATGCCTACAACCAAAATGCCGTGATCAAGGTTCTGGGTGTTGGTGGTGGTGGCGGCAACGCCGTCTCGCACATGGTGAAGACCGGCATCGAGGGAGTCGACTTCATGTGCATCAACACCGATGCGCAGGCGCTCAAGCACTCCTCGGTCAAGACCACGCTGCAGATCGGCGCCGGCATCACCAAGGGCTTGGGCGCGGGCGCCAACCCCGAGGTCGGTCGGCAGGCCGCGATGGAAGACCGCGACCGGATCGTGCAGATGATCCAGGGCTGCGACATGCTGTTCCTCACGGCCGGCATGGGCGGCGGCACCGGCACCGGCGCAGCCCCGGTGGTGGCCGAGATCGCCAAGGAGATGGGCATCCTGACCATCGCCGTGGTGACCAAGCCGTTCACCTTCGAGCGCAAGCGGGTTCGCGTGGCGCAGGAAGGCATCG